>ERZ1292640.4535-Hain-H43-02um-R1-4535-length-10544-cov-3_pt1 | contig 10544 bp, 10 predicted proteins | sample MGYA00564404_ERZ1292640 | MGnify/ENA primary metagenome ERZ1292640 (study PRJEB36523, sample SAMEA6512636) | groundwater metagenome | collected 2019-01-08 | study: AquaDiva: Metagenomics assemblies of 32 groundwater samples | reverse complement strand
TGCTGGGCCTGGTACATGCCCTGGGCGTGCGCGCGCTGGACGCGGCCGCGCAGGCGCGCCACGCCGGCCCCGGGCCGGGCGCGCTGGCCCTGGTCTGGCGCGCCGCGGCCTTCCTGCCCTTTGTGGTGTCGTCGGTCACGGTGGCCTTCGGCCTGCTGCTGCTCTACCCGGACGCCAGTGCCAGCCTCGCGCTGCTGCTGGCCGCCTACGTGCTGCTGGCCTACCCGTTCGTGGCCAAGTCCCTCACCGCCGCCCTGGACGGCCTGCCCGCCAGCCTGGCCCAGGCCGCCGCGTCGCTGGGCGCGCGTCCGTGGCGCGTGTTCTGGCGCGTCACCTTGCCGCTGGTGGCGCCGGCCCTGCGCCGCGGCATGGCCTTTGCCGCCGCCACCGCGCTGGGCGAATTCGCGGTCACGCTGTTCCTCGCGCGGCCCGAATGGACCACGCTCACCACCCTGATCTACCAGCACCTGGGCCGTCCCGGCCAGGCCAACCTGGACGCTGCCCTGGTGCTGGCCGGCCTGCTCATGCTGCTGGCCCTGGGCGCGTTTGCCCTCATCGAAGGCCGCCCCCGCGAGAATGACCGCCATGCTTGAACTGCGCGACATCGCCAAACAATGGGACCACCGGCCGCTGCTGGTCGGCGTGAGCCTGCGGGTGGCGGCGGGCGAAACCGTGGCCCTGCTGGGGGCCTCGGGCAGCGGCAAGAGCACCCTGCTCAAGATCGCTGCGGGGCTGGAAGCGCCCGAGCGCGGCAGCGTGTGGTTCGACGGCGTGGACATCACCGCCTTGCCGCCCGAGCGGCGGCGTTTCGCCTTGATGTTCCAGGACTTCGCGCTCTTCCCGCACCTGAACGTGCAGGACAACGTGGCCTTCGGTCTGGTGGAGCAGGGCGTGCGCAAGGCCGAGGCGCGCGAGCGTGCCCGCGCGATGCTGCAGCGCTTCGGTCTGGGCGACCACGCCACGGCCCGCGTGTGGACGCTTTCGGGCGGTGAGCAGCAGCGTGTGGCGCTGGCCCGCGCCCTCATCACCCAGCCGCGCGTGCTGCTGCTGGACGAACCGTTCTCCGCGCTCGACGCCGACCTGCGCGAACAGCTGCGCGCCGAGTTCCGCGAGCGCATCACCGAAGCCGGCATGACCGCCATCCTCGTCACCCACGACGAGCAGGAAGCGCGCGCCATGGCGCAGCGCGCCTGGGTGCTGCGCGAGGGTCGGCCGCAGGCCCTGTGGTGAATGCCCACATGAGGCCCTGACCGCTGTCGGGGCTTTTGATGCCTGGTCATTCATTGACTAGGCAAACATATAATCGCGTGTCCACCCTTGCACACGCCGCCATGTCCCGACCACCGAAGCCCGTCCAGTTCTACCAAGCGGAAACCTACAACGCTGAGGAGAGCCTGGGTTTTCTCATGAAGCGGATCTTGCTGTCTGTCGTCCAGCAGGTGGACAAGCGGCTGGTCGAGCACGACCTGACCACCGCCCAGTGGGGGCCGCTGAAGCACCTGCAGTCCAACGGTGGTCGCAGCACGGTGGCCGAGCTGGCTCGCTGGACGAATTCAGATGGTGGCGCCATGACGCGCCTGCTGGACCGTCTGGAAAAAAAGGGCCTGTGCAAGCGCGTGCGTTCGACCGAAGACCGGCGCGTGGTGATGGTCGAGCTCACACCCGAAGGCGAGGCGGCGCTGGTGCATGTGCCGCAGGTCCTGTCGGACGTGCTCAATGCCAACCTCGCCGGGTTTTCCAAGTCCGAGTGGGAGGCCCTCAAGGGCTACCTGACACGCATGGCCGAGACGGGTGACACGCTGCGCGATGCTGGCTGACCGACCCGGTCCGGCAATCCTTTTTTTTGATTCAAATCATTGCCTGAGCAAATGAAGCCTGATCATTTATCTGCTGCCCGCCGGGGCTCTGCCGTGCTCGCGCTGGCCGCCCTGAGCCTGCTGGCCGGCTGTGCCAGCCCGGGCGGGATGTCGTCTTCCGCACGGCCCTTGAGCGCTGCCGAACTGGGGCTCAGCCAGACCACCGCCGCGCCGCTGGCCGCCGACTGGTGGACGGCCTGGGGTGACGACAGCCTGTCGGGGCTGATCGAGCAGGCCCTGCGGTCGCAGCCCAGCCTGAAAGTGGCACAGGCGCGCCTGGACCGTGCACAGGCCGCGGTGGCCGGTGAACAGGCCGCTGACGGGCTGCACGTCAACGCATCGGCCGACACCACGCGACAGCATTTCAGCGCCACCAGCATCTACCCCGCGCCGCTGGGCGGCTCCATCCGCACCCTGGCCAACGCGCAGGTCGCGGCCCAGTGGGAGTTCGACTTTTTCGGCCGTCACCGCGCCGCCCTGGACGCTGCCCTGGGTCAGACCCGCGCCGCGCAGGCCGACCTGCAGGCGGCCCGCAACCTGCTGGCCAGCCAGGTCGCCCAGACCTGGGTGCAGCTGGGGCGCCTGCTGGCCCAGCGCGAGGTGGCGCAGCGCGCCCTTGCCCAGCGCGAGCAGATGCTGGGCCTGATCCGCCAGCGCGTGGACGCCGGTCTCGACACCCGGGTCGAGCTGCGCCAAGGCGAGGGGACCTTGCCTGATGCGCGCCAGCAGATCGAACAGATCAACGAACAGATCGCCCTCACGCGCCATGCGCTGGCGGCCTTGGTGGCGCAACCGCAGGACCGCTTTGACACGCTGACACCCGACCTGTTGCGCCTGCGCTCGACCGACCTGCCCGCTGCGGTGCCGGCCGACCTGCTGGGCCGCCGGCCCGACCTGGCGGCCGCGCGCTGGCGCGTGGAAGCCGCCACCCGCGGGGTGGACGCGGCCCGCGCGCAGTTCTATCCCAACGTCAACCTCACGGCCTTCATCGGTCTGTCGAGCATCGGGCTGGACCGGCTGGTCGAGGCCGACAGCCGCCAGTTCGGCGCGGGGCCGGCGATCCGCCTGCCGATCTTCGACGGCGGCGCCCTGCGCGCCAACCTGCGTGGCCGGACCGCCGATCTGGACGCCGCCATCGAGGGCTACAACAGCGCGCTGCTGGAGTCGGTGCGCGACGCGGCCGACCAGTTGACCAGCTTGCAGTCGGTGCAGCGGCAGCAGGCCGATCAGGCCAAGGCGCAGGCCGCCGCCGAATCGGCCTACGACATCGCCCTGCAGCGCTACCGCGCCGGCCTGACCGGCCAGCTCACCGTGCTGACCGCCGAAACCGGCCTGCTCAACCAGCGCCGTCTGGGCGTGGACCTGCGGGCCCGCGACCTGGTGGCCCGCATCGGCCTGGTGCGCGCGCTCGGCGGTGGCTACACGGCCGACACCCCCACCCCCTTGCGCGGCTGATGCCGCCGGACCCCAACGCTTCCAGAGCCCCGACATGACCACCGACCACCACACAACGCCCGCAGTTCAGGGCAACACCGCCCGCCGCAAGGCGCTCACCGGCGTGGCCGCCGCCGTTGCCCTGGCGGCCATCGGCTACGGCGCCTACTGGGCGCTGGTGCTCAATCACTACGAAACCACCGACAACGCCTATGTGCAGGGCAACGTGGTGCAGCTCACCCCGCAGGCGGGCGGCACCGTGGTGGCCATCAACGCCAACGACACCGACCACGTCAAGGCCGGCCAGTGGCTGGTCCGCCTCGATCCGGCGGATGCGCAGGTCGCGCTCGACCAGGCGGAGGCCCAGCTCGCCCAGACCGTGCGCGAGGTGCGCACGCTCTATGCCAACAACCGCACCCAGGCCGCGCAGATCGCCCTGCGCGAAGCCGATCTGGCCCGCGCCCAGAGTGAACAGGCGCGTCTGCAGGACGACGTGAACCGCCGCCAGCCGCTGGTGGCCACCGGCGCTGTGGGGCGCGAAGAGTTCAACCACGTCGGCGCCCAGCTGACCGCGGCCCGCAGCAGTGCTGAAGCGGCGCGCTCGGCCCTTCAGGCGGCGCGCGAGCAGCTCGCGGCCAGCCAGTCGCTCACCGACGGGATCGCCTTCGACCAGCACCCGAGCGTGCAACGCGCGGCGGCGCGGGTTCGCGAGGCCTTCCTGGCGCTGCGCCGTGTGGATGTGCAGGCGCCCGTGGACGGCTATGTGGCGCGCCGCAACGTGCAACTCGGCCAGCGCGTGCAGGCCGGTGCGCCGCTGCTGTCGGTGATCGCACTCGACCAGGTCTGGGTCGAGGCCAACTTCAAGGAAAGCCAGCTGCAGAAGCTGCGCCTGGGCCAGCCGGTCGAGCTCACCGCCGATGTGTACGGCTCCCAGGTGGTCTACCACGGCAAGATCGATGGCCTGGGTGCCGGTACCGGCGCGGCCTTTGCCCTGCTGCCGGCCCAGAACGCCACCGGCAACTGGATCAAGGTGGTGCAGCGCGTGCCGGTGCGCATCCAGCTCGATGCGGCCGAGCTCCAGGCGCACCCCCTGCGTGTGGGCCTGTCGATGGAGACCCGGGTGGACGTGAGCCAGACCGATGGCCGAGTGCTCGCCGCCGACAGCACCACCACCCCGCCGGCCGAGACCAAGGTGTTCGAACAGGACAGCCGTGAGGCCGACGCCCGTGTGCGCCAGATCATCGCGGCCAACAGCGGCGGCGCCCGCGCCCACGCCGCGGTTGCGGGCGGCAGCGGAGCCTGAGCATGTCGGCCACGGTCACCGCGCAGCCGGATTCCGCTGCGCCGCCACCACCACCGCCTGCGCCGCCGGCGCGGCCAGTGGCTTATCCGCCCTTGCAGGGGCGCGAACTGGTGCTGGGCACGCTGGCCCTGTCGCTGGCCACGTTCATGAACGTGCTCGACACCTCCATCGCCAACGTGTCCATCCCCGCCATCGCGGGCGACATGGGCGTGAGCCCGGGGCAGGGCACCTGGGTCATCACCTCGTTCGCGGTGGCCAACGCCATCTCGGTGCCGCTGACCGGCTGGCTCACGCAGCGCTTCGGGCAGGTGCGCCTGTTCGTCATGAGCGTGCTGCTGTTCGTGGTGGCGTCCTGGCTGTGCGGCCTGGCGCCCAACATCGAACTGCTGATCGCCTTTCGCGTGCTGCAGGGCCTGGTGGCCGGGCCCATGATCCCGCTGTCACAGACACTGCTGCTGGCCAGCTACCCGCCGGCCAAGGCCGGCATGGCCATGGCCATGTGGGGCATGACGGTGCTGGTCGCACCGGTGGCCGGCCCCCTGCTGGGCGGCTGGATCACCGACAACATCTCCTGGCCCTGGATCTTCTACATCAACATCCCGGTGGGCCTGTTCGCGGCGGCGCTGACCTGGTCGATCTACCACCAGCGCGACCCCGGGCCGCGCCGCGTGCCGCTGGACGTGGTGGGGCTGCTGCTGCTGGTGCTGTTCGTCGGCAGCATGCAGATCATGATCGACAAGGGCAAGGAACTCGACTGGTTCGAGTCCGGCGAAATCATCGCCCTGACCGTGGTGTCGGTGGTCAGCTTCCTGTTCTTCCTGGCCTGGGAACTGACCGACCAGCACCCCATCGTCGAGCTGCGCCTGTTCGCACGCCGCAACTTCCTCACCGGCACGCTGTCGCTCTCGGTCGCCTACGGGCTGTTTTTCGGCAACGTGGTGCTGCTGCCGCTGTGGCTGCAGCAGTTCATGGGTTACACCGCCACCTGGGCCGGTCTGGCCACGGCGCCGGTGGGGCTGCTGGCCATCGTGCTCTCGCCCTGGGTGGGCAAGAACGTCAGCCGCATCGACCCGCGCCGGCTGGCCACCGTGGCCTTCGTCGGCTTCGGTGCGGTGCTGTGGATGCGTTCCCACTTCAACACCCAGGCCGACTTCACGACCATCCTGATCCCCACGCTGCTGCAAGGCGCGGCCATGGCCTTTTTCTTCATTCCGTTGCAGGCCATCGTCTTCTCGGGGCTGCGGCCGGACCAGATGCCCTCGGCGGCCGGCCTGTCCAACTTCGTGCGCATCACCGCGGGCGCGGTCGGCACCTCGCTGTTCACGACCCTGTGGGAAAGCCGCGCCGCGCTGCACCATGCCCAGCTGGCCGAAGCGGTGAACGACGGCAGCGCCACCGCCGTGGGCACCATCGCCCAGCTCATGGCCAGCGGCATGAGCCGCGAGCAGGCGCTGTCGAACATCGACCGCATGCTCAACCAGCAGGCCTTCACGCTGGCGGTGACCGACCTGTTCTACCTGTCCTCCGGCCTGTTCTTCCTGCTGGTGGGGGTCGTCTGGCTGTCGCGGCCGATACGGGGCGTTGGCGGCGGCGGGGGTGGCGGCGCGCACTGAAGCAGAATGCCCGGATGGACGCCTACCTCCTCATTGGCAACGCCAACACCCGCAAGACCTCCGTCATCCGCAGCCTGACCGGCTGCTTCAACCGCAGCGTGCGCGACATCCAGCTGCAATCGGGCCGACCGGTGCGCTTCTACGCGCGCGTCGGTGCGCTGCAGAACACCCGCACCACGCTGGACGAATTCGTGCAGGAAGTACACCGCTCGCGTTGCGACGCGGTGCTGTTCAGCCTGCTGCCGGTCGCCGTGCACACCGACCTGATGGACTACCCCGATGCCCAGACCTATGTGGCCGGCCTGCGCGAGCGGGGCTGGCGCTTCAAGGGTGTGGCCGTGCTCGGGCAGGACGGTGGCGGTGTGCGCGCGACCAACCTGCGGCAATACGTGCAGGCCCCGTCGGCACCGGTGAACGCGACCGCGCGCGAGGTGCGCGCGCAGTTCGGCTGGCTCTGAACCCGCGGGTGGCTCAGCGCGCCTGTGACTGCAGGTAGTTCGGCAGGCCCAGCTGGTCGATCAGGCCCAGCTGCTTCTCCAGCCAGTAGGCGTGATCGGTTTCGGTGTCGTTCAACTGCGCCTGGATGATGTCGCGCGTGACGAAGTCGCGCAGGCGCTCGCACAGCGCCATGGCGGCCTGCAGGCGGCTGCGCACCTCGTACTCGGTGTCCAGGTCCTTGCGCAGCATCTCGGGCACGTTCAGGCCGGGTTCAAACGCCATCGGCCGCATGTCGGGCCGGCCACCGAGCATCAGGATGCGCCGCAACAGCGCATCGGCGTGCTGCGTCTCTTCCTGCATCTCGTGGTCCAGGCGCTGAAACAGCCGGCTGAAGCCCTGGTCTTCGTAGGTGCGCGAATGCACGAAGTACTGGTCGCGCGCGGCCAGCTCGCCGCGCAGCAGATCGACGAGGTAGGCGATGACGTCGGGATGGCCTTGCATGATTCTTGGGGGTGGGGTTGGGGATGCACCGAGTATCGCGCCGACCAACACCCCGTCACAAGCGCAGCGGCTGGCAGAATGAAAGCGCATCCGCGACCGGGTGCGTCAACCCCATTCACCGGGAGCATTCACATGGGCTGGTTTTCCAAAAGCACCGACGGTTTTTTTCTCAGCACCACCACGCCGCCGGACATCCCGCGCAGCCAGTACCTGGGCGTGGTCAACGGCGAAGCCATCATCGGCGCCAACATCTTCCGCGACATGTTTTCGTCGGTGCGCGACGTGGTCGGCGGCCGCGCGGGCGGCTACGAACGCGCGCTGTCCGGGGCGCGTGACGCGGCCCTGGAAGGCCTGACCGAGGCCGCGAAAGAACTGGGTGCCAACGGCGTGATCGGCATCGACTTCGACTACGAGGTGCTGGGCGAGACCAACGGCATGATGATGGTGGCCGTCAGTGGGACGGCGGTGAAGCTGGGCTGAGCGGGGTCCGCGCGCGCCGGGCAGCAGGAGGACACGGACATGCAAACAACCACGGAAGCCGCCATGCCGCGCCAGGCGAGGTTCGCGGTGGTGTCAGGGCTGCTGTCCCTCGGGCTGTTGCTGGCCGGGTGCGCCAGCGCGCCGATCGAAACCGACCCGGTGTTTATTCCCGTTCCAGTTGTCGTTCCGGTGCTGGTGGAGACGGTGCCGGTCCACCGGCTGCCGCACCGGCCGCCGGTCGTGTCGGGTCCCCTGGTGTGCGGCGCGGGGCAGCAGGCCTGCCGGGGTGGGCATGGGGAGCGCTGTTACACCCCCAGCGCCGGCGAGCGCTGCACCGACGGGGTGGTCTGCACCGCCGGACAGAACGCTTGTCTGGGCCCGTGGGGCGCGTCCTGCTACACCCCCAGCCGGGGCGAAAGCTGCCAGAGCGGCACCGTGTGCGGGATGGGTCAACAGGTGTGTGCCCGGGGCCGCACCGCCCAGTGCTACACGCCGTCCAGAGGCGAGACCTGCCGCTAAGCCGTGCGCGTGCGGGACGGGGCGGCGGTCAGCCGCCGCGCAACGCCCGCAAAATTTTCTGCCCACCGCGGCCACTGACCTCCTGCCCCAGCCGCGCCTGCTCGATGCGGATGGCGGCGCGGCTTTTTTCGCCCAGCGCGCCGTCGATGGCGCCGATGTCGTGGCCGCGCAGCACCAGCAGGCCCTGCAGTTCGCGGCGTTCGGCGCGTGAGAGGCCAGCGTCGTCGGTGGGCCAGGGGGTGGTGAAGGGGCCGGCGCCACGCAGGCGGTCGGCCAGGTGGGCGATGGCCAGGCCGTAGCTTTCGGCGGCGTTGTAGCTGTAGATGGCGTCGAAGTTCTTGAACACCAGGAAGGCCGGGCCTTGCGGGCCGGCGGGCAGCATCAGGCCGGCGCTGCCCAGGTCGCGGGACAGCGGCGCGCCGTCCACCTGCGTCAGGCCGCGTGCGATCCAGTCGCCGATGGGGCGCTTGCTGCGGCGGCCTTCGCCATTGGCGTTGAATCCTTCGGGCAGCTTGACCTCAAAGCCCCAGGGCTGGTCGCTCTGCCAGCCGGCTTTCTTCAGGAAGTTGGCCGTGGAGGCGAGCGCGTCGGCGGTGTTGTCCATCAGGTCGCGCTTGCCGTCGCCGTCGAAGTCCACCGCCAGCCGTTCAAACGTGGTGGGCATGAACTGGGTGTGACCGAAGGCGCCGGCCCAGCTGCCCACCAGGCGTTCTGGCGCGATGTGGCCGGCCTGCAGGATGCGCAGTGCCGAATACAGCTCGCCGCGGAAGAAGGCCTGGCGCCGGCCGTGGCACGACAGCGTGCCCAGCGCCTGCACCAGCGGGTAGTTGCCGAAGTTGCGGCCGAAGTTGCTTTCCACGCCCCAGACCGCGACCACGGTGGCCGGGTCCACGCCGTAGCGCTCGGCCACTTTCGCCAGCACCTCGGCGTGCTGCGCCAGCTGCGCCTGCCCGTCGGCCACGCGTTCGTCGTCCACCAGCGCGGCCAGGTAGTCCCAGATCGGCATGCGGAACTCGGGCTGGTAGTCCAGCTTCTCGACCACGCTCATGTCGGGCACCAGGCCCTGGGTGAAGCGTGTGAAGGCCTCGTCCTGCACACGCGCGGCGCGCGCATCGCCCCGCAGGCTCTCGATGCAGCGGGTGAAGTCGGGGGAGGCCGACTGGGCAAAGGCCGACGGAGCGAGTGCTGCAATCAGCAGCAGGGCAGGGGTGATGGAACGCATGGGCAAGAGCGTAACGCCTCCGGCGCACGTGCCCCCAAGGCCAGGGGCCCCGTGGAACGGGCTTGGCCCGGCCACAGGGGCCGTCCCCCCGCGCAGCAGGGGGGAAGCCGCGTCAGCGGCGCAGGGGGGCACTACCTATACAGCCCAGGTGCTGCCGTGCTCCGGCACCATCGCGCGCCAGCGCAGTTCGGTCTCGATGCGGTGGCGCAGCGCGTCGGACGCGCCCATCTCGCCGTGCGTGACGAACACGCGGTGCGGCGGCTGGGGCAGGGCGCGCAGCCAGTCCATGAGCTGGCTGGCGTCGGCGTGGGCCGAGGCCGAGCGCATCTGCACCACCTCGGCGCGCACGGCCACGTCCTGTCCGTGGATGCGGACGCTCTTGGCGCCATCGCCCAGCGCCGCGCCGCGCGTGCCCGGTGCCTGGTAGCCGGTGAGCATGACCATGTTGCGGTGGTGGCCGAGGTACTGCACCAGGTGGTGCAGCACGCGCCCGCCGGTGGCCATGCCGGCGGCGGCCAGCACGACCTTGGGGCCGTGCTGTTGTGCGATGGCCTTGGACTCGTCGGTCGAGCGCGTCATCTTGGCCACGTGCTCCATGTCGTGGCACTGGGCGGCGCTCAGGCGGTGTTCGCCCAGGTGGCGCTCATACAGGTCGGTGGTGTGGATGGCCATGGGGCTGTCCAGGTACACCGGCAGGCTGTGCGGCAGCGTGCCGTTGGCCTTGAGCAGCGCGAGCGCATGCAGGATCTCTTGCGCACGCCCCACCGCGAACACCGGCAGCACGGCGGTGCCGCCGCGCGCGGCCACGCGCTGCAGGGCCGGGCCGAGCTCGGCCAGCGTGTCCTCGTCGGGGTGCTCGCGGTCGCCGTAGGTGGACTCGATCACCACCGCGTCGGCGGCGGGCGGCGGGTCGGGCGGCAGCATCAGCATGTCGTCGGGGCGGCCCAGGTCGCCCGAGAACAGGATGCGCTTGCCGCCCACCTCCAGCAGCAGGCTGGCCGCGCCCAGGATGTGCCCGGCGCGGAAGAACTGCGCGGTCCAGCCGTGCAGCGGCTCGAACGGCTGGCCCATGGGCACGGTGCGCAGCAGCTTGAGGCTGTCCAGCGCATCGCCTTCGGTGTAGAGCGGCAGCGCCGGCGCGTGTTTGGAAAATCCCTTGCGGTTGGCGAAGGCGGCGT
>ERZ1292640.4534-Hain-H43-02um-R1-4534-length-10545-cov-44_pt1 | contig 10545 bp, 10 predicted proteins | sample MGYA00564404_ERZ1292640 | MGnify/ENA primary metagenome ERZ1292640 (study PRJEB36523, sample SAMEA6512636) | groundwater metagenome | collected 2019-01-08 | study: AquaDiva: Metagenomics assemblies of 32 groundwater samples | reverse complement strand
TGCCCGCGGCACTCCCTATCGAGTGCCGTTCAGTGAGGCGAACTGGAACAATTCTGCTCCTCTCAACAGAAGGAGTCAAGGGGTCGAAGCCGGCCCTACCCGTACAGCCCGCGCTCGCGGATGTAAGCCAGCACGGCGGGAGGGATCTCGGGGGGATCCTCGCCGGCGGCCAGGCGGGCGCGCACCTCGGAGGAGGAGACCGGCAGCGCCAGCGTCTCCAGGCGGTGCACGCGCCCGCCCGGCGGCGCGGCGTACTGGTGCCCCGGCCGGCTCACGACGATGAAGGCCACCGCGCCAACCACGTCCTCCCAGCGGTGCCAGGTGCGGATCTCGGCGAAGGCGTCGGCGCCGATGAGGAAGAAAAGCTCGTCGGACGGCGCCAGCATCGCTCGGACCTTCTCGATGGTGTGGATCGAATAGCTTTTCCGGTCACCGGCCTCCAGGCGCGAGACCTCGAACAGCGGTTCGCCCTGGCAGGCGAGCTCCACCATGCGGCAGCGGTCTTCGTAAGGCGTAGCCGTCGCGCCGCCCTTGTGGGGCGGGCGCGAAGCCGGTATGAACAGCACGCGGTCGAGCCCGAACTGCCGTGCCGCCTCGCGCGCCACCATCAGGTGGGCGCTGTGGACAGGATCGAAGGTGCCGCCGAAGATCGCGAGTCGCAAGGTCCTAAAAGGTGACGCCCACCAGCACTTCGAGCTGGTGCCGGTTGGAGAGGTCGAAGCCGCCGAGCAGGCTGCGCAGGTTGCTGGTGCGCCAGCGTGTGTAGCGGACCTCGGGCGCGATGCGCAGCACCGGACCGCCAACTTCAACTCCAAGGGCTCCGACCACTCCGTCGGAGCTGGCGTCGGTCAGCTCCTTCAGTTCCTTCAGCCCGGTAAGGCGGTTGAACACGAACCCGGCCCCGATGTATGGCGAAGCGCCATCGGAGAACCGGTACTTGAGCAGCACCGGAAACTGCCAGGCGTTGCCCGACGCCTCGGAGGAGACGCTGGCCATGTGCGCGCGGTACTTCACCGTCCGGTAGAGCGCGTCAACTTCCACCCCCAGCCGGAACGGCAGCCGCAGCTCGAACATCGGGCCGATGACGTAGCGTCCGCTGGCCGGCTGATACCGGCCGCCCTGCCACGACTCTTTCTTCACCACGTCGGTGGCCGGCGCGCCGGCCTTCAGGCCGATCCCCACACCCTGGGCAAAGGCCGCGGCGGCCAGGAGCGGCGCCAAGATAAGTCTCTTCATGAGGTCCTTAACGCAACGGCTTGATTCTAAGGTTGCGGAACCGCGCCTCCATCGCCGGGCCGCGATGAAGCTGCAACGCTATCACACCGCTCATCCGCACCGAATCCTTCAGCTCGGCCGTGACCAGCCCGTTCACCTTGATCTGGATCGCTTCGCCGTCGCACATGATCTCGATGTCGTTCCAGTCGCCGGGCTTGACCACCTTCTCGGCCTTGTCCTTCCAGCCGTTGACCATGATGCCGCGCTTGCCGCGCTCGTCGTAAATCGAGCCCCAGTAGTTGTTCTCGGCCATGTCGGCCTGGAGGCCGCGCACCACCCAGTCCGGCAGCGCTTCGCTGCGGAACTGGATGCCGCTGTTGTGGTTGCGCAGCTTCACCTGGAGCTTGAAGTGGAAGTCGCCGAAGGTCTCCTTGGTGATGAGGAACGTGTTCTGGCTGAGAGTGACGCCTTCGGTCGAGCCGGTGATGACGCCGTCTTCGACCTTCCACAGCCGCGGGTCGCCGTCCCAACCGTCGAGGTTGCGGCCGTTGAACAGCGGCCGGAAGCCCTGTCTGGCTTCCTCAGCGGTCGGCTGGGCGAAGAGCGGAGCGGAACAGAGGAGCAGTATCAGCAGTGCTGTTATTTGGCTCATTGGGTAATTCTATCCGAGGCTTGTAGCCTTTGCTGAAGCTTTGATTGTGAGCGGCGCTGGTGGCCAGCTCGTCGGCGCGGTTGTTATCGGCGTGATTGGCGTGGCCGCGAACCCAGACCCAGCGGGTCTGGTGGCAGGCGGCGAGCGCTTCGAGTTCCCGCCAAAGATCGCGGTTGATCACCGGCTTCTTTTCCACCGTGACCCAGCCGCGCCGCTTCCACCCGTGGATCCACTCGGTGATGCCCTTCTTCAGATATTGCGAATCGGTGATGATCTCGACCTCGCACCGTTCTTTCAGCGCGCGCAGTCCTTCGATGGCCGCGGTCATCTCCATGCGGTTGTTGGTGGTGCGCCGCTCGGAACCGTAGATCTCCTTCTTGTGCTTGCCGCAGCAGAGGATGGCCGCCCAGCCGCCGGGACCGGGGTTGTCGATGCAGGCGCCGTCGGTGATGATGCGGACCTTCTTCATGGTCACGCTGCCAGCTCGCCTCGGAAGAACTCATCGACCAGGCCGAGAATCTCGGCCGCTTCCCTGGCGTGGAAGACAGCCGCCCGCAGGCGCGCGCCGTTGCGCACGCCGTGAGTGAAGTAGCCGGCGAACTGCTTCATCTTGCCGACCATCTCCCGGTCGCCGCTCTCGACGAGCATGGTGTAGTAGCGGCGCATGAGCTGGTAGCGATCCTCCTCGGAGGGCCGCGCGTAGCGGCCGGCGGCCAGGTAGTCGGAGATCTCGCGGAAGATCCAGGGGTTGGAGGCGGCGGCGCGGCCGATCATGACCGCGTCGCAGCCGGTTTCCGCCACCATGCGCACGGCGTCCTCCGGCGCGTTGATGTCGCCGTTGCCGATCACCGGGATTCGGACCGCCGCCTTGACCTCGGCGATCAGGCGCCAGTCGGCGCGACCGGCGTAGCCCTGCTCGCGGGTGCGCGGGTGCAGAGCGATGGCGTCGAGCCCGCAGTCCTCGGCCAGGCGCGCCATCGGCACGGCGACTATTTCCTGATCGTTCCAGCCGGAGCGGCACTTCATCGTCAGCGGGATCGAGATGGCGGCGCGCACGGCGCGCAGGATGCGCTCGACCAGCGGCAGGTCGCGCAGCAGGCTCGATCCGCCGTTGCACCTGACCACCTTGCGCACCGGGCAGCCGAAGTTGATGTCCACCGTGTCGAAGCCCAGGTCCTGGCAAACGCGGGCGGCGCCGGCCATCACCTGCGGGTCGGCGCCGAAAAGCTGGGCGCTTATGGGGTGCTCGTCCGGGCCGAAGGCCAGGTACTTCATCGTGCGGCTGGGCTTGCGCGAGCGAAGGGTGGCGACGACGCCGTGCGAGCTGGTGAACTCGGTCATGATCAGCCCGCAGCCGCCGAGGTCGCGGATCAGACGCCGGAAGACCGTGTCGGTGACCCCGGCCATCGGCGCCAGCACGGTGGCCGGCGCGATCCCGACCGCGCCGATGCGCAAGCTGGCGGGGAACAGCGGCATGTCCACCTTCATTGTAGCCTGCGAGTGCGACAAATCGCCGGGCCGGGCATGCCCGGCCCCTACTGTAGGGGCGAGGCATGCCTCGCCCCGAATGTGGTTTAATAAGACCTCATCAACCCAACCGAGGAGTCAGTCCAGGTGTTCGTATCCTTTTATGGTCATGTCCGGCAGTACCGTAGCATTCAGGCCGAGATCGACGCCAACATCCGCCAGGTGCTCGAAAGCGGCGAGTACGTGGCCGGACCGATGCTGAAGCAGTTCGAGGCCGAGCTGGCCGCTTATGCCGGCATGAAGCACGCCGTCGGCGTCAACAGCGGCACCGACGCCATCTGGCTGTCGTTGCTCGCGCTGGGCATCGGGCCGGGCGATGAGTGCATCACCACCGCCAACACGTTCTTCGCCACCGCCGAGGCCATCTGGTTCACCAACGCCACCGCCGTGTTCGTAGATTCCGATGCGCGGACCAACTGCATCGACCCGGCGCGGATCGAAGCGGCCATCAGCGAGCAGACGAAGGCCATCGTCCCGGTGCACCTCTACGGGCAGTGCGCGGACATGAAGGCCATCCGCCGGATCGCCGACAAGTACAACCTGTTCGTCATCGAGGACAACGCCCAGTCGATCGGCGCCAGCGGCGACGGCTTCAAGATCGGCGAGCTGAGCGACGCGGTCTGCGCCAGCTTCATCATCCAGAAGAACCTGGGCACCTTCGGCGACGGCGGCGCCATCATCACCAACAACGACCAGATCAACCGCCTCACCCGCAAGCTGCGCAACCACGGCTCCGACAAGCGTTCCCGCCACAGCATGGGCTACAACAGCCGGCTGGACGACCTGCACGCCGGCATCCTCAGCGCCAAGCTGAATCACATCGACGAGTGGAACGACCTCCGGCGCAAGCGGGCTGCCCGCTTCACGGCCGGCCTGGCCGCGGCGCGCAACCTCACCCTGCCCTGCGAGACGCCGGGTTACCGCCACGTCTTTCACCTGTACGTGATCGAGACGAAGAAGCCGGAGCATCGCGACCCGCTGCTGAAGTTCCTCAACGAGGGCGGGGTGGACGCCAAGTGCCACTACCCGATCGCCATCCACCAGCAGGAAGGCTACCCGTGGGGCAAGCAGGCGCGCATCGCCGGGCCGATCCCCAACTCGGAGCGCAACGCCGCCTGCTGCATCTCGCTGCCGATCTATCCCGAACTGACCGAAGAGGAAGTCGATTACACGGTGGCCAGGGTGCTGGAGTGGGACCGCACCGTATGAGCGCGAAGTACCGCGTTGTCGTCGTCGGGATGGGCAAGCGCGGCGTCCATCACGCCGCCTTCTTCCATGCCAACCCGCGGTTTGAGGTTGTGGGCGTGTGCGACATCGATCCCGCCCGGGCCGAAGCGGCGGCGCCCAAGTGCGGCAACGCCGAGGTGGGCGCCGACGCCGCCGCGCTGGTGGCGAAGCTGCGCCCGGACGTGTTCTGCTTCTGCACCATGCCCAACCTGCGCCGGGAGATGATCCGGGCGGGCATTGCGAGCGGGGCGCGGCTGATCGCTATGGAGAAGCCGATCGCGCTTTCGAGCGCCGAGGCGATCGAGATCAAGCGGGCGCTCGATGCGAGCGGCGTCAAAGCAGTGGTCAGCCACCAGCACCGTTACGGCGCGCATTACCGCCGGGTGAAGGAGATCATCGCCAGCGGCGCGCTGGGCCGCATCCATACTGTCTACGGCACGGCCACCGGCTGGATGATGCATCTGCTCAGCCACTTGATCGACTACATGCGCTGGTACAACGACGGCGCCGCGGCCGAGTGGGTTATGGGCCAGGCCGGCGGGCGCGGCAAGCTGGCCGACGCGCATCCGTCACCGGATTACATCGCCGGCTTCATCCAGTTCGCCAACGGCGTGCGCGGCATCGTCGAGTGCGGGGCGGGCGCGCCCGACGTGCCCGAGGTCGGCTACTGGTGGCGCAAGGCGCGCATCGGCGCCCAGGGCAGCGACGGTTTTGCCGAGGTGCTGACCGGCGGCGGCTGGCGCGCGGTCACCAAGAGCGGTTCCGAGAGCGGGCCGGGCACGATGAACTACGACCTGGACATGCCGCCTTACATCCAGGAGATGGCCGATTGGCTCGACGATGACAGCCGGGTCCACTCCTGCAACTTCGAGAGCGCCTACCAGGGGCACGAGATCCTGACGGCGCTGTGCCGCTCGGTGGTTGAAGGCGGGCAGGTGGCGCTGCCCTTGACCTCGGGCGCCGATGAGGTGGCGCTGCTCAAGGCGCGGCTGCCCGGCAAGCCGGTGCTGCTCTCGATGCCGGAAAACGCCAAGGAGTACCTGTAAGGTGGGGCCGGGCAAAGCCCGGTGCGGCCTGAAGGCCGCCCCACCAGTCACTGGAAGAACAGGACGTCCGGGATGACCCGCCAGCCCACCTTCCGGCACGATCCGCAGCTCACGGTGTAGCCCGGGAGAATCCCGCGCACGCTCTTGGGCAGCTCGAGGTAGTCGTCAGGCAGGTGCTCGGCGGCGATTGCCAGGCGCGGCCGGAACTTGCGCAAGGTACCCGCCGCGCCCTTCAACGCGCGCTTCTCGGCGCCTTCGATATCCATCTTGATGAAATCGACGCGCGCGAGCCCCGCAGCGCTGACGATCTGGTCGATGGTGGTGACCGGCACCTTCACTTTCGTCTGGCCCCTCGCCAACACGACCGAGTCGCCGTCCAGTTCGAGCACGTCGTCGCGGTCCCAAACGCCGCGCGGAATGACCACCACCCGCCCGCCGGCGATTTCGTTTTCGAAGGTCCGGCGCAGGCACGGCTCTTTCCCGGGCGCGATCTCGATGGCCAGCACGGTGCGGGCGCCCGCCTGGAGCGCCTTCCGGGTGAAGGCTCCGTAATCGGCGCCGCAGTCCAGGACGATGTCTCCCGGTCTCACCCGGACGTCCCCGTTGCTGTAGATGTCCTTCTGGTATTCGGCAAAGACCACTGCGTTCAGCCGCCCAAAGCGGCCGTGCATCCAGAAGCGGCCCGCTTCAGGCACTTCCCAAAGCTGCAAGTTGCCGTCACTGGCCACAAGACGTGCGGAACGCTCGATTGAGTCGCGGAGATCGATCGCCCGCCGGACGTCCTCGAGCGCGCGGAGCGTGTGCCGCCAACTGCATTCGCTGCGGCCGGCCAACTTCAACGCGACCAGCCGGGCGGTCGGCCATAAAGCCAGCGTCGGGGTTGCAGCGGCTATGAGAGCGGTCAGGGCCAGCAAGCAGCCCGCGAGTACTCGGCGGAGCATAGTCAATTATTACACCAGCGCTCGGGCAGTTGTCTATCATAGGTAGCGCATGCTCCCCGAACCGCTCCTGGAAATCATCTACGCCTTCCGTGAGAGCCGCGTGCTGCTCACGGCGATCGAGATGGACGTGTTCACGGCGGTGGGCGAAGGCGCGACCGCTGCCGAGGCAGCCGGCCGGCTCGACGCCGATCCGCGCGCCGCCGAGATGCTGCTCCATGCGCTGGTCGCACTGGGCGTGCTCACCAAGCACGACGGCGTGTTCCGCAACACGGAAGTGAGCGCGCGCTACCTCGTCGCCGATTCGCCGCAGAGCGCGCGGCTGGCCCTGATGCACGCGGTGAACCTGTGGCCGCGGTGGAGCACGCTGACGGAGTGCGTGCGGGCCGGCACGTCGGTGACCTACCGCGAAATGGCGGAGCGGGACGAGGACTGGACCGCGGCCTTCATCGCGGCCATGCACCACAACGCCGTGGCCCGCGCTCCGCTGGTGGTTCGGGCGGTGGGTGTAGAGGGAGTGAAGCGGATGCTCGACCTGGGCGGCGGATCGGGCGCCTACGCCATCGCCTTCGCGCAGGCCTCCGAGGCGCTTGAGGCCGATGTGCTGGACCTGGCCTCGGTGACGCCGATCGCGCAGGGTCATATCGAGCGGGCGGGCCTGGCCGGGCGCGTGAAGACGCGCGTGGGCGATCTGCGCGCGGAGTCCTACGGATCGGGCTACGATCTGGTGTTCATCTCGGCCATCTGTCACATGCTGGACCCGGAGGAGAACCGGGCGATGCTGCGCAAGTCGTTCGAGGCGCTCGCGCCGGGCGGGCGGGTGGTAGTTCAGGATTTCATCCTGGAGGCGGACAAGACGGCCCCGCGCACGGCGGCGCTGTTCTCGCTGAACATGCTGGTGGCGACCCGCGCCGGGGCGTCCTACAGCGAACCCGAGTACCGGGCGTGGCTGGAGGAGACGGGCTTTGCGGGGGTCCGCCATGTCCCGCTGGAAGGTCCCACGGGACTGATGCTTGGCGTCCGGCCCGCGATGCGGTAGAATACGGCTGTGGGGGCGTAACGGATTCGACGGGATTGAATCTGTGGCGAAGAGGCGTGCCGGGTTCCGAGCTCCCGTAAAACGATCGGAAACCAAAAACTGCCAACACGCAGTTTGCATTCGCTGCCTGATTCGTCAGGCGGCCGTCCCGGCCGGCGGGCTCGCACGCCGGCTAGTGGGCGTCATCTTGCGGGATAGGCTGAAGGCTTCGGTCCGTAGCTGAAGGCCGAGATCAATCGGGCTAGGCGGCTGTCGCGGTTGCCGGTTCACAAGCGGCTGCCGAAATTTCCGGACCGGCTACGCACGTAGGCTCTTCGCGGCAGGCTTTCTCGGACGCGGGTTCGACTCCCGCCGCCTCCACCAGTTTCCTTGCCGCAGGGGTTCAGCGACGGGCTCGAACAGGCGCGGTCGCGGCTTCTTCCCGTGTCAGGGCTTCGTGGAGCAGCATCTTCATTATTAGGGAAAACGAAGGATATCCGGGTGGTTGGAACCTTCGGCCGTGGCGGCGACAACAAGACCGCAGCCGTCGTCGTCGAAGCGCATCGCCCGGACGACGCCGTGGCCAGCGTATTCCGCAAACGTTCTTTTCGCCGCCACGTCCCACACCTTCACGGCGCCGTCCCGGCTTCCGGTGGCCAGCCAGTTGCCGTCCCGATAAAAAAGGACCGCTCCTATGGCCCGTCCATGGGCCTTTTCCTCAAGGAGTTTGGTCCCGCTCTCCGCATTCCAGATCTTCACGGTTCCGTAGTCGTCACCGGTCGCGATCAATCTCCCGTCGGGCGAATAGTCGAGGGACCGGGTCATGTCGTAGAGAAGAGAGCCGACTCTCTTTCCGGTGCTGACCTCGTATAGGAGAGGTCCCGTGTAACCCGACATGGTGAAGCCGCCGGCAGCCAGGATGCGGTTGTCCGAAGAGAAGTACAAGGAGGATACGCCCCCGACGTGGCTGTCGTCCGAGAAGGCCTCGAAGGATTCGAACGGCATAGCCCCGTCAAGGCGCCACACCCGCAGGGAGTCGACTCCGTCTTCTAAAGACCCCACTGCAAGCCAGTGATTGTCCGGCGAAATGGCCAGGGCGTTGACGGGCTCCTCATGTTGGGACCAGCGCCGGATTTCCCCCCGGCTTTCCGCATTCCAGAGGACGAGGGCTCCATTGGCGGCGCCGACGGCGAACTTGCGGCCGTCGGGCGAGAAACGCACGGAGAGAATCGAAGATCCCCGCATGCATTCGCTCAGGCGAACCAGCCGGAACGGCGACAGCCCGAACTGCCGTCGCGTGAGCGAAACGCCGGTGTTGACATGGATGCCTCCGTTGAGATGTAGGGGCCGGGCATGCCCGGCCCCTACGATCAGTTCAGCCGTCCGGCCGACCAGAGAATCGCGTTGTGCACCAGCCGGCGATATCCGGGGTGCCTGAAGGTCTCGGTGTCATGACCGAGCTGGATGTAGATCGCTTTCGCCTTCGGGTTGGGCCCGACGTAGACAACCGGCGGATCGTTTTCTGCGTGGTCGGTGTCCATCAGCACCGTGATCTTCGGCGCATGCCACATGCCGCGGTAAACCTCGTCGCGCACGACAATTGGTCCGACGCCGCGCAGCACCGGGTGCTTGGTCATGCCCTTCGCCGGCCGCGCGACTACCTCGACGCCTTCCCGGAACGCCGACTTCGGGTGGCCGCCGCTCGCCTCGGTGAAGTACTTGCCGCCGATCACCTCCTGGAACCACCACGGCCAGGACGTGTAATCCACGATCGAATGGTGGATGGAAACCACGCCTCTCCCGCTCTCGACAAATGCCTGGAGGCTGGCGCGCTCCTTCTCGCCGATGCTCTCGTACATGTCGTGCAGCACCACCACGTCCCAGCGGTCCTTCATGTCCGGGCGGAACGCCTGCGCCTGCGTAGTGGCGTGCGACCAGCGCAGGTCCGCGTAGCCTTCGAAGAGGGTGTAAAAGGACGCGGGGTAGCCGTGGCCGCCGGTTACGACGAGCACGCGCACGGCGTTCTGCGCCGGCTCCAGATGCGCGCTGATCGAGGCGGGCAGCGTAACCTCGCCGGTGGCCGCCCACTCGGTCCCCCGCGCGAACGCGGCCACAAACCCGGGCTGCGCCATCGCCGACAGGTCGTGGCCCAGGCTCATGTGGAGCACCCGCCCGGAACCGAACCCAACGGCCCAGATGATGGGCTCGTCTTTGCCGGTGCCGTTCAGTTTCGGATCGCTGTACGCGGTAGCCAGCACGCGCACGTTCGGCTTGTAGTCCATCTTGTGGTAGAGCTCGTCGTTGGCCAGGAACACGGGCGGCAGCCCGCGGGCGATGGGATGGCCGGCATCCACCCACTTGACAGGGAAGACGTGGCGCGCCGAATGGCCGATGTTCTCCATCTTCCAGGTCATCCCCATCATGTCGGCGTAGGCCGGCCAAGAGGAGCCCGCCATGCGGCGCGTCTTCATGTCCTGGCCGTAGAAGGGGCCGTAGCTCACGCCATGCACGGCGATCATGCCTTTGCCGGACCGGAGGAATTCTTCGACCGCCCTCTCCGCCTCCTCTCCCCAGCGCGGGCCGTTGTAGTTGAGGACGAGGACATCGTAGTTCGCGAGCGCCGCCTTGTTCAGCGCTCGCGGCTCCTCGGTGACCTTCACCTCAAACCGTCCCGTGTTATCGAGCACGCCGCGGAGGAACGGCGTGCTGGCACGCCAGTCGTGATTCGGCAGGTCGGTCTCGCCGGTGATGATCAGCACCCGAACAGGCGCGGCGAACGCAGAGCCGCCCAGCAGTGCCGCAAGTAGTAACAGTCTACCCATATGTGCGCTTCACTGTAACAGCTTCGTGCCGGGCGGTCAAGGCTTCGAATTGGGTCGGCTAAAATGTAACCGAAGCGGACTCGGTTGGGTCACGAAAGAA
>ERZ1292640.1982-Hain-H43-02um-R1-1982-length-16711-cov-18_pt3 | contig 10550 bp, 7 predicted proteins | sample MGYA00564404_ERZ1292640 | MGnify/ENA primary metagenome ERZ1292640 (study PRJEB36523, sample SAMEA6512636) | groundwater metagenome | collected 2019-01-08 | study: AquaDiva: Metagenomics assemblies of 32 groundwater samples | reverse complement strand
TGCCGAAGCGGCGCACGTCGAAGGCCCAGAGGTCGAGGCCGGGCTCGCCCTCGACGATCCATTCGGCCATCGCCTTGCCGGCGCCGCCTGATGCCGCAATGCCCGAGGTGAAGCCGCAGGCGAGGTAGAAATTGTCGCGTTCCGGGGCCAGGCCCATGATCGGCTCGCCGTCGGGCGAGATCGGGATCGGGCCGTTGATCACGGTGCGGATGCCGAGTTCGTTCAGGATCGGCAGCCGTTCTGCGGCCGGCAGCAGGAAGGCTTCGAGCCGATCCTGGTTGGCCTGGAAGAGTTCGCGGCCGAAGCTGAACGGCACGCCCTTGCTGCCGAAGGTCGGCGTGCCCTGTTCCCAGCCGCCGACGGCGAGCGCGCCAGGCTCGGGCTTCAGATAGAAGATCCTGTCGGGATCGCGCAGCGTCGGCAGGCCCTTGGGGATGGCGTCGCTCTTCTCGGTGATCATGTACTGGTGCTCGACCGCACCGGCCGGGACCTCTACGCCCGCCATCTTCGCCACGTCGCGCGCCCAGATGCCGGCGGCGTTGACCACGATCTCGCAGTCGATCGCGCCCTGGTCGGTGAGCACGCGCTTGATGCGCCGGCGGTCGAACTCGAAGCCGGTCACCAGCACGCCCTCGACGATGCGCCCGCCACCGGCCCGCGCACCCTTGGCATAGGCCATGGTGAGGCTGGAAGGTTCTACCGAGCCGTCGTTGGGCACGAACACCGCGCCCACGATGCCGTCGAGCGTGATCAGCGGGAATTTCTCCTGGGCTTCCTTGGGCGACAGCGTGTGCAGCTCGAAGTCGAAGCTGCGCGCCGTCGTCGCCATGCGCTTGAGCTCGCTCCAGCGCTCCGGGGAGGAGGCGAGGCGGAGGCTGCCGACCGGCTTCCATTCCGTCGCCTGCCCGGTCTCGGCTTCCAGCCTTCCGTAGAGCTGGGCGCTGTATTGCATGAGGCGCGTGAGGTTGCGCTTGCTGCGGAGCTGGCCCACCAGACCGGCGGCATGCCACGTCGAGCCATGCGTCAATCCGCTCTTCTCCAGCACGACGACGTCGCGCTGGCCTGATTTGGCGAGGTGGTAGGCGATGGAGCAGCCGATGGCGCCACCGCCGATGATGACGATGCGGGCTTGAGCAGGAAGGGCCACTAGCGCAGTTCTCCGAGATACCAGTCGAGGAAGTGCGCCACGTTGCGTTCACGCACGAGAGAGAAAGGGCCAGGTGAATAGGCGTGCGAGTTGACGCCGGCCTGCTGGTCCTCGCAGATCTTCCAGTCCTGCCGGTTGGTGATGTCCCAGATCGGCAGCAGGCGCTCGATCGTATAGTCCTTGCCCTCGACCGCCTTCTCGTCGACCAGCCAGTAGCCGCGCACGTGGGTTTCGTCGGGCCCGATCGGCGTGAGACGCGCGGCGGCGGCATAGTCGCAATTGGTGTGCTGCCAGAAATTGGGGAACACGGTGGTGCGCAGCGTGCCCGAATCCCACTCCTTGATGTCGCCCATCAGGCAGGACAGCGGCTTGCCGTCCATGCTCTGGGTCACGAAGCCTTCCATCACCGGCGTGCGGTGGCAGCGCCACGAGACGCCGGTCATGGTCGACATGGCGTCGCCCTCGTCGAGGCCGAGCGCGCGGAAGCGAGCGTTGGCGCGCGCCACGATGGCGTCCATGCCGGGCTGCAGCGTCGGATCGAGCATGGCGGCGTCACGCTGCACGTCGTAGGCGGCGGTGTTGTATTCCTTGTGGTTGGGCGGGCAGTGGTAGCACTCTCGGTTGTTCTCGAACACGATTTTCCAGTTTGCCCTGACGATGTAGTCGGCCTGGTGGGCGATCTTGGCGCGCTCGATGGCGTGCGGCTTCATCTTGCGGCGGATGGCGGCCAGCGCCTCGGAAAAATCGGGCGGCTGGTCGGTCAGCGAGACGAACAGGAGGCCGGCGGCGTTCTCGATCGCTACCGGCTTCAGCGACAGGCTTTGCCTGTCGACACCGAATTCGCGGCGCGTGTCGAGCACCAGCGCGCCGTCGAGTTCGTAGGTCCAGCGGTGATAGGGGCAGACCAGCCGGTGGGCATGGCCCGCCTCGGTGCTGCAGATCCGGGAGCCGCGATGGCGGCAGACATTGTGGAAGGCGCGGATCTCGCCCTCGCGGTCGCGCACGACGATGATCGATTCGGTCGCCACTTGGTAGGTGAAGTAGTCGCCCGGCTTGGGGACTTGGAAGGCATAGCCGGCGAACAGCCAATGGCGGTGCTGGATGCGCGCCAGGTCGGCGGCGAAGACCTCCGGGGCCGTATAAAACGCCCGTTCCAGCGGGCCGCCGGGCTTGTGCCGGGCAACCAGCTGGGCAATTTCCGGCGATAGCGAGTGACGTGCCGAAAGCGCCGTGCCGTCCATTCTGGCTCTCCTCTTGCTAGGGAACCGTAGCATGACGGCCTTGCCGATCCCCACCCTCATGTTAAGGTTTTGTTAAGGATGGCGCGCTGGGGATAGGCGCTGTCACGGATGTGTCATGGGGCGCGTGTAGCGAGGCGACCGGTATGTCGCCGGACGGGGAGATAAAAATGGGCAAGACTTCAATTCTGCGGCGCGTGGTGCTGGCGGGGGCTACCGCCCTTGCGGCGACCGGTTTCGCCACCAGCGCGTGGGCGCAAAAGACCAAGCTTACGGTCTATACGGCACTCGAGAACGAGCAGCTTGAGCCGTTCAAGAAGGCGTTCGAGGGCGACAATCCCACGATCGAGATCGCCTGGGTGCGTGACTCGACCGGCGTGGTGACGGCCAAGCTGATCGCCGAGAAGGACAATCCCCGCGCTGACGTTATCTGGGGGCTCGCCGCCTCGAGCGTCGGCTTGTTCGCCAGCATGGGCATGATCGAGCCCTACACACCAGCTGGAGCTGCGGCGCTGAAGCCGATGTTCAAGAGCGGCAAGAACCCGGAGATCTGGGTCGGCATGGACGCCTACCTTGCGGTGCTGTGCTTCAACACCGCCGAAGCCGCCAAGGGCAAGAAGGCCAAGCCCACGAGCTGGGCCGATCTCACCAAGCCCGAGTACAAGGACTCGATCGTCATGCCGAACCCATCGTCGTCGGGCACCGGCTACCTCACGGTCGCGGGCTGGCTCACCCTCATGGGCGAGGACGCGGGTTGGAAGTTCATGGACGCGCTACATCAGAACGTGGCGCAGTACCTCCATTCCGGCTCGGCGCCCTGCGTGCAGGCCGCCAAGGGCGAGCGCCTGATGGGCATCGGCTTCGACATGCGCGGCGCCTCGGAGAAGACCAAGGGCGCCCCCATCGACCTGATCGTGCCCAAGGAAGGCCTCGGCTGGGAGATGGAAGTGACGGCCATCATGAAGGGGACCAAGAACCTGGAGGCGGCCAAGAAACTCGCCGACTGGTCGGCCTCGCTCAAGGCCAACGAACTCTACGGCAAGTACTACGCCATCGTCGCCAACCCGGCCGTCAAGTCGATGCCAGCCAACTATCCGACCGACGGCGAGAAGCTGATGGCCAAGATGGACGTCGAATGGATGGCCAAGAACCGCGCGCGCATCCTGGCCGAATGGACCAAGCGCTACGACGGCAAGTCGGCGCCGAAAGCAAAGTGACAGCGCGTTGTCATCGCGGGCGGGGGGTAGCCCCCGCCCTGGAGCGTAGTGAAGGATCCTTCGGCTTTGCCAAAGGGCGGGGGTTACCCCGCCCGAGATGACAAGCTCCTCCTATCTGGAAGTCCGCGACCTCTCCAAGCGGTTCGGCGACTTCACCGCGCTCGGTAACGTCTCGCTCGACGTTGCCGAGGGTGAGTTCGTCTGTTTCCTCGGGCCCTCGGGCTGCGGCAAGACCACCTTGCTGCGCGCCATCGCCGGTCTCGATCCGCAGACCTCGGGCACGATCCGCCAGAAGGGTCGGGACGTGTCGGGACTGCCGCCGGCTCAGCGCGACTTCGGCATCGTCTTCCAGTCCTACGCACTGTTTCCCAACCTGACGGTGGCCGACAACGTCGGCTATGGGCTGGTAAGCCGGCGTCAGGCGCGCGGCGCCATCGCCAGGCGCGTGGAAGAACTTCTGGCGATGGTCGGCCTCCCTGATTCCGGGCCGAAATACCCCGCCCAGCTTTCGGGCGGCCAGCAGCAGCGCGTGGCGCTGGCGCGCGCTCTCGCGACCTCGCCCGGCTTGCTGCTGCTCGACGAGCCCTTGTCGGCGCTCGACGCCCGCGTGCGGCTGCGGCTGCGCCACGAGATCAAGGCCCTGCAGCGCCGGCTGGGCGTCACCACCATCATGGTGACGCACGACCAGGAAGAGGCGCTCACCATGGCCGACCGCATCGTGGTGATGAACCATGGCGCCATCGAGCAGGTGGGCACGCCGCAGGAGATCTACCGCCGGCCCGCGACGGCCTTCGTGGCCGATTTCGTGGGCTCGATGAACTTCCTCGCCGGGACGCTCGAGACGCCGGAGCGCGTAAAGATCGGCGGGCTTGCCTTCGCCTGTCCGGTACAGGACGGCCTCGCGGTCGGCACCAAGGTGCGCCTCAGCATCCGGCCCGAGGATGTGCGCGTGCGCGACCTGCCGGCCGACGTTGCCAACCGCGTGCCCGTCGAGGTGGCCGAACTCGACTTCGTCGGCGCCTTCTGCCGCGCCGCGCTGAAAGTGCGGACCGACGGCGACGTGGCGCTCGTGGCGGATTTTTCGAGCAACCTGATCCGCGACCTCGGCGTCGACATCGGCAGCCGGCTCGACGTGGCCCTGCCGCCGGACCGGGTCAGGGTCTACGCGGCGTGAGACGGCCCCTGTGAGCCTCGCCGCGCCCACGCCCAAGATTGCCCTGCGCATAAACCTGTCGCGCGACGACCTGGTGATGCGCGCCGGGCTGATGGCACTGGTGGGCGTGCTGCTGCTGATCGTCGGCCTGCCGCTGTGGGCGCTGCTCGCCAAGGGCTTCGAGGACCGCGACGGCCACTATGTCGGGCTGGCGAACTACGTTTCGTATTTCTCGACGCCGGCGCTGTTCAACTCGGCGCTGAACAGCTTCCATGTCGCAGCGGTGTGCACCGTGATCGTCGTGCCCGCATCCTTCCTCTATGCCTATGCGCTGACCCGCGCCGTTCTGCCGGGGAGGTGGCTGTTCCAGGGCATCTCGCTGATCCCGATCTTCGCGCCGTCGCTCTTGCCGGGTCTGGCGCTGGTCTACCTGTTCGGCAATCAGGGCTTCTTCAAGGCCCTGATCGGTGGCTCGATCTACGGCTTCGACGGTATCGTGATCGCCCAGGTCTTCTACTGCTTTCCGCACGCCACCATGATCATGGTGACGGCGCTGGCGACGGCCGACGCCCGGCTCTACGAGGCTGCCGACGCGCTGGGCGCCTCCAAGATCCGAGTCTTCTTCACCGTCACGCTGCCCGGCGCCAAGTACGGCCTGATCAGCGCCGCGCTGGTGGTGTTCACCCTGGTGATCACCGATTTCGGCATCGCCAAGGTGATCGGCGGCAACTTCAACGTGCTGGCGACCGACGTCTACAAGCAGGTGATCGGCCAGCAGAACTTCTCGATGGGCGCCGTCGTCGGCATGGTGCTGCTGGCGCCGGCCGCGCTCGCCTTCGTCGTCGACCGGCTGGTCCAGCGCAAGCAGGTGGCGCTGCTCACCTCCCGCGCCGTGCCGCTGATCCCCAAGCCCAAGTTCGGCCGCGACCTCTTCTTCACGGCGTTCTGCACCCTGGTCTCGGCCGGCATCCTCGCCATCCTCGGCATGGCCGCCTGGGGCTCGCTGATCAAGTACTGGCCGTACAATCTCAGCCTGACGCTGGGCAATTACGAGTTCGCTAACTTCGACGCCAACGGCTGGGAGTCCTACTTCAACTCGCTGCGCATGGCGGCGGGCACGGCGATCGCCGGCACGGCGCTGATGTTCGTGGGCGCCTGGCTGAATGAGAAGACCCGGGGGTTCGGCGCGGTGCGCGGCATCGTCCAGCTGCTCGCCTTCCTGCCGATGGCCGTGCCCGGCATCGTGCTGGGGCTGGGCTACATCTTCTTCTTCAATGCGCCCAATAATCCGCTCAACTTCCTCTACGCCACTATGGCGATCCTGGTGATCAACACGGTGGCCCACTTCTACACAGTGGGCCATCTCACGGCGACGACGGCGCTGAAGCAGATCGATCCCGAGTTCGAATCGGTCTCGGCTTCGCTGAAAGTGCCGATCTGGAAGACCTTCGGCCGCGTGACGGCGCCGATCTGCCTGCCGGCCATCCTCGACATCGCGATCTATCTCTTCGTGAACGCCATGACGACGGTGTCGTCGGTGATCTTCCTCTACGCGCCCGACACCAAGCTCGCCTCGGTGGCGGCAGTGAACATCGAGGAGGCCGGCACAACGGCGGCCGCGGCGGCGCTCTGCCTGGTGATCGTGGTGACGTCGGCGACCGTGAAGGCGCTGCACCTCCTGGCCGACCGCTTCCTGCTCGGTCGCCTGCAGGCCTGGCGGAGACGCTGAGCGAGGAGGACAGAGCCATGCAGATTGATCAATTCGCCGTCGCGGCAGGCCATGTCGTCGAACTGGTCGGCGTGGTCGTGCTGGTCGCCGGCGCCGCGCTCGCCTGCGGCGTGTGCTTGCTCCGGCTCATGCGGCGGATGCCGTTGCAGGACGCCTACCAGGAACTGCGCGCCGACCTCGGCCGCGCCATCCTGCTCGGCCTTGAATTCCTGGTGATCGCCGACATCATCGGCACGGTCGCCGTCGAACCGACCCTGCAGAACTTGGGCGTGCTCGCGGTCATCGTGGCGATCCGCACGCTGCTCAGCTTCGCGCTGGAACTCGAGGTGAGCGGGCGCTGGCCTTGGCAGCGGAACCGGGAAGGGACGAACGGGAAAAGCCCATGAAGCAGCTCCGCATTCCCGCCGTCTACATGCGTGGCGGCACCAGCAAGGGCGTGTTCTTCCTCGCCGACGACCTGCCGTCCGATCCGGCGGCGCGCGACCGGATCCTGCTGCGGGTGATCGGCAGCCCCGACCGCTACGGCAAGCACACCGACGGCATGGGTGGCGCCACGTCCAGCACCAGCAAGGTCGTGATCATCTCGAAGTCCGAGCGCGCCGGCTGCGACGTCGACTATCGCTTCGGCCAGGTGGCGATCGACGCGCCGGTCATCGACTGGTCGGGCAATTGCGGCAACCTCAGCGCCGCCGTCGGCCCGTTTGCGCTCAGCCTGGGTCTGGTCGAGGGGCCTGCCGACGGCACCGCGACGGTGAACATCTGGCAGGCCAACATCGCGAAGAAGATCGTCAACCACGTGCCCATGCAGGGTGGCGAAGTGCAGGAGCTGGGCGGCTTCGAGCTGGACGGTGTGGCGTTCCCGGCGGCCGAGGTGAAGGTCGAGTTCCTCGATCCCGCGGCGGACGAGGAAGGCGAGGGCACCGGCGGCGCGATGTTTCCCACCGGCCACCGCATCGATACGCTCGACGTGCCGGGCGTCGGCAGGATCGAGGCGACGCTGATCAACGCGGGTAATCCCACGATCTTCGTCGACGCCGCCAGGCTCGGCCTCAAGGGTACGGAACTCCAGGGCGACATCAACGGCGACAAGGCGATACTGCAGCGCGCGGAAGCCGTGCGTGCGCTGGGCGCCGTCGCCATGGGCCTCGTCGCCACGCCCGAGGAGGCGACGGCGAAGCGACCGCATACGCCCAAGCTAGCGTTCGTGGCCAGGCCCGCGCCCTACACGGCATCGGACGGCAAGCGTATCGAGGCAGGATCGATCGACCTGCTGGCCCGCATCTTCTCCATGGGCGTGCTGCATCACGCCATGACCGGCACCGGCGCCGTCGCCATTGCGGCCGCTGCGGCCATACCCGGGACGATCGTCAACCGCGTCGCGCCGGCCGGGGCCGAGGGCCGCGTGAGCTTCGGCCATCCCTCGGGAACGCTCAGCGTCGGCGCCGAAGCGCGCGAGCAGGGCGGGCAATGGACGGTGAGCAAGGTGATGATGAGCCGCTCTGCCCGCCGCCTGATGGAGGGTTGGGTCCGCGTGCCGGAGGCATGAGCGCAGTCCGCGCAAAAACACCAGGCGAACAGTCCGGCACCGTCGGCAGTCGCCCGCTAAAGTTGGAACGCTCGTCAGTACTGGGGCCGCCGCAGCCGTCATCGTCAGCACAGCCGCCGCCGCCGCGCTTGGCGTCGTGATCATGGCGACCTCGGCCGCGGCCAACGTGCCGCACCTCGTGGCCGACCGCTTCATGTTTGCCTGCCTGCAGGCCCGGCGCCGCCGCTGAGAGGGCGGGCACCGGCAGCGGCGATCGGGCACCTCAGAAGTCGAGGTCCTGCTGCGAGAACGGTCGGCCGGGCTTCTTGCCGAGGATCGTCCGCAGAACGTCGTTCATCGTGTCGGGGTCATTGTCGAAGCCGCCATGTGTGGTGCTCTTCGACCGCGGGCTATCCCGGTCGGCATACCAGATCGTCAGCGGGTCCTCCGCCAGCTTCGCGTTCTTGTGAAACGTCGCCATGCCGAGCAGCGGCACGGATCGCTTCGACGAATTTGGCTCGAAAGCATTCGAGACCAAATAGAGTAGCGACTTGTTGTAGGCGGGCGCCACCTGGTCGGCTTGCTCGGCCTTGTCGTCGAGGCAGTAGACCGTCAGCTTGTCGAGCTTCACGGGTGCGGTAGCGCCGGTGCCAAGACGGGACCTCAGCTTTTCCTTGTAGAAGTCGATCGTGCAGGCCGGTGCCATCAGCGAGCAGCTGTCGACCGTCATGCCGGGCGCCACCCGATCGAGGGCGTCGAGCAAGTGGCCGATCAGGATGGCGCCGGTCGAATGGCCGACCAGATGGATCGGCAGCTTCTTCCCCGCCAGCTTTTCGGCAAAGAGCTGCAAGGCCTTCTCGCCGTCACGGCCCGGCTTGAACGGCAGTTCCGCATCGGCCTTCATCTCCCGCCACAGCTTGGTGCCGATTCCGCCGATCGCCTTCTCGATGAGTTCGTCGGTGAGGTCGAGCAGGCCGCCGGTGCGCTCGGTGATCTTGGCCCCGCGTCCGGTAATGACGTCCTTGAGCGTTTCCAGCAGGCCGGTGTCGTAGAACACGCTGTAGGGATAGATGCCGTTCGCCGTGAGGACCTCGGTCATCGCCGAGGTGCGGATGGCGGCCTCCTCGGGTGTGTTCAGTCCGCCATGGGCATAAAACGCCAATTGTCCGTATTTGTCCGAAGCCCCGAGGAGAGCGGCCGTCTCCGCGACGTCCTTCTCGGTGCTCCAGTAGGGTTGCGTCTCCGAGAAGTTCCCGTTCTGGACATGAACGAAATGACCGGCGATGTCCCGGCGGGGCGGCGCGGCGCGCTTGGCGCCGGAAAGCTCGGTCGTGCGCGTGGTCCGATCGCGCTTGACGCCGAGGCCGAAGGCTGTCGCCGTGGGCACGGCGAGCTGCAACACCCAGGCGTCCTCGATGTTCGCGGCCCAATCCCTGTATGACCAGTGTGCAAGGCCGCCGGCGCCCCAGCGCCTGCCCCACGAATTCTGAACCCAGAAACCCTCGGCGTCGTAGCCGACGATGGCGAAGGCATGAAGCTGGGCGCCGACCTTCGGGTCGATGCGGCCCTTGACCGGGTCGTCCCACCCGGCATGGACCGCCGCCGACGCGTAGATCACGCCGGTCTCGCTGATCGCGGCGTGGTAGTCGGGGAGGCTGGGACGCAGGCGATAGTAGGCGCCCAGTGCCGTCTCGCGCGCATCCTTTGCCGCCTCGAGCGTGAGGTCGGACTGCTTGCCTGTTCGCCAGAGGTCCGTGTGGCAGGCGCCGGCATTGTAGAAGCCGCGCAACGCGCCGCGAAGGCTCGAGCCGTCGTCGTAGTTCTCGCCGGGCCATTCGTCGTGGCGCCGGGCCATACGGAAGAGCATATGGGGGCTGACCCGCCGGCGTGGTGCGCTCGCTTGCTTCGAGCGTCCCGTGGCGTCACGGAGCAGGAGATTTATGACGGCGGCCAAGGCGAAGCCGGTGCACGCGCCTTCTTCTCCCTGGTTCAGGATTTCGAGGTCGCGCGTCGGCGCTAGGCTGGCCGGCAAGGCGCTGAGGGTGGGTTCGTAGATCCGGTCGCGGATGTCCGGTACGTCGCGCAGAACGTCGTATTTGCGACCGCGGATGCTCTTCTTGAGCGTCTTCCGCAGCGGCTTGATTGACCGGATTGTCTTCGCCATGGAACCTCCCCTTGCCCGGTCTCTGCCGGTCGACAACAGAAGGTAGAGTACATGAGGAGTATTTCCACATGTCAATGTCGGTGACGCGGCGCCGTGGCGATTGTGGCGTGCTGCTTTGACAAGGCCGCGACCCGGTCTGTAGCATCAATCATTCCGCCCATGCGCGCGAATCGTAACAGTCAGGCCAAGTGTAGCGTACTGCTCCGCGTGAATTAGAGATTTCACAGTTAGGAGACGCGAACGATGACCAAAATTATGCGACGCAAGTTCACGAAGGCAGCGGTCGGCGGGATTGCCGCGACGGCTGCGGTGACGACGATGGCGGCTCCCGCGATCTCGCAGGGCCGGCAGGAATGGCGCATGGTGACGAGCTGGCC
>ERZ1292640.4533-Hain-H43-02um-R1-4533-length-10551-cov-4_pt1 | contig 10551 bp, 4 predicted proteins | sample MGYA00564404_ERZ1292640 | MGnify/ENA primary metagenome ERZ1292640 (study PRJEB36523, sample SAMEA6512636) | groundwater metagenome | collected 2019-01-08 | study: AquaDiva: Metagenomics assemblies of 32 groundwater samples | reverse complement strand
CGGCGGGGCGGCTGCCGGCCGGGGGCATGGGTTTCACCGGTCCGGTCAGATAAGTTGCATAGACCGCGCGAATTGAGCCAATGGCGCCTTCGTGGACCCGCTTGTAAAAAGCGCGGCGCGACAGGTGATACCGCCAGCAGTAGCCGGACACCAGGGCCAGGTTCTTCTCCTTGGCCTTGGCGGCGGATTCGAGGACGGATCGCACGCCGGGGGAGTCGGTGGCCATGGGTTTCTCGCAGAAGACGTGTTTGCCGGCATCGATTGCCGCTCGCAGATGCTGAGGCCGGAATCCCGGCGGGGTTGCCAACAGGACGACATCCACGCCGCTGTTGATCACTTTCTGGTAGGCGTCGAGACCTACGAAGCACGCGCTTTCGGGAACCTGGACGCGCTGGCCGTATTGCGGGCTGTTCTTGAGGTTCTTAAGACTGCTCTTGAGGCGATTCTCGAAAACGTCGCCCATGGCGACCAGGACGACGCCGTCGCCGGTTGAGAGGGCTTGCGAGGCGGCGCCGGAGCCGCGGCCGCCACAACCTACAAGTCCGATGCGGATTCGGTCGCTGCCTCCGGCGTATGCGTACGTCGCAACAGAGAGTCCCGCCAGGGCGGTGGCTTTAGTGCTGGTCTTGAGAAAATGACGACGAGTCATGGTATCTTTGTCCAGTTCCATAAGAAGGTTCCTTTCTGCTAAGCTGACTGTTGGCTTTCACTTGAGAATACCCGATCAGAGGTCTTCTCTTGCGCCGTACGAACATAGACTCACCCGATACCCTCAAAGGGCGTCTTTATGGCGGAGATTATAGTACGATATCGGGGAGATGGCAACAATGGTGTTTATCGTGTAAGAGCTAACCCAGGGCAGGCTTATTTCGGCACGTAGCGGTTTGTGATTGGCATTCTTCGGTCTTTGCCGAATGCCTTTGGTGTGATTTTGACGCCCGGCGGGGATTGTCTTCTCTTGTACTCATTGAAATCCACCATGCGGGCCACCTTCCTGACGACGTCGGGCGGCAAGCCCTCGTCCTGGAGTTCCTGGGCGGATTTGTCCTCCTCGATGTAGCCTTTGAGTATGCGGTCGAGCAGGTCGTATTCGGGCAGCGAATCGGTGTCCTTCTGGTTGTCCTTGAGCTCGGCGCTGGGCGCTCTTTTGAAGACGCTGGCCGGGATGACGGTCCGGCCGTGTATTTTGTTGGCGTATTTGGCCAGTTCGTAAACCAGCGTCTTGGGTACGTCCTTTATGACGGCAAAGCCTCCGGCGGTGTCGCCGTACAGCGTCGAGTAACCGACCGCCGTCTCGCTCTTGTTGCTGGTGGTCAGCACGAGGGCCGAGAGACTGTTGCTCAGGGACATCAAAATCGTGCCGCGGATTCTTGACTGAAGGTTCTCATACGCTGTTGACGCCTGCGACCATGCCTTGATGGGTTCGAGGATGTGGTTGTATTCATCGAGAACGGTCCCAATAGGGATGGTTTGGAATTCGATTCCGAGGTTTTCGGACACCTTGCCGGCGTCGCGGATCGTCTCGGGGCTGTTGAACCGGGTGGGCATGGTAACGCCGATGACGTTTTCGGCCCCGAGTGCGTCAACCGCAATAGCGGCTGTAAGGGACGAATCAATCCCGCCGCTCATTCCTATCACGGCCTTCTGGAAGCCGTTCTTGCGGATGTAGTCTCTCGTTCCGAGCACCAGGGCCTGATAGACCTCGGCGGCGCGGTCGGTCCCGTTGGCGGTTCCGGCCGAAGCGGTGTCGCGGCCATCTTGGCCGCGATGTGTCGAAGGCATCCTGCCTTCGGATCGCGGGCTGTAAGCCCGCGACACGGAGATCTTGCCGCCGGGGGCCAAATCGACGTCCGCAACGAGCAGGTCTTCCTCGAACGCCTTAGCCTGGCAGATGATGTTGCCCTTTGCGTCCGCGAACATGCTGCGTCCGTCGAAGACGAGCTCGTCCTGTCCGCCGACCAGGTTGCAGTAGGCCAGCGGGCAGGCAAAATACTCTGCGCAGCGGCTGATGATTTTTCTTCGCTCGCTGATTTTGCCGACGTGGAACGGCGAGGCGGAAATGTTCACAATCAGGTCTTTACGGTATATCTCGCCGATGAACTTGTCTATCCACTCGATGTGCCATATATCCTCGCAGATGGTGGGCACCATGACGTGGCCGCCTACGGTGGCGGTGGTCGAGCCGCGGCCGGGACGAAAGTAGCGTCGCTCATCGAATACGCCGTAGTTGGGCAGGATAATCTTGCGGTAAATCTTCTTGATGGCGCCTTTTTCGAGGACGGCCAGCGCATTAAAGTACCCCTCGCGGGCCGACTCGGCAAAGCCGACGACCATAGCCGCGTCCGCACAGCCTTTGGCTAAGGTCTCGACGGCGGCCATGTTGTCGCTCAGGAAGTGCTTTTTCAGCAGCAGGTCCTCGGGCGGGTATCCGCAGACCGCCATCTCCGGAAAGACCACGACCTCCGCGCCGGACTTGGACGCTTCGGCGTAGAAGGTCTCAATCTTCCTGAGATTGCCGGCGATATCGCCCACGGAAGAATTGATTTGTGCTAATGCGATTCGCAAGGTTGTCACTCACTTTGTCTTTTCCCGGAGCCACTGGTCGATCGCGGCGGCGGCCCGGCGGCCCCCGTCGATCGCGTGCACGACCAGCGACGGTCCTCGGATGGTGTCGCCTGCTGCGAAAATCTGCGGGTCGCTCGCCTGGTAATTGTTCACGGCCACGTTGCCCTGCGGATCGAGCTTGAGGGCCGTGTCCTTGACGATTCCCTCATGGACGACGTGAAGAAATCCCGTGGCGAGAATAACCAGGTCCACTTCGAGGACAAAATCCGTGCCGGGTACATCTCTTATCTTCCAGTTTCCGTTGCTCTTGAGCCATTCGACTTCGCAGCCGTGCAGCTTTTCCACTCGGATTCCCGCTCCGCCGAGGAACTCCTTCGTGGCCACGGACCACCGCCTTTCGCATCCCTCTTCGTGCGAGGAAGACGTTCGCATGACGCGCGGCCACGTCGGCCAGGGCGTATCGGCCGGCCGGCTCTCGGGCGGTTTGGGCAGGATCTCCAGTTGGTGTATCTTCCTGGCGTGCTGCCGGCGGGCCGTTCCCACGCAGTCGCTGCCCGTGTCGCCGCCGCCGATGACGGCGACGACCTTGTCCTTGGCCGTGACAATCCCTCGCTCATCCACCGGCTCCAGGGCATTGAGCCGGTTCTGGGCGGTCAAATACTCCAGGGCGAACACGATGTTCTCGTATCCTCTGCCGGGAATGTTAAGGTCTCTCGGCTGTCCCGCCCCCATCGCCAGGCAGATACAATCGAACATTTTTCGCAGGTAGTGAGCGGAAATATCTTCACCGACGCGGACGCCCGTCTGAAACGAGACGCCTTCGGCTTTCAGTTGTTCGAGCCTGCGGTCGAGGACGCGTTTTTCGAGCTTGAAGTCCGGGACGCCGTACCGCAGCAGGCCGCCGGCCTGCTCATCCTTTTCAAAGACGACCACGTCATGTCCGGCCCGCGCCAATTGCTGTGCGGCCGCCAGGCCCGCGGGCCCGGACCCGATGACGGCGACGCGCCTGCCCGTCTTTCCGGCGGGCGGCAGCGGCTTGATCCAGCCCTGCTCGAAGCCTCGTTCGACAATCTGGTACTCGATATGCCGGATCAGGACCGGCTCATCGCTGATTCCCAGCGTGCAGGCGGTCTCGCACGGCGCCGGGCACAGACGCCCCGTGATCTCCGGGAAGTTATTCGTCGAATGGAGCAGCCGGCAGGCCTCCTCCCATCGCTCTTTGTAGATCAATTCGTTGAGGTCCGGGATGGAGTTGTGCAGGGGGCAGCCCGCTCCGTGGCAGAACGGTATGCCGCAATCCATGCACCGGGCCGCCTGCTGGACGAGCTGGTCGGGCGTCAGCGGCAGGTCCAGCTCTTTGAAGTCGTGAATCCGGTCCTCGACCGGTCGATGCCCGACGGGCTGACGCTGATATTTCAAAAATCCTTTCAATTCACCCATAGAACACCTCCTCGGTGGCCGGTGTTGTTTCCGTGTCACGCTGCTCGGCGGCGCGCATCTTCTCGAGGGCCTTGCGATAGTCGATGGGGACGACCTTGACGAATTTCCCGACGGCGTCCTGCCACGCGTCCAGAAGGCGCTGCGCCTGGGCGCTGGCCGTCCACTGGTAATGACGCTGAATCAGATCGTGCAGCAGGCTCTTGTCGTCTTCTTTCCAGACGCTTTCCAGCTCCACCATGTCGAGATTGCAGAGCGTATCGAAGAGTTGCATCTCATCGAGGACGTAGGCGGTGCCGCCGCTCATGCCCGCGCCGAAGTTGCAGCCGGTCTGGCCCAGGACGACGATGGTGCCGCCCGTCATGTATTCGCAGCCGTGATCGCCGAGCCCTTCGACGACGGCCACGGCTCCGCTGTTGCGGACGGCGAAGCGTTCGCCCGCCATGCCGTTGATGAAGGCCTCGCCGGAGGTTGCGCCGTAGAGCAGCGTGTTGCCTACGATAATGTTTTCGTGCGCGGCAAATGGGGAGTTGTCCGGCGTCCTGACGATAATCCGGCCGCCGGAGAGTCCTTTGCCCAGATAATCATTGCTCTCGCCAATGAGCTTGAGGGTCACGCCCGGGGTCAGAAAAGCGCCGAAACTCTGTCCCGCCGAGCCGTGGAAGAGAATCTCGATGGCCCCGTCGGGCAGCCCACGGGGACCGAACTTCTGCACGATGCGATTGCTCAGAATCGCGCCGACCGTTCGATTCGTGTTGCGAATCGGCATCTCAATGACGACCTTTTCTTTTCTTTCAAGAGCGGGCTTTGCTTTTTCTATAATCCGCCAGTCAATATGGTCGTCGATTTTCACGGGCTGCCGGGAGCTCAGGCGTATCGCTTTGCCGTCGGAGACGCTCGGCGGCTTGAAGATTGCAGAAAAATCCAGCCCCTTCGCCTTCCAGTGGTCAATGGCATTGCACGTGCTCAGCCGGCCTACGTTGCCGATCATGTCCTCGAATTTTCTAAAGCCCAACTGCGCCATGATCCGGCGGGCCTCCTCGGCCACAAAGTACATAAACCGCTCGACGTATTCGGGCTTGCCGGCAAAGCGTGCCCTGAGCTGCGGGTCCTGGGTCGCAATGCCGAAAGGACAGGCGCCTTCGTGGCATTTGCGAAGCAGGGTGCACCCAAGCGTCACCAGGGCCGCGGTGCCGAATCCGAACTGTTCGGCGCCTAAAAGCGCTGCGATCACGATGTCCCTTCCGGTTCGCAACTGGCCGTCCACCTGGACCCTGATGCGGTCGCGCAGGCCGTTCATCACAAGGACTTGCTGTGTTTCCGCCAGGCCGAGCTCCCACGGACAGCCCGCGTGCTTTATGGAAGATAGCGGGCTTGCACCCGTTCCCCCGTCGTGGCCGCTGATAAGGACCTCGTCGGCGTTGCCCTTGGCTACGCCGGCGGCGATAGTCCCGACGCCGACCTCGGCGACGAGCTTGACCGATACCTTGACGCCCGGATTGCTGCATTTGAGGTCGTAAATAAGCTGGGCCAGGTCCTCGATGGAGTAGATGTCGTGGTGGGGCGGCGGCGAGATCAATGTCACGCCGGGCGTGGAGTACCGCAGCCGTGCGATTTCCTCGGTGACTTTGTGCCCGGGCAACTGGCCGCCTTCGCCCGGCTTGGCTCCCTGGGCGATCTTGATCTGCAATTCCTTCGCATGGGCGAGGTAGTTGGCCGTCACGCCGAATCGCGCGCTGGCCACCTGCTTGATGGCGCAATTTTTCGAATCGCCGTTGGGTCCGGGCTCGTATCGCGCCGGGTCTTCGCCTCCCTCACCGGTGTTACTCATTCCGCCGAGGCGATTCATCGCCACGGCCATACATTCGTGGGCTTCTTTGCTGATGGAGCCATGGCTCATCGCGCCGGTGCAGAATCTCCTGACGATCTCGCCGGCGGGTTCCACCTCTTCGAGGTCAACCGGCTCGCCCGGGACAAACTCGAACAGCCCGCGCAGCGTGTAGAGGTTCCTCGCTTGTTCGTTGACGGCCTTCGCATAGTCGGCGTACGCGCCGGCGTCGTCGTTCTTGACCGCATGCTGCAATCGCGAGACCGTCGTGGGATTCCACAAGTGCCGCTCGCCCGTGCGCCTGTAATGATATTCACCTGCGAAATCCAAATCGGGCGCCCCGGCGGGGCGCTGCTCGAACGCCGATTGATGCCGTGCAATCGCCTCCTGTCCGATTTCTTCAAGGCCGATGCCGCCGATCCGGGAGCTTGTCCCCGTGAAATATTCATCCACGACGGACCGGTTCAGTCCGATCGCCTCGAAGAGCTGGGCGCCGGTATAGCTGCGCAGGGTGGAAATGCCCATCTTGCTCATCGTTTTGAGGATGCCCTTCTTGACGGCGGCGATGTAATTGTCTGCGATTTGCGTCGGCTCCATCCTCGCGGGCACCTCGCCCTCGCGGTGCAGCTCATCGAGAGCCTCGAAGGCCATGTACGGATTGATTGCATTGGCGCCATAGCCGCACAGGAGGCAGAAGTGCATGACTTCCCTCGGCTCGCCGCTCTCGATGATCAGTCCCGCCTCGCCGCGAAGTCCGCGGTTGAGCAATGCGTGGTGAACGGCGGCGGTCGCCAGTAGGGCCGGAATCGGCGCTTTCGTCCGGCTTATACCCCGGTCGCTGATGATGATTAGTGAGGCCCCGTCTTTGATCGCCTGTTCGGCGGCGCGAATCAGCTTATCGAGTCCGTCGCGAAGACTGCCGCCTGCGTCGGAGACGCCGGCCTCAAAAAGGGCTGAAACCGTAGCCACATGAAAATCATCGCGCGTGACGCGACGCAGCCGCTCGATGTCCTCGTTGCTCAGAACCGGATGGGGCAGCTTGAGCTGCCGGCAGTGCTGCGGAGTCTCGGCCAGGAGGTTCCGCTTCTTGCCCGTGAAGACCATCAGGCTCATCACGAGCCCCTCGCGAAGCGGGTCAATCGCGGGATTCGTCACCTGGGCGAAGAGCTGCTTGAAGTAGTCGAACAGCAGTTTCGGCTTGTCGGACAGGACCGCAAGGGGGGTATCGTTGCCCATCGAGCCGACCGGCTCCTGGCCGTTGACCGCCATGGGCGTCAGGATCATCCTGAGCTCCTCGCGGTTGTAGCCGAACGCCCGCATTCTCTGGGCGATGGTCTGCGGGTCGCTCTCGACGAGCCTGGGCGTGTCGAACAATCCGCGAAGCTCGATTCTGTTTTCATCCAGCCACCGGCGATAGGGCTTCTGCCGGGCGATTTTGCCCTTCATCTCGTTGTCCGAGACTTCCCGCCCTTCGCCCGTATCGACCAGGAACATGTGCCCGGGCCGCAGGCGTCCCTTCTTACGAATCTTTTCGGGGGGAAACTCCACGACGCCGGCCTCGCTGGCAATCACGGCCAGGCCGTCGGTCGTGACCAGGTAGCGGCAGGGCCGCAGACCGTTGCGGTCAAGCGTTCCGCCGATCAGGCGGCCGTCGGTGAACACCATCGCGGCCGGTCCATCCCACGGCTCCATGATCGACGAGTGGTATTCGTAAAACGCCCGTTTATCCGTGCTGATGTGATACTTCTGCCCGAAGGCCTCCGGGATCATCATCATCATGGAATGAGGCATGCTTCTGCCGCAGCGCACCAGAAGCTCGAGCACGGCGTCGAAGCACGCCGAGTCGCTCATCTCAGGCTTCAGGACGGGCAGCACGTCGCGGATGTCATCGCCGAGGATCTCGCTGGACATGACCGTTTCGCGGGCCCGCATCCAGTTGCGGTTCCCGCTGAGCGTGTTGATCTCGCCGTTGTGGGCGATGCAGCGAAACGGCTGGGCCAGACGCCAGCTCGGAAACGTGTTCGTGCTGTAACGCTGGTGCACGATGGCCAGGGCCGAGACGATGCGCTCGTCCGCAAGCTCCTGATAATAGTCAAACAACTGCCAGGCCATGAACATGCCCTTGTAGCAGATGGTACTGCTCGACAGCGACGTGACGTAAAAGTCCTCTCCTTTGTCCCCGAGCTTCTCGGCCACGAGTTGTTCAGTTCGTCGGCGGGCCAGGTACAGACGCCGCTCCAGCGCCTCGCCTTTGAAGCTGCCGCCATCGACAAAAATCTGCCTGATGGAAGGTTCCGCCTCGAGGGCGATCTTGCCGAGACATTCGCCTGCGGTCGGCACATCGCGCCACCCAAGCACCTTCATCCCGTAGTAACCGATAGCCGTTTCAAGGACTCCATCGCATTGTTCCCTGATTTGAGGATTCTTTGAACCGAAAACGACTCCCACGGCGTACTGTGAAACCGGCGGCAGTGAAAAACCTAACTTCTCACATTCGCTGGCAAAGAACTCATGCGGAATCTGAAAGAGAATTCCCGCGCCGTCTCCGGTAGTCTCGTCGGCGCTCGCGGCGCCTCGGTGGTGCAGGTTGAGAAGAATCTGTTTACCGTATTCGATGATGGAATGTTCCCGCCGGCCGGAGATATTTACAACTGCACCGATGCCGCAGGCGTCGTGCTCGCGCCGAGTCTCGTATAATCCGCTATCTCTTAGCCGTACAGCCATCAAACACCAGTCGATTATTTCTTTGCAGTTGTCCGCCGCAAATCTGATCAAAAGCTGCCTATTGCCTGGTACAATTGCGGACAGACATTTAACATGCTGCTACTCATATACAATACGTTATTTGTCCACATTTGGCACGTTCAATATTCTAATAGGGTGCATAAGCATTCTTAATAATATAATCTCGATTGTTAATAGGGCGGCTCAGTCCAGCAAAACTCCCCTGTAGTTGAATCTTGTGAGAGCAAGAGAGCCGCGGACCAATAGGGCAAAGGCTTGCCCCGACAGTCATTCCTTTCGGAAGACTGAACAGTCGGGAACAAGCCTCACCCACAACCCAATGCCAACTGCACCGTTACGTGCAGCAGCAGCAAACACTATTTTGGGTAAACACACTGAATCCAGCCATAGGCCGATCAACTGTCGTAGTAAAGATGGAACTCATGAGGATGCGGCCGCAAAGCGATCTCGTCGATTTCCTTTTCCCGTTTCCACTGGATCCACGTCTCGATAAGGTCTTCACTGAAGACGTCGCCCTCAATGAGGAATTTATGGTCCTTCTCGAGCGCGCCCATCGCTTCTTCGAGGGAGCCGGGCGCCTGTTTGGTCTTGGACAGCTCTTCTTTGGACAACTCATACACGTCCACGTCCATCGGCTTACCCGGATCCAGCTTCTTTTTCACACCGTCGTAGGCTGCCATGAGCATGGCGGCGAAAGTCAGGTAGCCGTTGCAGCTCGGATCGGGGCAGCGGAATTCGACTCGCTTGGAATTCGGACTTGGCGAGTACATCGGGATGCGGCAGGCAGCCGACCGGTTACGGGCGGACATGCACAGGTTCACGGGCGCCTCGAAGCCCGGAACAAGCCGGCGATAAGAGTTTGTGGTTGGCGCGGCGAAAGCGAGAATGGCCGGGGCATGGTGAATAAGTCCGGCGATAGCGTGCAGCGCCAGGTCTGACAGGCCCGCGTAACCTTTTCCGGCGAACAGGTTCTTGCCGTTCTTCCAAAGGGAGAAGTGCGTGTGCATTCCGGAGCCGTTGTCCAGGAATATCGGCTTGGGCATGAAGGTCGCCGTTTTACCGTGACGCTTGGCCACGTTCTTGACGATGTACTTATACCACATAAGCTTGTCGGCCTGCTCTACCAACGGCGCGAAAAGCATATCGATTTCGGCTTGTCCGCCGGTGGCAACTTCGTGGTGGTGTTTCTCCACCACAATCCCGACCTTCTGCATTTCCTCGACCATTTCGCTGCGGATATCCTGCTGAGTGTCGGTCGGGCTGACGGGGAAGTAACCGCCCTTGTAGCTGGGTTTGTACCCGAGGTTCGGCTCTTCGAAACGGGCCGTGTTCCAGGACCCTTCCGACGAATCGATGGAGTACATTCCGGTGTGCTGATTCTGCTCGTAGCGGACTTCGTCGAAGATGAAAAATTCAGGCTCAGGTCCGTAATAAGCGGTATCCGCGAGCCCGGTCTTTTTCACGAATTTGGCGGCGTTCCTGGCGATATTGCGCGGGTCGCGATTGTACTCTTCGCGTGTCATGGGATCCACGACGTCCGCAAGGACACTCACCGTCGGTTTTTCGAAAAACGGGTCCATGACCACGGTGCCCAGGTCCGGGACCGCCATCATGTCGGACTGGTGAATCGGCTTCCAGCCGCGGATTGAGGAGCCGTCGAAACCGAGGCCTTCTTTAAGGCTTTTTTCGTCCAGGAATTCCACTGGGAACGTGCAGTGTTGCCAGGTGCCGAGAAGATCGACGAACTTCAGGTCCACCATCTTCGCGTTGTTCGCCTTGGCAAATTCAGCGAATTGTTTTGGTGTCATCTGCTACTTCCTTTCAAAAACTGTTGCGTGTTGTCGGCATTGGGATTTATTCAATGACTATCCTATCGCCTTGCTACCTTTTCTGCCAGCCGAATGCGGATGCACTCGACTGAATTTGCTGTAAATATTTTTCCATCGGTCCTGTCGCGTTCCGTTCAGATGGCGCTG
>ERZ1292640.4532-Hain-H43-02um-R1-4532-length-10551-cov-9_pt1 | contig 10551 bp, 8 predicted proteins | sample MGYA00564404_ERZ1292640 | MGnify/ENA primary metagenome ERZ1292640 (study PRJEB36523, sample SAMEA6512636) | groundwater metagenome | collected 2019-01-08 | study: AquaDiva: Metagenomics assemblies of 32 groundwater samples | reverse complement strand
TCGTGCTGCGCCCGGCCAACCGGCTGGCGGGCCGGACGCCGGTGTTTGAGAACTCGCAGTACCTGGCGTACGCGGTCGGCCCTCTCCAGTAAACGTCATGACCGTTTGCTGTGGCCAGTGACGCGCCACCGGTGCGTGCAGCACCCAGCCGCGGCGGGTAGCCGCTCAGAAGTTGGACACCTACGTCGGTCTGGGCATCGACTGTATCCTGTTGGGCAAGGCGAAGCCGCCCGCCGGCACCCTGGAAGAGGTGGCGTGAGAAGCCCGGGGCGGTCCTGCCCTACCTCGCCGGGAACAACGACGTTAGAACCGGCGGGCATCAGCTCGGTCCGGTCACCCGTGAGAATTCAGCGGGCCGCGCCCCCACTCTCTGGTCTCGAAATTCGAGGATGGCTGGGCCTGGATACCCAGTCGGCACTTGACCTCGAGAGCGAGCTCATATCCCTTGCCGCCCCGGCTGTTGTCGGTCACGACGAACCGGGCGCCTGTCGCCTTGACATACTCCAGCGTGCCGTTGAAGTCCGCATGGTTCGACAGTGCCACGCCATAGGCGCGTTCGGAGTATTCGATCACGGGGTCGTCCGGGCGAGCGAGATAGGCGCTCAGGCTGATCGTCGCGCCCTCTCGGACCTCCACCGGACGAGCGTCGCCGGTTCCGTAGAACCAGATGAAGTGGCCGGCATGCCTCGCGTCCGTGCCCTCCGGCGAGTCAACCGCGAGTAGGCGGTGCACCGCGTATCCGAAGGACCGGTACAGGTCAACCTCTCGACAGAGCCGCCGGCTTGCGAGGAACGGAGCATCCACGTTGCCCGTGAGGATCTGAAGCGCCCGGTGGAGCGTGCCGCGGTGGGCGAAAATGTGGATTGCACCCCTCGCCAGCTTGCGGTGCATGAGTTCCAAGAAGTGGGTCTCGGCCTCGGCCTGAGAGTACTCTCGGACGCTTGCCGGGCTGCCGTACGTACTGTCCAGCACGAGTGCATCGACCCTCATGACTTCGTTCAGGGGCCATTGAAAGTCACCCGAGTACCCAACTCGGCGGCCGTCTTCGAGCTCCACTTGCACCTGGACGGCCCCCAGCATGTGCCCGCTCGATAAGAGAGTGACGACCGACCCTCTGACGGGATGCGGGCTCCCCTCGGACAGGACCCGCAGGTTCGATCGGTACGGAAGATCAGCGTCCCACTCAAGACAGAGAAGCCGATGGGTGGCGTCGCTTAGCAGGATGTCCTGGAATCCCTTGCTCGTCGCAAAGTTGGCCATGTGGTCGATGTGTATGTGGGTCTGGACGCGCGCCTTGCAGGCCAGCAGGAACCCGTCGCAGACGACGTCGGGGCCGAGCGAAACCGCCCCCGACATCGCGACATCAATCGGATAGGGCATTCCTGCGCGTTTCCTCCCTGAGTGCCTCGTTGAGGGCGGCCTCGAACGCGTCCGGGCTCAGGTCAACCATCCGGGCCGGCTCCTCGGGGCCGACGAGGGTGAACCTCTGGGTCCCGAGCCGCCCGAGGCAACCTTCTCTCGCCCCAAGAACCTTGCGCAAAGCCCGCCCCAGGAACTCGTCCCTCTCGCCTTGAGTCAGGCGCGACAGCGTGAGCCGCACGCCGTCGTCGGTAATGGAACCCACAAAGAGGTGGCGCCTCTCGACCTCCGGCCGCAGCTTGAGGACCGCGTCAACTGATTCTTCGATTGACTTCGCCGACCGCTTCTTCAGCTGGACGAGTTGAACGACCTCCTTCCAGGAGAGCCGGCTCGCAAGGATCGCGCGGGCCGCACGAACCTGCTCAGACGCCTCCTTCAACCCGGCGAGCTGTCCGAGAGACGAGAAGGGAATCCCCGAGGCCGAAGTGCCGCCCCAGTCGGCCAAATCTTGGACGTCCGGAGCAAGCTTCAAGAGGTCCAGGAATGCCGAAACCTGCGTCGTGCCAATTTGCAGGCCATCGGCGCACTCCTTGCGTGTTGCGCCGCTGTCGATGGCTTTCTGAATCAGTCTGGCAACCTCGACAGGCGAGAGCTTGCGGGCCTTACGACGATGCGTCCTGACCGACCGAAGCAGCAAGCACTCTTCTTCCGGCGTCAGCCCGCGCATGCAATGCTACTCCTCCTCCATGAAGCCCTTCTCCGATAGCCCGGACTCGATCAGCATCCGCGCCGCGTCATCGATCGACGTGCCCTCTTGGTCGGAGTATCTCCGAAGCGACCGATGGACGTTGGAGGTCAACGTAACAAGAATCTGGGTGACCTTTCCTCCGGTCTTCGCCTCCTCGATGATCTCATCCACGGGTCTGTCGGGCTTCTCTTCCCGCGCCTCCACTATTTTCTTCTGCTGCGCCCCTGAAACCGGCGCCATTTCCTTCGCAAACTGAATCGCCTCGGCCGCATCGGTCTTGCCCTTGACGCTTGCTGCCTTCTGGGCGCGAAGCGCGGTTTCGACCTTGACCTCGCCTTTATCCACCATCGCCCTGAGCTCAGGGATGAGCTGTGGGTACTTTACGTACTGCGAGATCTCATGCTGCGGGAGCCCGGTCTCTTCTGCGACCGCTCGGACCGACCCGTACTTGTAATACAGCGATGTGCAGACGTCGATCAGGTCCTTTTGATTGAGATCGCGGCGCACGAGGTTCTCGGTGACCGACAACACTTTTGCGGTTGTCTCATCCACCCGCTCATCGAGGACCGCCGCAAGAATGGTCGCTTTCTTCAGCTCCTGGTACGCGAGAAATCGCCGCTGACCGGTGATGAGCTCGAACCGACCCGGCTTTTCCGTTTCGGCTACGACAATGGGCTCAAGAAGCCCGACCTTCTGGATGCTGTCCGCGAGCTGGTCGATGTCCTTCGCGACGTCTCGTAGTCGGACCTGGGCCTTCCCGATCTCAATGTCCGCGAGCGGTATCTCCCGAACCTCTTTTATCCGTGCCATGTCGTCCTCCTATGAACAATTAGAGATTGTACTACGCTGTCCCCGTCCCCGTCTGAAGAATCCAGCTAAGCTCCTGCCGAGAGAAGGGCTCAACGTCTGCGCTTTCCGCGTCCTCGACGTACTGTTCAAAAAGCACCTGTTTTTCTTCAAGAATGCGCGCGATGCGGTCCTCGATTGAGTTAACCACGAGAAAGCGGAAGACGTGGAGCGGCCGAGTGCGTCCGAACCGGTGTGCGCGCTGGATTGCCTGCTGCTCCACGGCGGGGTTCCACCATCGGTCGAAGAGCACCACGGTTGATGCGGCCTGTAGGTTCAAGCCGACTCCGCCGGCCTTGAGCGACACCAGGAGGGCTCGCGGGCCGGGCTCTCTCTCGAAATTTAAGACTGCCGCATCGCGTTCGGCTTCAGAAAGGCCTCCGTGGAGGAGGTCGAGGGGAATCGTGATGCGCTCCGACATCCAAAGGAGCGTTTGCACGTATTGGGAAAAGACGATGACCTTGTCGTCGGGATCGTGCAGGGAGTCGAAGATGAGATGCAGGGCTTCCAGCTTCACGGATTCGCCGCTTGAACGGTCGAAGTTGCAGACTTGCTTCAGCTTGGTGATCAGGCCGAACATGGCTGCTGTCGAACGAGCGCCGCCCCCGGAGGGCAGGAAGTCTGTCCTCGAGGCCCAAAGGTCCTGGTATGCGATGCGCTGCCGACCCTCGAGTTCAAGAGGGATGTCCTGGATGAGGATGGGCGGGAGTTCGCCAAGGACCTCCCCCTTTTTCCGCCGCAGGAAGCTGTCTTTGATGGCTTCGTGGATCTCGGACCGCGACATGTAGGGCTGGACGAGGCCGGGCCTGAGGAATCGGAAGACGGACGCGATGTCGCTCGGCCTGTTCTCTAACGGCGTGCCGGTCAGCGCCCACGCCTTATCCCGCGGCAGCAGCCGGCACGCGAGACTGGTTTCTGAGCCCGAGTTCTTTATCCGCTGGGCTTCGTCGAGGACCACGACATTGAAATGGACGCTGGGATGAAGCGTCCGCGCATCTGTCCTGATCTGTTCGTACGAGGCAAGGAGCACGGGGATTGGGAGGCGGTAGAGCGCCGAACGATTGTCGGCCGACCCTTGCACGCGGCGCACTGCCAAGTCGGGTGCCCACTTCGCAAGTTCGCGCTCCCAGTTGAGCCGGAGGGATGCTGGAGCCACCACAAGAGCCCGGTGGCAGTCCAGCTGCCGAAGCACAAGGCGCAGGGCCGTCGCGGCTTGCACGGTTTTTCCGAGCCCCATCTCGTCGGCAAGCAAGGCCGCGTCGCGCCGGACCAGGAAGCTGACGCCATCGCACTGGTAAGGCCGAAGAGATCCGGAGAGGTTGAGCCGCGCCGAGGCGATTTCAGCACCCATACGGTCACCCGCGGCTCCGCAGTATTGGAGCGCCGAACAGTCGGGGTTCCGAAAAACCCCAGGGCCCATCCTGCGCTAGGTCTGGCAGATCAGACACGGTTCGGTGTCATCCTCGCTGTCTAGAATTGAACTGAAGATCTGGTAAAGCCGCTGGCTGCTTGGATGACGGATCTCCTTCTTCATCGCCTGAGCAAGATCTTTCTTGATTTCCTTCACCCGTTCCGGACGTGAGAGCTCTTCCAGGCTCTCCCGCTCGCTCCAGGTGAATCGGATGCCGTTCGCTTCATCAATCTTCTCGTAGGCTTTCGCCAGCTCGAACAATTCGGGATGTCGCTCCTTGAGGCCAACCCACTCGGCTTTCCGTTGGAAGAAGCAGAAATAGCAGCCGGACCGTGTACGCCATTCGTAGTATTTGGGCAGCCCGAGACCCGATTCCTCCAAGATGCGGTAGACGTCCGCCTCGACGAGCCCCGCCTCTTTGAGCGGATACACCGGCTTGATGTTCGGCTTGTAGGAGATGTACCCCTCGCGGTCCTCGTCAGCCCGTATCCCGATGTAGCTGAGCACCGGATCATCGCCCACGAACTCCTCAAACGGCTTGATTTTCAAAATCTTCGTGCACCAGCGCATCCGTGACGAGGGTAAGTACCCACCGTAGATCTCAAGCCAATGGTCAAACCCGCGCTCGGCGTTCAAGCGGTGGATCGGCTTGCCGAGAAACACCTGCAACCGGTCGAGGTACTCGTACGTTTCCGGCAGTTCCTTTTGCGTGTCGCAGAACACGTACTCCATCTCGGGCACCCGGTCGCGCATGTAAATGGCGAGCGCAGTGCTGTCTTTGCCGCCCGAGAGGCTCAGGATGTGCCGCTGCTGCCTATCCATGCTTCACTGCCTCCCTCCGCGCATCGCTTCTCCACTTCTCGGGTTCTTCGAGGTCCGTCAAGAACCTCCGCGAGACGGTGGCGAGCGCGGCAAGCGCGACGTGTGGCGCCGCGGCGATCCCCAGGCGCTCGAAGCACTCCTCGACTGCCAAGACTGCCTCGGCGAGCCTGCACTTGTCCGCGGCTTCGACGATCACCACGGCTTCCTTCTCGGCCGAATGACGGTCGGTCACCCCGATGCGGAGCACTTCGCTCGGTTCTCGTCCGGCCTGTACCTGGTGTAGCAACTCAAAAACCAGCGCTTCCATATGGCGGAAACTCCGCACGGATTCCGTGACCGCAACTTCGTAGCGCGCACGATCGGAATCCGACCACGTCCGGGGCGCCTTCCCCTCGAGCATCGTGGCGATCGCTTCAATCCAGGCTACGTCGTCGAACTCTTCTTCGGCGAGGTGATGGATGAACCCGCGCAGGCGCACATCAACCGCGTGCTCGGCCACGGCCTGCGCCCGGAAGCTGATGGCCTGCCGCGCACCGCTTCCAGTTGCGCCCAACGCCCGGAAGAGCAACTGCTGCAGCTCCGAAAGGAGGTCGTCGTAGGCGCGCTGCAGCTCGGCGAGAGCGTGCTGAAGGAGCCGAAAGAACTCTGACACGCGCCCCGGATCGACGTCCGTTGGCGGGAACGGGTCAACGCCGCAAGCCCGCGGGAGGTCTTCGAAAAGCAGGGTGTCGGGGTCTCGCGCGTTAACGAGCGCGTTTCTCACTGCGACGGCCGTTTCCGACACATTCTTCGTCTGGCGGCAGTATTGGGGGAGCCGATTGAAAAAGCGGTAGAGCGGTCGGACGACAGCCACCAGGTGATCGCCTTCACTTTGCAGTGCGGCCCCCAGGAGCCTCGCAAACTGCTGAAACACCTCGCGGCGCACGCCGACGACTTGGTACCGGCGAAGCGCGAACTTTTCCGGTGAGCGCAGCAGCCGCTCGAACAGTTCAACGCCGAGCTCCGGAATGAAAGCGCCGTTCTCGTACAACGCGACTTCCGCATCGTGGGCGAGAACCGCGGCGCAAAAAATCACCGGGATGACGCCCATCTTCAGACCGAACGGCGGCTTCTGGAGAAGCGAAAACAGTTCCGGAACGGGCCGACGTTGCAGTTCGCAGCCGGCAAAGAAGCGTTCAATCGCTTTCCAGACCTCCAGGAGGTTCGGGTCGCTTTCGGGAGGCCCGAATGCCCACCCGACTGCGTCGCGCCGGTGGATCTTCGGCGCGGCAAGCACCGAGGCATACATGCTCATCTCGGGCGGCGTGCCGACAATGCCGAGGCGCTCCTCCGTGCCGCGCACGATCATAGCGTCGATCAGGTTTCGGCGGCCTGCGGCTGCCGCGGAAGAGAGCGTCCGGCGGTTCACGAGCTCGTTCCGAACACGGGGCGTGCAAGGGTAGACGGCGTCGCAGATATCCGACAGCAAGTGGGCGAGTGAGCGGACCGAACTGATGGGCCGGGGCAGCCCACGGTGGTACCACTCCGTATTCCGGGCCGTCAGTTCACCCGGCGAAAAGAGCGCCCGGATTTCTCTTGCGACGCGCGCCTCGGCGACGACGGTTCGGGAGCGAAGCTCGCGGCGCGCTACGCCGTCGCCCTGGAGCTCGGGGGTGTTTTCCGCGACCCACAGGAGCAGTTCGAGTTGGCGCGCCGCCTCTCGAAGACCCTCGACCTCGCGCGGGATAGCGACGAGAACGTCGATGCGGTCGCGCACAGCCGAGCTCCGCGCGAGTCCGACAAGCTCCTCAACGTCGCCGCGGGAATTGGGTAGTCCGTAGACGAGCGACCCGTCCGCGTCCCCGTCCGGCTCAAGCGTTTTTGAAAAGCCGGCGACGTCGGTAAAGCGGACCGCAAAGTACCGCAGGGTGCCGGTCTGGAAGGAATGGCGCTTCGCCACGAGCGGCTGCGGAGTCCACAGCGCCGAAATCTTCCGGGCGACGCTCACGGCCTCTGTGACCCGCTTCTCGGCTTCCTTTTCCCGTCCGTCAAGATCGATATCGCTCCCCTGCCAGAGCGCGAACGCCTGGTTGTACTTCCGGTAGACGAGCACCGAACGGTCGAGAAGGCCCTGGAGCCGCTGACGCGTCGTAGAACGGTGCCCCGCTAGAGCGAATTCGACCACCTCCCTAGCGGGTTTCAGCCCGCCGTACCCCCCAACCCCGGCGAGCACGCCAACGACCTTGATGATGTCGAGTTCCTCTGCGGGCGACGCCGCACAGCGATCGAGCGCGCCCTGGACCTCCGCCCACCGCGTAGCGTTCTCGCCGACACTCAGCCCGTTTCCGAGAGCTTCGGACACGTAATCGTAAAGGTCCGGGAGCCGGTAAAACGGGATCTCGCCGGAACCGAAGTCTTCGAGGAGGAAATTCGAGAAGCCGTGGGGCTCGCGCGATACTAGAAACGCGAAGAGGGAGCGCTGGTTCTGACCGAACTTCCTGCACAGGCGCACGAGAGCGAGGACCACCAAGGGGTGTAGGGGAGCGCAACGGGCCATCGCCTCGACGAAATCTCGCTTCGCGAGACCCGGAGGCACCAATCCGAGGTCGGCGGCCCGCTGAGCGAGCTGACGGGCCTTGTGTTGAAGCGCCGGCATCAAAGGGTGGTCTCTGTGACCTATCGCGCTCGCGACAAGATGGAGCAGTTCCTCCGGGGGCTCCTGGTAAGCGACATCTTCAAACCGGCCCTGGACCTTCGACCACTCGTCACGCACCGCAGGACGCAGTTCCGCGGCGTACCGGTCGAAGGATTGGTGGAGGATCGTGACGAGCACGAAACCGGGTGCGTCGAAACGGGCGGTGGCCTCGGCGAGTTGTTGCAGAACGTAGATGTCTCCGCGCTCGGGTTCGCGGGCCGAAAATTCGAGGAACTTACCGAGCTCATCGACGATGAGCATGATCCCTTGCGACCTGCCGGATGCCTGAAGCCGCAGCGCAAGGCTCGCCAGAGCTTCGACCGCGTCAGACGGCGACACCGAGTGGCCGACCTCGAATTCCGTATGGAGATCTTCGAGGGTCTTAAGCGCATCTGGGGGACGGCCATGCGTGTAGTAGCGCCGGATATCGCGGCAGCAGGCCCGCAGGAGTGCGCCAATTAGGGGATCGGCGGTCCCGCTTACGAGAACCGGGCAGAAGCCCCCTAGGGCGAGACTCACTTTCGTCCGTCGGTCAAAGAAAGCCTGATAGAGCTCGGGCGTCTGAGCCCGTAGGATCGAACGCGCAATCCTGCCGCCTGGGGAACCGCCCGGCCCCAAGAGGTTCGCGAGAAACAACGCGAACGCCGACTTCCCCGAGCCGTACGGCCCGGTGAGGGTCCAGGCGCGCTGGCCGGCCGCCGCCTTGAAGGTGCGGACGAGGCGATCGAGGACGCTTTGCGCCGTCGAGGTGACGACGTATCCTTCGACGGCGCCCTGGCTGGCGATATCCCGTTCCAGGTTGACGGCGCGGGTGAAGCGGGGTGCCACGGTCACAACATTGGCGAGCTGCACCGCAGTCAGTCTCCTATCTCAACCCGAGGGTCAGAATGCTCATAGTAGCGCGCAAGGAAGTCGAGGACGGGCACATCCCCGTGCCGATAGACCTGTTTCAGGCCGGCTGTCTCCGTATATTCGAGACGGCCTTGCGTCACCTGCTGGAGCCGCTCTAAACGTTCAATGAGACTGTTCTCGTCGAGCTTGAACGCATTCCCCGGACTTCCGCAGGCGTAGGCGATCTGCGAGAAGGCAAGCGACTCGCGGCCGGGCGCCACCCTATTCCAAAAATCGACGAGCGCATACACGAACGCCTCATCGCCAAGCGTGGTCTGGAACCCGCGTCTGAACGCGAACACCCCAGAGGCATCCTCGTAGAGCAGGTGTAACTCAACCAACGGGCAATCGAGGGTGTCTTCGAGAACCGCGCCCCTGAGGCCCTTCGGCGCCGTGTAGCAGCGGACGAGACAGTCGACATCGCGCCGCAAGGAGTGGTCACTCGGCGGTTTCAGGTTGCGCCTCCGGAGCTCGTCCTGGATGAGCGCGGTGAGGGAATCACGGGTGAATTCGTTCGAGCCGAAGAGGTTGAATGCCCAGCACCATGCAGTGGATCTCCGCTCGCTGCTAGCCAGTTTCCAGTGGAGCAGCCAGAGAGAATTCGGTTCCTCCAGGTAAGGATCCTGTCCCCGCTCGCCGAAAAGGAATTCGCCAAGTTCTGCGGGCTTGAGCCGCGCCCCGCGGGTCCGCGGTTCCTCGTCGAGCACGCCGGCCGCCAACCCCCAGTGGCGTATGGATCGGACCATGTTTTTCCCAACGCCCAGCACGACCATCGCGTCTTCAGAGGTAAAGATCGACGGGTTTTCGCGTACGGCATCGACGGCCTTCTTCAGCCAGCCGTACCTGAAAACGAACGTCTCGTGGCCAGAAAACGACAGGATCGAAACTGTCCGATCTCTCCCGTCTCTCCTCATACTCGGTCGGAACTCCGGGGAACTATAGCCACGCCGTTGAACAGAGTCCGCATCTCAGGCACCGGCCAGCGCATTGGCGCTCGCCTCATCTCGCTCCGCCTAGGAGTCTGTCGGAGAGAAAAATTCCCGCATGTGGAATCAATAACTTACAGACCATTCGTGAGCGACAAATCCTTGTATGTTGTTGATTCTACGTTGGACCACATTTTCATTACGACAGACTCCTAGGGTTTCCGTTCCCTTGTGTTTCTGAAGTCGAGCGAGAGCTGGCCGGCCCGATACCGGTTGTCTTTGACCCATTGGAGCACCTCGGACTTCCGGTAACGGTACTCACGCCCGACTTTGCCGAAGGGCAGTCCGCCCGACCTGCGGAGCCGCCACACGGTTGTCCGTGAGACCCCCAGCATCTGTTCGAGCTCGACCTCGCTGAGCAGTTCGTCAATCTCCAGATTCCCGGCCACTTGAAACATCATGAAACCTTGTGAAACAAGCAGAAAACTATTATAAAGCAACACTCCTTAAGAAGCCATAAATAAGTGCGCCGGGCGCCTATTTTCTCTCCCACATTCCCGGCAGAACACCGGCCCCGCGCCGCCAAGCATCGTGCTTTAACACCGACACGGGAAAACGCCAGCCGAACGCCAACCCGAAAACGAGGGGTGACCGTCGCCGGAGATGCAAAACACCAGCCCGATCGAGCCGCAACCGGCCAGCGCCTCCCACCATGCTGCACAACTACCTCAGATGTGAAACTCGAGGATGTCGCGGTCCTCGATGAGGTGGGCGCGCTCGACCATCAGGCCGTCGTGCGCAGCGCCGACGCGGTAGAGGCGCGCGAACTTGAGGTGGTCGGCGAAGTCCTTGTGCACCACGCGGGCCGCGTCGA
>ERZ1292640.4531-Hain-H43-02um-R1-4531-length-10552-cov-6_pt1 | contig 10552 bp, 13 predicted proteins | sample MGYA00564404_ERZ1292640 | MGnify/ENA primary metagenome ERZ1292640 (study PRJEB36523, sample SAMEA6512636) | groundwater metagenome | collected 2019-01-08 | study: AquaDiva: Metagenomics assemblies of 32 groundwater samples | reverse complement strand
TCGCCCAAGTCGTCGCGCTTGATGACCGGGGCAATCGCTGGGTAGCCCGGAGAACAATGTTGCTCCTTAAGTAGATCGTAGCTTCCCGGTAAATAACCAAGCCCGTCGATTTTGAAGTCGGCGGGCTTTGTTGTTGAAATGACGTGCCGACTTCTGTCGGCGCGTGCTAATTGCTGGTATCTACATGTGCATTGCGGATCCAAACGCCTTCCGCAATTTCAGAACAGGATCCGTTGCTCACCGATCTCCAGTCCGATAATTCTCTCCAAAAGACCCTGATCCGCTGCGGCTCGACGAAGATGATCGATTGGTTCTGATGGATTCGAATCAGATCCATAGAACATTGTGCGGTAATGCATCGGCAACATATATCTCGCCCCAACATCCTTGAAGATCTCCAACGCTCCAAGCGGGCTAGTATGAACGCGCGACCCGAGACCGCTCGACGAGCCGGGCGCAATGGGAACGATTGCCAGATCGATCTTGAAGCGGCGACCAATTTCCTTGAAGAGCTCAGGGTGATACCCGGTATCTCCCGCGAAGAAGACAGCGTATCCTCGGTATTCGATGACGTAGCCCGTGTAACCGAGATCCGTCATCCAGGCGTTATCGAGACCGTACCGGCCGCTGAAATGCTGAACCGGCACCGCGGTGATCTGGACCCCCTCCTCCTCGATCATATCCCACGGTTTCATCTCCTTAATATCTTTGAAACCAAAGTCGGGAGTGTAGCGGAGCGCGCCAAGAGGAATCGCCAGAGTCCCGTTCTTCGGCAACATGTCGAGGCTTCCGTAGCTGAAATGATCGAAATGAATGTGGGAGATGAGCGTGAAGTCAACCCTTGGGAGAAGAGCCGGATTGAGTCCCGGCTCGACGTACCTCTTCACGAGCATGCCCATCGCACTGGTCAAAAGCGGATCGGTGATAAAGACCTTCTCATGAATCTGAATGAGGACCGTTGCGTGACCGACCCAGGAGACGGCAAGCTTCGTGTTCTCAAGGATCGGTGTGGTAATCATTTTCGGCGCAGGGTCGATCGGTTCACCGATTCTGCCGATCGACCGTACCACAATGCGTTGAACATAAGAGCTGCAGCTACTCAGCATGAGCATCAATGAGGCGAGCAAAGCGAGAACGGGAAGTCGGAGAGTCATCATCAGAAGATGCGGAATTCGAGTGAGCCGATCCATGTCGTCGGATTGGGGCTATGTTTGATGTTGAAATGAGCGATGCCAAAGATCGTTGAAATCCCGGCAACCTTGAACACGCGGCTTTGATCCGCCACGCGGTAGATTGCTGCCCCAAGATTAAGGCTCAGGTGTTCCCCCCGCTCGATGAGCGGAACATACGCCATGACGTGCCCCGAGTAAGCAAAGTAGGAATTGCCGAGCTTCGTTGTGAAGATCTGGCCGGCAGCATTCAGCTCGATCGATCCCGTGAACCGGGCTGTCGGCTCGACGATAAGGGAGTACCATGGGGAAATCTGTTTGTTCATTCCGAAGGAATAGAGCAATGGGGTCACCTCCCACTCAAATCCGAATCCCGACTGAGCCGAGCTTGAATACAGGGTCAGATTTGGGATGAGCTGGAAGGGAAACCAAACACCAAATCTGTTGCCTGTCGCGCTATCCTGAGCGCGGGCACTGGCGACAACACCGAAAAACGCGAACGCGATCAGCAGGCGCTTCATCTATCCTCTTCAAGTTAAATCATCTATGGAAGGCTACTGAGAGAATACAACGTGAAGGGCACAAAAAAGTTCTTGTCAGAACGGGGATTTCGGAATCACGTTGGGAAATCCCTGGCGTGGGCGGATGTGAGACCAGCTGGATTGTGCAGGAATCTGCTGCCAGCGTGAGTCCAAGCGCCGCGGCCGGGCGAAGCAATCAGGAGCCTCATTGGCAGAACGGGAAGTTTCCATCCCTTTTCGATTTCCCTCTCCCCCAAAATCTACTCCATCACTTCCAACTTTCCAACTACTCCAACGTTTGCTATCGTCTCGCCTTTTCTCATCGATGGAACCGCGCAGATGTAGAGCACCACGCCGGCCGCAGGTGCGCGCGCCTCAAAAATCGTTTTCCCCACATAGTCCGTCACATAACCAACCATCATCCCCTGCTCGACATACGTCCCTCGCCGGACAAGCGGGTAGAAGATGCCGGTCTGTTCGCTCACGATGGAGATTACCTTCTCTATCCAGACCGGATTCTCGATCATTGTTGCGGTTCCGGGCAACATCTTCAGATAGCACATGACGTTGAGGCTGCCGTTGACGAGCGCATCCACGTCGTCACGCTCGACTGTCCCCGCGTGGCCGGCTTCGACGGTTATCGAGGATTTTCCTCGTGTTGTGGCAGTGTTCTCCAGATAGCGCGACGCATTTGGATCCTTCGGTCTATCAGTCGAGATTACGATATGGTCGAGACCAAAGGCAAGTACCATATCGCGCGAGATCCGATCCTGGCGTTCGTTGCCTGTTTTTGTCCAGTAGCTATAGGGTCGGAGACTTTCGTCGATATCACCACCGTGGAAATCGATCAAATGGTCGCACTGTTCGACTACCTGCTTGGTTATGAGATACGATGCCCGGTCCGTTTGTGTCCCGTCCAGCTTTCCCGGGTACATGCGGTTCATGTTCTTTCCGTCAACAGGATTCAGATGCGGGACCTTTCGCGCAAAGGATGGAACATTCACGAGCGGAATGATGATGATTGTTCCAGAGATCTCTGCAGGATTGAGCGACCGGATGAGCTTCTCGAGTGCGATGACGGATGCATATTCGGTCCCGTGCGCTCCCGCAACCAAGGCCAACACGGGTCCCGGCCTAACACCGTGTACAACAGCCACCGGTATGCTCGTCGCGGTGTCAATTCCGGTTGGCACTTCAATCACACCCGTGACTTTTTGTCCTCGTGCTGCTTGTGCGGTACCAACGGTAAATGTTGTCCGCTCCTGCGCGACCGACGAGGAGCTGAGGATAGACACTAATGCAGCTGTGATGCAGAGAGATCGCAGCATAGGCTTACTCCTTTCTTCAGCGTGATCGTTACTTCTTTTTTCGTGCGGCAAAGAGAGGGTGCTTCGGTTTGACCTGCCGTTGGTTCTCGACGGTCCGCAGGCCGCGCTCCCACTCATAGCGAATCGTAACAGCCTGCGACCACCACGGCTCCAACTTGTGCTTATCAGAGAGATGCTCTGCGGCAAGCTTATGACCGTTTTCCTTAACGTTGAACCGGTCGAGGATTTTGAACCACTCACTCCACCGTTTTCCGGTCTTTGTTTTTACAGCTTCGTCGCTGATCTTGGCAAAAATTGTTTGTGCTTTTGGCATAGGATTTCCCTCTCATGCAGTAGGGCCGTTCGATCGAACGCCCCTACCATCGTTTATTCTTCAAGTTTCGGGTGCTTCAAATGATGATCCGTTGCATCCTGATACGCCTTCGCAACGGCCAAGAGCTTTGCCTCGCCAAAAAGCTGACCGATGAAGCTGATGCTTGTCGGCGTCCCCTCTTTCGAAAACCCATTGGGAAGCACAATGCATGGATGGCCCGTCAGGTTTGTCAGCAGCAGGTTGTCACCGCCAAACGATGGGGCAACATAGAGATCGATCTCCTTCATCAGCTTTTGCATCTCTTGAATCACGAGATAGCGGACTCGGTTGGCTTGGATGTATTCGACGGCAGGAATGAACCGCGCTGTGCGGAACGCATTGGGCCACGCGTTCTTGATCTGCCGAACCAGCAGATCGTCCTTGCCGCCGCGGGTCAGTTCATCGAACGCGGCCGCCGCCTCGGCTCTCAGGATAATCGAGAGATCGCCGATGGGTAACTTTGGAAGCTCGATGGGAACAAGCTGCGCACCCAAGCGACGCAAGACTGCAAGCACGGAATCATTGCTCGCCTTGTTTACCCGCGCACTATCGAACTCCATTTTCAAGTAGCCGATTCTTAACTTGCCGACGTCAACTTTCGGATTATAGTTGAAGGGAACGTCGTAGAGCGTCTGATCCTTTGCATCGGGGCCGTGGATGGCATTGAAGACAAGAGCGCAGTCTTCCACTGTGCGACAGATGGGACCGATCTTATCCATCGACCAACTCAGCGCCATAGCACCGGTCCGGCTGACTCGTCCGTACGTCGGTCGAAGGCCTGTCGATCCGCATCTGGTTGACGGCGATACAATCGAACCCCATGTTTCTGTGCCGATTGAGAATGCTACAAGTCCAGCAGCCGTTGCGGAAGCCGATCCTGCCGATGAGCCGCTTGATCCTTGATTGTAATTCCACGGATTTCGCGTCATCCCGCCATACCAGACATCGCCCCATGCGAGCTCTCCCATTGTGAGTTTCGCCACCAGCACCGCGCCGGCATCCTCGAGCAGTTTGATGACCGTTGCATCCTGATCGATGACCTGATCCTGATAGGGGACCGATCCCCACGTTGTCTTGTAACATCTCACTGCGAGTAGGTCTTTTGCTCCATAGGGAATTCCATGGAGCGGGCCGCGGTATTTCCCTCTGGCAATCTCCGCATCAGCGCGTTTGGCTTGCTTCAGCGCGAGATCCTCAGTAAGCGTTATGACACACTCCAACTTTCGACCATACTTCTTCAGTCGTTCCAGATACATTCTTGTCAATTGTTCAGATGTCACGTTCCGTGTTCGAATCAGCTCCGCAAGTTGCCCAACGGAATAGAACGCCAGGTCCTCAATGTTCTTCGGCATCGCGACCTTACCTGGCGGACTCATCTTGAACGGCTTCTTCGCCTTCTCGAACTGGAATCCAGCTGGTATGGGATTGAACAGAATCGCCGGCGGGATACCGTTCGGAAGCGATACCTTTCTCAGGTTTTCGTAGTTTTTGAGCTGGTCAAACAGGTCATCCAGCATCGAGTCGCGCTTGGCCTGTGTGAATTCCAGGCCAATGATTTTCTCCGCGCCTGCAACGTTGTCCACAGTAATTGGATTTTGCCGTTTCTCTTGGGAGAAGAGGCCAGTGATGATGGCTACGGTCAATGCAGCAAAAACTACGGCTGAGGAGATGAACCGATGATTCATACGGACATCCTTTCTATTGGGTTCTTCCCGTTGTTGCGCCTTGTTTGTCGAGCTCCTTGTAATCGAGCTCCGAGCCAAGCACACTATGCGGAATGAGATAGACAACGATCAACACAATCGCAGCGCCAAGGACCCAGCGCCGTGGGTTCTTCGCTTTGTAGAGAGCAATAGCCGCAATAATCCACACAATGAATGCGACCGCGGTCTTATTATCAGTGAGGTCCGTCCCTACTGGCCATCCGGTCCACCAAGTATCGAATGCGTAGTACTGCATCGCGGGGCCAAAAATGAACCCACCGACGAACAGGGACCCGAGCGTCCAGAACGTCAGCTTTTTGAACTTCGGTTCCTTGCTGAAGTGCTCAAGGCCGGTCCGCGTCGACAGGAGCATCGCGGCGAACATCGCGGCCAGATGCAGGATGAAGCTGGCCACCGGCACATCTCCCCTGAAACGAATCACGATCGGATCAGACCCGGGCACGCTGACGCGCTGATCGCCCTGCCTGAGCTCAAGTTTGTAGATGAGCTTCCCTGCTGGCGGTTGGTGAGGCAGCTCTGCTACGAGAAATCCATCCTCATACTTCATAGGCACGCGCGTCCACTCGTCATCGGACCTGTAACGTTTCCAGGACACCTCACCATGAATCGAAGCATCGTCGGTTTTGATCTTGACGGGAGCGTTCGCAGGACCAGGATGACTTCGATCAAGCGTGTACGATATCGTTTGGCCGTTCAGTGAGACCTTGCCCGAAACCGGATAGGTCGGACCAGTTACCCGTTGATAGTACGCTGTGAGAATAGTGATGAGAGCTGCAAGAATCCAAAAAAGAACACGTTGTTTCATTGTGTGTACTCAGTTAGGTTCGTGTTGTGAAGAGAGATGGTTCCTCAGTGGCTCAAAGACGAATTCCATCCAGCCGCTTTTGTGGTTCTTTTTCTCTGTCTCATTCGGAAAATTTGAATGCTCCAGCACAACTTTCGTTCCCCTTTTTGTAGAAGTGAAGCTGTATTTCACCACAGACTCTTGCGCATCCTCCGGCCAGTCGCCGGGCCGCCAAGTGTAGGCAAGCGTCTTGCCGGGTTCGAATTCCAGCACCTTGCCCTTTACCCAGCCATCAAACATCTCAAACTTCCCTCCGACTTTCGCTTCCACTTTTCCCTTCTGCCCGTTCCATTGAGCGATGATTTTGGCGTTGGTGAGAGCTCCGAACACCTCATTCGGTTTCCCCGGCAATACCACTGTGAGTTTGATTGGCGAAGATTTCATTGTTCCTCGCTAGAGTTTTTGGATGGAAACAATCTCAATCAATATTCCCCACATATGAAAGCTTGCCCGATCTTTCAGCTCCTTCGCTTCGAATCGCACGCGCAAGCCATCCTTCCGAAATTCCTCCGGGAGATTCACCGGGTCGTAGTTCTTCCCATCATCCCCCTTAATGCCGTAGAAGCCGCCTTCGAGTGAGACGTAGATGACTGTTCCGGTCAGCTTCACGCTGTTTTCATCCTCAGTCATGCAAGACAACAAAAGGGCACTGCACGTAAGCAACACAGCGAGGTCAAGGATCCTGGTCATTGTCAATCCCCCTGGACTCATAAAGCGAAAAACATCAAGATGATTTCTTCGAAAGGAATCTTACGTGATGGTGTGGGCGCGAAACCGATGGCATCTCATCTGTTACTAGGACGCTGATCGATCCGTCGATTTCTAGAACGGCCAAACTGACATCAGCGATACTTGCAATGCCATGCTCGCGCAACGCCTGGTGGAGAGACTCCAGAGCCACTTTCTCTTTCGCAAGATTTTCCTTCAAGACTTTACCATGATGGATAAGAAGTGTCGGAGAACCCTCAACGAACTTCCGCACGCCCTTGTAGCGCCAGACCCCATACGTGATGGACGCGTTCAAAACAAGCAACGTCGCAGCGGCGGCAATTCCACCGGCAACAGTAGTATCGGGTCCAGTCATAGCATTCTGGACTGCGTTGGCAATCAAGAGCAGCAGGACAAGATCAAACGGCGTCATTTGTCCGACTTCTCGCTTGCCGGTAAGTCGTATGCCGACCAGGACTATCACATAAACGATCCCAGTCCGAAGCATTATCTCTAGGAGTGGTTCAGTGATGTTCCACATAGCGTACCTCGCATGCTTGATTTGTTGGTCATTGGTACATTACGCGAGAGTTGTTCGGGACGACAGGCTTGTGAAGAGGCCGAATTCAGCCACCGTCATCGTGCTGAATTCTGTTTCGGTTGTCCGAGCCTGCATTTGAGAACGCTTCAACTCGGACAAAAGTACTCTTTTCTCTTCAAAGAATCATGTTTGTTCACAACGTATCGCTGGATCGCGCGGCTTCGGAGGGCGAAGTGCAAGTATTTTGGTAACCGTTGAAGTACACACCGGAGAAGCCCCAACACCCACGAGAAGGCAAAAACTCTGGCTGCAGCCGACTCCCAGAGAGCCTCACGCTATACGGAGAACCTTGGCACCGCGAATTCTCGTTGTCTTCAATTCGATCAAAGCTTTGTTCGCATCTTCCAACGCGAATTCCTGCACTTCCGGCTTGATGCGCATCTCCGCCGCGAGCTGCAAAAACTCGCTCACGTCCCTGCGAGTGACATTGGCAACGCTCTTGATTTCCTTTTCGAGCCAGAGATGTGTTGGATACTCCAGCCGGCGAAGAGCGTCCTTATCGATCTCCTCTTTACGGATGGCATTGATCACCAACCGCCCCCCTGGCTCAAGGTTCTTGAGAGCTTCGAGGATCGGTGTCCAGACCGGCGTTGTGTCAATGATCGCATCGAGCTTTTCCGGTGATGGGTCAGCTGTGTCCCCCGCCCACACAGCGCCAAGTTCTCCCGCAAAAACGCGCTCCTTTTCACTTCGGGCAAATACAAAGACGCGCGCGTTGGGATACCGATGTCGTACCATTTTCAAGACAAGATGAGCTGATGCGCCGAAGCCGGTGAGCCCGAGATTTTCGCCATCTCGAAGGCCAGTGAATCTTAGAGACCTGTAGCCGATCGCGCCCGCGCATAAAAGAGGAGCCGCTTCTGAATCGGAGAAGAATTCAGGGATCCTGTAGGCAAAATTCTGGGGTACAGTCATGAACTCCGCGTATCCTCCATTTACGTCTCTCCCGGTTGCTTTGAAGTTTGGGCAGAGATTTTCGCTCCCCGCCAGACAGAACCTGCATGTTCCACACGCGGAAAAAATCCACGCGACTCCAACGCGATCACCGCGTTGAAATCTTCTTGCACTGGCACCCGCGTCTTCAACGCTACCGACGACTTGGTGACCGAGCACAATCGGAAACCTCGGCGGTGGTGTGCGTCCTTCGATTTCATCCAGCTCGGTGTGGCAAACCCCACACGCCAGCACCTTCACCAGGATCTCGTTTGCCTTTGGGACAGGATCGGGCAGTTCCGCTGCCTGAAGTGGGTTGCTGCCTTCCGTAACAGGGCAGAGCCGTTGAAGAACCATCGCTTTCATATGAACACAGCGCTATCGAAGCGGCAGAATTGTCTTCGCACACCGCTTATGAACCAATGAAGCTCAATGCCGCTGCTTTGAGCGTAACCAAGGGAGAGAAGACTGGACACCGAGATGAGCAGACGGGACGGTCTGGCGGGATTCATCATTTGTAGTTGTCTGATGGATCGATGCTACCTTGTCAGAAAGCAGATGAATGAACCGCAAAGACATCAAGACACAGAGAGAAATGGAGAAAGCAAGTTTCTAGAGGATGAGCCGCTTGATGCCATCTCTTATGAGAGGGACATTGAAATTGATAAGCAGCCCTAATCTCTTTCCTGTCAACTTCAAATATGTGAGAAGCTGAGCCTCATACAGCGGATGAATTGTCTCGACCGCCTTCAGTTCCACAATGATTTGCTCCTCAACCAACATATCCAATCGAAATCCAGATTCGAAACGCACGCTCTCGTACACAACAGGAAGTTCAACCTGGGTTTCGACCTTGAGTCCTCGCTTCCTCAGCTCGTGTGTAAGACATACCCCATAAACCGATTCGAGCAAGCCCGGTCCAAGAGTCTTATGAACTCTGAAAGCTGCATCAACAACTTCCGCTGCAAGCTTTTCTATCTGACGAGGTAGAACCTCGAACTCTCTCATTCTTCTTTGTGCCTTTGTGGTTTGAATATCCTTGCAGCTCACTCCCAGCGGCCCGCAATCTTCGTCCCACATTTGTCGCAACCGCCGTCCTTTATCTTGTTGTTTAGCACACGGAAACCATGGCGCTCAACCACCGACGCACCGCAAGACGGGCAGAATGTGTTTTCTGTTTCTCCAACTTCACCGGGGCGATTGCCGGCGTAGACATAGTGCAACCCTGCCCTCAGTCCAAGCTCGCGCGCGCGGAGAAGTGTACTTGCGGGTGTGTCGTCGGGATCGGTCATCTTGTAGTCTTTATGGAAGGCGGTGACATGCCATGGGATATCCCGCGAGACTGAGGCAAGGAAGTTGGCAATGTCGGTGAGCTCTTCGTTTGAATCATTGAACCCGGGCACAACAAGCGTGACAACCTCAACCCAGAATTTTTTCTCATGAAGGGTCTTGATCGTTTCAAGCACATTCTGCAGCACGCCGCCAAGCTGAGCGTACGATTTCTGCCTGAAACCTTTCAAATCGACCTTGAAGAGATCAACCCACGGCCGGAGATATTCCAGCACCTGCGGCGTGCCATTGCCGTTGGAAACATACGATGTCACTAGCCCGACGCGCTTGGCGAGCTTGAAAATCTCCACAGCCCACTCACTCGTGATCAGCGGCTCATTGTATGTGCTAGTGACAACCTTGGCATTCGACCGCAGTGCCGCATCGACGAAATCCTCCGGAGTCATATACTGCATGCCGGAAACTGCCGAAGGATCCCGCAGCGCCTGCGAGGTAACCCAGTTCTGGCAGTACGAGCAGTGATAGTCGCAGCCAAGCATGCCGAAGCTGAGGGCTTTCGCTCCGGGATACGCGTGGAAGAATGGCTTCTTCTCGATCGGGTCCAGTGCAACGCCGCCAGCGTATCCCCACGGAACATACAGCTTCCCATTTTGATTAAATCGCACGCGGCAGATGCCATCCCTGCCGGGCGGAATCTTGCACCGATGCCCGCATGAATAGCAGCGCACCCAGTTGTCGGGCATTGAGTCGTACAGTTCTCCCACGCGTGTGTTTTGCGACAGGAGCTCCTTCAACGTTTTCACTTCTTCCATACGTCCACCTCCAGGCGAAATGTACAATTGCCCCCATCCGATGTCAAGCAACTGTTCTTGAACCTGCAAACACGGCCAATCGAACAGATTTTGATGGGAAAAGTCCCACCCCAACCCACGAGTGCCGCGCACCCCAACGGTGCGTGGCACCTCCACCGCGCGCCGACCGCATGCCGGATAGAGATCTAACGTTCCAATAATGGGAATGATTCCTCTCAAGAGCGCGTGATCGTTCTTGCATGTTTACAATCACTCCTCTTCATTGCGCGC
>ERZ1292640.4527-Hain-H43-02um-R1-4527-length-10554-cov-5_pt1 | contig 10554 bp, 12 predicted proteins | sample MGYA00564404_ERZ1292640 | MGnify/ENA primary metagenome ERZ1292640 (study PRJEB36523, sample SAMEA6512636) | groundwater metagenome | collected 2019-01-08 | study: AquaDiva: Metagenomics assemblies of 32 groundwater samples | reverse complement strand
CTATTATGTGTTTCAGTATAACGCTCTTGCCCGAACCGCTGCCTCCTATGACAACGACGCTTTCTCCTTTATTTATCTTCAGGTTTACACCCCTTAACACATAATTTAACCCGAAAGATTTATGAATATCTATCAGTTCAATCATTCAAATAACCATGCTGATAAAAAGTAGTCTGAGATAAGAATCGTCATGAACGAAAGAACCACAGCGCCGGTTGTTGCCTTTCCAACACCTTCAGCGCCGCCTTCGGTATAGAAACCCCTATAACAACTTACGAGTGAAAGGGCAGCGCCAAAGAAACATGCCTTTATAAGTCCGTTATATATATCCTGCGTTTCCAGATAATCCCATGTCATCCTCATATATGTTGTGACATTTGCTTTAAGAATTATTACAGTAACAAAATACCCGCCCAATATCCCAACTATATCGGATACTATTACAAGGGCAGGAAGCATAATCAAACTCGAGAGGAATCTCGGAATAATAAGGTATTTTATTGGATTTGTAGCAAGGGTCTCTAATGCGTCAATCTGCTCTGTAACCCTCATTGTACCCAGTTCAGCAGCCATTGCAGCTCCGGCACGGCCGGCAACTATAAGCGCTGTAAGCACCGGGCCCAGTTCTCTTGTCATTGAAAGCGCCACAACAGAGCCCACAAGTCCCTCTGCGCCAAACCGCTTAAACCCGGTGTAACTCTGAAGCGCAAGAACCATGCCGGTAAACACCGCTGTTATCAAAACAACCGGCAGTGATTTAACGCCTATCTCCAGCATTTGCTTGATGGTATGTTTTATTTCAAACGGCGGCCTTACAAACAATTTTAAGATGGAATAAAAAAGCATTATAATGCGTCCTATTTCCTCAATAGGCTTTCTTGCAACTGTCCCGATGTACTCAATAAGCTTAACAAACATTTCTATTCCATCCTTTAGATTCTTACCTAAGTTGAGCGATTCTATACTTTGTCATTCCGACTTGTTCGGAATCCTTCTTTGTTTTAAGAGTGTTAAGAATGATTCCCGACAAGCGGGAATGACACTTATTAGGTGATTGAGTTCTATAACAACGCCTTTGTACAATAAGGTTTTTTTCAAAAGAATCGCTCAATTTGGGTCTTAGTAAATAATTATACGATATTATCAGAGATTTTGTAAGAAAATATTTGCACAAACCTTTCTTTTCAGGCATACCTTCGGAACTAATAAAACAATGCAAATCTTCGCATCCTCACATTTGTTAAAATGCCCAATGCAATGAAATTTGAAAGAAGGGCAGTGCCGCCGTAACTGATAAAAGGCATAGGAACGCCTACAACAGGCACCATGCCGAGCGTCATCCCGATATTAATAATAAAGTAAAAAGAGAACATAAATGTTACGCCCATGGCAAGAAAACTCCCTGTCAAGTCCCGCGCCCTTCTCGCAGTATCAAACCCTCTCAGAATAATGAAGAGATACATGATAAACAAAACAATGCTGCCTGCAAAGCCCCATTCTTCTGCAAATACCGGAAAAATGAAATCCGTATGCCTTTCAGGCAAAAATCTCAGAGCTCCCTGCGTTCCTTTAAGATACCCTTTCCCAAAAAATCCTCCTGAACCTATAGAGACCTTTGATTGATTTATGTTGTAGCCCACACCACGCGGGTCAACACTCGGATTTACAAATGCCACGATTCTATTTTTTTGATATTCTTTCAATCCTCCCCACAGGACATTGCCGACAAAAGGCACAGATATAAGCCCGATGATAATTGTCATTACAACAATTTTTTTTCTCACGCCTGCTGTCATAATCATTGAGACAAAAACAAACAGCAATATCATGACCGTCCCTAAGTTAGGCTGCTTCAAAATTAAAACCGCAGGGATTATAAAAAAGATAAAACCCATCTTTAGAAGGTCTTTTAAGCCAAGGATTGCCTCCTGCTTCATATCCGAGAGATAACGAGAGAATGCCATAATAAAAAAAATCTTGAAAAACTCCGAGGGCTGAAATGACAGAAAACCTAAATCCAACCATCTCTGCGCCCCTAAGCCCCTTTTTCCCGCAATAAGCACAATAATCAGAAGGACAATACCAAATCCGAAAAAAATATAACCTGACCTGGCAATCCACCTGTAATCAATGCTTACAATAAGAAAAAAACAGATTAAACTTATGCCTATCCAGTAAAATTGCTTCAGATAAAAAGACTGCTGTTCAACATTAACTACCGGTCTCGTAGCGCTGTAAATCGTCATTACCCCGATTAGAGACAAGACAAGCGCAACAAACAACAGGCTCCAGTCAAAATTCTTTAAAATTCTTCTGTCTACCATAAAAAATGCAAAATTCAAAATGTATCCCGACTATTCGGGATGATTTTTGATATTTGATTTTTTAATTTTCTACCCTTAAACCCTTGTCCACTTGTCTCCTCAGGCGACTCGCCAAGGCGAGAACCCTTTTCATCCTCTATTTTCTCTTTAAAATATGCCTCTATTACCCTTTTCGCTATAGGCGCAGCAGTTGCACCGCCATGACCGCCGTGCTCAACAAAAACTGCGACTGCTATCTGGGGATTTTCTACAGGGGCAAAAGCTACAAACCATGCATGATCCTTAAAATTTCTTGATGCCCTGTCTCCGCCTATTACCTGTGCTGTGCCTGTTTTACCCCCGATGCTTACAATGTTAGAGCGTGCTGCATGTCCTGTGCCGCCATTCTCTGAGACAACACCAACAAGTGCACTTTTTACTAAATTCAATGTATCAGGTTTTATCTCAACTACTTTATCTAAATAATCATGCTCTGAATCTTTTAATATATGCGGCTTATAAAGTTTGCCTCCGTTAGAAACAGCCGCTATAAGCCTTGCCATCTGGTGCGGGGTAGCAGATACATACCCCTGGCCAATAGCAGTATTAAGTGTCTCTCCCATAAACCATTGTTGTTTTAATGTGCGGAGTTTCCACGAAGTAGAAGGCACAATCCCTGATTTCTCGCCATCCAGTTCTATCCCTGTAGGTTTGCCAAGCCCTAAGGCTGATGCATATTCTGCAATTTTATCAATGCCGACTTTCCTGCCGGTTTCATAAAAATAAACATCGCATGACTCAACAATCGCCCTGTGAAGACGGACAGTTCCGTGTCCCTTTCCCCTCCAGCATTTAAATAATCTGCCCACAAATATCCCGCCGCTGCAATGCGCTGTTGTTTCTTCTGTTATAGCGCCTTCTTCAAGGGCTGCAATAGCAGTAACAATCTTAAAAGTTGAGCCGGGTGGATACTGGCTCTGTATTGCCCTGTTTAAAAGCGGCTTTTGGGAATCATTGATAATATTTTCCCAGTCTGTATAATTTATCCCCTTTGCAAACAGATTGGGGTCAAAAGAAGGACTGCTTGCCATAGCCAAAATCTCACCAGTATTCGGGTCAATTGCAACCACCGCGCCTGTCTTATCACCAAGCGCATATTCAGCCTCTGCCTGAACCGTCCTGTCAATAGTAAGCCTGATGTCTTCACCATTGATGTGCGGCTGCATCCCTATAAGCTTTGTTACCCTGCCAACAGCATCAACCTCAATAATCTTTTTGCCTGCAACACCCCTTAAAATTTTATCGTAGATCCCCTCAGCGCCCATCTGACCTATGAACGCCTCTTTGGGGACATCACTATAATCAGGGTCTTTTGCCTGATTAAGAGTAAGGCGGCCAAGATATCCTATAATATGACTGGCAAGCCGGCCATAAAGATATTCTCTGGAAACCACCACATCCACCTGCAACCCTGGAAAATCAATCTTATGTGCCTCAATCCTTGCAACCTCTTCAAGCGACAGATTCTGCTTAAGTTTAACAACAGGCTCAAATGGATTTGACGATGCCCTTTTAAGCCTGTTCTTAATTTCTTCGGGGTTAAGCCCTAAAAGCCTGCCAAGCTCTGACAATGTTTCGGAATCACTGGGCAGGTCTTCTTTTACCACCGATACATCAAAGGTGGGGATATTCCTTACAAGGGCATTATTATTTCTATCATAGATTATTCCGCGAGGCGCCGGTATCTCTATTGCCCTCAGCCTGTTGCGTTCAGCAATTTTTTTATATTCTCCGCCCTTTATTACCTGCAGATACCAGAGCCTCAGGAGGAATACAGCAAATATAGTAATTACAATATATGCGCCTGTTAAAATTCTTCTTTCCATTTAAGTAATCAGTACTCTGTACAGCGAGCAAGTTGTCAGATATTTACATTGTGTCATTGACCCGAAAATATGTATTAAAAGCTGTCATTGCGGCTTGTCCGCAATCCTTCTGAAGAAAGATTCCAGACAAGCTGGAATGACAAACAAATGATATTTTCATATTCCTTTGTGCCGACTTGTCGGCATGTCGATTCCCACGAAACCTGTCCCTGCATGTATTAAGCAGGGAGTGGGAATCCATGGTTCGACAGGCTCACCATGACACCATTGTCACCCTGAGCTTGTCGAAGGGCCGCATTCCAACTATATATAATAATGATTTTTCTTAAAAAATGTCTTGCTGGAATAAAAACGGGAAGTCAAAAAAAATAAAAAATCAGTTAGAATGAATTTTTTATTAATGACAAAGAGATTAAAAGAGGAAATTAAGATTATTTTCGATTAAATCAGATTTTTCTTATTTAAACGATAACACATTATCTCTTTCAGAATTTAATACAGAATAAAATAGCAGACTAATCAATGTCGTATAGATAACCTGTATAATTGAAGTTTTTAATGACATGTTCACAAAGGATATATTCGTAAAAGTCTCAAGGCATACATAAACCAGAAAAATATCAATTATGGAAAAAACAACTATCATCACTGTATTTATAATAACATTCCATTGAAATACCTTTTGTCTGACTGATGCAACAACATAACCTGTAAATGCCTTGCTGATTATATTGGGGCCAAGGATAAAACCACTTGCAAAATCAATCATCAAGCCTGTCAATGCCCCATATGCCATCCCTTTTAATTGTCCGTATCTAAGCGAATAAGAAAATACGAGAATAAACACAAAATCAGGCTTTGTGCCTTTAAATAATACGGCTTGAACAGACAAAGCCAGTATAGCAATAAAAAAATAAAGCGAAAATGCTTTCATCGCCTTAGTATCGCAACCTCTTCCATGGTTTTAAGATTCTCTACAGGTTCTACCTCAATCACCTGAAAAAACTCTCCGTCCTTCTTCCCGGTGTCTGTAACATGCCCTATTTCAAGCCCCTCAGGATATATGCCGTCAAGTCCTGATGTTATTACTACGTCATCAACCTCAACCTCTGCATCCTGAGACACATATCTTAGATAACATTTGCCATTACCGCTTCCCTCAAGGATACCTTCAGCCCTTGACGACTGAATCCTTGCAGCAACTGAAGAGTTTATATCCGTGATAAGAAGGACAGCGGCGCTGTCATTAAAAACCCTATAAATCCTGCCAACAACACCTAAGGATGTGACTGCAACCATATCCTTAGCGACACGGTCAACCTTTCCCTTGTTTATCCACAGGATATGAAACCAGTTAGTCGGGTCCCTTGCAAAAACATCTGCTGATGTAATGTAGTCAGTCCTTTGAGGTTTTAATTCAAGAAGTGTCCTGAGTCTTTCATTTTCATGTTTAGCCTCTATACATTGGTTTTTCTCGTGTTCCACTTTTTTAATCCGTTCATTCAGCCTCCTGTGCTCGTCTGCATTACAACCAATCAAAATATAATCCATATAAAAATTCTTAATGCCTTTGATGGTTGTGGAAATCCCCTGCCCTATGATTTTGAACGGATAATTGAGGAAAGCAAAACCGGAGGCATTAAAACCACCTCGCATTGTTTGATATGTCAGGGCTGCAAAAATCAAAAGAATAAAAGTTATAAATATAAAAAATTTCTTTTTCAGAAACATTGATGATATTAAGTTCTTGAAAGGTTATTCAGCAAGTCTACGACCCATAAGGTAGAGAACTACCTCATAGCTACCCTTCTAAGGATATCCAAATCATCTAACACTTTTCCGACGCCGTTTACAACTGCACAGAGAGGGTTATCAGCAATAATCACAGGAAGCCCTGTCTCGTGTTTTAAAAGAAGGTCTAATCCCCTTAAAAGCGCGCCTCCCCCTGCAAGCACAATACCTCTGTCCACTATATCAGATGCAAGTTCCGGAGGGGTATTTTCAAGCGCAACCTTTATTACATTTAAGATTACCATAACAGGCTCGCTGATTGCCTCTCTGATTTCATCTTCATATATCGTAACAGTCTTTGGAATGCCTGAAACAAGGTCTCTTCCTTTTATTTCCATTGTGTTATCTCCTGTACCGACTTTAAAAGCAGAACCTATCTCTCTTTTAATATTTTCAGCGGTTCTATCGCCGATGAGTATTTTGGTCTTATTTTTAATATAATTCACAATTGCCTCATCCATTTTATCGCCGCCAACTCTTACCGCCTTGCTATATACAACACCGTGAAGAGAAATAACCGCAACGTCTGTTGTTCCGCCTCCAATATCAACTATCATATTGCCGGTTGGCTCGCCAATAGGAAGTCCTACTCCGAGGGCAGCTGCCATCGGTTCTTCTATAAGATATATCTCTCTTGCGCCTGACGCCTGCGCCGCATCCTTTACCGCCCTTTGCTCTACCTGTGTTATGCCCGAAGGAACACCAATAACAACTCTGGGAGAGATAAAACTCTTCCTGTTATGAACCTTTCTTATAAAATATTTCAACATTTCGCCCGTCTGGTCAAAATCTGCAATAACACCGTCCTTCAACGGCCTTATTGCCACGATGTTTGCAGGAGTTTTACCGAGCATCCTTTGCGCCTCTGCGCCAACAGCTATAACCTTGCCTGTATCTCTATAAACAGCCACGACAGACGGCTCATTACATACAATGCCTTTATCTTTAACAAACACAAGCGTATTAGCTGTGCCAAGGTCTACGGCGAGGTCATTTGAAAACCATCCAAGAATATTTTGAAACATTTACATTCCCCCTTTTTAATTAAGCGAAAAGCAAAAAAATTTTTGGAAATTCAATTTGTAACTTCAACTGTCAATGCCTCTTCAACTACCTGGGTCCTTGCAATCTCATCGCCCAGTCTCATGCCTTTCTCATTTCCTAACATAATAAGACTCTCCAGCGATAAAATAATAACCATAATAATAATAGAAAAAAAAGAGCCTATTAAAGGAATCACCCTTAATATACCAAATATTATATACCCGATTGCAAAAATAAAATTTCTTATTATTGACTCTCTAAAACTACCTGCCTTCCCTGTTTCACAAAGAATAACCCTTAGCCCGATAAGCCTTTTGCCCAAGCTTCTTCCCTCAAAAAGCCCATCTCCTATTAAGAGGTATGCTAATCCTATGAAATAACCTGCTCTCGGTATTATTTCAAGCAAAGCGGCTATGATTAAGAAATCTATACTTTTAGCTATTACCCTGTTTAAAATCGCAGCCTTTGTTATCCCGACGCTTTGGGACTCTGCGGCTTGGTTTTCGGAGATATTCATCTTAAATTAAAGTTTAATCCGTCCTGATAGATAGCCTATTATATCTCAAAAACAAATACGAATGCTATGGCAGGCTTATCGGAAACTCTTCCTTATTCTTGAGCGCCTTCAGAAGTCTTCTGGCATAGCCTCTTTCAATTTTAAATCCGTAAGAATCTGCAAGTTCTAAAGACTCTAAAAACATATTTTTAGCCGTTATTTTATTACTGCTTAAATAATTCAACTCTCCAATGCCAAGCATGCAATAAATTTTACCCCTGGGGTCATTTGTTTTCCTGAAAAGCATTCCAGCCTGTTTAAATTTCTCCATGGCGCTCCGTATATCTCCAAGCATTTTATAGGCAGCGCCGACTGCCCAGAGGGTATAAGCATAACTGACCCTGTCGCCAATTTTTTTATACAGTTTTGCGGCTCTGTTGAAAAAAACTAATGCCTGCTTATAGTCACCGTGCATCCTTCTTACATTTCCAAGTCCGCAATAGGAATATGCAAGTCCAAACCTGTCGTTTAGTTCCTGGAAGTTTTTATTTGCTAATCTATAATATCTTTCCGAGTCTCTAAATCTTTTAGCAACCCTTGAACTCCCCCCGAGTCCGCAATAGGAATAGCTTACACCTGACTTGTTTTTAAGGGATTTGAATTTCTTAAGGCTGGATTGATATATTTGAAGCGCCTTTTTTATGTTTCCGTTTATTCTGTAAGCGCCGGCTTTAGCCCAGAGAGAAAATGCCTCGCCATTTTTATCGTTTAAGGATTTATAAATTCTGTATGCCTTATTAATCTGTTCTAAAGCATTTTTCCATCTGCCAAGCGCCCTGTCGCAAAGACCAAGACCTGCCAGGGCATCAGCCTCTGAGGCTGTGTCATCTAAAATTTCACCGAGATTAAGCCCTTCTTTATAATAAGTTTGCGCCTTAATAAAATCGCCTTTTGCCCTTAACGTGTCAGCAATTGAGATAAAACAATTCAGAACGCCTGTTACATCATTATTGCGTTTAAAAAATTTGAGCGCTTTTTTATATAACTCAATAGCCTTATCATATTTTGCAGACGCCCTGTTTTTCTCTGCGCTTTTAAAAAAATAATCACCTGAATTTTTCATTAAACAATCCTCTAATTTTTAATTAAATTTTGAGAGCCTCTTGAAATCCTTTGAATATCGTGAATCATAGCAAAGATAAAATAATTGTGTCAAAGATAGTGTTCTTCGTTAATGCAAAAATTCTTTAAAAAACTTGACAATACAGGGGGTTTGAATAATAATTAAATCATAAAATCCTTAACTTTCCAATAACAGAAATTTATACCCATGTAAGTAATAAGGCTCTTATGAAGATACGAAACCCGTTAGATCAGATTTTTGAAGAGAAAGGAGGTGGTTAGTCCATAGGTGTGGATAGACGACTCTGTCGTCTATCATCTCAAAATTGAACAAAAAGCGACATTGTCGCCTGTGAACGAGTTAAACGTTCAGTGCAGAAGAATAGATAAATTAATAATATGGAGAACCATCCCATAAAAATGAAATGAGAGTTATTATTTTCATATTACTTGCTTTATTATCATTAGTTCTAAGCATTTTCTGTTTTGGAATTTTGCTTGTTTCATGCGCTGGCCATCCGCCGACAACAGTCATAGGTATCTGGATATTACCAGTTTCTCTTTTGGGTGGTGGGACATTTTTATATTTGTCATTATTTTTTTGGAGGACAAGACAATATGAACCACCTGGCATACTCACAAAAGAATCAAAAGCATTGCCTAAGAAAATATTTATATTTTTTGTTTCTTTTATGGTAGCTACAATTACTTTCTTTCTACTTTCGGGGTTAATAGTATTTTTAGCAGTAAACACTATGTTGTCAGATTGGATAGGGTATATTATTTATGCTTTATTTACTGGAGTATCAATTTTTGCTGGCGTTACAACTTACAAAAGGTTTTTAAAAAGAACTACGGTTCTCAAATGATATTTATTCATATGGATATGGAATGGTTCTCTCAAAAATTGTCTGCACCAGTGTTTAACAGCGGCACAAACGGAAAAACTCAAAAACCTGACGGGTTCGTCTGTGCCACAAACGTTAGGCAAAACTCACGGTCAATTTTGTATAATTAGAGTAAAAGGAGGGAGAGATGCAGACAACCAAACAAGAAGTTAGCGATCTTCTCAAACGTTTGCCGGATGATTGCACTTTGGAAGACGTTCAGTATCATCTATATGTCATTCAAAAAATAGAGCGCGGCTTGAAAGATGCAGAGGAAGGACGAGTTTACACGCAAGAGGAAGTTGAGAAGATGATGGCAAAATGGCTCGGGCAGTAATCTGGTCTTACGAAGCCACTGCTGACCTTGAAGCGATTGCTGACTATATCGCAAGAGATTCCACTTTTTATGCGGCATCATTTGTTATAGAAGTCCGTGAAGCAAGCCGTTCTCTCAATGAGTTTTCTGAAAGAGGACGTATCGTCCCCGAGCTTTCCAACCCAAATATTCGTGAACTTTTTGTGAAAGAATATCGCCTTATTTATAGCATAGAAGAATCCCGTGTCGTTATTTTGGGTATCATTCATGGGAAAAGAGACCTCAAGAGCTTATGGGAAAAGGAACAAAGAGAGAATTGACCGTGAACTATCGCCTAACACCAGGCCAAAAGATAAAAAGACTTAACCGGCAAATACTATCGCTCTTCTTTTAGCCTTGAACATTAGGCGTTCATTGTGGGCAAAAAGGAGGTAATCAAGATGACAGAAATATCAAAAAATCAAAAAGGAATTGAACAGAATGTGTTAGGTCTGCCTGTAGACCGCAATATTATATTTTCAAATCATAAAGGCGCTTATAAACAAGGAGTAGAAAAACGTCAGACAAAGCTGTTTCAAAAAATATCTTTTCTCAATCCTTTTCTAAAGGAAGGTGAAAGAATACTTCTTGTAACAACAGGATGTTCTCCGATGTCAATTATGGAACAATTCTTAACGGGATGGATTGTCTTTTATTTAAAACGCTCCTT
>ERZ1292640.4526-Hain-H43-02um-R1-4526-length-10555-cov-5_pt1 | contig 10555 bp, 11 predicted proteins | sample MGYA00564404_ERZ1292640 | MGnify/ENA primary metagenome ERZ1292640 (study PRJEB36523, sample SAMEA6512636) | groundwater metagenome | collected 2019-01-08 | study: AquaDiva: Metagenomics assemblies of 32 groundwater samples | reverse complement strand
CTGCTTTTTCGTATTCTTCTGTTGCATTAGTGAAACCTGAACTCGCTTTGCTTTTTTTAGATATGGAATTATGAAATTCATTATTATCCTTATCTTTAAATTCTATCAACCAAGATGCAATTTGTTTCGCATCAAAAGAATTTTTCTTCCATTCTGAAACCGCCTGCCGCATACCAGGCATAATCTTATATGGCATTACAAAAAATAAACTCCCCACTATGTGATAAATATCGTCAACTGGGGCAATTCTCGCCCAAATGGTGTCTTCTTTTTTTAAGGACAAACTAGCAGTTACATCATTCACAAAATATTCCTTTGAATTCGCTATGGACTCAAGTAGCACTCCTTTGCCCAACTCAATATTCTTCACTTCAAAATATCCTACTTCAAACTTAAGCATATCATTGTAGGCATTTATCTCATTGTCAGGCAATCTCAAAGGATTATTTTTTACAAAATATTGAAGCCCAGTCAATCCATCAAAAACTTTTTGCTCCCTGTCAAATACCAGCCATTCAGAAAAAAGACCGACAAGTTTATATTGATCAGCTTCATCTTCAATATTTAGTTTTTTATTAAGCCCAAAAACTTTTCCTTCACTTTCCACCGAAGATCCTTGTCCAGCCATAACCATTGAAACGTAATCAGACAAAATTCTTAAAAAATTTATTCTTAGCATAATAAATATATTAATACATTTTACTTAAATTATCTAGATCCCGCAATCTTATGAAAAAATTTTGGTCAGCAAGCACCTGAATTAAATTCTTTGGCGCAAACATCGCAACCCTTACAAAATAATTTAAATTTAGAAAGGTCATTGCTTAATTATTAAAATTAATATACAATATAAATATGTTATTTTTTACAAAAAAAGAAGAAGAAAGTCCTAAGGGTTTTGTAGCTAATGAAGAAATAGATTCCCAGAAAACTTCCAAGCTGGGATATTTTTTTCTATTATTAATGGTTATTTTTGGAGTATGGCAAGGACAAGGACTTTTAGATGCGATTCAAAATGAAATTGATCAACCAATTGCCAATTCTCCTTGTACTTATAATTTAAGTTCATATTTGGATTCCAAAAAAAGTAGCGAAATTAATTACAATTATTACGATCATAATTATTACGGATATGATATTAAAAATATATCTGACTGTAAATTTAGTGATCGAGAAAAAATCGCAGGTATTCCTGGGTTATATAAAGAAGTTCATCCTGACTTGGTTACCTTAAAGGCTCTTGAGCAAGACCTAAGTGATATTAGGAATCAAAAAAATAATGCTGGTTATAAGAGATCCCAGACAGTTGATGAATATTCTGTTTCTTTACTGGAATCCATTGCTAGGAAAAATCAAATACTTGACAGTGATTCACTGCAGGGATCAATTAAAACTTTTGATCAGCTAATAACTTCTCTAAGCATCACAGAAAATAATTTACAGAATAAAATAAATAGTATTAAAAATAAAATTAAGCAAGAAGTTTTACAATATGAAGATTCTTTTAAAGAAGTTGAAGATCAATATACTTACGACAAACGTGTTTACGAATTAAAACAATTTCTTTTAAGTCTTTTATTTATTTTACCTGTTTTTCTGTTTGCTTGGAGAAAATATTCAAGTTCTAAAAATAGACGTTCTGAATATGCAGTTATTTGGTCAGGAGTAGTTGCCATTTCAGCATTAATACTAACGCAAGTTCTGTTGGTTTTTATTTATAGGATTATCCCTCACCAATTATTGCAAAAAATCTTTGAATTCTTAAAACTTTTTGAGTTCTTTTTTATTTTTATTTATTGGTTAGGTTTTATTCTGGTGCCACTATTCTTTGGAACATTAATCTATTTCATTCAAAAAAAATATTACAATCAAAAGGCTGTTATCGCTCGAGCTTTTAAAGCAAATAAGTGTCCAACCTGTTCTATGAGTGTTGCTCCACATATGGTTTTTTGCCCAATCTGCGCCGCTACCTTAAAAATCAAGTGCGCTTCTTGTGGGAATTATTCTCCTAAAGCTGGAAATTTTTGCGAAATCTGTGGAATCCAAAAACAAATTTCCTAGACACAAAACCGAGTTTCTTTTGTGTTAATTTTTTGATTTCAGAAGATAATTGCAACCCTAATTATGGTGGAAAAATAAAAATTTATTTACTCCACATGCTTAAAATATAATATTGCTATCTATTCAATATAATTTTTTAGTTTTATGATTTTTTCGTTTATGCGAAGTTTGTCGTGAACCTTAGCTTCAATTTGACGAATACGTTCTCGGGTCACTTGAAATTCTTCCCCAACTCTTTCTAGGGTGTGTTGAACGCCATCAATTAAGCCATAACGCATTTCAAGAATTTTTCTTTCTTTTTTGGAAAGTATATTTAAAACTTCCCGAATTTGTTCAGAAAGAATTTTACGAGAAGTTTCTTGTTCTGGACCTAAAATTTTATCATCTACCACAAAATTTCCAAGAGTTGATTTATCATCTTCATCTCCAACTGGCTGTTCAAGAGAAATTGTATCTTGATTTATATTTTCAATAACATGAACTTTTTCAATAGGAAGACCCATTTCGGTTGCAATTTCCTCAGCCAATGGTTCTCGTCCTAAATCTTGACTAAGTCTTCTGTGTATTTGTTTATATTTAGAAATTGTCTCAATCATGTGAACAGGTATTCTAATAGTTCTTGATTGATCCGCTAAAGCACGAGTAATTGCCTGTCGAATCCACCAAGTAGCATAAGTAGAAAATTTATAACCCTTCGCCCAATCAAATTTTTCTACCGCTTTAAATAAACCCAAATTCCCTTCTTGAATTAAATCAAGTAAACTTAAATTACTACTTCGGCCTACATATTTTTTGGCGATTGAAACCACTAAACGCAAATTCGCGCGAGCTAATAAATTTTTTGCTTCTTCATCACCTTGCTCAATTCGTCGAGCAAGTTCTTTTTCTTCTCGTGCTTGAATTAATGGATATTGCCCTATTTCTTTAAGGTAAACTTGCACAGAATCATGAGTTTTTGATGTAGATAATAAGTTGGGATCGTTAACAGCGTCAAGATTAAGTAAATTACTATCTTCTAAAATATCAATATTATTGGTTCCAAGTTTTTCATAAAGTTCATCTAAAAATAAAATATTATTTTCAATGTCAGGAAAAGTTTTTAATATTTCACTATAAGTAATAAAACCTTTTTTCTTCCCATTTTCCAAAAGGCGATCCAGAAGAACATTTAAATTATTTAGTTTTTTTTCAGCGGCGGAGCTAGATTTTTTAATAATTCTTGTGGCGCTAAGCTGGGACTTTTTGGGTTTAATCTGGGACTTTTTTACGACTTTTTTTACGACTTTTTTAATAACCTTTGTGGCGCTTTTTTTCACAACTTTTTTAACCTCTTTTTTTGTAGACCCTGTGGCGTTAAGCTGGGACTTTGAAACTATTTTAGTTATTTTTTTATTTTTTTTAAGCATAATGTTTTTGTATTAATAAATCTTGCACTCAAAATTATCTTTATTAATTTTATATTTTGGACCATATACTGTATCTCCAGATGAATCTATGCAATATGAACTTTTGCCTGATGAATACGGGTCACTTAAAGAACCGGTTGTAGTAAATTTTTTTTTAAAAGTAACTTCTAAGGCATACTTTTCTTTTTTTGCAACACAAATTATGCCTGCATTTAATTGATCCACAACCCCCTGGTAGGCAATTATATCTTTAACAATACCAGGTAAATCATGATGGGCTAATGTATTTATTAGGCCATTAGAACACAAAGAAGCATAACTTCTTAAATTCCTATCATAAATAAGTTCTGATAACCCTCTAGTATTATGTATAATAGCTACGATACCATTAATGCTTCGTAAAACAGTTGCATTATATGTAGATTGGGTTGTTACTGAGCTAAGATCTTCCCCCTCAAACAAAACATCTCTTGTGTCAAAATCAAAAATACCAGTAACTTCTAATTCATTATTCGCTTGAAAATTTTTAACTGCCTTTCTGGTGTTTGTTCCAAAAAAACCGGTGACTTTTACTTTTAAAGCGCGCTGTAAACATTTCACATCTTCTCCACGAGAACGAAGTTTTAAAACTCTGGTAATATTGCAAATATTTCCTTCGGCTGACACTGTTTTAGCCACAAAAACTAAAATAAAAAATACAGCTATAATTACTATCGCAACGATTCCTAAAACAAAATTTAATTTTAATGATTTGATCATAATTATTTTTAAATTAATAATAAAATTAAAGCAGTTTTATAAATTCTTCTAACGACAATCCTGCGTCGTGAATAATTGCTATCACTAAAGGTTTCTTAATTGTTCTACCTGCATGAATTGGTATCACGGTACGCGCTCCAGTTTTTATACTAATTAAAATTAAATGGCTACCTTTCTGACGATCCTCAACAAAACCGGCCTTCTTTAATGCGCGAATAATTTTTCTAGCATTTAATGAAGGAATTTTAAACATAAAATTAATAACTTAATGACATAGGAACACTAACTATGCCCTGTAAGGATTTAAACTCCTCTTTAATTTTTTCTTTTCGCTCTATTAAACTTTCTAAGTAAAGTTCAATGGCTTCTTTAATATTTTTTTCTGCTTCTTCAAAATTTTCACCTTGAGTGTGACAACCCGGCAAAGCAGGCACCATTGCAAAATAACCTCCCTCTGGGGCTAATTCATAAAAAACAGAATAAGAATAAATTTTATTAACTACTTTTTGCATATCTATATATTGTAGCACAATAAATCTAAAAACTCTAATTTAGAGTGCCCGAGTTCAAGGAATAATTGCAAATAATCGCAAGGTGAATTCAAGTTCCTATCGACTATTTTTAATATTTTGAATTTGGTTATTAATAATTTGTGTTTCTTTTAAAATCTCTGACGACTTAATTAAATCATTATTTCCCTCACACAAATGCAATTCTTGCATTTTTTGAATTAATCTTTCTTTTAAATATTCTTCTTTTAAATTTAGAAGCATTTCTTTAATATCTTTTTTTAAATTTGCATTTTTATCGCCATAAAAAATTTCTGCCTCAAAAATCAAGTCGCCAATATCAGAATCTAATAGATTAAGATACTTTAGCATATATTGTGGCATTAAGCTAAGATCCTGTGACGCTAAGTTGGGACTTTGAGGTACTAAGTTAGGGTCAGACTTAATTTCTAAAATCTCTACAATTTCTTTAAAAATTTCTTCAAAATCTGAATTTGTTAAAATCAAATCTGGATTCTCTGAATTCTTGGGAGAATTATTCTGTGGCGTTAACTTATCTGCTGAAAAGGTGGAGCTGGGACCTTTTTGCCAAAAAATAATACCAGCCAATTTTCTTAAAATATTTTCTCTTTTAAGATTTGTTTTTAAGGTGTCCGGTTTTGGATAGATAAGACTTCCAGTCTGACTTCCATTTAGACTTCCCGGAGTACCGGATAAGTCAGACTTCCCAAAAATCGGACTTTTTTGATATTTTTGTGACGTTAAGCTCGTAATTTCATTTTTCTTAATAATTTCCCTAATATCTTCCTCTCGAATTCCAGATTTATCAGCAATCAAAGTAATAAAATGAGATTTTTTTACCGGACTATTAATATATTCAAGGTAAGGAAGAACTTTTTTTTCTATTTCTAATTTAATTTTAAGAACGTCGTTTTTAGAACTAGAATTAGAAATAAATTTATCCATTAAAAATTCAATTATATGTTTTGCATTTTTAATAATTTCTTTCCATGAGTCAACCCCTTTTTGGGAAATCAAATCAGCTGGGTCTAGGTTGTCAGGAATTTGTGCAGCTTTTACATTCATATCTAAAGATAAAGCTATTTTTGCCGCCCGCATTGAAGCATTAAAACCAGCTTCATCCGCATCAAAAACAAATACTATATTGGGCGACAAACGTTTAATAATCCCTAAATTATTTACTACACCATTTACTAATTCGCTTGAACCAGTTAAGGCTGTTCCAGAAGTTGCTACGGTATTTTTAAAATTAATTTGATGCGACAAAATTAAATCAAATTGTCCTTCAACTAAAATTGAAAAATTATTTTTACGAATTGCTTCTTTCGCTTTATCAATTCCATAAAGAATTGCTGATTTTTGAAAAATCAAACTCTCTGGGCTATTTAAATATTTTGGAGCATCAACATCCTCAACAAAGAGTCGCCCAGAGAAAGCAATAACTCTTCCACTCGAATCGCTCAATGGAAACATTATTCTGCCACGAAATCTATTATAAATTCCCTTCTCGGTTTTTTTAATTAAACCAGCTTTTTCTAATTCCTGATCAGTAAATTTTGTCGGTGGCGTTAAGCTCGTAGTTTGCTTAAAATAAGTATAGAGATCTTTCCAGCTATTTTCCGCAAAACCAATTCTAAAATTTTTAATACTCTTATCATTCAGGCCGCGATTTTTTAAATAATCTAAGGCTTCTTTATTGCTCAATAAATTATTTTCAAAAAATTTTGTGGCCTCTTCCATTATTTGATATAATTTTTCTTTTTCTGAATAAATAATTTTATTATTTTGATCTTTCTTAAAATCAAAAAGCCCAAGCGTAACTCCCGCCCTTTCAGCTAAAATTTTTAATGCACCCCTAAAATCAAGTCCTTCAAATTGTTCTACAAAACTAAAAATATCACCTTTCGCGCCACAACCAAAACAATAATAAGTCCCTCGATCTGGAGAAATAAAAAAAGAAGGTGTCTTTTCATTATGAAAAGGACATCTGGCTTTCAAATTTACTCCAGCCTTATCCAATTTAATATATGAAGAAATTACCTCTTCAATCGAAATTTTTTCTTTAATTTTTTGTACCGGTGAATCCATAATTATTTTCTAATTGTAAATTACGTGTATAAAATCAAGGTTAACCCTTGATTTTCAATTTTAAATTAATTGACTTTTTATTTTTTTAAACTTATAATATTAGTACGTGTGGTAGTAGTACCACATGATATTAACTGCGGGACCCTAAGTCGAAAGACTTGGGGTCCTTTGCTTTTGGGCTTATTTTCATAAAAACCGACCGGAAATTAGCTATATCAAAATAATGCGACAGTGTGGGTGGCAACTCCTTTGCTATATGACCAGACCTTGAAAAACCAACTACAATCTTACCATTTCCTCTTAAAAATTTTACTAAATATTCAAAATCACAATCTCCAGAAAACAGAATGAGCGTATTAAAATTATCCATATTAAAAACTGAATCAACCGCAATTTCTACATCAAAATTTGCTTTTCGGTGTGGAGCTTCTTGGGTATGGTCCCCATACTCCTTTAGAGGTTTTGTAATAAGTTTGAATTTTAAGCTCTTGCTTAAAAAATATCTAAATTTATGATGAGCTTCCCCAGGGAATTCTGCTGTATAAAACCTTATTCCTTTAAATTCGCCCATAGATTTTAGAAATTCATTTAATTTTTTATAATCCATTGCCCACTTTAATGAGTCTACCGACAAGTGCTTCAAATTATCAGGCACATCATCGGCCCGCACAAACATATTTTTTACAGACTGTTCCAAGTTGGCAGTGTCGATAAATATAGCGACTTTACCCTTAACAACACTATTTAATTTTTCTATATATTCGTTCATGTATTTTTTAAAAATTACAACTCGCTAAGATTTTTTTTAATGTTTTTTAATTCATAATTTTTTATAAATGGCCCCGCAGAGTTCCCTAGAAAATTTTTACATTTTTAGTTTCAGTGTTCATTACTTATGATTATATCATAGTTTAACCCAAAATTTATTTAAATTTTGTCCATTAGCTTTTTTGCACTTATGTACTAACGCATGATAGGTATGTAAAAAATATTAGTAAATATTTGTTTATCCAAACTACTTTACTAACTCGACGATCGTCAGTTCAGTAGACAATATTAATACACCTCCTGCTGATAACATTTCTCACAGTATACAATTGGAAATTCGTCAGTGGTATAAACCGAATCTACACCCTTGTTGCACTTAGCGCATATACGCGGATGGAGCTTAAGATGATCTACAATAAAACGGAGACGACGCTTATGCCGTTCAAATGGGGCAATTCGTGGAATTGGTAAATTAAATCGCCTGTAAAACTCAAACTCCATCTGTACGATTCTGTATGCTTTGCCGGATATTTCACATTTCAAAACTTTTTCTGTAATGTCGTCTTTTACATCGTTAATGTTATCTGGAATAGTATAATCTGAAAACATATATCCTTCAGCTTCATATTTACTCCAAACAAGTCCGCGTTTTTCAGCATCAATTTCATCAAGCGGAAAATATTCATTGGCGACAGTTTCGTTATATGCAAAAGGCGACATATCCATCGGTAAAAATTCACCATATTTATATTCTCTACCAAGAGTATCTTTGTACGGCATTTCATTCATGTGCTTTTTAATTTTTATCAGAAGATCCTCATACTCATCTTTAGTATATTGTTTGTTTAAGATACGATACTCCTTCTTTTTTAAATTTATTGATCCGAAACAATAATGACTATTAAAAATAAAACAAGAATACTCAATATTTGTGCATGCTTTAAGTACTCCGGTAGAAAATTTAGTTTTAGAAAGTTGCTCAGAACCTGCCATAAATTCATATAGGAGCTCACCGTTCCAAATCGAAGTCGTGTCATAAGAATCTTTAACTTTGAGAGTAAAAAGGATATGTTTTGAGTCCTCAGTTTTTTCCACAAGCCAACAAGAAGTGCACCGCTTTGACTCATTAATTAAATTGCCACTAGAATCAATTGAACGATTTACAATAATTGCACGCTGCGGTTGCGATTTCCAAAATTCAAACACTTTCTTTTTTATATCTTCAAATTTTTTATATGACCCACCCAAATTTCCTTGCAGAAAATTATCAAACTCAGTTTTTGAAACTGGTTTATTAAAAATGTGGTATTGTTTATTTCGCAAGCCGGTACATCCAAATATATTGGAGCAGTTTTTGCAATCGAAAGAAAAATAGGTATCATAAGAATCATAACAAAGTTTCGAGTAAAATGTTTTGTAACAACGTTCTGATAGCATTACCTCATAGCCAAATTCTCCATTATGAAACCAGTATGAATCAAAAGTGTCCTTTGTTTTAAGTGTATACTGGTTATAAGCGCTATTTTCATTAAGACTACCACCGAAATTCAAAAAACAATTTTTTTCATCAAACTCATAATTGCACCATGGGCTATTAATCATATTCACTTGCAATAGGGCAAGATGAGGAATCTCGTGTTGAAGTTCTTGAAACTGAAGAAAGAATGGTTTTGAAAAATCATAATCTCTGCCATATGATGCGGGATCCCATTTGTCAGAGTGGAAACAGCTCGGACAATAAACCTTAAATAATTTATCTGGTGAGTACATCGCAATAATATTCTGGTGACAAAGATCACATTGACGTTTATAGAGAGAACGCTCATTACGCCACGAAAGTCGTCGCATCAGCCGACACTCCGGACACCATGTCGGTGGCGGGACTTTGATTTTTTGATAAAACACAAAATCCTCCGGCTCAATCGGAAAGTTATTTTGGCAATTTTGGCAGGTTTTAGTTTCAGTATTCATTTTAAATTTTTAGAGATTTTATTTGTTTTTTAAGTTCTGGTACGTGAAGTGTCGCAGTATTCCATATTATTTTTGGATCAATTTCAAAATATTCATGTACAACAAAATTACGAAGTCCCACAATTGATGCCCACCGAATTTCAGAATTTTGTTCGCACACTTCTATTGGAAAATGATTTGCAGCCTCACCAATTATAATAAGTTGCATTGTAACCGCATCTAACACCTTTCCATCTTTTGTAAAAGATTCAAAAGTATAATCAGTAATATATTCACAAATTTTGTGACATGCAACAAGGATATCTTCTTTAAAATGTTTTAAATTACGATCCATTTTATATTTACAACATTATTGCTTCTTTTAATATTTTTTCTTTTAGGGCAGGCTTGATTCTTCTTTTATCTACTAAATCAACCGTTTTACCAAGAATTTTCTCCAAGAAATTTTTCATTTCAACTAAATCAAAAAGTGATGTTTTATTATTTTTTTCTTCAATTTCAAACAATACATCAACATCCGAAAGAAGTGTATTTTCTTTTCGAGCAAAGGAACCAAAAATGCCTAAATCCTTAATTCCATAAGTATCTCTCAAATAATCTTTATTATTAGATACAATTTTCTTTATGTTTTCTAATTCTCCTGACATAATCTTAATTATAACATAAATTCATTGAAAATTAAAATTTAATGTTTTTTAATAAACCTCCTGCTGATAGCATTTTTCACAGTAAATAATTTCTGGGCGGTCGGGTGAATAGGAAGTCTGGAAAGTTACTGGGCAAGGATTATCTCCGTGAGAATGTAAAGCGGTGTTTTGGTAAGTGTGCAAGTCTAACTTACACATACACTGCCTTTCCCATAATTTCAAGGGATTCCTTTGTTTTAATCTTTGATAATGACGGCAATTGGGACAGAGTCTAGGTAAAGGTAAATTCATTCTACGGTAGAAATCTAATTCTCGAGGAATTATT
>ERZ1292640.4525-Hain-H43-02um-R1-4525-length-10557-cov-11_pt1 | contig 10557 bp, 6 predicted proteins | sample MGYA00564404_ERZ1292640 | MGnify/ENA primary metagenome ERZ1292640 (study PRJEB36523, sample SAMEA6512636) | groundwater metagenome | collected 2019-01-08 | study: AquaDiva: Metagenomics assemblies of 32 groundwater samples | reverse complement strand
GCCCCGAGTCGATGAAGTCCAGCGTGCGCTGGCGTGGCGTGAAGTCGCCGAAGACGGGATGGCAGTGGGAGTCGAGCAACCCGGGGATCACGGTCGTGCCCCTGGCGTCGATGACGGTGTCGGCGTCGCCGTCCAGCCCCTTGCCCACCGCGGCGATCTTGCCGCCGTCGATCAGGATCGAGTCGCCGTCGGCGAGCGGCCGGGCGATGTCGCCCGACACGATCTGGCCGATGTTGCGGATCAATGTCTTCATACGCCTCCTCAGTCAGACCATGAGATAGGCGCGACGAACGGACTCGTCGGCCAGGAGCGTCTGCATGGCGCCCTCGAACTTGATCTCACCCTTCTCGATGATGTACGCGCGGTCCGCCAGCGTCGCCGCGAATTTCAGGTTTTGCTCGGAGAGCAGGATCGTGAGCCCTTCCCGCTTGAGCGTGGCCACCTGCGCGCTCAAGGCCCGGACGATCACGGGGGCCAGCCCCTCGGACGGTTCGTCGAGCAGGAGGAGGCGGGGGTTGCCCATGAGGGTCCGCGCGACCGTCAGCATCTGCTGCTCGCCCCCGGAGAGGCTCCCGGCGCGGTGGCGTGCCAGCGGACCCAGGGCCGGGAACAGTTCGTACACGCGCGCGGTGGTCCAGCGCCCGTCTCCCTTGGCGCCGACCTGGAGGTTCTCCTCCACCGTGAGGTCGCTGAAGATCCGCCGATCCTCGGGCACGTAGCCGATGCCGAGACGGCTCAGCCGATGGGTCGGCAGCCGCGTGACGTCGCGCCCGTCGAGGCGGATGGCGCCGGTCGTCACCTCCACGAGGTTCACGATCGCCTTGAGCGTGGTGGACTTCCCCGCGCCGTTCCGGCCGAGCAGAGAGACCACCTCGCCGGCGCGGGCCGTCAAGCTCACGCCGTGGAGCGCGCGCGAGAGACCGTAGGCCGCATGCACCCCCTCCAGCTCCAGCACCAGGTCACGCACGGAGCTCACTGGACTACCCTCCTTCGCATGGCTCCCACGCCGCTCGAGCGCGGGCTTGCCCGCGCAACCCGGGGGGAGGTTCGGAAGGGGGGCGAAGCCCCCCTCCGAGGTGGCTCATGCCTCGTCGCCGAGATACACGCGCTGGACCTCGGCGTTGGCCCGGACCTCAGCGGGCTTGCCCTCGGCGATGACGCGGCCCTGATGGAGCACCATGATCCGGTCGGAGATGGCAAAGACCACGTCCATGTCGTGCTCGGTGAAGAGGACCGTCAGGTCGCGCTCCCGCGCGAGCTCCGCGATCAACGCCATGAGCGCCCCGCGCTCGGCGGGAGCCATGCCCGACGTCGGCTCATCCAACAGGAGCAGTTCGGGGCCGTTGGCCAGCGCCACCGCCAGCTCGAGCCGCTTGAGATCGCCGTAGGCGAGCACCCCGGCCAGCCGCCCGACCTGCTCGTCCAGCCCCACCTGGGCCAGCAGCCGTCGCGACTCCTCGACCTCGAGGCGGGTGGCCCGCGTGAGCAGGGAATACGTCTTCCGCCGGTGAGAGAGGCGCGCCACCTGAACGTTCTCGAGGGCGGAGAGCGAGGCGAACGTGGCGGTGAGCTGAAAGGTGCGGCTGACGCCACGCCGCCACACTGCGTAGGGGGGCAGCCGGGTGAGCCGCTCGCCCTTGAACCGCACCTCGCCCGCATCGGCCCTGAGCTGGCCCGTCAGCATGTTGAAGAGGGTGGTCTTGCCCGCCCCATTGGGGCCGATGAGGGCTCGGATCTCGCCGCGTGGCAGCGCGAGGTCCACTCCGTCCACGGCGCGGAGGCCGCCGAAGGACTTCCGGAGCCCCCGGACATCCAGCAGGGGGACCTCGCTCACGAGCGCCTCCAGCCGAGAATCCCCACGATCCCGCGCGGGAAGGCCACCACCAGCACGATGAGGATGACTCCCAGCACCGCCTGCCAATACTCGGTGTAGCGCGTGATCATCGTATCGAGGAGCTTGTAGGCCACCGCGCCCACGGTCGCGCCGGCGAACGATCCCACGCCGCCCAGGAGCACCATGACAAGCGGCTGCACCGACATGGGCACGTCCACGTAGCTGGGAAAGACGCTCCCCTTGAGGTAGACGAAGACGGCGCCTCCCAGCCCGGCAAAGAACCCGGCGACCACGAAGGCCACGAGCTGGTGGGCGCGGATATTGATCCCGATGGCCTCCGCGCGCCGCGCGTGGTCGCGCGCGGCCCGGAGCGCCAGCCCGAACGGCGAGGTGGCGACCACGCGGAGCACCGCGATCCCGCCCACCCCCGCCGCCAGGGCCCAGTAGTAGTACCGCACCGGGGAGGCCACCCACGCGGAGGGCCAGACGCCTAGGAGCCCATTGTCGCCGCCGGTGACCTCGTACCACTGGTGCACGATCGCATAGACGATCTGGGCGAAGGCGAGCGTCAGCATGGCGAAATAGATGCTCGTGAGCCGCACACTGAAGAAGCCGAACACCACGCCGATGAGCGCCGCCAGGAGGGGCGCGCCCAGAAACGCCAGCGGCATCGGCAGCCCCAGGACCTTCATGAGCAAGGCCGCGCCGTAGGCGCCGAGCCCGAAGTAGGCCGCATGCCCGAAGGAGACCATGCCGCCGGTGCCCATCAGCAGGTGGAGGCTCGAGGCAAAGAGGGCGAAGGCCAGCATCTCCACCAGGAGCCAGATGTAGAAGGTCGGCAGCGCCAGCGGCGCCACCGCGAGCCCTAGCAGAAGCGCCAGGAGCCACCCAGGCCGCAGCGGCACGGGCGGCGCCTCGAGCCCGGTACCGCCACCGGCCGGGCGGAGTCCCGTCTCGGGCCGGCCGAGCAGCCCCCAGGGGCGGACGATCAGCACCACCGCCATCACCACGAAGATCAGGACGATCGAGATCCGCGGCAGGATCAGAATGCCGAACGCGCCCAGCACGCCGATCAGAAGGGCGGCCAAGAGGGCTCCCCACACCGAGCCCATGCCGCCGATCACCACCACGACGAAGGCCTCCACGATGATCGTCGTGTCCATGACGGTGGTCAGCGCCACGCGCGGCACCTGGAGCCCCCCCGCGAGCCCCGCCAGGAGCGAGCCCAGGACGAAGACGCCGGTGAAGAGCCGCGCCTGGTCCACGCCGAGGGCGGCCACCATTTCGCGGTCCTGGGTGGCCGCCCGGATCAGCACCCCCCAGCGCGTGCGGTAAAAGAGCAGCCAGAGCAGGAGCGCCACCAGGGGCCCGAGGGCGATCATTGCCAGGTCGTAGGTCGGGAAGAGCTGCCCGAACAGTCGCACCGACCCGGCGAGACCGGGGGCGCTCGGCCCCGTCTTGTTGTCGGCGCCCCAGAGCAGGCGGACGGCATCGGCGGCCACGAGGACCAGGGCGAACGTCAGGAGCAGCTGGTACAGCTCGGGCGCCCGATACACGCGACGGAGCAGCGCCACCTCGATGAGTCCCCCCAGGGCGGCGACCAGCAACGCCGCGAGCAGGACGCCCACGTAGAAGGAGGCGGGCCCCAGCGGGAGCGCCGCGACGAGGGAGTACGTCAGGTAGGCCGCCAGCATGTAGAACGACCCGTGGGCGAAGTTCACGATGCGGGTGACGCCGAAGATGAGGGTGAGGCCGGACGCGACGAGAAAGAGGACCATCGCGTTGGCAAGCCCGCTCAGCAGCTGGATGAACAGGAACAACATGGGGAGCGCTATCCGGTGCTAGTTGGCCGGGCGCAGCTTCTTCACGTCCTCGTCGGACGGCAGCACCCTGTCTCCCGGAACGTACTTGTGGTTCACCATGATGCCCACGCCCCGCTTGGGATCCACCTTGGTCGTGCCCACCCAGGCGCCCATGGTGGACTGGCCGTCCGAGGCCCGGAAGGTAATCGGGCCCATGGGCGTTTCCACCTTGAGGTTCTGGAAGGCGGCGATCAGCTTCTCGGTGTCGGTGCTGCCGGCCTTCCGGAGGGCCTCGAAGACCGACAGGTACGTGACGTAGCCGACCAGCGAGCCCAGCACGGGGTACTTGTCGAACTTCCTCTGGTAGCGGGCCACATAGTCCTTGTGGGCCGGCGTGGTGATGTCGTACCAGGGATAGCCGGTGACCAGCATGCCCTCGGGGGCCTCCGTCTTGAGCGGGTCGATGTACTCCGGCTCGCCCAGGAGAATCCCCACGACGAACATCTTCTGGAAGAGGCCGCGCTTCTGCGCCTCGCGGACGAACGCGATCCAGTCCGAGCCGAACAGGGAGACGTAGAGGGCCTCCGGCTGCTGGTTCAGGATGGCCGAGACGAGGGGCCCGGGCTCGATCTTGAACAGGGTCGGCCAGTGCTCCCCCACATTCTGGACGTCCGGCTTGAGCTCCTTGAGCCGTTCGAAGAACGTTTCCCACGCCCGCCTGCCGTACTCGTAGTTCGGCCCGATGTTGGCCCACTTCTTGTGGGGCAGCTTGGCGGCTTCCTCGGCCAGCATCCGTCCCTGGCTGTGGGTGTTGGGACGGACGCGCACCACGTAGCGGTGGCCCTTGGACCAGGTGAGCGCTTCGGTCAGCGGCTCCGCGGCCACGAACAGCACCTTGTTCTGCTTCGCCCAGTCCGAGACGGCGAGCCCGATGTGAGAGGCGAAGGTGCCGGCGATCAGGTCCACCTTCTCGTTGGCGGAGAGTTCCTGGGCGTGCTTGACCGCCTCGGCCGGGGCCCCCTTGTCGTCACGGAAGAGCACCTCAACCTTGCGCCCGAGCAAGCCGCCCTTCGCGTTGACCTCCTCGAGGGCCAGCTCGACCCCCTGGCGGTACGGCCCGGTGAAGGGCGCCGCGCCGCCGCTGTACGAATTGATCTCGCCGATCCGGATGGGGGCCTGGGCCTGGGCCATCCCCGCGGTCACGAGCAGCGAGAGGACCGCCGCCACCAGCGTGGGGAAACCTCCGAGTGTCTTCATGGTGTTCCTCCTTGGGTGTGGGACTCCTGGATCGCCCGCCAGATCCGGAAGGGGGTGAGGGGCAGCACCACCAGGCGGCTCCCGGCGGCGCCCAGTGCATCCGCCACGGCGTTGGCAATCGCCGCGGGGGCACCGATGGTCCCGCCCTCGGCCATCCCTTTGAAGCCGCCGGGGTTGGTTCGGGACGGGGTCTCGAGGTGCTCGACCTCGATGGCCGGCGCGTGCGCGACCGTCGGGAGGGCATAGTCCATCAAGGAGCCCGTGACAAGCTGACCGCTCTCGTCGTAGACCAGTTCCTCCAGGAGCGCGATGCCGATCCCCTGCGCGATCCCGCCGGCGAGTTGCCCCTCGACGATCGTCGGGTTGATCATCGGGCCACAGTCCTCGACGACCAGGTAGCGGAGGATCGTGACGTGCCCGGTCTCCGGGTCCACCTCGACGAGGGCCACGTGCGTCGCGTAGGAGAAGGTCATCGTCGGGCTCAAAGCGCGCGTGGCCTCCAGGCCGGGCTCTTCCCCCGCCTCCAGGAGCGCGGTCGGCGGGTAGTAAGCGGCTCGCGTCACGGCCGACCACGGAACGAAGCGGTTGGGGGCCCCCCGCACCCGAAACCGCCCATCCACGGCCTCCAGGTCCTTAGGGTCCGCCTCGAGGAGGGCCGCGGCGATCCGCAGCGCCTTTTCCCGGATCGTGCCGGCGGCGAGAAGAATCGCTCCGCCGACACCGGCCGCACCGCGGCTGGCAAACGTGCCGCTCCCGAACGGGCAGCGGTCCGTGTCGCCGGCCACGACGGTCACCTCGTGTCGCGGGACACCGAGGGCATCGGCGGCGAGCTGGGCGAACGTCGTGGCATGGCCCTGCCCCTGAGAGACCGCGCTCACGAGCACCTCCACACGGCCGGAAGGGGCGACGCGCAGCGTGGCGGCGTCGTGGCCCGGCACCTCCCGCATCCCGCGCCGACGGTAGGTCGCGCAGCCGATGGCGCCGCCCTCCGCAAAACAGGCAAGCCCGACCCCGACCACCCGCCCGCGAGCGCGCAGCTCCTCGGCCTGGCGTCTCAGCGCCGGATAATCAGCCGCGGCCAGCGCCCGCTCGAGGCATGCCGGATAGTCGCCGGTGTCGTAGACGAGGCCCGCCGGGTTGGTGTAGGGGAGCCGCTCCGGAGGGATGAGGTTCCGCCGGCGCACCTCCGCGGGGTCCACCTCGAGCCGCCGGGCCAGGAGGTCCACCATCCGCTCGCGGGCGAAGGTCGCCATCACCTGGCCGACACCGCGGTACGCCCCCACGGGGCACTTGCTGGTCGCGACGGCCAGCGCTTCGTAGGCGTAGTGGGGGATGTCGTACGGGCCGGGAAGGGCGGCCGCGGCCCCGAGGGGTTCCAGGGCAGCGGTCAGCGGATACACCGAGTACGCGCCCGCGTCCGAGACGATGCGCGCCCTGAGTCCCAGCATCCGTCCATTCCCATCCGCGGCGAGGTCAACCTGCAGGCGCTGCTCGTGCGCGTGGATGCTGGCCGCGAAGTTCTCATGTCGTCGCTCGACCCATTTGACCGGGCGCCCCAGGCGGAGCGCGAGGAGGCTCACCACGAGCTCTTCAGGAAAGAGGTGCATCTTGATGCCGAAGGCCCCGCCGACGTCCGGCGTGAGGACCGTGATCCTGGTCTCGGCGAGGCCGAGGTGCTCGGCGAGGGCCACCCGGAGGAGGTGGGGAGTCTGGGTGGACGACCAGACCCGGAGGTGCGACGTGACGGGATCGTAGCAGGCGAGCACCCCTCGATTCTCGATGGCCGCTCCCGTGACGCGCCCGGTCCTGAATTCGGCGCTGACGACCACGGGAGCCCGGGCGAAGACGGCGGCGACATCTCCCGTGCTGCCCGCAGCCCGGAGGAAGATGTTGCGGGGCACTTGGAGCTGGAGCTCCGGGGCATCGGCCGTCGTCGCGGCATCCACGTCAGGGAGCGGCGGCAGCGCATCGTACTCCACCCGCACCGCACCGGCGACGTCGTCGGCCACGTAGCGGTCGGACGCCACGACCACGGCGACGGCCTCGCCGGGGAAGCGCACCCGGTCCACGGCGAGCGGCCACCATTCGCCCCCCGCGTAGCCGCTCGCCTCGAGGGAGGGCCGGATGGGTCGGAGGTGTTCCTTGGCCTCGACCCCCGTCAGGACGGCGAGCACCCCAGGCATTCGGCGGGATGCCTCCGCGTCAACCCGCAGGACCCGCGCGTGGGCAAAGGGGCTTCGGACGAATACCGCGTGAACCGTGCCGGGCGGGGCGAGGTCATCCAGGTAGCGGCCGCCGCCCGTGAGGTAGCGTCGATCCTCCTCCCGGGCGAGGCGCTGCCCCACGGAGGCTCGAGGGTCGGCGGCGCTCATACGGGGATGGCGAAAGGTCAGCCCGATACTAGGGAAGGGCCCCAGGCGTGTCAAGGGAGACATTCCGAACTCGATTGCGTCGCCGCGATCGCGTGGACTACAATGTGGCCAGCCTGGGGAGGTTGCCATGGACTTCAAGCTCTCGCCCCCGGAAGAGACCTTCCGCGACGGGCTCCGCCGCTGGCTCGACGTCAACGCCCCCGGCGACTGGGCCAAGATCCGGACCCGGTTCGCCACGCGGGAGGAGCAGACCGCCTTCCTGCGGGACTGGCAGCGGCGGCTCTACGACGCCGGGTACGTCGGGCTCCACTGGCCTAAGGAGTACGGCGGCGGGGGCGCCACGATCATGGAGCAGGCGATCTTCTACGAGGAGATGGCGCGCGCCCGGGCCCCCGAGCTGCCCAACGCCATCGGGCTCGACATGGCCGGGCCCGCCCTCATCCGCCACGGCACCGAGACGCAGAAGAAGCGCTACCTGCCGAAGATCCTCTCGGCCGAGGAGGTGTGGTGCCAGGGGTTCTCAGAGCCCAACGCGGGGAGCGACCTGGCGGCCGTCGAGACCCGCGCCGAGCGCCGGAACGGCCGCTACGTCGTCAACGGCCAGAAGGTCTGGACCTCCTACGCCCACTACGCCCAGTGGTGCATCGTGCTGGCCCGGACGGATCCCAGGGCGCCGAAGCACAAGGGCCTGACCTACTTTCTCGTGGACCTGAAGACGCCGGGCTTCAGCGTCAAGCCGCTCCGCCAGATGAGCGGCGACGCCGAGTTCAACGAGCTCTACTTCGAGAACATGGAGGTCCCCGCGGAGAACATCCTGGGCCAGGAGAACGGCGGATGGGAGGTCGCCATCACCACGCTCATGTTCGAGCGCGGGCCGCGCACGCTGTCGCGAACGCTGACCCTGATGCAGGGGATCGACCAGGCCCTGGAAATGGCCCGGCGGTTGGAGCGGAACGGCCGGAAGCTGGCGAAGGATCCCGTGATGCGCCAGCGGTTGGCCCAGTTCGTGATCGACTGCCACGCGCTCCGGTACTCGAACCTCCGCACGCTCACCACGCTGCTCCGGGGCGAGCCCCCCGGGCCGGAGGGGTCCGCCTCCAAGCTCTTCTGGAGCGAGACGTGGCAGCGGCTGCTGGAGCTCATCCTGGAAATGCAGGGCCCCTACGCGCTGCTCTGGGAGGGGACCGACTGGGCGATCGAGGGCGCCTACTGGCAGTTCCGCCACATCCGCGCCCGGGGCGACACGATTGCCGCCGGGACCTCGGAGATCCAGCGCAACATCATCGGCGAGCGCGTCCTCGGCCTGCCCAAAGACTGACCGAGCACGACTCGCGCCTCTCCTCTCGGCCTCTCCCCGCTGCTCGTCGAGCAGCTCTTCGACATCGCGCAGGCGATCAACCGGCAGGGGACCACGGTCTTCGCGCTGCAGGCCTCTGTCTGCGTTTCCAGACATCCCAGTTCCGCGGCGGTCGTGCTAGCATGGCGGTCGGTGATGATCGGTCAGATGCGGGACGTCACCGTTCGCGAGACGCTCCGGCGGGTCTGGGGCTACGGGGGGTTCCTGCCGCTGCAGGAAGAGGCGGTGCGCGCGGTCCTCGACGGGCGCGACAGCGTGGTCGTGCTGCCCACGGGCGGCGGCAAGTCGCTCTGCTACCAGGCGCCCGCCGCGTACCTCGGGCGCCTCGCCGTCGTCGTCTCGCCCCTGATCGCGCTGATGAAGGACCAAGTGGACGCGCTCCGCCAGGCGGGCGTGGCCGCCGCGTACCTCAACAGCAGCCAGACGCGGGAGGAGCGCGCGGCCGTCGAGCGCGAGCTGGCGATGGGCCGCGTCGCGCTGCTCTACGTCGCCCCCGAGCGGCTCGTGATGCCCGGCTTCACGGAGTGGCTGCGCCAAGCCGGGCCGGCCTTCTTCGCGGTCGATGAGGCCCACTGCATCAGCCAGTGGGGGCACGACTTCCGGCCGGAATACCGCCAGCTTCGTGTCCTGAAGGAGCTGTTCCCGGAGACCGCCGTTCACGCCTACACGGCGACGGCGACCCCGCAGGTGCGCGCCGACATCATCAGCGAGCTGCGGCTGCGGGAGCCGCTCGTGCTCGTCGGGCGCGTCGATCGGCCGAACCTGGTCTACCGCGTCCAGCCGCGCACCGACCGGTTGCGCCAGGTGCTCGCCGCCATCGACCGCCACCGCGGGCAGGCCGGTATCATCTACTGCATCCGGCGCTCCGAGGTCGACGAGCTGAGCGCGGCGCTGCTCCGCCGGGGGCTCTCGGCGCTGCCCTACCACGCGGGCCTGGCCGACGCCGAGCGCCGCGCCAACCAGGACGCCTTCGTCAACGAGCGCGCCGACATCGTGGTCGCCACCGTCGCCTTCGGGATGGGGATCGACCGGTCCAGTGTGCGCTACGTCGTCCACGCCGGCATGCCGAAGTCGATCGAGCACTACCAGCAGGAGGCCGGGCGCGCCGGCCGCGACGGCCTCCAGGCCGAGTGCCTGCTCCTCTGGAGCGGCGCCGACTACGGGCTCTGGAAGTCCGTGCTCGAGCCGGAAGCCGCCGCGGCGCCGGGCGCGCTCCGCAAGCTCGGCGAGATGTTCGCGTTCTGTCAGGATGCCGTCTGCCGGCACCGCGCCCTCGCCACCTACTTCGGCCAGGAGTACCCGGCGGCGAGCTGCGGCGCCTGCGACGTCTGCCTGGGCGAGGTCACCGTCGCCGACGACTCGGGCGGGGCGGCGCTGAAAATCCTCGCCTGCGTGGACGAGCTGCGCGGGCGCTTCGGCGCGAACCACGTCGCGGACGTCCTGGCGGGGGCCTCGACCGACCGGCTGCAGGCGATGCGCCACGATCGCCTCGCCGCCTACGGCGCCTTGCGCGACGTCGGCAAGCGGGAGCTGCGCGGGTGGATCGAGCAGATGCTGGCCCACGGCCACCTCGCGCGCTCGGACGGCGAGTACCCGACGCTGATCGTGACCGAGGCCGGTCGGACGGTGCTGCGCGGCGAGCGGGCGCCGGCGCGGCTCCGGAGCCTCCGCAAGACCGCGCCCCGGCCGAAGCCGGCCGCCCCCGAGGGCGAGGCGGGTGGGCGCGACCTGTTCGAGGCGCTGCGGACCGTTCGCCGCGCCCTCGCCGAGGAGCGCGGCGTGCCGCCCTACGTGATCTTCAGCGACGCCTCGCTCCGCGACATGGCGTGGCTCCGGCCCACCACGGCCGGGACCTTCCTCGAGGTCAAGGGCGTGGGCGAGTGGAAGTGCCACGAGTTTGGCGAGCGCTTCATGGCCGTGATCCGGGCCCACGCC
>ERZ1292640.4524-Hain-H43-02um-R1-4524-length-10558-cov-6_pt1 | contig 10558 bp, 6 predicted proteins | sample MGYA00564404_ERZ1292640 | MGnify/ENA primary metagenome ERZ1292640 (study PRJEB36523, sample SAMEA6512636) | groundwater metagenome | collected 2019-01-08 | study: AquaDiva: Metagenomics assemblies of 32 groundwater samples | reverse complement strand
GCTGTCCCTCGTACTCCTCGATGCCGTAGATCGTGCAAACGTTTGGATGATTGAGGGCAGAAGCAGCCCTTGCCTCCTGCAGAAAGCGCACTTTCTCAGACTCATTTGCAGTAAGATGGCGGGGGAGGAACTTCAAGGCAACGAGTCGGTCAAGCTTGGTATCCTGGGCTTTGTAAACTATGCCCATGCCCCCTTCACCAAGCTTCTCAAGAATTTGGTAGTGTGATATAGTCTGTCCGACCATAATCTTCCTTCTAAAGGATAAACAGGGAAATCCCGTCGATGGGAAATGCGCTTGAACAGCCCTACGTGTCTGCGGACCTTAGGAAACTCTCGAGGTCAATTCAGAGCTGATTTCGACTGATGACGACAACAGTGATATCGTCGGTCTGGGGATAGCTGCCGGCAAAGTGTTTCACAGCTTCAATGATGTGATCAATCAGCTGGGAGGGCGAAGCGTTTCTGTGTTCGTTGATCACGTCAGCGATTCTCTTCTCTCCAAACATCTCCCCATCCTCAGTCATAGCTTCGGAGACGCCATCGGAGTAGATGACAATGACATCTCCTTTGCTCAATGGAAGTGATTCTTCTTCGAAGGTGAATTCGTTGATCATACCGAGCGGAATGCCGCCCGTCTTCAATCGTGTGGGTTCACGTGTGGTCGAAAGGAGGAATGGATGTTCGTGGCCGGCGTTGGAACAGCAGAGCTGGTGATCTTTCGTGTCAAGAATGGCGTAGAACAGAGTTGCGAATTTCTCGGGGCTCGTGCTTTCAAACAGCAGACGATTTGCGCGTTCAAGGCATGTCTTTGGAGAATTGGCTACAATCGTTTGTCCGCGTATCGTTGCCTGGAGGTTCGCCATCAACAGCGATGCCGGTAGGCCTTTGCCGCTTACATCGCCGAGACAAATGGCGATTCGGTGATCATCTATGAGGATGAAGTCGTAAGAGTCGCCGCCGACTTCCTGCGCGGGAAGAGTCTTGCCGGCGACCTCGTAGCCGGGGATAACAGGATACGACTTCGGCAGGAGCTCCTCTTGAATTCTTGCCGCAAGGCGTACTTCTTCCTGTATCTTAACAAGATCTCGTTCCTTCTCATACAAGCGAGCGTTTTCGACAACTTGAGCTGACTGCGCAGCGATGATGGCGAGCAAGCGTTGGTCATTGTCGGAAAATGGTTTGCCATCTCGTTTATTATAGAGCGTAACTACACCATGCACTTCGGACTTGACCATCATTGGCACAGCGAGGAGAGAATGAATAGATTCAACCCACTGAACGCCCTGGAAGCGCTCGTCGCGGCGCGGATCGTTGACCACGAGCGGTTTCCGATTGAGATGCATCCAGCCGAGGACGGCCTGGCTGAGGTGGAAATGCTCGTGTTCACTGGAGCTTACCATTGTCCGTACCAATGTCCTCATCGCTTGAGTGGATTGCTCTTCGACGAGAGTGATGACTCCCTGCTCCGCATTAATTGCGCGCAGCGACCGGCGAACGATGGTCTGAATGATTTCCTGCGTGTTCAGAGAAGCGCCGATCGCGCGGGCGAGATCGTTGAGGATAGAGAGCTCTTCAACGGCGCGCTTGAGCCGTTGATTCTCTTCCTGCAGCGAACGAAACTCTTGGTCTCCCTGCGAGGGCATGGGTTAGCGTCAGATGGTGGAAACGGGGGATTATTTTCTCAAACGTCTCGAAAATCCCGCTCTATTGCGGAAATTCAACATACAAGGTAGTAAATACGCAGCCGAATATCAAATTTGAGAATGCGGTGGAGCCAGTAGGAGGTGGCGTAGACCCCGGGTCAAACCTCGTCAGCGGCAGAGCATGCACACTCTAAAACGACGGTTTTCCACAGGAAAACGGATGCTAACCTGCGCTGTTGGAGAGGCCAACGACCACAATATGTCATATTTTGCCCGATTCACCGCTGTAGTACTCACTTCCGCTTCACCTGTGGCTCGAGGTAATCCCACAGCATCTCGCCTGTGAACCATATCGCCTGCTATTCAATCAGTATCTGCTGCTCGCCAATATCGAGGACCTTAACGCGGTCGCGATATCCTTTTTCCGCTATGATCTTCTCAAGCAATTTTTGTGCGTAGTCAGTACCCGGCTCCAAACCCTGGAAAAAAGTCCTGTGGTGCATCGGAATCATAATGCGAGCTCCCACATCCTCGAAGATTTGCACTGCCTCCTTCGGATCGGCGTGGACGCGTTGCATGAACTCACGAGGCTCGACCGGTGCAATCGGGAGAATTGCGACGTCAACCTTGAATCGTCGGCCGATTTCTTTAAAAAGCTCCGGGTGGTATCCCGTGTCGCCTGCAAAAAGGAGTGTTATTGTTTTGTATTCTATGACATAGCCCGTATACCCCCGATCCGGAAACCAGCGAGCGTCAAACCCATATCGCCCGCCAAAATGCTGAACAGGCACCGCGGTGATGCGGACACCATCTTCCTCAAAGACCTCCCACGGCTTCATCTCCCGCGTTTCAGTGAATCCAAATTCCGGCGCATAGGCAGCTCCGCCAAATGGGATGAACAATCTTCCGCCCTTGGGTAGAAGGTCCAGGCTCCCGTAGCTGAAGTGATCGAGATGAATGTGGGAGATGAGTGTATAGTCGAGCCTGGTGATAGATGCTGGATCAAGTCCAGGTTCAATGGATCGCCGTGCGAGCAGGCCGATCGTGTTGGTAAAGGCCGGGTCGGTGAGAAAGACCTTGTCGTGAATCTGGATGAGGAACGTAGCGTGGCCAACCCAGAGCACGGAAAGTCCAACATTGGGGCGAAGAGGGTTGGTGACTCTTTTCGTGACCGGTTCAATCGGTGAGCCGAGGTTTTGAAAGGTACGCGAGATGAATCGGTTCATCAATGAACTGCAGCCAGAGTGAGTGAAAGGGCCGACGAGAAGCAGGATTGCCGCAAACCATCTTCTCTGGTTTCGCGATAGTGCGCTGATCTGCTTCTGAACTGTTACCATCGTTGGGCCTATCAAAAGAGACGGAACTCGAGCGAACCGATCCAACTTGTTGGTTGAGAACCATGCTTGAGATTGAGGTGTACAATCCCAAATAATGTGGAGATGCCAGCCACGGCATAGACGGAGGAGGATTTGCCGTAGTAATACTGTCCGACGCCAAGGTTTAGAGAAAGATTTTCGCCTCGCTCGATCAACGGGATATGGCCGAGCAGTTGAAGGGAGCCTGCGAAGTACGAGCTCCCAATTTTCTTTGCATTGGCTTGACCAGTAACGACAAGCTCAAGGGAGCCGGTGAACCGGGCTGGCGGCTCAACAATGAACGAATACCACGGAGAGACAAGCCGCGTCATACCGAACGAATACAGTAACGGTGTTGCCTCCCACTCAAAACAGAACGCTGACTGGTCCGCGCGCGAGGTTAGCCCCAGGCTGGGCACCGCCTGGAGCTCGAGCCACGATGCGAGCCTAGAATTGCCTTGCGATTCCTGTGATTTGGCCGTCGAAGAGAAGATGACGACGAAAACGAAGAGCAGAGAGAGCTTGTTTGGGAGGGCAGGCGGCGACGAAAGACGTGCGATCGCGCTTTGTGCAAAGACAGTCATTGCTTCAATAATTCACCGTTGGCCATTGTTCTCTAAACCTTCGTCGAACTGGTAAAGTTCCGATGGCTAGTCGATGGATTTCGAGGGAAACAGTAAGGGGCAGCTTTTGGCGCTGCCCCTCAGTATCGTCAATCATCTTAGTTGGAGATTTTCCCGACTCGCAGCTCTTTCGCAAGCCTTTCAGCTTTATAAATGTCGTCCAACGCTTCAAGGATTCCTGAAGAATGGACCGATACGCAACGCATCGCCTCCTCGGTGTTGATAAGGTCGTTCGGCAGGCTTTCGATGTTCCCGTCGAAGGCGATGCCAACGACCTCCAGATTCTTGTTGATGACGGGGCTTCCCGAATTGCCGCCTATGATATCGTTCGTTGACACGAAGTTCAATGGCGTGCTCAAGTCGAACGTGGGAGGTGGATTCTTCCAACGATCGGGTAAGTTCCACGGGTTCTTCCTATTGAAGGAGTAGTGTCGATCGTACAAACCGTAATAAGTTGTGAAGTAGGGCGCCAGTGTGCCATTGTATTCATACCCCTTCACAACACCGTCGGCGATTCGGAGCGAAAACGTAGCATCGGGCGGAATGGAGGTGCCATACACGCCGAACAGCGCACGGCCGAGCAGCTGCACCTTGCTCTGTTCCCTGCTGAGGAGATCGGTATACCGCTCGCGCACCTCCCTCGCTCGTACCAAGGTTGAAGTCACAAATGAGATGAAGGGATCAGTTGATTGGAGGATGTTGTTTGGATCGCCATCCAGGAGCTGCATGACTTGTTCTTCGCTTGCGAGCACCGTCGTTTTGACCAGATCAGAAGCAGCGGCAGTGGGGGTACGCCCAGCTAGCACTTTGCTGAAATCAGCGTTCTTGTCGCCAAACGCTGCCTTCATGTTCGTGAGTTGCAGCGTCAGAATTTCCTGCTCGATTTCCACGTTGATCGGCGAGTAGAATCGCAGCTTGAGCGAGTCCAGCGCCTTCCCTTTGAACATCGGCCCACGCTGATCCTCAGGGAGCTTCAATTGATAGGCGTAGAAGATCAGGCGTTCAGCGAGCCCGAAGTAAACTGACCGACCAGCCACCTGGACCTGGAAGGTATAGCTCTGGGACTCGCCGAAGAGCGTTCCCTTCTCATTCTGGAGATCGGCTATTTCATCCCACAAATGGCCGTATTCCGCCTTCAGTCGTGGATTTCCGAGGACCGCCTGCTTGAACGTTCGCTCGAAATCCCTCTTCTTTGCCATCAAAATCGGGTCATTCAGTCCCTTCACTCTCCCAATGTAGAGCTTCTGCGAGTTGGAAAAGCTAAACAGCTGCGTCTGGTAGCGTAGCCGTTGGTCGGGATGCTTGGCGATGTAATTGGAGTAAATGCGAACGAGGTTGTTCAGGTTGTTCGACGTGAGAGGATACGCATAGTCCCGCTGGAACTCAATCTGGGAATAGCTGAACAGCCTGTTCGTCCGCCCCGGGTTGCCGATCACAAACACCGGTTCACCCTCTGTGGCTCCAGCCGGACTCCATTTGAAGTAATTTGACGTCTTCAGCGGCTGACCGTTGTCATCGTACACGCGGAAGAAGGAGATGTCGAGGTCGTAGCGCGGGTAGGTGAAGTTGTCCCAATCACCTCCGTAGAATCCCAGTGCAAGCTCGGGAGCGAACACCAGCCGGACATCGGTGTATCGCTTGAAACCATAGAGCGAGAACTTGCCACCATTGAAGAACGAGATCACGTTGCAGCTCATCGTTGTCTTGTCATGATATCGTTTCTCGATTTCGGCGATGGCTTTGTTGCGATTCGCCACGCGTTCGTCATCGGTCTTGCCGCTTTCGAATGCCTTCTGCACTTCTTCGGTGACATCCTCAATCAGCACAAGCTGATCGACATAGAGATTCGGAACCTTGCGCTCCTCAGCAAGTGTCGCAGCGAAGAAACCATTGTCCGGAAGATTTTCACCCTGGCGGTTTACCCCATCGAGCGCGCCGCGCGCACAGTGGTGGTTTGTAAAAACAAGCCCGTCTTCGGAAACGAACGAAGCAGTACAACCCGGCAGGCGCAATGCGGATAATCGAGCTTTTTCAAACCATGCCTTGTCCGGAGTGAAGTTATATGTTTTCTGAAAGTAGTCGGTCGGTGGATAGTCGAATGTCCACATCCTGCCGGTATCAAACAGCCCGGCCTTGACCGTATCAAGGTTGAGTTGACCGCCGACCTCTGGTCTTGTCCCCTGGAAGCTCGAACAGCCCACCAGCACAACCAGAGAAACAAAAAGTATAAATGATGATCGTTGAAATGCCCGTCCCATAAAACTACCCCTTGATGTGTTATTGGAGAGTGTGATCTAGAAGCGCCGTCAATGTAAAAAGAACTCTCCGCCCAATCAACGAAAACGGTATGAACGAAAACTCAAAAGGCGTCCTGGTTAGGGGCGCCTTCTTGAGAATTCCAAAAAACGAGAATCAAATCACGCAACGGGTGGTGTCTGCTCTTTTGGTTTGAAGATCAACGCGAGGACCACGCCGGCGATCATGTATTCGAGGGTGCCGTAAATGAACCACTGCAGCGCGAGCGAATACGGAATCGGCATCATCGCATAACTTCCGTATGCCATCGGCAGCGCAACCATCAGTCCGACGTAGAGACCGTAACGAACTCCTTCCAGCAATCCTTTCCCTTCGTACCCTTTTGAAAAAATAAATGTGAAGAAAAAGGAAAAGAACAAGCCGATGACCGGTATGAGCCACAGCTTCATTTCACCCTCTGGTCGCATCAGATGAGAAATCGACTTGTACGCGGGATCGAGGATGACGAAATTGACGATGCCGTCGAGCACCTGGAATGTGATGAACACCGCAACGAAGCCGATCCAGACCTTCTTGTTCATGGCATCCTCCTATTGAGAAATGGTAGGGTGTGTTGATTGATCCCCCCAGTGATGAATGCTACGAAAGCAGCTACAGAATGTCAAGATGAAAAATTTCTCATACGTGATCTGCCCCGCGAGTTTCCCGTGGAAGCTGCCATCGAGCGTTCTTCTTGACGGTCGTGGCTGGAGAGTCACTCCTCGCCCTGTGTCGTGCTCGGCCTGATGACCTGCCCAAAGAACAGGCAGTTCAAGAACAACTTGTTCGTCCCATACCAAAAGGCGCGGAAATTTGGGTCATCAGTCATGAGAATGGTTCGCCCTGAACGGAGTCCGCTGACGACGACGGCGGCAGAATTCTTGATCAGCTTTTCGTGCTCCGGATGGAGGTACCCGCTCAGGAGCGGATTGTGTGTGTACCTCGCCGGCGTCGCGTACGGATTTCCAGAAGGTTCCATGAAGATCGTGTTGCCTCTAAAGATGCTGAGTTTTTCTCCCTCGTAGCCATACAAGAGAGGGTGAGTTCGGTCGAAAGCGAGTTCAAAAATCGAACCGGGCATCCTACGGGCGCCAGAGAACTTGGACTCATCCGCGTACGCCCTTCGCGCTGGTAGAGAATCTTTTTTCGTCGGTTCGGTTCTTCGAAACTTAGCTGTCGCAAGCTTGGCATTTACTGCCCACTCCGAGGCATCTTCCGTTGCGACGAGCGTGCCGCCGTTTTCAATCCATCGGCGCAAAGAAGCAATGGCGGCCGAGTCCACGCCGGAGTAGGAGCCGCTCACCATCGTGATCACATTGTATCGACCGAGGTCAACTCGGCCGAGTTGCGCTGCTTCCACCAAGCTCACTTCCATGTCGAACCGCTGATCCAGCAAGTGCCATACTTCTCCCGCGTCGGTAGCGGAGACACCGGAGCCCGCGATAAGCATCACCTTGGGCATTTGAAGCGATTCGAAGCTTGAACTCCCAAGATCAATTCCAGCAGTGCTCAGGCCCGTCGAAAGAGCATACACGCCTACTCCATCGTCGCGCACGATCGTTTCAATGACCTTGTAAATGCTATCGACTCGCTCTTTTTGGATGCCGACGGGAATCAGGATCGTTCCATAGTCGAATGCTCGTTTTCCTTCGGTTGTGAGAGCTTCAAATGTCTTTGTGGCGACCTTTGTCCGAATCCCTGCTTTCTGCAAACGATAGAGCGAGCGCGGGGCATAGTAGGCCTTCCACTCGAAGACATACGCGTGCTCGCTCTTTCCGCCGATCAATGCCCCCTTCGACGGTGACGGTGCGTCAACGGATTTGCCCAGCGCTTCACGCGGTAAGGCCTTTAGCTCAGCATAGGGAAGGTTAAAAGCCATTGGCAGCGTCCATGCAGAAATGTCATAGAACAAGCTATCGGTAAATGATGTGCGGCGCTCGAAGAGAGATGTGATCAATCGGTACTGTTTCTGAGCAGTGGGTACGACATAGGAAGTTCCGGGATCAAAGACGGCGTTGTCCGCACGAATCTGTTTCGCCAGCTCGAACACTTCGATCTGATGCCGTCGCAAGATGTCGAGCAAATGGTAGGTTCGATGAGGATCAGACGTTGAGCCAAAGACATATCTCTTGATCGCCGACTTCTCAGCCTCGCGCAGGGCGGAAGTGAAAAAGTCCCGCTGATGCGCAAGCAAGTCTTTTCGAAGTGCGCGGGCAGCGTTCAGTGTTGACAGTGACGTCGTGAACTGATTGCGAATCGTGAAGGGAAAGCTCAGATTCCCGTGAACGCTTTCCTGAACGTGCCCTCGGGAACTTGCTTGTTCAAACAAAATGCCAATGCATCCGGTAACGTCAGGATAGGACGATCCTTTGCCAATGTAAAAGTCGTCAAAGCCCTGCTGGGTGTAGTAGAATGAACCGATTCGATCGAGAGCCTGCGCGTGGTACCGCGCGATCGCTCTGGTAAGTTCATCCACCTTCTTCGGTGCGAGGGGGTTGTTTCTCGTCGGCTCGCCCGGCTGGAAAAAGAACGTCGCATTCGTTCCCATCTCGTGATGATCGGTTAAGACATTGGGTCTCCACTCATAGTATTTGGCCAGCCGCGCACGGCTTTCCGGGTGCTGGAGCGGCATCCAATCACGGTTCAAGTCAAACCAGTAGTGATTGGTGCGCCCGCCAGGCCAGGGCTCATGGTGTTCCCGGCTGTTGGGATCTGCGACGAGGTTCTTTCCTCGGTTTGTGTTTGCCCAATGCGCGAAACGTGCAAGACCGTCTGGATTGATCATCGGGTCAACCAGAATGATGGTTTCCTTCAGGAGTTGTTCGATTTCGGGTCCCTGCTCGCTGGCGAGGTAATGCGCGACCTGGACGGAGGCATTGCTGCCGCTGGGTTCGTTCCCGTGGACGCTGTATCCCATCCAGACGACGACAGGGAGATTGTCCAGAGCTAGAGCGTCCGATTTTGATGGATCACACAAGGCACGATGCTGCTCTTTGATGTTCTGGATGTTTCGATGGTTTTCGGGAGACGTGATGGTCAGCAGGATGAGCGGGCGGCCTTCGTAGGTTCGTCCATACTCTTCCAGCGTGAGGCGATCAGAAGCCTGGTCAAGTGTTTTCAAATATGCAACGATCTGGTCTGGCCGCAGATGCCAGTCACCGACTGGAAAACCGAAGAACGATTCCGGAGATAGGACCGTCGACTGTGCCAGAATGAGATGGGGAAGAAAGGCAAGAAGCAAGAGAGTCTTCTTCATGGCTGCACCGTAGAGTTCGAAGGAAAACGATGAGGTGTCGCGCTGGGGTTGCATTGCAATAGTCTGAATATATCAAAAAAGGGACGATAATTCATTCGGAAATTCTTTCCACCGGGGAGAGGAGCACGTGTAATGCCCGTATTTGATTTTCAGACGAGAAATGAATAGCTTTCTTTCAATACTGGAGACAATCATGTTCGGAAAGAAAGACACCCAAACCAATCCGATCAAAGAGCACATTGCGCAGCATCTCAGGACCGCTGACTACTTCGTCAAGGAGGGGAAGTATGATAATGCTATGCTTGAGATCGAAAAGGCGCTGAAGCTCGATCCCAAGAATCTCTTCGCTCGCTCCTTCCTCGAACGAGTGCGTTTTCAGATGGAAAGAGCGCAGAAAGATGTTCAGCAGAGCACGAAGTCCAGGGAGTTGAGTGAGGAAAAGAAACTTCAGCAAATTAGTATGCTGCTTAAGACCGCGGACCAACTGATCCAAGCAAAGAACTACAGGCTTGCTCTTCAACAAGTGGCCAAGGTCTATCAGATCGACCCGCGGAATTACTATGCCCAGGCATATTCCGACCGCATCGAGCAACTCATGGAACAGGAAAAGAAACGGATCCCTATGGTGGTTGCGCCTCAGCCTGCCGCAGAGCCCTCAACGCCGGCAGCGCCCTCCTCAGAAGAGCCCTTTCTGGAAGGTGAGCGCGCGAGTGTGGCAATGTATCGAGAGTTGTTGAGGGAGATGTGGTTCGACGGAAAAATCAAGGAAGAAGAAGCGGCGGAACTGAAAAAGGTTCGGGAGATTTTCAAGATCTCACAGGAAGAGCACGATGAGCTCGAGAAGCAGGTCCATATCGACGCGTATATTGAAGCATTGCGAATCGCATGGCGGGATGGTGCTGTCAGCCAAAACGAGAACGAAGTGCTCCAAGTGATGCGTGAGAAGTACAGCATCAGCATGGAGGAGCACATGAGCGCGGAGGCGAAGATTTTGTGGGCGAAGAACACTCCACAAACAAAAGCTGCTGTCCTGCTCGTCGATGATGAGAAGACGTTCCTGCTTTCCCTCGCAGCGAACTTGAAGAAACACGGTTATGACGTGCTGACGACCGAAACGGCCGAACAGGCGCTCGAAGTGCTGGATCAAACCGTTCCTTCATTGATTCTTTCCGACCTTCTGCTCGGTGAGGGACGTCTGAACGGTATTGAATTCTATCAGAAGGTGCGTGAGAATCGGAGGCTCAACAACGTTCCGTTTCTTTTAATGAGTGGGATTAGCGATGAGTATGTCGTGCGCGCAGGGATGAGGATGGGAGTGGATGAGTTTATTCAAAAGCCGTTCAATCTCGAATTGCTTCTTGCCACCATCGAGGGGAAATTGAAGTC
>ERZ1292640.4522-Hain-H43-02um-R1-4522-length-10560-cov-6_pt1 | contig 10560 bp, 11 predicted proteins | sample MGYA00564404_ERZ1292640 | MGnify/ENA primary metagenome ERZ1292640 (study PRJEB36523, sample SAMEA6512636) | groundwater metagenome | collected 2019-01-08 | study: AquaDiva: Metagenomics assemblies of 32 groundwater samples | reverse complement strand
CTCCCGCCAGGCTGCCGCCACCGAACCGCCGGCCGAAGAATAGGCCGTTACCGTTAGGCGTGTCACGAAGTCTAGTACCTCGCCGTTTGCCGAATCGCGTCGAGCACGGTCGACGCGTTCGGCAGGATCACCTCTTCGAGGTCGGGGCAGTAGGCCACCGGCGTATCGAGCGACGCCACGCGGCGAACCGGCGCATCGAGGTGGGCAAAATGATCCTGCGCAATGCGCGCCGCGATCTCGGCACCGAAACCACACGTCAGCTGGTCCTCGTGCGCTACGACCACCCGGTTCGTGCGCGCCACCCATTCGCCAATCGCCTGCCAGTCGCAGGGAACCAGCGTGCGCAGATCGACCACGGCCACGCTGATACCGTCCTTCTCGGCCTGCTGCGCCGCCAGCAGCGCCCGCTGCACCAGTGCGCCCCAGGTGATCACCACCACATCTGATCCGTCGCGGCGCACTGAGGCCTTGCCAAACGGAATCATGAAGTTCGACCCGGGGTACTCGCCCTTGTTGTAGGTTTGCCGGTAGAGGTGCTTGTGTTCCAGGAACATCACCGGGTCGTCGCATCTGATGGCGGTTCTGAGCAGACCGACCGCATCCTGCGCGACCGACGGAAACGCGATACGAATGCCCGGCGTGTGGGCGAAGATGCTCTCGCCAGACTGGCTGTGGTACGGAGCGCCACCGCGCAGGTAGCCGCCGATGGGCACGCGCACGACCATCGGGCACGACCAGCGGTTGCCCGATCGGTATCGCAGCATCGACATCTCGTCGCGCAGTTGCAGCATGGCCGGCCAGATGTAATCGAAGAACTGAATCTCCACAACCGGCTTGATGCCGCGCACCGCCATGCCCACCGCCCGGCCGATGATGTTGGCTTCGGCCAGAGGCGAGTTGAAGACCCGATCGCTGCCGTACGTGCGCTGCAGGCCGTGCGTCACCTTGAAGACGCCGCCCTTGCCCTGCACCTCTTCCAGGCTGGCCTCGCGGCTGCAATCGGCCACATCCTCGCCAAAGACGACGATGCGCGGGTTGTGCGCCAGTTCATCCTTCAAGGTGCGATTAATCGCGGCCACCATCGTGTCGGCCTTGCCATCCGGCTGTGGATCGGTGCTGAACGCGGATGACGAGGGCTCGATATCGGGAGAGTACACCCACAGCGCCGCCGTCTCGCGGGCGGGTTTGGGGGCCACCAACGCCTGTTTTGCAGCCTCATTGACCTCTCGTTCCACGTCGGCCTGGATCGCCTCGATCTCCTTGACCGTGGCCAGTTCGTGCACGCGGAGGAAATTGATCATCTTCTTGATCGGGTCGCGCCGGCCTTCCTGCTCGCGCTCCCCGGGTGTCTTGTACAGCCGTTCATCATCAGACAGCGAGTGCGAGTACGGGCGAATCACTTTCGCGTGAACCAGCGCCGGTCCTAGGCGCGCGCGCGCATAGTCGACGGCGTCCCGCATGGCGCGGTAGCTCGCGACGAAGTCGGTGCCGTCCACCGCGATGACCCGCAGGTGCGGAAACGCCCGCACTAGATCGGACACACTGCCGCCTGGCATCTGCACCTCGGCGGGCACCGAAATAGCCCAGCCATTGTCCTCAACCAGGTACACCACCGGCGCCTTCCGGCTGCATGCCGTGTTCAACGACTCCCAGAATTCGCCTTCACTGGTCGACCCTTCGCCCAGCGACACATAGGTGACCTCGTCGGCCTTGCAGAGCGCGCCACGGTTGTCGATGCCGGCAAGCTTTTCGTACAGCAGCGCCGCCTCCGCGCATCCGACCGCCTGCAGACACTGCGATGCGGTGGCACTGCCCTGCGACACGATGTTCCAGCGGGTATGTCCCCAGTGGGAGGGCATCTGCCGGCCGCCCGACGCGGGATCGTCGGCCGCCCCTACCGCCTGCAGGAACATCTCGTAGGGGGTGACCCCCAGCGCGAGGCACAACGCCCTGTCGCGGTAATACGGGAAGAACCAATCGTAGCCCGGCTTGAATACCAGACCAGCCGCCGTGAGGATCGCCTCGTGACCGGCGCCGCTGATCTGGAAGAAGATCTGGCTCTGATTCTTGAGTTGGATCTCCTTGTCGTCGATCTTGCGCGAGAGAGACATCAGCCGGAATGCCCGGAGCAGCACGTCCGCAGCCATCTCGGGCGCCATTGCGCCGGGCTCGGGCGTGGCCTCGAGCGGGGTCGTCGTATCCATATAAGGCGTCTCGCCCGGACCGGCCCGGGTGGCGTGCTCGCCAGCCCATGATTCAAGCCTCAAGTTCGGGAAGTGCAATTATACCATTGGGTTCCGGGTGCTATAATCGCCCGTCCCCCGAGCCCGTCGAGTGGGTCGCCGCAAGGCGCCGCGGCCCTGAACGTCGACCACGCGCGCGGGCAGGAGCAGTCACTCTCATGTCCACCAACCGAGCCACGCAGTACCGATGGGACGAAATCGCCCTCGAGAAGGTCACCGAAATGATCTCGCGCAAGCTTGTCACGGGCGAGCGCGAGATGCTGGCGCAGATTTACCTCAAGAAAGGCGCCATCGTGCCCACCCACGACCACGAAGCCGAGCAGATGACCTACATCCTGCAGGGCGCGCTCAGATTCGCGGTGGACGGCGACGAAGTGGTGGTACGCGAGGGCGAAGTGTTGCACATCCCATCGCGGGTGCCGCACCAGGCCGAGGCGCTCGAGGATACATTCGAGCTCGACATCTTCAGCCCGATTCGCCAGGACTGGCTGGACAAGACGGATGACTATTTCAGGAAGTGACAAACGAAATCAGAAGGCAGAGCAAGGCTCCGAGATAGTAGGCACCAGACAGCAGTCGGTAGGGACCTCCATGGAAACTGGACTGAAGGGAAAAGTCGCGCTGGTGTGCGCGGCAAGTCGGGGATTGGGCAAGGCCACCGCGATGGCCTTGGCTGCCGAAGGGGCCCGCATCGGCATGTGTGCGCGCCACATGCCAACGCTGGAGACCACGGCGGCCGACATTCAGGCAGCCACAGGCGCGGAGGTGCTGGCCATAGCGGCCGATCTGACACGCCGGTCGGACGTGGTGCGCCTGGTCGACCAGACCGCCAGGCATTTCGGCGGGCTCGACATTCTCGTGACCAACGCTGGCGGTCCCAAGGCAGGGCTCTTCGGCGCGCTCACGGAATCGGATTGGCGAGAAGCCATCGACCTCCTGCTGATGAGCACCGTCCTGTTGTGCCAGGAGGCCGTACCGCACATGCGACGCCGGGGTGGTGGGCGGATCATTAACATCACTTCCATCTCGGCGAAGCAACCGGTCGCCGGTCTGATCCTGTCCAACGCGCTGCGCCCGGCCGTGGTGGGCCTGTCAAAAACGCTGGCCAACGAGCTTGCTAGGGACGGCATTCTGGTCAACTGTGTGGCGCCCGGCTACACCCGCACCGACCGGGTCGCTGAACTGGCCGAAGCCGCGGCGCGTCGGGAAGGCATTCCGGTGGAGGCCGTGGAACGGCGCACGGTGCAGAACATTCCGCTCGGACGCATGGCCGAGCCATCCGAGTTGGCCGACCTCGTGGTGTTTCTGGCTTCCGGGCGGAGCACCTACATCACGGGCACGACCATTCAGGTTGACGGCGGCTACGTGCGCGGAACGCTGTAGACCGCTGCTAGTGCACCCACCCGCCGGGGCCTTTTGGGCGTCCGCCCTGGTGTACGTCGAACCTCCGGCGAAGCCGAGCCATACGCCACCGTAGTACCTGCGATCGCCACACCGATCCGAGCCCGCCTCTGTGCCACATCAGGTACAGGTAGCCCACGACGAGACCGCCAAGGTGCGTGGCGTGGGCGATGCCGCCGCCTCCGCTGGTGGCCGACAGGAACGAAATGGCTCCCATGATCAGCACGAAGACCTTCGCCGGTATCGGGAAGAGCAAGTACATGTAGATGGGTCGATCGGGATACGACCACGCGTAGGCCAGCAGCAGGCCGTAGATGGCACCCGACGCGCCAACCGTCACCGACACGTACAGGCTTTCGGCAAATCCGAACGGCAGCAGCGAGACCAGGACCGTGGTGAGCGCTGCGCCGACGCCGGTGACGAAGTAGTACGTCATGAAGAACCGCGTGCCCCACTGACGTTCCAGTTCGACGCCGAACATCCACAGCGCCAGCATGTTGAACAACAGATGGAACAGTCCGCCGTGTTGGAACATGTAGGTGACCGGCTGCCACACCCACCACCGCTCGACGATGGCGGCCGGAATCAGACCGAGCCAGATGGTCAGCGAGGGCAGGGCGAGCGACACCAGGTATCCCACCACGTTGGCCGCAATCAGCAGGCGCACGGCGGGTCCGATCGGGCCAGGCCCGAGGCTGTAGCGCAGGTACGAAGGCGAAGCAGGACGCATATCAGGTTCCGATATAACGGGCGGTTTCCGCGATGCCGATCTGCTGGCGTTGACGATCGCGGGGCAACGCGAGTGAACACACCACGCCGAGCAACGGCACGAAGGCCATGGCCATCAGCATGGATTCGATCCCGAACCGGCCGGGGTGTCGGCTGGTGCTACGCACGGGTCCGCAACCGGGCCAGGCGGGCCATCAGCAAACCGCGCACGTCGGTAAATTCGTGCACGTGCAGCGCGCGGGCCGCTCGATCGAGCACGAACAGCGCCACGCCGATTGATGCCACGACGCGCAGGGCCAGCACTCGAATCGCGTGGGACGGCAGCCACAGAGCGATGGCGTAGTCGGTGGTCCAGGCTGCGGCACCCATCAGCAACGCCGCCGCCGTGATCTTGACCAACGCCGTCGCGATCAGCCGGCCGTCGAGGCTGCCGAGCCGGATCCGCAACAACCACAGCAGGCACGACGCATTGAAGATCGCGCTGATGGCGGTGCCCAGCGCGAGGCCGCGGAACCCGATCACACGCACAAGCGTGAGGTTGAGGATCACGTTGACGGCGACCGCCGCCACCGACACCAGCACGGGCGTGCGGCTGTCGCGAAGGGCATAGAACGACGGCACCACGATCTTCACCACCGAGTAGCCCACCAACCCAGGGGCGTAACACGCCAGCGCGGCGGCCGTGGCTGCGGTGTCGGCTGCGGTGAAGCGTCCGTGCTCGAAGATGAGGGCGACAATCGGCGTGGCCAGCGCCATCAAGCCGATCGTGGCCGGCACGTTCAACACCAGCATCAGGCGCAAGCCGCTGGAAACCGTACGCCGCATTTCGGGCAGATCCGATCGCGCAGCGTGACGGCTCAGCGTGGGCAGCGCCGAGGTGGCAATCGACACGCCAAACAGCCCAATGGGCAAGTACATCAGTCGAAAGGCGTAATTCAGCCACGACACGGCGCCCGTACCTTCGCCCGACGCCAGAATCGTGTTCACCAGCACGTTGACCTGTACCGCAGCCAGGCCAATCACGCCTGGTCCCATCAACACCAGCACTTGGCGAAGCCCTTCGTCCGACCAACTGAGGACGGGACGGTAGCGGAATCCCTCTCGCCGCAGCGACGGCCACTGGATGGCGACCTGGCCGACGCCGCCTACCAGCACGCCGATCGCCGGCGCCATGATGGTAGGCAAACCCAGCAATGGCATGACCGGGACAAGTCCGATAGTGCAGAGAATGGACCCGACGTTGAACATGGCGGGCGAGATCGCGGGCACGAAGAAGCGTTGCAGCGAGTTCAGCATGCCCATCAACGCCGCGGCCACGGCCACCAGCATCAGAAATGGAAACATCACTCTCGTCAGCGTCACTGTCAGCTCGAACTTGCCCGGCACTTCGGCGAACTTGCCGGCGAAGGCGCCGATGATGGGCCAGGCGAAGGCGATCCCCGCCAGAACCAGGAATCCGGTCGCCGCGACCAGGATATTGATGACGAGACTGCCGAGATGCCACGCCCGGTCCCGCCCGCCAAGTGTCAAGGTGCGGGTGAACGTGGGAACAAAGGCCGCGCTCATGGCGCCTTCCGCAAACAGGTCACGTACCAGGTTCGGAATGCGAAACGCCACGTTGTAAGCATCCATCTGATCGCCGGCGCCGAACAGGAACGACATCACCTGGTCGCGCACCAGTCCCAGCAAGCGGCTGGTCATGGTCGCGGCGCCAATGACACCCGCAGATTTGGTCAGGTGTGGTGATGCAGCCTGGGAGGCCCCCGGCGCTTCAGAGGACATGGACGTGTGGTGAGCGTACCACAACCCTTAGCGCCTCGATTCCAAAGTACGACCACGTATTCCGGGCGGGGCATCCCGCCTCGCGGCGTTGCTCCTTCCTCGAATATTCCCGATATTCTCGGTCGTCGCGCCTTGCGATCCGGGCGCCGCGCTCCGGACTACTGTTGCCGTGCTTTGGAATCGGGGCACTCAGCGCCAGGAGCGGCGCCGCCATCCCGCCAATCCCGCTCTGCCTTCGTCATTCCCGCCAAAAGCCCGCCCTTCTAAAAGCGAGGGGCATGCTTCTTGCAAACAAACAAAATGGGCATCCGCTGTGTCGGCAGCGGATGCCCAAAGAGGAGGTTGGACAGGATGGTCGATTGCCTGTCAAGAGATTGGACGACAGAACCGCCCCAGAAGTTTGGTGCCCACCCCCGCGACAAGATGCGTCATCTGACGACATACGCCGGATGGCGCGACTTGGCGCTTGAAGGTCGGTATTACTTGAGTCACGCTGCCGCTCAACTGCTGGCTGGTCATGTTGTTGACCCCAATGTGACCGAATTGAAACAGGGGTGCGACATGGGAAACGGGGACATGACCCTGATCGAGGCGGCTGAGATCATCGAGCGCTTGCAGCGGCGAGCGGCTCACCAGGGAGAGATCGAGGCGCTGCAAATGGCCAGGAACGCACTGCTTACAATTCTATCAGAAGGATTCACCACTCTCCGGGATCGCCTCCATCCAGGAAACCAGCGAGCCAGCTTGAATCCCTGGCTGAACGCGTCACCCAAGCGGCAGTCCGACGCGAAAGTACTCTAGCCGGCAAGCTTCTTGCGGACCAGGTCGTTCACGGTCTTGCCGTCCACTGGTTTGCCGGAGAGCGCAGCCATCACGGCCTTCATCACCCTGCCCACGTCCTTCATCGACGCGGCGCCCGTTGCGATGAGGGCGGCATCAATCGCCTGATCGATCTGCGCCGGGTCAAGAGGGGGCGGCATCAGCCGCTCCAGCAGCACGAGTTCGGCGGCCTCCTTGTCCACCAGATCCTGCCGGCCGCCCTTCTGAAACTGATCGATCGAATCGCGCCGCTGCTTGATCTGCGCGGCGATCACCTGCAACGCCTCGGCATCCTCGAGGGCGCGGCCTTTCTCCACTTCCTTGTTGATCAGCGCCGCTTTCAGCATGCGATACGCCGACAGCGTCGCCGCGTCGTGGGCCTTCATGGCCTGCGTGATCCGAGCGTTGACCTCTGCGAGAATCGGCATGATTTGTATCCAGTGATCAGGCTGGTTTCTGCAGCCAGATCAAATTGAGGAAACACCATCCCGGTACCGGCAACACGCGCGTGAGTGCGTCGTGCAGCCAGGCCAGTGACATCGGGTGCCGCCTGACGAGGGCTGCCAGGATCGGCACGGTAGGGAAAATCCCGCGGCGCCTCACGATGTCGAATCCGCAACTGCGCGCCAACGCCAGGTACTCGTCTACGGGGCGGTCACCCGGATGCTTCGCGAGGCTGGCGGTCCTGATCAACTGTCCCAGCAGGAGAAAGTGCACCCGGGATTGCAGGTGAGCCAGGTTCGGCACCGACACCAACGCGCCGCCGCCGGGGCGCAACACCCGGTGCAGCTCGCGCAGCGCTGTGGCTTGATCGTCGAACGTCAGGTGTTCGAGTACATCCAGACACAACGCCTGATCGAACATCCCGTTGGGGTGCGGCAATGCCGTGACCGATCCGGTCTGGACCAGCGCGGACCTGAAATTGAGATCGACACCTTCGATTCGCAGGCGGCCGGCATACTGGTCGACAATCACACCCTCGCCGCAGCCGGCATCCAGCACGCGGGTCTCCGGCGAGAACGAGTCGAGGTGCCGTCGGACCGCCAACATTTTCGCGAGGTACGTCGGGCGGTAGTTCCATGTCTCGTCCAACACACGGTGGTACTCGCCGCGGGTGCCATACTCGCCCAGTTTTGTCGCCGAGGCGTCATCGGCCATGCGTGAAACCAGGTGACCGAATCTCTGGCCGTTCAGGATCGCGGGTCCCCGGGCGGCCGTGGAGGCGTTGAGGGGATGCCACCCGGCCCTTTGGGAGTGGCGCTCGGGCCGGGAATGAGCATTCCAGGCATGGGTACTGTCACCGGTCCCTTGACGGGGCTTGGGGCCGGCGAGCCCTGCCTGTACGGATCAATCGGCTGACCCGACGGATCAGGCATCGGCATGCCGATCATTCCTGTTACGGGCATGCCACCCGGCCGGCGGTTCAGCGGCAATCCCGGACGAACCAACGGCTGCTGCGCATCGTCCTGGACGTCGTCACCCGACGAGGCGTCAGAATCGTCTGCTCCCAAGCCCCCCGGTATAGACCCGGGGAAGGCCCCGGGCATCCCGTTGCGCATGAAATCTGGCACCGTCTGAGCCGGGCGCGGCGGCGTCGACGACACGACCGTAGTAGACACCGTAGTAGACGCCTGCGCCAGAGTCGGCGTCAGGAGGATACGATCGTACAGCGACCCGCCGGGCAGCATCCCGCTGCGGCGGGCCGCGATGTAACCGGAGAGCGAACGGAGGATCATCGCCAGCGCCTGCGATTGAGGGACGTCGACCAGTTCGATGGTGATTGGCTGCGCCGGAACCCGATCCAGGGGCTCGATTCTAGTGTGGCCGACCCGTTGCCACTCCGCCAGAACCTGCCGCAGCGTCGCATCCCGGGCGACCACCGTGACCTTGCCATCGCGGAAGGTCACCGACACTTCACTTGCCGCCGCGAGACGTACGACGACCGCCAGCAGCACCAGGATGGCGCAGCCGAACCGAGTGATGTGTTTGAACATCGCAATGCCCCCGTCAGTCGAGTATACGACTCGGCAGCCAAACCGCCAAGCCGTAACAAGTTCCTGACTCGATGTGGAAGGTCAGGACCCGGAAGGAAATAAGTGTGTCATCGTGGGCGTCGCCCTTCGACCCTCCGACAAGCTCAGGGCCGCCCCGAGCAGGGTCGAGGGGCGGCAGGCTCAGGGCGTCCTGAGCTCGCCGATGGACGAGGCGCCGCCAACCGGTAGACAGCCGCAAATCGGCGGGCGACGACGGCGGGAGCAAATTCCCTGGCAATCGTCTCGCCGGTGCCTGGCCGCGTGCGCTGAGGGTCGTTCAGAAACGACGAGATGGCCGCAGAGAGGGCCCCCGAGTTCTCTCGTGGCACGATCCGTACGTCGTCGCCGAAGAGGTGGTGGAGTTCGACGCCGCCCGGGTTGTCGGTGGAGACGACGGGCGTGCCAGACGCCAGGGCTTCGACCGCCACGGTCGGGCAGGCTTCCAGCAGAGACGGAAGCACGAACAGATCGGCGGCCGCGTAGTAGGACGCGACCGTCCGGTTATCGAGCAGACCGGCAAACGTCACGCGATCGGCGATGCCGAGCGTGCCCACCAGTTCTTCCAGTTCGCTTCGAAGGGGACCGGTTCCGCAAACCACCAGTCTTGTGTCCGGATGGAGGCGCAGCACGGCTGGCATCGCCTCGATCAGGTATCGCTGGCCAGCCAGGGGATGGAGCCGTTTCACGTTGACGAGCACGTGACGTTCGCGAAGCCCCAGGGTCTCGCGCGCCTGCTGTCTCGTCGCTTCGCCGGCAGGTGTGAAGTAGTCGGCCACCGGCGGGTACACGACGCTCAGTCCGGCGCGTATCAGTCCGTGCTCGAGTGCCCGGTCGTGAAGCCCCTGGCTGTAGAAGGTGACCTGGGCCGCCGATCGATACGCGCGCGTGAACAGGTCTACTCCCACTGTCCGCCGCCGGTAGTGCCAGATTTCCGTCCCGTACAGAGTCAGGACCACCGGCACGCGGAACCACGACGCAAGCAGACTTGCCGCTTCGGGTAACAATCCGTTGCTGTGCACGTGCACCACATCGGCCGCGCGCAACGCCGCACCGGCCACCCGCCAAAGCCGAATAACGTTGGCCAACGATGCCGCGTGAGATACCACCGGCACACGCCAGGCGGGCCGTCTCGGTTCGAACCAGACGACGTCTCCCGGCAAGGTGCGCCCAATCCCGGCAAGGGCTGAGGCGGTGGCCGTACCGATCGCGCGCGGCGGCTGCGCCACAAACACGCACGTGTCGCCCGCGGCCCGTGCCCATTCGCCCAGGTGCATCGGCAACAGGGCGTTGGCCGCCTGATCGGGTGGAAGATGAGAGGTCACATGGCAGATGCGCATCACGGTGGCCGCTGCCGCCCTACGATCGCGGCTCGCTCTGGGTGCCGCAGTACAGCGCCCTGAACTCGCTGAACGTCACGGGAATGGCGCCCAGCTCGCCCACGGCATAAGCGAGGAACCGCTCCAGCCGTTCGTAGAAGTGCTGAAGCTCGGCCTCGGTGCGATTGTAGGGACTGCCGCCCACGATGGCTTCGCTCGAGTGGAAGATCACGTTCA
>ERZ1292640.752-Hain-H43-02um-R1-752-length-26816-cov-11_pt2 | contig 10566 bp, 14 predicted proteins | sample MGYA00564404_ERZ1292640 | MGnify/ENA primary metagenome ERZ1292640 (study PRJEB36523, sample SAMEA6512636) | groundwater metagenome | collected 2019-01-08 | study: AquaDiva: Metagenomics assemblies of 32 groundwater samples | reverse complement strand
TGCGCGGAGCAGGCCCGGGCCCAGGCGATCCGGCTGGCGCGGGCGCTGGGGGCGGAGATCATCCTCTTCCACGTCTCGGTCGAGACGCCCCTCTACGCCGAGGGGATGCTGGCGGCGGGCACGGTGCAGAAGGTCTACGACGCCCAGCGGAAGTGGGCGGAGGAGGCGCTGGAGGCGCGCGCCGCCGAGACGCGGGCCGCGGGCGTGCCGGCGCGGTGGAAGCTCACCGCCGGGGTGCCGTTCGACGCCATCGTCCAGGGGGCGGAGGAGGAAGACGCCGACATGATCGTGATGGGCACGCACGGCCGGCGCGGCCTCGAGGGGCTGCTCCTGGGCAGCGTGGCCAACCGGGTGATCCGGCTGGCGGGGTGCCCGGTCCTGACCGTGCGGGAGAAGAAGTGATGCTCGTCCAGGATGTCATGCACACGACCCTGACCACCATCACGCCGAAGACGACGCTGCCCCAGGCGATGCGACTGGTCCAGCAGCGCGGGATCCGCCACCTCCCGGTCGTCGAGAACGGGGAGCTGGTGGGCATCGTGTCGGACCGCGACCTCAAGCGGGCCATGGCCTCCCCGGCCACGAGCCTGGAGGTGCGCGAGCTGAACTACCTGCTGGACCGGCTTACCGTGGCGGAGATCATGACGCGCGCCGTGATCACCATCGCCCCCATGTTCCCCGTGGAGGAAGCGGCGCGGCTCATGGTGAAAGAAAAGATCAGCGCGCTGCCCGTCACCGAGGGCGGGCGCCTGGTCGGGATCGTGACCGAGACCGACGTCTTGGAGCTCCTGGTCAAGGCGATGGGAGCCGGCGAGCCCTCGAGCCGGCTGGACGTGGTGCTGGGCGACCACCCCTCCGCCCTGGCCGAGGCCGTGAAGGCCGTGGAGGGCGCGGGGGCGACCATTGCCAGCATCGTGACGCTGGCGAACCGCGCCGGGCTGAAGGAGGCGGTGATCCGGGTCGCGACGATCAACCCGGGCCCCGCGATCAAGGCGCTGGAGGCCCTGGGATTCAAGGTCCGCGAGCCCTGGCGCGGCCCATAGGGACCCCCTCACCCAACCTCACTGGAATGCCCCTCACCTCTTCTCCTCTCCCCCTCACCCTGCCCTCTCCCCCTCGGGGGGGAGAGGATTAAGGTGAGGGGATTATGAGTGGGGTGAGGGGAGAGGATAAAGGTGAGGGGGTCTGAGGAGACAACCCAGTATGGGTGCGATGAGGAGCGGAAAAGCCGGGACGGTCCGGGACTGGATGAGCCGGGAGCCGGTGACGGTGACGCCGGAAGTGTCCATCGAGCACGTGATCCGGCTCATGCGGGCGCGCGCGATCCGCCACGTGCTCGTGATGGACGGCGAGCGCCTGGCGGGGATCGTCTCCAACCGCGACGTCCGCCGGCTCCTCCTCGCGGGGGAGCACTCGATGCCTCCGAGCGCGCCGGTGCGGCAGGTCATGACCGAGAGCCCGGTGACGGTCTCGCCCGAGACGCCGCTGACGGTGGCCGCCCGGGAGCTCCTCGACCGGAAGATCGGCGCGCTGCCCGTCGTCGAGGGCGACCGGCCGATCGGCATCCTCACCAAGTCCGACGCCCTGGAAGCCCTCCTCGCCTGGGCTCAGTCATGATCGCGCGGGTCTTCGCTCTCGGGCTGGCGATCTCTCTGGCCGGCGCGCCCGCCGTCGCGCAGGACCGGGCCGCCCTGATCGCCCGGGGACAGAAGCTCTTCACCGACCAGGGCTGCTACGGCTGCCACACGGTGGGGAAGGTCGGGACGCCGATCGCCTCCGATCTCTCGCGCGTGGGCTTCAAGTATCAGGAGGCGTACCTGTTGCAGTGGCTCAGGGATCCGGTGACCCAGAAGCCCACCGCCCACATGCCGAAGATCGCGATGACGGAGGCCGAGGCGCGGGCCCTGGCGGCCTACCTGGCCTCGCTCCGCTGAGGTGGGGCTCGGATGCCCCACGTGGTGCTCCCGCCGGGCAGCGGAGCCCGAGGCAGCGATGGAGGGCCGCGCGTCCCTATTTTTGAGGAGGAAAGGTTTTTCAAATACTTGGAGGGCAGTGGGTCGAGTGATACGAGATGGCAGCGCGCTTGCAACTTCCGCTAGGTCAAGGGAACTGTCCATGCTCAAGGCGCTCGCTCCAGTGCTCGTCCTGACCTCGATCGCTCTGATCGTGGGCGTCGGTCTCTGCCTGTTCGACGGCCATGATGCCGCCGGCCGGGATCTCTGCCCTTCCCTCCTCGCGGCGACCATCAGCCTGTTCGCGGCCCTTTCGCTGACTCCGACGGGACGCCTTCTTCCTTCGCAGGTGATGGCGTATCACTGCTATCCGCCGGATCTCCCCGCTCCGCCTCCCAAGGCCTGATCGCTTTCTTGCCCGGCATTCCCCGCCCGCAGCGCGGCGGGAACAATCGAACCACTGATCAGGAGGAGTCCAACGATGCGCTCATTCGTTCGCGCGGCAGTGATTCTCGCGATGGTGGCCCTGGGGGCCGCGGGGGGCTTGGAAGCCCAGGAAGGGCTGACGAAACAGGATCGCCAGGGGCCGGTGACGGTTGCCGTCACGCTGACGGCTGTGCCGGCGGTCGGAGCCCCAATCAAGGTCAAGGTCGTCCTCGACACCCACTCGGTGGGCCTCGACGGTATCGCGTTCGACAAGGTCGTGGCGTTGCGGAGCCCCGACGGGGCCGACATCGCGCCGACGGCCGTGGAGCAGGCGACGGGCTCTGGCCACCACCGCGAGGCCACCCTGGTCTTTCCGCCGCCGGCCCAGGCTGGGCCGCTCAAGATCGTCGTCATGAACGTCGGCGGCGTGGCCGAGCGCAGCTTCGTCTGGGAGCTCGGGCCCGCCCGCTGAGGCCGGGACGCCGTGCACGGCGAGAGCATTCCGTACGGCTACGGGTTCTGGTCGCTGGTCGTCGTCAACGCGGCGATCTTCGTGCTGTTCGCGCTGTCCTTCCTGGCGCCGGTGAGGCGGCGGGAGTGGCGGTCCTTCGGCGTGTTCACCGCGTTCGTCGTCGCGCTCTTCACCGAGATGTACGGCTTCCCCCTGACGATCTACGTCCTCACCGCCATCCTGGGGAGCCGGTACCCGGCGCTGAACCCCTTCTCCCATGCCTCGGGGCATCTCTGGATCACGCTCCTGGGAGGCGGGCCGTGGATGTCAGCCGTCATTCATCTGGTGAGCAACGGGCTCATGCTGGCGGGGCTCCTTCTCATGGGGGTCGGGTGGTACCGCATCCACAGAGCGCGGGGGGAGCTGGTGACCGACGGGGTGTACGCCTGGGTGCGCCATCCCCAGTACGCCGGGCTCTTCCTGATCACGGTTGGGATGCTGATCCAGTGGCCGACCATCGTCACGGTCCTGACGTGGCCCGCGCTCATGCTGGTCTACTACCGGCTCGCCCGCCGTGAGGAGCGCGAGGCGGAGGCGCGCTTCGGGGACGCCTACGCGCGCTGGAAGGCGTCCGTGCCCATGTTCGTCCCCCGGATCGGGTTCGGGCGAGGCGCCGCGCCCTCGGCGGTCGAGCGGCTGGATCCTGAGGCGCTGAGCTTCGCGGTGCTCCGTGGGCTCGCCATGATCGGGGGGCTCGCGGCGCTCTCGATCGCGCCGCTCCGGCCCGAGCACCAGGTCCACCTGGCCCCGCTCCTGGGGGCCTTCATCGCCTACAAGGCGCTTCTCTTTGCATTGCTCTTCTTCCGCCCGGCCGGCGCGCGGCCGATCTTTCTCGCCACCCTCGGGGCCGATCTGGGGATCGTCTTCGTCCTGGTCTGGTTCACGGGCGGCGGTGAAAGCCATTTCTATCTCCTCTTCTCGGTCCTGGTGGCCCTGAACGCCTACCACTTCGGGCCGGGGATCGGCGTCCTGGCCGCCATCCTCTCCGCGGACCTCATGGCCGTCGCCAACATCCTCGTCGCTCCTGGGGTGCCGTGGGCGCACATCGGCGCGCGGGCAGCGCTCTTCGGCTTCCTGGGGCTCGCGCTGGGCCACATCGCGAGCCGCGAGCGGAGGGCGCGCGCCGAGGCCGAGGGGTTCAACGCGGAACTGCGGGCGGCGCTCGCGCGCCTGGAGGAAGCAAAGGACCGGGCGGTTCGCGCCGAGCGCCTGGCCGCGGCGGGGCGGGTTTCCGCCCGGATGGCGCACGAGGTGCGGAGCCCCATCAGCGCCATTGGCCTCAACGTGGAGATGCTGGAGGAGATCGTGCGCGGGTGCCCCGGGCCCATGATGGGCGACGCCGGCGACCTCCTCCGGGGGATCCGGGCCGAGGTGCGGCGGCTGGCGGGACTGACCGACGAGTATCTGACCTTCTCCCGGCTGCCCCGGGCCCAGCCCCAGGAAGACTCGATCAACGAGATGCTGGACGAGCTCGTGGCCTTCGTCAAGCCGGAGGCCGACCAGCGGGGCGTGGTGCTGGTGCGGGACCCCGATCCCCTGATCCCCCTCTTTTCCTTCGACCGGGACCTCCTCCGGCGGGCAGTGCTGAACCTCGTCAAGAACGGAATCGAGGCCACGCCGCAGGGCGGATGGGTCCTCCTCGCCACGCGGCTCGACGGCGACCGGACCGAGGTCAGCGTGGAGGACACGGGGCGCGGGATCGACGCCCGCGATGCGCCGCATCTCTTCGAGCCGTTCTTCACCACGAAGCCACGCGGGACGGGGCTCGGACTGGCCATCGCGCGCCAGATCGCCGAGGAGCACGGCGGGACCCTGGCGTGGTCGAACGCCTGCGGCGGCGCCCGCTTTACGCTCCGACTTCCTCTCAAGGGGGCTGGCCATGAGTGAGCCGACTGTCCTCGTGGCCGACGACGAGATTGGCCTGCGTGAGAGTGTCGAGCGCACCCTGCGCCGCGAGGGGTTTCGCGTGCTCCAGGCCGAGGACGGCCAGGCGGCCCTGGACGCCCTCCGCAAGCAAGGGGTGGACCTGCTCCTGGCCGACCTCCGGATGCCGGGGCTCGACGGGCTCGAGCTGCTCCGGGCCGCGAAGCTCCTCACCCCGGAGGTGGAGGTGATCGTCCTCTCCGGCCACGGCACGGTGCAGGAGGCCGTCCAGGCCATGAAGGAGGGGGCCTACGACTTTCTGACGAAGCCGCTTGAGCGCGCGCACCTGGTCCGCGCGGTCCGCCAGGCTCTGGAGCACCGCGCCCTCGTCCTCGAGAACCGGAGCCTCCAGCGCCGGCTCGACGAGCTGGTGGGGGCCGGCGAGATCATCGGCGAGAGTGCCGCCATCCGCCAGGTGTTGGCGCTCGTCAAGCAGGTGGCGCCGTCGGCCTCCACCGTCCTCATCCAGGGGGAGAGCGGGACGGGGAAGGAGTTGGTGGCCCGCGCGCTCCACGAGGGCTCCCCGCGCCGGGGCCACCCCTTCATCCGGGTCAACTGCGCCGCCCTTCCCGAGACCCTCCTGGAGTCGGAGCTCTTCGGCTACGAGCGCGGGGCCTTCACCGGCGCCGCCGCCCGGAAGGAGGGGCGGTTCGAGCTCGCCGACGGAGGCACCCTCCTCCTGGATGAGGTGGGAGACCTCTCGGCGGTGACACAGGCGAAGCTCCTCCGCGTCCTCCAGGAGGGGGAGTTCGAAAGGCTTGGCGCCACTAAGACGCTTCGCGTCGACGTCAGGATCGTGGTCGCCACGAACCGGGACCTGGCGCTCCTCGTGAAGGAGGACCGCTTCCGGGAGGATCTCTACTACCGGCTCAACGTCATCACGATAGAGGTCCCACCCCTCAGGGAGCGGGCGGAGGACATCCCGCTGCTCGCCCAGCACTTCCTTTGCGTTCATGCCGCGAAGAATCACCGGACGATTGACGGGTTCACCGAGGCGGCGCTCGCGCGGCTCCGGGCTTATCCCTGGCCAGGGAACGTCCGCGAGCTGGAGCACGCAGTGGAGCGCGCGGTGGTCCTGGCGCGCGGGAGCCTCATCGACCTCGCCGATCTCCCCCCGGCCGTCAGCCAGGCCGAGCCCGTCGCCCGCGTCGTCCCCATCCCCCTCGGTATGCCGCTCGACGAGGTCGAGCAGCGCCTGATCGAAGAGACGCTGAACCTCACCAAAGGGAACAAGGAGCTGGCGGCCAAGCTCCTCGGCATCGCGAGCCGCACCATCTACCGCAAGCTCAAGGAGTGAGCGATGAAAGCGGGAGCGATCCTGACACTCATGGCCGCGGCTCTTGCGTCCTCGGCCAGCGCCGAGCCCCAGCGGCTCTACGTCACCAACCTGGGAGGCAACACGCTCTCGGTGATCGACGCCCGGGCCCTCAAGGTGACCGGAACGATCGCCACGGCGCAGGATCCTCACTTCGCGGTCCCGACGCCGGACGGCCGGCGGCTCTACGTCACCATGGCCGGAGCCGACCAGGTCTGGGTCTTCGACACCGCCACCAACAAAGTGACTGCGAAGATCCCCCTCGGGCTCAGGCCCACCCATCTCGCCATGGCCCCTGACGGGAGGTTCGTTTACGCGAGCCTGGAGACCTCTCAGGAGGTCGGTGTGATCAACACGGCGACGAACCGGGTCGAGGCCAAGATCCCCACCGGGCCCGAGCCCCATATCACCTCGGTGTCGCGGGACGGGAAGGTCGTCTACGTGGGCGGGGCCGAATCCCACCAGATCTTCGTCATCGACCCGGCGGCCCGCCGCCTCGTGGACCGGATCCGGGTTGGATTCCTCCCTCATCTGGCCGTCTTCTCGCCCGACGGCCGCCGTGCTTGGGCCAGCAGCACGGGCTCCAACGAGCTGTCGGTCATCGACACCGCCACCCGGACGGTCGTGGGGAGGATCGACGTGGGGCTGAACTCCCACGGGATGGCCGTGGCCCCCGACGGGCGCACGCTCTACGTGGCGAGCGAGGTGGGCAACAAGGTGCTCGTGGTGGACACCGAGAGCCGACGGGTCGTCGGGCAGATCCCGGTCGGAAAGATGCCCCACACCATGGTCCTCTCGCGCGACGGGGCCTCCGCCTACACCGCCGACATGGAGGCCAACGCGATCTCGGTGATCTCCACGGCGAAGCGCGCGGTGGTGGCGACGATCCCGGTGGGTCAGGCCCCCTCGTCCATCGCGGTGGTGGAGCGGTAGGATGCGAGGGCGCCTCGCCGGGATCGCGCTGCTTGTTGCCCTCGGGGGCGGGTTCCTGCTCTTCACGGGCTTTTTCGTTCACCCTCAGGGCGGCCGGGAGGTAGAGGTGCCGCTCACCGTCCAGAAGTTCGCCTTTTCGCCGGGGCGGGTCACCGTCGAGGCGGGCGACCGGGTAACGTTCAGGATCCGGTCGCTCGACATCACCCACGGCTTCAGCGTGGAGGGGAGGGGAATCGACGCCACGGTGCTTCCCGGCCGGGAGGTCCGCGTGACGGTGCCGGCCGAGCACGCCGGCAAGATCCGCTATCGCTGCTCCGTCATCTGCGGGCCGCTTCACCCGTTCATGGTGGGGGAGATCGTCGTCCGGCCGAACCGCTGGCCGCTCTGGGGTGGCGGTCTGGCCCTCGTGATAGGGTTCCTCGCCTCGGCCGGCGCCAGCCGTTCCGCCGCGCGCCGCGACCTGCTCAGCTGGCGGCCGCTCCGCTGGCTCCTCACGCGCCGGCCGTTCCAGTTCGCCCTCATCGCGCCGAACTTGCTGGCCTTCACCCTGATCGTGCTCGCTGGCCTCGTCGGGACGGCGACCGGCGCGATGAACTTCTCGACGATCTTCGTCTGGCTCGCGTGGTGGGGGCTCCTGGTGCTCTTTCTCATCCCGCTCGCGGGGCGGGCCTGGTGCGCGATGTGCCCGATCCCGGCGCCGGGCGAGTGGTTGGCGCGGCGGGCGATCGTCGAGCGGAGCGAGCGCCCGTTCGGCCTCGGCTGGGCGTGGCCCAAACGGCTTCAGAATCTCTGGCCGGCCTTCGGGGGCCTTCTCCTGCTCGTGCTCTTCGGTCTCATCGTGACGACCCGGCCGCTCGTCACGGCGCTCCTCCTGCTGGGGCTCGCCCTGGTGGCGCTGGCGACCCACCTCCTCTTCGAGCGACGCGTCTTCTGCCGCTACCTCTGCCCGGTGGGAGGGCTGCTGGGGGTCTACTCGATGGCGGCGCCGCTGGAGCTACGGGCGCGCGATCTCGACGTCTGCCGGGAGTGCCGGGAGAAGGCGTGCTTTCGCGGGGGGGAGGGCTACCCGTGCCCGACCTTCCAGTTCCCGGGAGGCGGCATGGCGCGGAACACCTACTGCCTCCTGTGCGCCGAGTGTCTGAAAGCCTGCCCGTACGATAACCTCGCGCTCAGCCTCCGCCCCTTCGGCGCCGACCTTCTGGTCGCCCGGGGGCGCCGGGCCGACGAGGCGTGGATTGCGCTCCTCCTCCTCGGGACGGCGCTCGCCCACTCGGTGATCAAGCTCGGGCCGTGGGGATGGATCAAGTCCTGGGCGAACCTCGAGGGGACCCCAGAGTTCCTCCTCTACGCCACGCTCTTCCTCGGCACGGTCCTCGTCGCGCTCCCGGCGCTCCACCTGCTGACGGCCTGGCTCTCGCGCTGGGCCGCGGGGGGCTCGGGCGTGAGGATCGGGAGGCTCTTCGTCGATTACGCCTACGCACTGATCCCGCTGAGCCTGGCGGCGTGGATGGCGTTCACGCTGGCGGTGGTCCTCCCGAACCTCTCCTACATCCCGCGGGTGCTCTCGGACCCGCTGGGGTGGGGCTGGGACCTCTTCGGGACGCGTGAGGTCACGTGGACGTGGGTGCCGCTCGGCGTTCTGCCCTGGGCCCAGCTCGCCCTCTTGCTCGTCGGGCTCTGGGGCTCGATCCGGGTGGGGCGCTCGATCGTCGGAGAAGCGCTGGGAGACGCGAGGGCCGCCCGGCGCGGCGTGGCTCCGCTCGCCGCCTTCCTGGTGGCCATCGCCTGGGCCTTCCTGACCCTCTACTTGGGGTGACGGCGATGAAGCGCGTCGAGCGGACAGCCTTCGCCCTCGTCCTTGCCATCCTCATCGGCGTCCCCGCCGCGGTGTTCTCCTATCAGGCACTCCGCGACAGGGAGCCTCGCGAGATCTTCGTCGTGGCGCGGACGGTAGAGCACGGGGGGTGGAGCCCCGCGCGGATCGTCGTCAGGCGGGGACAGAAGGTGAGGCTCAGGATCCTCGCGGAGGACGTGACCCACGGCTTTCAGCTCCTCCACTTCGGGGTAAACGCGGGGGCCATCAAGACCGGGACCGCCAAGGTCGTCGAGTTCACGCCCGACCGGGCGGGCGAGTTCCCCTTCTACTGCAGCGTTCGCTGCAGCCCGCTTCACATGGCGCTGATGGGAACCCTCGTCGTCGAGCCGTAGATGCCCACGTTTCCGGAGACGACGAAGCGGCTCGTCAGGCGCTGGAACCGTCAGGCCCGGCTCTACGATCGGCTGACGGCGCCGATGGAGCGTATGCTGGGGCTGGTCCGGGGGCGGGCCTGGGTCTTCGAGCGTATCGCGAAGGGGTGCGTGCTCGAGGTGGGGGCCGGCACCGGGAAGAATCTGCCGTACTACCCGGAGCGGGCCCTCGTCGTGGCGAGCGACCTGAGCCCGGGAATGCTGGCGCGCGCGGTCGAGAAGGCGGGCGATCGTTCGCGCGCCGTGCGCTTCGTGGTGACGGATGCCGAGGACCTGGCGTTCAGGGACGGATCGTTCGACACGGTCCTCGCGACGTGCGTCTTCTGCACGGTGCCCGATCCGGTCCGCGGTCTCAGGGAAGCGCGGCGGGTCCTCAAGGACGGGGGAGAGATCGTCCTCCTCGAGCACATGCGGCCCGAAGGGTTCCTCGGCAGGCTTTTCGACCTCCTGGACCCGATCGCCAGCCGGGTCATGGGGCCCCACATCAACCGGCGGACCCTGGACAACATCCGGAGGGCGGGACTGGTCGTCGTCGAGGGGCGGAACGTGTTCTCGGATTGGATCAAGGTCATCGTGGCCCGATAAGGAGGGGCGAGATGATGCCTGGAGGCGGGATGATGGGGTGGGGATCGGGCGGGCTCGGGATGGGGATCGGCTGGCTGTTCATGCTTCTCTTCTGGGGGCTGATCATCGTCGCGGGAGTTTTCCTGGTCCGCTGGCTCTGGGACCAAGGGCGGCCGGCCCCCAGGGGTGAAGGAGGCGAATCGGCGCTGGAGATCCTCAGGCGTCGCTACGCCCGGGGGGAGATCGATCGGGAGGAGTTCGAGGCGAAGAAGCGGGATCTCGTGGCGTGAACCAAGGGGGTGAATGATGGGAAAGCATCGGATGAAACAGCCGCCGCCGCCGCGGCGCCCGAAGTGGCGCTGGGCGGCGCTCACAGCGATTGTGGTGGCCGCCGTCGGCGCCGGCGCCTTCTGGTGGTTTTCGGAGGCGTGGGACACCCCCGGCGGCACGCCGCGGCTCGTCCTTGACCGGGAAGTGGTGGACCTCGGCTCTCTTCCGTTCGAGGCCCCGGCGCGGGTCGTCTTCACCCTGACCAACACCGGGAACGGCTCCTTGAAGATCGCCGACGTGCCGCGAGTCAAGGTCCTCAAGGGCTGCTGACCCCCCGAACCGGTCGTCGGTCAGACGACCATCCGGCCGGGGCGCTCCACGACGCTGACGCTCGACTTCACCATGCACGCGGGGATGGGCGGCGC
>ERZ1292640.4519-Hain-H43-02um-R1-4519-length-10572-cov-5_pt1 | contig 10572 bp, 6 predicted proteins | sample MGYA00564404_ERZ1292640 | MGnify/ENA primary metagenome ERZ1292640 (study PRJEB36523, sample SAMEA6512636) | groundwater metagenome | collected 2019-01-08 | study: AquaDiva: Metagenomics assemblies of 32 groundwater samples | reverse complement strand
CGGTACAGCTTCGCCGATCGGCGGCTGTACGAGCCGTTCTCAGGCGCGGGCTTCGCCGCGGTGCCCGGCTTCGGGACCCACGTGCCGCGCCGCGGGCAGAACCTGGGCGTGTCGTTCACGCACGTTCTCTCGTCGAGCCTCGTCAACGAAACCCGCGCGGCCTGGACCCGCGTGTCGGGCGGCTCGTTCCACGAGAACCAGGGGACGAGCCTCAACCGCGCCGTGGGCCTGCCGGAGCTCTCGGCGAACCCGCGCGACTGGGGCCTGAGCTTCATCACGGTGACCGGCTACTCGCCGCTCGGCGACGGCTACAACGAGCCGCAGCACAGCACGACCGACATGCTGCAGGCGCTCGACACGGTGACGTGGTCGCGCGGCGCGCACCTCGTCAAGACGGGCGTCGACGTCCGCGCGCTGCGACAGGACGCGTATCGCGACGTGCAGTCGCGCGGGTTCCTGACCTTCGCGAGCCAGGCGCCGATCACCGGCAACGCGCTGGCCGACCTGCTGCTCGGCATCCCCGCGCTCACCGGCGGCGCGCGCCTCGACAACCCGCAGCGGCTGCGGACGCACAGCGTCAACGCGTTCGCGAACGACAGCATCCGCGTCGCCTCCAACCTGACGCTGACCGCCGGCCTGCGCTACGAGTACAATGCGCCGCCCGTCGACGCCGACGATCGCGCCACGCTCTACGATCCGGCGGCCGGGGCGCTCGTGCGCGTCGGCGCCGGCGACCTGCCGCGCGGCGGCTACGATCCCGATCGCAACAACTGGGCCGCGCGCGCGGGGGCCGCCTGGGTCCCCGGCGGCGGCGACCGCACCGTCGTCCGCGGCGGATACGGGCTCTACTACAACCAGTCGGCGCTCGCGCCCTCGGAGGGTCTGTACTTCAGCGAGCCCTACTACGACTTCAATTTGTATTTCTCGCGGCCGGGTGTTCCGGTCACGCTGTACGATCCGTTCCCGCGGGCGTTTCCGCTGCCGCTGCCCGATTCGGCGCTCGCGATTCAGCGCGACCTGCAGACGCCGGTCCTGCACCACTTCTCGGCCGCCGTCCAGCGCCAGTTCGGTCGCGCGCGCGCGGTGGAGCTGGCCTACGTCGGCTCGCGGGGCCGTCGCCTCATCGCCGCCCGCGATCTGAACCAGCCCGCGCCCAGTCCGGCGCCGTTCAACCCGCGTCCCGATCCGCGCTTCGCCGACATCACGTTCATCGAGTCGCGCGCCGCGTCGCGGTACGACAGTCTCCAGATCGCCTTCACGCAGCGTCTCGACGCGGGCCTCTCCGCGCTCGCCGCCTACACCTTCAGCAAGTCGACCGACGATGCGTCGAGCTTCTTCGCGAGCGCGGGCGACGCGAACTTCCCGCAGGACAGCCGCAACCCGGCGGCCGAGCGCGCGCGCTCGAACTTCGACGTGCGCCACCGCTTCTCGCTGGCGCTGTCGTACGAGCTGCCGTTCGGTTCCGGCCGACCGTGGCTGGCCGGCGGCGGGACAGCGTCGGCGATCTTCGGCGGGTGGGATGTCGAAGGCGTGATCACGCTGCAGAGCGGGCGGCCGTTCACCGTCGCGCTCCTCCCGGAGCTCGACTGGAGCAACACGGGGCGCGCGAGCCTCGGCTTCGGCGCCAACGACCGGCCCAACCAGGTGGGCGATCCGCGCGTGTCAGCCCCTGGGCCGGACGGGTGGTTCAACACGGCGGCCTTCGCGCTGCCGCCCTACGGGTCGTTCGGCAACGTCGGCCGCAACACGCTCGAGGGCCCCGGCTATCAGAACGTCAACCTCGGGCTGCTGAAGCACGTGCCGATCGGCGCGGCGGCGCGGCTGCAGGTCCGTCTCGAGGCGTTCAACCTGCTGAACCACGTCAACTTCGATCTGCCAGACAACTTCTTCGGGTCGCCGACCTTCGGCCGGATTCTCTCGGCCGGGAGTCCGAGACGAATACAGATTGGCGCGAAGGTCATCTGGTAGGTTCTTCGGGTTCCGATGGCGGGTGTGATGAAACCCATGCGTGCCGTGCTGAAGAGGGCGGCGGTGGTGGTCGTGGCAGGCCTCCTGGTCTCTGTCGTCCTCATGACCGCCACGGCGCTCGTCGCCTCCGATCCCGGCACCGGCGACTGGCCCATGTGGGGCGGCACGCCGGACCGCAACATGGTGTCGAAGATGACCGGCCTGCCGGCCGACTGGGACGTCAAGACCCGGCAGAACGTGAAGTGGGTGGCTGAGCTCGGGTCCCAGTCCTACGGCAACCCCGTGGTCGCGGGCGGCGTGGTGCTCGTCGGCACCAACAACGAACTGGTGCGCGATCCGAAGCAGGGTGGCGACCGCGGCGTCCTGATGGCGTTCCGCGAGTCGGACGGCGAGTTCTTCTGGCAGATGACGCACGAGAAGCTGACGTCGGGTGGCGTGAACGATTGGCCCTACCAGGGCGTGTGCTCGTCGCCGCTCGTCGAGAACGGCGTCGTCTACTACGTGTCGAACCGCGGTGAGGTGATGGCGGTCGATCTCGACGGCTTCCGCGACGGGAAGAACGACGGCCAGGTCACCGATGAGAAGTTCACGAGCCAGACCGACGGCGACGTCCTGTGGCGCTTCGACATGATGGAGGAGGTCGGGTCGTTTCCGCACAACATGTCGAACTCGTCGCCGGTTCCGTACGGCGACCTGATCTACGTCAGCACGTCGAACGGCCAGGACGAGAGCCACGTGAACATCACGTCGCCGAAAGCGCCGTCGATCATCGCAATCAACAAGCACACTGGGAAGCTGGTCTGGGAGGACAACCCGGTCGAGGACCGCATCCTGCACGGGCAGTGGTCGTCGCCGTCGGTGGCGACGGTCGGCGGCCGGGCGCAGGTGATCATGGGCCAGGGAGACGGCTGGGTCCGCGCCAACGACGCGCTCACGGGAGAGCGGCTGTGGGAGTTCGACTCGAACCCGAAGGACTCCGTGTGGCCGAAGACGCGCAACGAGCTGATCGGCACGCCCGTGGTGTACGACGGCCTGGTGTACATCGCGAACGGCCAGGATCCCGAGCACGGCGAAGGCGTGGGCCACCTGTACGCGATCGATCCGACCAAGCGCGGCGACATCACGAAGACCGGCCTCGTGTGGCACTACGACAAGATCCGCCGGTCGATCTCGACCGCGGCGATTCACGATGGCCTGATCTACTACCCCGATTTCAGCGGGTTCCTGCACTGCCTGGACGCGAAGACGGGGAAGGTCTACTGGGTGCACGACCTGTTCGCGGCCGTGTGGGGCTCGGCGCTCGTGGCCGAGGGGCGGGTGTACCTCGGCGACGAGGACGGCGACGTTGTGGTGCTGCAGGCCGGCAAGGCGCTGAAGGTCCTCGGCGAGATGAACATGGGCAGCTCCGTCTACGCGACGGCGGTGCCGGCCCACGGCGCGCTCTTCATCAACAATCGCAACCAGCTCTTCGCGCTGGCCAAGCCGTAGCGCGGGCCCTGATTCGATCTCAAGGTAGGCATGGAGTCACTCATCCAGGATCTCCGCTATGCCATCCGCTCGCTGCGGAAGAGTCCCGGCTTCACCATCGCGGCGATCGCGATTCTCGGGCTCGGCATCGGCGCGAACGCGACCATCTTCAGCCTGGTTAACGCCATCCTGATACGGCGGCCAGCCGGGGTGCAGAATCCCGGTGGCCTCGTCGCGCTGTACACCAGCGATTTCAGCGGCCCGCGGTTCGGCGGCTCGTCCTACGCGGACTTCCTGGACATAAGCAAGCAGACCGACGCGTTTACCGGACTCCTCGCGTACGCGTTCCGGCCGGTCAGCCTGAGCACCGGTACCAGCACCGAGCGCGGCGTGAGTGAAGTGACCACGGCGAACTACTTCTCGCTGCTGGGTGTTCGCCCCGCGCTCGGGCGCACGTTCCTCGCCGCGGAGGACACGCCGGGGAGCGCGCCGGTGACGGTTATCAGCTACGGGCTGTGGGAGCGGTCCTACGGTCGGGATTCCACGGCCATCGGACGCGTGCTCCGGCTCGGCGGTCAACCATTCACCATCATCGGCGTCGCGCCTCGCGGGTTTGAAGGGTTGTTGCGCGGGTTCGGGCCGGATGTCTGGGTGCCGGCCGGCGCGTACTCGCGGATCTCGCTGTTCGATCCCAGCGGCCGAGGGAACCGCGGCTTGCTGGTCGTCGGCCGCCTGGCGCCGGGCAAGCGCCTCGCGGACGCCCGGGCCCAACTCGAGGTCGTTGCCCAGCGGCTGCACCAGGCGTATCCGCAGAATTGGACCGACGTCAAGGATCGCGCGCGGGTCGTCACGGTGATTCCCGAGAGCGAGGCGCGCCTGTTCCCGCAAATCCGGGGCGCGGTGGTCGGGTTCATGGCGCTCCTGATGGTGGTCGTGGGGCTCGTGCTGCTCATCGCCTGTGCCAACGTGGCGAACCTGCTGCTGGCCAAGGCCGCGGCGCGGCGGAAGGAAATGGCGATCCGTCTCTCACTGGGCGCGGCCAGGGGGCGGTTGGTGCGGCAGTTGCTGACCGAAAGCGTCGTGCTCGGTCTCGCGGCCGGCGCGGTCGGACTCACGCTCGCCGCCTGGGTGAGCGGCTTCGTCAGCAGCTTCCGCCCGCCGGTACCCGTGCCGATTGCCTTGTCGGTCTCGCTCGACACGCGTGTCGTCGGGTTCACGGTCGCGGTCTCGCTTCTCACGGCGATCGCGTTTGGGCTCGCGCCCGCACTACAGCTTGCGCAGCCGCAGCCTGCGTCCGCGCTCAAAGACGACATGGGATCTGCGCCCGGACGGCGGCACCATCGCCTGCGGGATACGCTCGTGGTGGTGCAGATGGCGGTCTCCCTGATCCTGCTCGTGGGCGGAGGCCTGCTGACTCGCGCGCTGCGCAGCGGACAGTCCATCGATCCCGGCATCGACACCGAGCACGCCCTCATGATGTCGGTGGACCTCGGGCTGCAGGGCTACGACGAAACCCGCGGTCGTGCGTTCTATCAGCAGCTCCTGGAGAAAGTGCGCGCGCTGCCCGGGGTCGAGGCGGCCGCGCTCGGCTCTCAGGTTCCCCTCAACCCCTTCGGCAGTGAGCGTCGACGCACGGCGATCCAGGGGTACGCGCGGCAACAGGGAGAGGATCTCGAATTCAACGACAACTTCGTGACGCCGGACTATGTCCGCGCGCTCGGTGTCGAGGTCGTTCGCGGCCGCGCGTTCACCGAGGCCGACGGGCCCGGCGCGCCGGGCGTCGCGATGGTCAACGAGACCTTCGCGCGGCGGTTCTGGCCCGGCGCCGATCCCATCGGCCAGCGCCTGTCGGTGTCGGGCAACGACGGACCGTGGCTCGATATCGTCGGCGTCGTGCGCGACGGGAAGTACGTGACGCTGGGCGAAGACACGACGCCGTATTTCCTGCTTCCCCTGGCCCAGCAATACGGAGGCGGGACGACGCTCTTCGTGCGCACGGGCGGCGACCCGGCGTCCTTGTTGTCACCGGTGCGGGAGGCTGTCAGGGCGCTGGATCGCGATCTCCCGGTCTTCGACATCCGGACCCTCCGCGACCACGTCAGCGCCGCGCTGCTCCCGCAGCGGGTGGCCGCGACGTTGCTGGGGTGCTTCGGCGCGCTCGCGCTGCTCCTGGCCGCGCTCGGCATCTACTCCGTTATTGCCTACTCGGTGAGCCAGCGGACCCGCGAGATCGGCATTCGCGTGGCGCTGGGTGCCGGCCGAGACGAGGTCGTGAAGCTGGTGTTGCGGCAGGGAATGGTGCTGGTAGCGGTGGGCGGGACGATCGGACTGGTCGCGGCGGGCGGCGTGTCGCATCTCATCCGCAGCCTGCTTTACGGCGTTAGCGCGCTCGATCCCCTGACGTTCATCGGCATGTCATTGCTGCTCTTCGCGGCGGCGCTGCTCGCGTGCTACTTACCCGCGCGGCGGGCGGCGAAGGTGGATCCGGTGGAGGCGTTGAGGAGCGAATGATCTCAGAGGGGCTGGGTCGAGCCGCTAATCCGGCCTCAGTGGCTGAGAGCTGACCGCTGAGAGCGGACCTCATGCCGTCACCCGCCCGTCTCGCGCTCGCCCTCGTCTCGGCACTCGCTTGGCCCTTCGACTCGGCCCGCCCGGCGGACCTCGCTCAGGACTGGCCCTTCGACTCGGCCCGCCCGGCGGACCTCGCTCAGGACTGGCCGCAGTTTCGCGGCAGCCTGACGCTCGCCGGCGCCGCCTCGTCCGACCTTCCCGCCAAGCTCAGGCTGCTCTGGACCGCCGAGATCGGCGAGTCGGTGGAGTCGTCGGCGGCGATCGTCGACGGCACCGTGTACGTCGGGGCGCAGCCGGGCGTCCTCGCGGCGATCGACCTGCAGAGCGGCGCGATCAAGTGGAAGTACCAGGCGTCGGACGCGGGCCTCGGCGAGTCCTCGCCGGCCGCCGCGAACGGCGTCGTGTACGTCGGCGACCTCGCCGGCGTGCTGCACGCCGTGGACGGCGCGACCGGCAAGGCCCGCTGGACCTTCAAGACCCAGAGTGAGATCAGGTCGTCGCCCGTTGTGGCGGGTGACCGCGTGCTCATCGGGTCGTACGACGGCAACCTCTACTGCCTCTCGCTCGATGGCAGGGTCGTCTGGCAGGTCACGACCGACGGCCCCGTGCACGCCACGCCGGCCGTCCGCGACGGCGTGGCGTACATCGCCGGCTGCGACGAGATCCTGCGCGCCATTCGTCTCTCGGACGGCACACAGCTCTTCACCATGTCCTCGGGCGCCTACACCGGCGCGTCTCCCGCGCTCGCCGGCTCGCGGGCCTTCTACGGCACGTTCGAGAACGAAGTGCTCGGCGTCGATCTGGCCGCGCGGCGGATCGTCTGGCGGTACCGCCATCCGGATCGCAACTTCCCCTTCTACTCGTCGGCGGCGGTCGCCGGGGACCGCGTCTTCGTCGGCGGCCGCGACAAGCTGCTGCACGCGATTGACGCGGCGACGGGCAAGGCGATCTGGACGTTCGCCACGCGCGCGCGCATCGATTCGTCGCCAGCCGTGAGCGGCGGCCGGGTCTACGTCGGCTCGAACGACGGCCGGCTCTACGTGCTCGACGCGGCCGGCGGGACGCTGCTGTGGGAGTTCGAGGCCAGCGCGCCGCTCTCGACCTCGCCCGCGATCGCCCAGGGCCGGCTCGTGATCGGCGCGCAGGACGGCCGGGTATACTGCCTGGGGTCGGTCTAGCCCCTGGCCATTAGCCTGGATATGCATGCAGACTGTCCGGCCCTCTCCGGAGATCCTCATGCGATCGGTCCGGCTCGTCCTCATCGTCGCACTTCTCGCCCGGTTTCCCGTCCATCCCGTCCTCGCCCAGAGCACGACCTGGCCCCAGTGGCGCGGCCCGGGCGGCCTCGGCATCTCGTCCGAGAAGGGTTTGCCGACCGAATGGACCCCGGCGACCAACATCCTCTGGAAGACGGAGATCCCCGGCCGGGGCCACTCGTCGCCGGTCGTCTGGGGCGATCGGATCTTCCTCACGACCTCGATCAAGGGCGAGCAGGTGCCGGGCCGCAAGGCGCCGGTGCATCTCGGCTTCGATTTCAAGCCGGGCTACGTCCACCCGGACAGTGTCGATGTCGATTACCGCCACACGCTGAAGGTGCTCGCGGTCGACGCGAAGGACGGCCGCATCCTCTGGGAGCGGACGACGTACGAGGGGCTCATGTACGACGATCGCCACCGCAAAAACACGTACGCGTCGCCGACGGTGGCGACCGACGGCAAGCTCGAGTACGCGTTCTTCGAGTCGGCCGGCGTCTAATGCTACGACGTCGAGGGCAACTTGAAGTGGCAGGTGTCGCTCGGTGGCCTCGCGAAGGCGGGGCTCGGGCCGGGCACCTCGCCGGTGATCTACGAGGGCCTCCTCATCCTCCAGTGCGATCAGGAAATGGGCGACGGGTCCTTCATCGTCGCGCTCGATCGTCTGACCGGAGAAGAAGTGTGGCGCGTGTCGCGCAAGAACCGGCGGAGCTGGGCGACACCGCTGCTCGTCCAAGCCGGCGGCCGGACCGAGCTCGTCGCGGCCGGGGCCGAGGCGGTGTTGGCCTACGACCCGGCGACCGGCCGGGAGCTGTGGCGCGCCAACGGCGTCCAGAGCCATCCCATTCCAAGCTTCGTGGCAGGGCACGGCATGGTCTACGCGACGGCGGGCAGCCAGGCGAAGCGCGCGCTGGCGATCCGGCTGGGCGGGTCGGGAGACCTGACCGATTCGCCGCAGATTGCCTGGCGCTACAACAAGGGCACGGCGTACGTGCCGTCGCCCATTCTCTACGGCCAGTATCTGTACCTGATGACCGACGCCGGACTGCTCACCTGTCTCGACGCGCTCACGGGCGCACTGCAGTACGAGGGTGGGCGCGTGCCGGTGCCCGCGACGTTCACGGCGTCACCGGTGGCGTTCGAGGACCTGCTGCTCCTGACCAGCGAGGATGGCGACTCGTTCGTCGTGCGCGCCGGCCCGACGCACGGGGTCGTGCGCACCAACTCCGTGGGTGAGCCCGTGTATGCTTCGCCGGCGATCGCGGGCGGACGGATCTACATCCGCGGCGAGCGCCATCTGTTCGCGATCGGGGCCCCGGCGGGGAGGCGGTGACGGGATCTTCCATCGTCGTCGCCGAGTGACCCGCAGCCAACCGTCAACCGCGGATTCGCGAGCTCGCCAGTGACATCAGCCAGAGTTCGCAAACCGGTTCGTGCGAGCTCAGGGCGTCGCCGGGACGCCTGACGATCGGCGCTCACCCGCGAGCCGCGTGTGAACGCCGCTTCGACTTGGCTTTGCGCCGAGCGCGGCTCGCCGGCTGCAGCGCCTTGTTAGCCAGCTTGCCGGGCCGCCTCCTACCGTGGTAATACTATGGTATGAAAGTCGCCTTGTCGATACCCGATGATCTTTTTGAATCAGGCGAGACATTGAGCAAACGGCTCGGTGTGTCCCGCAGCAGTCTGTATGCTACTGCGCTGGCCGAGTTCGTGGCGAAGAATCGTGGTCGCAAGATCACGGAACGCCTCAACACGATCTACGGATCCGAAGACAGTCGGCTGCCGCGACCCCTGAGGCGCCTGCAAAGCCGGTCGCTCACCCGCGAGCCGTGGTAGTCGAACGCGGCCAAGTTTGGACGGCGGATCTCGGTGAGCCCGAGGGCTCCGAGCCCGGGTACAACCGGCCTGTGTTGATCGTCCAAAGCGATGCCTTCAACCGGAGTCGTTTGCAGACGGTCATTGCGGTCGTGTTGAGCACCAACCTTCGTCTGGTTGATGCTCCAGGAAATGTGTTGATTCCGGCCAAGGCGTCGGGCTTGAGAAAAGACTCGGTGGCGAATGTGTCGCAGGTCATCACCGTCGACCGAGAGTTTCTGATTGAACTCGCTGGTCGCGTACGAGGTCAGTTCCTCAAAGACGTCGAGAACGGACTTCGGCTTATCCTGGGCTTGTAGTTTCAATCAAGCTGGCTAACGCTGGGCATCACCCGCGGGCCGCTCAGCGTCAGCTCCATCCGCTTGTTCGGCGGCCTCGGCTTGCTCACATCACAAGATCAGCGAATGTTCTCGACGATCGCTTTGACCTCGTCCTGCTTCGCCTTGATCAGATTCGAAATGGCGGTGCCTGTGGCAGTTTCCGTCTGCATCTGGCTGCGCAACGGCACCTTGGTGATTCCACCATCAAGTCTTGCCGTGGCCACGGTCCGCCGAACGCCGGGTTAGCCCGGGTTTAGCCCGCCTTCTTTCGCTGTCGCGGACCGGCACTTGCCTGGGCTCGCTTCGGAAAGGCGGCGATAACGGATCGCAGGAGTTCGTTTACTGACTCCGAGGTATTGAAAACGCGGGCGACATCTGGCTCGAGCACAACGACAACGGTGTGCCGCCCCATTCGTGAGGCAAAGCGGTTCGACCGAGCCTGTCGGTAATCGAAGTGGTACTCGGGCCGCATCTCCCGAACGTGCATCGCGGATGCCTTACTTGGTGTTCTGCTCATGGTCCCTACGCTCACCCTTCGTCGCGTGTCGTGCGCTGATGATCCTGAACCTTGCCCTCGCGCTCGGTGAAGGACACGAGCAAGAGGTGCTGCTGCGTCGAGTGCCCGATGATGATCTCGCGCGACTCCTCGGATGAATGGTCGGGGCTCGTCGAAGATCCGGGCGAGAGGATCGCCGAAAACCGTAAGCCCTTCCTCGAAGGTCACCCCGTGCTTCTGCGTGTTCGTTTCGGCTTTCGCCGCGTCCCATTCGAATTCGAGGCTCATTGGCTGCCATCGAGCCTACCATGAGCGGCGTCTTCGTGGTTCGACCCGTCGGGCTGACGCCTGCAACTGAGCCGCGGCGCAACACATGCCAGGCGCCGTCGGCTCCAGTTGCTCTTAGACAGCCGCACTGCCAGACCCATCAAAACATTCCTCAAACGAGACCTGGAAACGATCCTGGTGCTCGGGGCAGATATCCGTGAAGAAAAAATGGCTCTTGAAGTGATCGAAGTGAGCGCGGTGGTCCCTGAGATGCTCACGTAACGCTCGCTGTGCAGTACTCTGCACAACTCGGAAGATGTTCTCGACTTGAAACAAGGCAAATGTTCGAGTCGTCGGA
>ERZ1292640.3659-Hain-H43-02um-R1-3659-length-11930-cov-10_pt1 | contig 10574 bp, 7 predicted proteins | sample MGYA00564404_ERZ1292640 | MGnify/ENA primary metagenome ERZ1292640 (study PRJEB36523, sample SAMEA6512636) | groundwater metagenome | collected 2019-01-08 | study: AquaDiva: Metagenomics assemblies of 32 groundwater samples | reverse complement strand
CAGTTCCGTCGCCCGATCCCGAAGAGCCCCCTGAAGTTGCTCAACGCTTGAAGCCTTCTCTGCCACCTGGGCCTCGAGTTCGGCGATCGCGGACGAACTCGAATTCGCCGCCGCCTCCAACTCCAGGACTCTGGCATCGCGGGCCGCAAGCTGATGGGTGGCGGCCTCCAGTTCCGTCGCCCGATCCCGAAGAGCCCCCTGAAGTTGCTCAACGCTTGAAGCCCTTACTGCAAGTTCTTCATGCAGCTTGCTCAGATCTCCGGATAGGGCCGCATGTGCGTCGCCCAATCGCGAAAGATCCGCTCTGAGAGCTTCTGCCTCTGCACGGGCACTCGGATCGCCCACTTCTGTAGATTCTTCGGCGACTTGAGCAATATGAAGCTTGAGTTCGGCCAGTTCGGACCGCGTCCTATTCAGTTCGCCAACGACGGCGCCCAAGCCATCTTCCCTTATCGGTCCAACCATCACAATGGACGCCGGAGCGTCGGCCATGGCGTCAACGTAAGACAATAGGGGAGTTACTCCCATTTTCCGGCCCGTTATCAATCTACGGAACGGTGCCGACTTCCTGCGCGCATACTTTTCGACAACGAATATCGAGTCGTAAAATGACACACGCCCGATATCAGCACCAAACTGCTGAAGTTCCTCCCGCGAGAGACCGACATCCCCTATATCACCTTGAATATAGTCAACATTCTGCGCATCAATTAGGTTTTTGAAGTATTCAATAGCTGTGTCGGGTTTAAGATAAGCTCCGCCGTGTGAACTCCAGTAACTCGCGTGGAGATCCTCTATAAGGTACTTCCCGCCGAACTTCAGGCGCGAAAACAAACTGCGGAATGTCGACAGTATGTCCGCTTGCTGGTGAGACCCATCGTCAACGATGATGTCAAACTGTCTGTCACCGAGTTCACACCTGAGAGCTTCCGGATCGGCGGCATCGGCGATGTGAAGTTCTATATTGGCGGGAAACTGCAATTTCTTGCAGCGCGAATCTACATCTATGCCGACAATGCTCGATCCCTCAGGCAGGAATTTTTTCCAAATCTCCAGCGACCCTCCATTCTGCACGCCGATCTCCAGCAACTGCAGCGGCGCCCCTAATGCGACCATCGGCCTGAGTTCTAGTTCATAGACTGATAGGTAATGTTCCCACTTATCCGAGACTTTGCCCTTGTGATTGAGAAAGAGGTGCCGATAGCTGTCCGGCGCACTTGCCGGGATGTCTTTGCGCAAAGGGCGCTTGTTGCTCAACCTGCGGGAGATCGCCCGAGTGTTACGGGTTGACATTGTAGTGAACTCCTCCTGAGAGCACCAACAAGTGCGCCGCCGTTCGCCGAACTTTGGCCTGATGGCGCGCCGCACGGAATGCAGTCAGGCCGGTATCTAACCCCACGAAAGTCGGTTTCCCAACTGCAAATGGTGTCCCCATGTCCTGCGCACGAGATCACGCTTGCTGGCCCACGGCGCATCTCTATAGGCCCGGGTTTGATTGTCACCTATCAACAAGCTGTGCTGATCTTGTTGACGATAGGTCCCGCTCCACGGCCAAAGGGGGGGTGAATAGGGGCGGCCACTCCTGGCGACGACGGCCACATCCAGGCCACGCTCGACCAGCCGTCTGGTGAGACTTCTCGGTCCGCTTTCAACCATGAAGGCATCTAGCTTGTCCCGGATCGACAGGCTCGCAAGCATGCCAGCGGTATCCAATCTGCGAATCATGAAAGCATTGGTCCTGATATGGACATTTGGAAATGCTGGAAAATGAACATCAATCTGCGAAAGACTTTCGAAGGAACCCGTCGCCCCCACCATGCCCATTCCTGGACGGCGTATCGCTATGACTAGTTTCCGAAGCCACCCGGGAGCAAGGATCTCCGCATGTGTGTTCATAAAGCAGACAAGCTCTTCGCCAATTGACGCCATGGCATCTCGGTAAGCACCAATATCAAATGCATCATCCGAAACCTCGACTACCGTGGGTTCGAAGTGCATTAGTCGGCCAATTGCCGCCGCTTTCTCCATCCCGGAGGCAAACCCCTTGGCAACGACATAGAATTTGTAGGAGCAGCCGGCAGGGGTAGTCGCTAACGAGGCGGCAAAGCGCTCCACGCCGCTCCGCCAATTGGCGTCTGCACCTCGAACAAGGAAAACCACTGCAGTGTCAACCATTGGTCTTCAATCGGCTTCAGACGTAGCGACCATTGAAAGTTACATCGAATGTGGGAGGGCAAATCGACAGGCCAATCTCGTTGTAGAAGGGATCAACGGCATCTTGGGTAGCCCAAGTTCTACGATAGGTCGCCGCTTCTTCTTCATCCAAGGCCGGCGTCCGGGACTGTGATTCCATGTGTATAAGCGTTGCTTGCGGTGCATAGACCACGGAAAGACCCTTGAGCCTGATCTTATGGCAGAAGTCGATGTCATTGTAGCTGATCGGGAGATCCTCCGAGAATCCGCCCACAGACAAGTAGTCACCTCGTCTAACCATCAGACAAGCGCCTGTAACGGCCGAGAAATTGTGAACACCGCACGTACTGAGAAAGTAGCCCGCGTGAGAGGCTGGCATGCCGCGTACCACGTGATCCGGGTTGCCACGATTGATTACGACGCCGGCATGCTGAATCGTATGATCGGAGTATAGTAGCCTAGCCCCGACTACTCCTACATGGCCCTTTTCGAAGTGCTCGAGCATTCGCTCAATCCAGGCGGCATTGAGGACTTCAATGTCATCGTTGAGGAGAATCACGATCTCACCGCGCGCCTCCTTCACCCCGAGATTGAGCTTCTTCGAGATATTGAAGCGGGGCTCGCCATAATGGACCAGCCTACCGCCAAAGGATGCAGCATCGGCCCTTTGCACGGCGCTAAGATCACCATTGTGAACGATGACGACCTCGATGTTCCTGTAGGTCGACTTACTGAAAATGCTGTTCAGAACGTTCGGGAGTAGATCGATGGTCTTGCCATCAATCTGCACTGTCTTTCCAGCCGTAGGCAAAACGATCGAAACCAGTGGCTGCATGGAAAGCGATATCTGCAAATCCCAGCCAAAGCCAGCATCAGCCAGAGGAGCCAACGCCCCGACACGCTTGGTACGATCGAGACGCCCAGACAAAGCTCTCCTTTGATCATCGCGGTCACGTGAAACGGCGGGAGATATGGCAGCCGAACAAAGAACACGCCTGATGTGGCGGATTCGATCTGTCGTTTCCGTGAATCTCAGGACAAAGTCGTAGTACCCCTTGCTGGGACCCGTTTGTCGTGCGGTCGACACGCGGAAGCACGCCGGGCGTCCAATATAGTTGAACACTTCCAGATAGTCGGGGCTCCAGTCGGGCTTGTAGAACGGGCTTCCCAGTTGACCATCAGGAAGCCGCACGTCTTCGTCGCCGTAGTGGATGTCCGTTTCCGGCCAAGCATTGATTGCAGTCGCGAACTCAAAGAGCGCGTTGGGCCTGAGTTCGTCACCCTCCTCCAACCAGACAACGAAGTCGTCACCACCATGAGAGCCAAGCATCTCGGCGGTTAGACGTCCGTCAAAAGGAATGAATACCCAATGCGCGTAGATTTGGCTTTCAAGTGACACGCGACTACGCGCATGGCCCGACGCTCGACTAGCATCGCAATAGACGATGAACCGGGGTGTAAGAAGCATCTCCCGGGTAAACGCTTCCATGTCAACGCGGTCTAATTCCAGCTGCGCTTGCTCTTCCTCGACGACTGCTTGGTAAGACAGACGGAATCTGCTCATTGAATCGACTACGATCGCAGTCAATCCCAGAGGTTGCTCATCTTCGGCCGAGCGCGCGAGAACGATATAAGGTCCATCCTCAATCAGGCCGGATACCTGAGCAGTGTGACTGTCGATTGATGCGTCAGCACAAACACTAATCGAGGGCGCCGGCAGAGATTCCTTCGATCGCAGTTCAGCGAGGCGAAACAGCTCTATCTTTACGATCCGGACATCCGGGTATCGAACTTGAATGCGAGGAGATCCACCGACAGTTGCCCACCCGGTCAGGTTCATGAACCCGGGCTTCTGGGAAATCTTGCAATCGTCGAACAGGCGCTGAGACCACCGCACGCTTAGCAGTGGGACGATCTCAGCGCCGACCTTTTCGTAGATCGCGCAAAGCTCACCGAGGGCCTCGGCCCAGCCCGGAGCGAACTCTGAAGCGCGATAGTAAGCCCATGCGGCGTCTCGAAGTCGACCTGCGACTTTGTGCAAATGCCCCATCTGGAGATGGATATCGGGATCCCCTGGCGCAGCCGACAGTGCTCTCAAATAGCATTCTCCCGCTTCCTCGAAGCGACCCACCTCCTTGTTCATGTGACCGCACTGGACTTGAATCTCCGTCAAGGACTCATCGACAGCCAATACATCACGATAGAGTCGAGCGGCTGCCTCGAAGTCATTTCTGTCACGCGCCTCGTCGGCCAGGCGACGCAACTTCGCAAGCCTCCTGTCGCGATGCCATCGAGAAACCGATGCACTTGGCGCCATGAGCCAAGGCGGCATAAAAAGTCTCGCTACATTTAGCATCATGACTCCAGCCCGGCTTTAGTCTTGAATGGTCAAGAGAGTGGCTGATAGCCTAGAAAGTTCATGAGGTTATCAGCGGTATCCTCAATTTTCCTGACGATTGATGGCTTCACATGTGTCATAAAGTCATCGGGGTGGCCCACGCTCTGAAAGCTGTACTCGTGGGTCACAATTGCAGAAAGCACTTCTGCCGAATGCGATAGACCGCACGCGGAAAAAACGGTCGACAAGGTGCCGACAAACTCGTTTTTGAGATCTTCAAATTTCACAAAAGTGGTGGGATGATCATTGAGCCAAATTATATTCTGATGCTGCCATGTACTGGCGTACTCAACCGGATCAATTTCTTTCCCCCACCCCGGTCGAAACTGATTTAAATACGCGACGGAAGCGCAATATGCCGCTCTCGGATCGCGCACGATAACAACAAATTTCGCGTCGGGGACCATCTCTCGCATAAGCCGCACTGCGTAAGGATGAAGATCGTTTCGCAACGGAGCATGAGTCGACGTGCAGGGATAGATACTCATGTCGAGTTGAATGCCCGGCCTTGCGCCGTCAAGGATCGCGCGCCACGCCGCCGCGGAAAGGTTGCGAATGACCTCCGGCATCCGGTCATCGCTTAGGTTCGCGTAGGTCTTTACATGCAGCGCAAGCCGTTCGTAAAGTTCGAGCAGATGAAGATTTTGGTCAGGCGCCACCATGCAAAGATGCGAAAAGCACTTCTGCAACCAAGTTGCCCCGGACTTTTCCGAACCTATGAGGAAAATCATTCTTGGTGCTTTGATTTGTTACATGTGTGCCGAAGCATACTAAGAACTCTTGTTCGCCACCGCTGGAATCCTGCTCCACGAACAACACTTGTCGATCTGACTCATCCAGAGTTCATGGTTTGGTCCATTCACATTCATGCACTTTCGGATCAGCGCCGTAACTTCCGCCTTCTCAATCCAGAATTGACATGAGGAGCAATTGGCCATCAGAACTCTATCATAATCCTGACTTCGAAGCTGGGTATCGAAGAACGCACGGGACGTAGATCCCGCGACTGGCGGTGCTGAAGGCTTCTTGTAGCCCCCACGATTTGGGAGGCCGATTGGGGTAAAGTCGACGTCGGAATAGTGACGAGTCAGCCCTGCGAGCCATTCGCGCTGTTCGGCGGAAAGCAAACTACCCCCACGACCGGCCTTTCCAACATTAAGGCGGGTCTTGGCTGGGTCAATCCTGGCGAGAGAGGTAGCAACATCCTCTGTCGAGGCGGCAATCCCGCGTGAAACCAGGAACTCCGCTTGTCGATCCAAACCTCCCAAGACTACGTCCTCATAGAGCACAATGGCCTCGGGCCGGCCAAACCACCAAGAAACGTAGAAATTGAAGAACCAAGGCCCCGCTAACTCAACCACAGCCGCAAGGCGCTTATCAAATGGCAGTGAAGCCGTGGTTTCGTTGAACCAAGCATGGGGGAATGCTGGCGACTCTCGATGGATGTGGTCCGTAAGACTGACGATCGCATCATAGATATTGCGCACCAAGACAATGGTATTGATATCCCACTTCTCGATCAGGTGCATTGTACTCCACGATGACCGAACGTGAAGTTGTGCGACCTGATGGACACCTTCGCACTTATCGATGGCTGTGTCGCAAAGCTCCTGCTCGCGCCTCTCATGATCCGGGACGTAACTCTCCACCTTGAAGCCAGGCAACCCGCCAATCAAATTGGCCAAGAAAGTGGAACCGCTTTTCGGGAAGCAGGCGACGAGTACCCTCATGCTGCTATGCTGCCCGCCGCTCAAACCGCTGTCCAGTAGGCCCTGGATGTAACATCCAGGTCAGCCCTTCTGCTGCCGGCACCCGTTACCTCCCACGAGGCCGCGAGTTTCAACACAAATCCGTGTCAGCGAAGTTGACTTGCCCTAGGGTTTTCGGGCCTAGGATTCCCTGAGAGAGTGGCACCGTACTGGAGTCAGGGATGCGCAAGGGCAATCGCGACGGGATCACCCATTACCGCGCTCCATCGTGAATCTGTGGAACGGCTGGCCGGCATCCCCCCACGGAGCCGGCTCGTCGAGCGCGAAGCCGAGCCACCGTAGGAACAGGATCGCTGGCCCATTGCGGACCTCGGCAAAGTTCACCAATTGCCTATAGGACGCCCCAATCTAGGCGAGGTCTAATGCCCGCAGCCTCAGCGTAAGATCCGCGGCATAGGTAGGCGTGGCGGCAACAATTATCACAGGCGCTCCATCCGGCGTCACGACTCGCCCGTCTCTAGACAACCCCCAGCCGCCGTGCGCAACATCGCGCGATGCAGGCAATCACCGTGGCTTTTGTTATGAGCGCGCCACGTTCTGGCTCGACTTGGCTTAATTCTGTGCTCGGAAGTCTGAGTTGGGCGCGAAACCTCGGTGAGTTTTACCGGCGTTCATTATGCGTGGGCATGTCGCCTGTAGATTGTGTGAGGCCAACGGACTGGCGGAATGCACCGTTCTCCACGGGATCGAAAACGTGGCCATCCGTGACGCCTTCCACTTCGCTGCCAGCAGGCTTGGCGTTTCGGTTCTGGCCGAATCCTCGAAGCACATTCATTGGTGCGGGTCCTTCTTTGGACGGACGGACCTTAGCGCCAAAGTGGTTCACCTGGTCCGCCACCCCTGCGGCTTCGTAGAGTCGCATGGCCGGCGGTTGCCTAAGCTGAGTCCCGACGATCTGCTTGCGATGTGGGAAAGGGAAAATCGGGAAATCTCGAAGCTCGCAGCGCGCGCACAATATATGATGATCAGCTACGACGATTTAACCGCCGCTCCTAACATTCATTTCCCACGTCTCTGCGAATTCATTGGCGGTACGTGGGAGCCCGGCGCCATCGAATACTGGCGCTTCCCGCACCATGGTCTGGGAGCCAACGGCGCCGCTGCGCCCTACCTTCGTGGCAGACCCAACGCACACTTGACGACAGGCGATGATGCCTTTTACGCTGATATTGAAAACAGGCCCACGGCTCCCGATCTGCGCTGGACGATACGCCTCCCCGCCGAGTTTATTCAACGCGCGATCAACCACCCCTATGCTATTGAGTTGGAAGAGGTGTTGGGGAAGAAGTGGGCGGGGCATGATCAGCCCGTGCGGTAGACAATCGTTCCGGCGATCGACGAGCCAACATTGCGGGCGGCGACCCGCAGACCCAGATTTACAGTGTTGGCGCCAAATTGTTGAACCACGATTAGCTATGTGTTCTCGCTGGCGCGATCAAAGGCCGGCGCCCCACAAAAGGTCGGGAACTACCGTCTCAGTGTACTTCCCAAGAAGTACGGCAAAGTGCCCGGCCGCGGCAACGAGCAGCGGCGGGCCCTCGACGACACGCAGCTCGGGCACCGCCCCCGGTCCACACCCGTGCGGCGTCGAGGACAGGGCATACTCAAGCCAAGCGCGGCCCCGCCCATGAGCAGAATCGTCAGGGCGTTCCCTGCCGGCGACGCGGCCAGATCACCACGAGTTGGCGACCACGGCCCCGGTGGCACCGAGGCCGAGCACAGGCAGCAGCATGGACATCACCTTCTGCACATCGGTCAGCGGGGCATTCGAGACGAAGAGGATGTCCTTGTTGCGGATGGGAAAGCGGCGGGCGAGGAAGAAGCCGTTGGGATCGCGCATGTTGACCCGATAGATGACCGGGACCTGGGACGTTGTGCCGGCATCCGGACGCCTGAGACCGAGCTGATCGTAGTCCGACGGCTGCTCGTAGCGGATGACGAAGACGCCGGCGGGATCGGCGCGGCTGTCGTTGAGGCCACCCGTCCGGGCGATGGCCTGATCGAGGGTGATGCCGATCGCGTCGAACGGCACCACGGCATTCTGGCCGGTCGCGCCGGCCGCCGTGAAGGTCTGGGGGGCTCGCGCGACGCTGACGACATCGCCCGGCCGCACGTAGACATTCTCTGCAGGCTCGGCGAGCATGGCCTGCATCGGGATGCGCACGGAGGATCCGCCGCGCACGAGCGTGACGAAGGTCTCGTGCGCCGGCGCCTTGGTGCCGCCGGCCTGGGCCACGACATCGAGGATGCGGTCGCCGCGCGTGGTGAGCGGCACCCGGGCCCCACCGGTCACTTCGCCCACGACCGTGACGGTGTTGGCGACATTCTTGGTGATGGTGACCAGGGCCTGCGGTTCGATGGCCTTGCCGGTCAGGGCGATCACGATCGCCTCCTCGACCTGCTGGGGCGACCGGCCGACCACCCTGACCCGGCCGGCATAGGGCATGGTGATGGCGCCATCGGGGCCGACCACCTGCTCCGGGATGGTTGCGGCGCGCGAGCCGGGACCGCTACGATCGTTGGCCGGGGCGGAGAACAAGCCTCCCGCGGCGGCCTCCCAGATGACGATCTGGACGAAATCGCCGACCCCGATCACCTGGGTGGAGACCGGCCCCTGCCGGCCGAAGGTGCCTTGCATGGAAACGGCCGTCCAGGTCGCCATCTTGTCGACGACGCCGGAGTCGACGTCGACCAGAGCGAACCTGGTCTCGCCGTTCTTGGCCGGCCTGGCGGCAGCGGTGACCTCGCTGGCGGTCGGGCCGGACGAGGGCAGGCCGTCACACGCCGATAAGGTTCCAACGACCAGAAGGAGGGCGGCAAGCACACGACCCGCAAAGGGAATATCCGCCGCCCGCCGACAGGCAGCGGCCACGCCCGCAAAGGGCTGCGTCCCAGAGCTGATCATCGTGTCGCGCGGCAATCTTTGGGCATCTTCCCTCCTACACAAGCTTACCGTCCACCCGAACACAATCAAGAATAGACCAAGGCGGATTGGCCATAACGCCGGCCTTCAGCCAAGAATGTGACGCCACCCGCCATTGCCGGGCGGTGCGTCCCAATCGTACAGCTTTCGAGGGGCTTTAATTGACTTCGCCACGCCCAAAAATAGCTCAATAAAAACAAGTATGCTTTATGATGGAAACCATTGGGAGCGCGCCGTGAGTCCTCATTTCCATCTTATCCATTCCAAACGTGGTGAGGCCAGCGCGCTGAATGGCATCGTGAGACTTGACCCCGGTCGCCGCGAACTGATCGCAATGGCCCCCAAATCGACTGGACCTGGCGAGAAACGAACGGCCGCCCCCGCCCGCCCCCGGCCATGACCAAGAGCAGTGACGACGACAATACTACACAGGTGGTCCTAGATCTGTCACGGCTGGTCTTTGCCGCCTGGAGGCGCACGCCTACCGGGATCCCGCGCGTAGAGCTCGCCTACGCCGAACACTTCATCGAAAATTCGCGAGAGCGATTGCAATTCGTCGTTCTAGACGCCCTCGGTCGTCTGCGCATCGTCGACAACCGGACAGCCATCGGTTTCGTCCGGGGGATCGCCCGGTATTGGCGCGACGATGTCGCGTCCACTGCGGCTTATCTGCGCGTCGTGGTCCGCGCCCTACAGATCCATGCGTCGTTGCTGTGCGGCCTCGGCGGAAGCCTCGCCAAGGCGATTTCCCGGAGCCAGGGGCCCGTCATCTACATCATCACCTCACAGTGGCAGCTGGCGCGGGCCCGCACGATGGAACGCCTGAAAGCCGCCGAAAAGCTGAAGCTGGTCTATTTCGTCCACGACATTCTCCCCAGTGTGTTCCCAGAGTACTTCCCCGCCGACGACGAGGAGAGAACATGCCGGACGATGAAGAACGCGGCCCGGCTGGCAGACATCGTCGTTGCCAACTCACAGGCCACGGCGGATACCTTTCGCCGGAAATTCGGCATGAACCGGCCCGCCGATTCGATCGTCGTCGCCCCGCTTGGCCTCAGCACCGGAATGCCTCGAGAGAAGCGGGTCGATGAGACGGCCACGCCGTACTTCGTGATGGTCGGTACGATCGAACCGAGAAAGAACCACCTGCTGATTCTCAACCTGTGGCGTGCCCTGCGCGCCGAACTCGGCGCGGCCACGCCGCGCCTGATCCTGATCGGGGGCCGGGGATGGGAAAACGAAAACATCGTCGACATGCTGGAGCGCAGCCCATCCCTGCAGGGATTTGTCG
>ERZ1292640.2009-Hain-H43-02um-R1-2009-length-16627-cov-4_pt1 | contig 10574 bp, 9 predicted proteins | sample MGYA00564404_ERZ1292640 | MGnify/ENA primary metagenome ERZ1292640 (study PRJEB36523, sample SAMEA6512636) | groundwater metagenome | collected 2019-01-08 | study: AquaDiva: Metagenomics assemblies of 32 groundwater samples | reverse complement strand
GATGAGCTGCTGCTTGAAGGGCTCGTCCCGGAACCGGTCCCGCGCCGCGGCCGGAGGTCGCAAGGCGCGCCCCGGCGATGTCGGTCCAGACCCGTCCGAATGTCCGCTCGTAGAAGCCGAACAGCCGCTCGAGGGCGGCGAGCGGCTGGGCGCGGCGGGGCTCCGCGGGCCGCTCGAAATCGAAGACGGCCTCCCGCCGGACGCAGGGCTGGTCCTCGATGTCCTCCCGGGACTCCTTCGGCTCGATGGAGACGGGCCCCGCCATCGAGAGGGCTTCCGCGAGCAATTTGTCCTCGAGCGCCAGGAGCTCCCGCCAATCCGCGTTCGGGAAAACCTTGTCGCGCGGCGAGACGGCGGCCAGTGTCGCGATGCCCGATCCGCGCAGGCGGATCTCGAACGCCGCGTCCGGGCCGAGGGCGCGCAGCAGCCGGCGCAAAAGTCCGGCGGGTGAATCCTTCGCGTCGCTGCCGGGCTTCGATTGCGCCAGTTCCGCGAGCCGATCGAAGACGTTTGGCGGAATCCGGATCGAAGCGAACACCGTCCCGTCGCCGGGCAAAAGCGTCGCGGCCTTCGAGGCCTTCGGCGGCTCCCCGGGGTCGGGCAGCGTGCCCTTCCGGAACGAAAGCGCGACGGCGAAGGACGCGCCCTCCTTCTCGAACCGCCCGGAGATCTCCGCCGTCTCGATGCCCGTCCCGAGTGCGCCTGCAAGCCGCGCAATCTCGAGAAGCGGCGGAAGGATTGAGCCCGCCTCCGCGCCGTCCGCCGGGGGGCGATCCTCGATGCCCCGGAGCCATCGCTCGACGTCCCGGCCGCCGATTTCCTCCACGAGATTGGAGAGGACCCGCTCGGGAAGCGTCCGGCGCAACGCATCGATGGAAATCGCGATCGAGAGATCGGAATCGGGTGGCGGGGCCAGAACCTTCTCTCGCGCCGCCTTGTCCGACAGGAGCGATTTCGCGCGCTCGTCGAACCGCACCCGCGCCTCGCCCTTCTCCGGCAGGCCCGGCGCCAGAATCCGGGCGTCGCCGGCCTCCGGGGCCTTCAGGACGGGGGATACGCCCATTGCGCGGAGGCGCTCCTCGAATCCCTCGGCCTTCGCCGGCACGCAGAACATCGCAAGCATCGGCTCGTGCTCCCCCGCGACGGGAGGGAATCCGACGACGGACAACGGCCTGCCGGGGGCGAGCTCGGCCAGGAACCGCTCGAGCGGCTCGATGTCCCGCTCCGAAAGATTGATCCCGCGCTCGAACCCGTCGCCGAGCGCCGTCTTGCCCCGGGCCCGGAATTCCTTCCAGGTCGCGCCGGGGTCGCGCAGACGGATCGCAAAGATGGGCGGCGCGGGGGCGGCCGCGGGCGCCGGCGCGGCGGGTCCGTCGCCGTTTTCCTGCGCGTTCGCGGGGGCGAACGGCGCGGCGAGGACGCATGCGGCGAACGCGAGCGCGATCCTCCGCGGGGCGGGGAAGCGTCGGCGTTTCATCGGCGGCTCTCCTTTCCGGATCTGTCGGCGGCCAGTCTACCCCGGAGGAGTCCGAAGACGAGCAGGGCGAGGCCCGACGCGATCAGGGCCCCGACGGTCGCGGCGCCGAAGGCGGTGTCCGAGAGCATCTCGAGCGGGTTGTCGGGAAACTGCGCCATGACCTCCGGCATCTTCGAGGCCTGGAAGACGCCGAACATCGCAATGATCGTGGCGCCCCCGCCGCACAGGATAGAGACGCCCGCGTCGCGGCAACGCCGGCCCCGGCGCTGGAGCGTCGCGGCGATCGCGATGCAGGCGGACGCGAAGACCAGGCAGAATCCCATGGCGGCGAATTTCGCCTCGGGCGGGTCCGTCCGGAAGAACGCCAGAAGCCCCGTTCCGTAGGCGAAGAAGCCCCCGGCGATGGAGAGCGAGAGCCGCAGGATCCGCCGGGCGAGGCCCTCCGGCGCGGGCGCCTCGGAAAGCACGGGCACGTCGCCGGCCGAATCCGTCTGCGCGTTCGCGGCGGCGAAGTAGGCGTTCGCCGCGGGGCGGTAGAGAAAGAAGAGCGAGATCCCCAAGCACGCCCACGACGGAACCGTCATGACCGGGTTTTGCAGCGTCGCGAGCGACAGGCCCCCCGCGAGAAGGCTCCAGATCGCATAGAGCGGCCGCCCCCAGCCCCGGCGCTTGAGCAGGGCGATGCCGGCGACGGTGATCACGATGGTGCCCAGGGCCGCCGAGGCGATCTGCCACGGCAGCGGAATCGGATTCATCGAGATGGCCGCCCGGATTTGCGGAACGGTGAACCCCAGCACCGCCCCCGTCGGCATCGAGGCCCCGACGAATAGCAGCGCCCACGCGACGATCGTCACGGAAATCGGTCGTCGGTTCATGGCGGCTGCGCGCCCCTTCGGGACGCCTCGAAAGAATAGGCCCCCGCCGTCCGCACCGGAAGGACGGCTGCCGGGGGAGGAGTGGCGCGTCTCCACGGGCACGCAATCACATTCCCCGCGTCGTGCTCCGGGAACTGAAGGCGAAAGGCGCCGTCGCCTGCGAGGGCAGGGGGCCCGGGACGATGTGGAGGAAACGGCGCACCCCTTGAGGGCGACGTTCAGGGAGTGGCGATGGCGCCTTGAATACCAAACGAACATGTGGCATCTTCCCCGCATGAAATTCCTTTCCCGCGCTGCCGCCCTCGTACCCGTCGAGCGGGTGGAGCGGGCGATCTATTTCATCCGCGGAAGGAAGGCGATGCTGGACGTCGACCTCGCGACGTTTTATGGCGTGACGACGAAGGCTTTGAACCAGGCCGTGAAACGGAACCAGGGTCGGTTCCCCGCGGATTTCATGTTCCAACTGACGGGACAAGAGGCGAATTCTTTGAGGTCACAAATTGTGACCTCAAACGTTGGCCGCGGCGGGCGGCGCTACCGGCCCCATGCCTTCACGGAACACGGCGCCGTGATGCTTGCCAGCGTCCTGAACAGCCCGATGGCCGTGCGGGCGAGCCTCGTGGTCGTTCGGGCATTCGTGCGGATGCGGGAAGTCCTGTCCTCGAATCGGGACCTGGCCCGCAAGCTCGCCGCGTTGGAGGGAAAGTGCGACGCCCGGTTCCGGATCGTGTTCGACGCCATCCGGGGGCTCATGTCGCCGCCCGCGGAAGCGCCCAAGCCTCGGATCGGATTCCGTTCGTAATGGGCGCGTGGCCACGGACTACAATCCCCCTTGCCATGGCTCCCTCCCGCCGGAACCTCCTGCTGCTGGCCGTCCTCGTCCTGGCGCTGCCGCTTGCGCTGCTCGCCGCGCAGAAGAAGGGGGGCGGGAAGAAGGGGAAGGGCAAGCCGCCGGTCGAGAAGCCCGTCGATCCGGCGACAACGCCGGACGAGGGGGCGAAGCCCCCGAAGGACGGCGTGAAGCCGGAGGATGGGACGAAGTCGGACGGCGGGACGCCGCCGGCGGCCGCGGGAGAGACGAAGCTGGGCGCGAACGCGAGCCTCGGCGGGAAGCGGCCGTTCCCGGACGACGACCCCTGGAACCGCGACGTCTCCAAGGACCCCGTGGATCCGAACTCCGCGAAGCTCATCGCCAGCATCGGCGCGGAAAAGCCGCTGCACGCCGACTTCGGCACCGTCTGGAACGGCGCCCCGAACGGAATCCCCTACGTCGTCGTCCCGGGCACGCAGCCGAAAGTCCCCGTCTCGTTCGAATATGCGGACGAATCCGACCCGGGGTCGTACCCGATTCCGCCCGACGCGCCCGTCGAGGGCGGACCCAAGGGCGAGGGCGACCGGCACGTCCTCGTTCTCGATCGCGACAACTGGAAGCTCTACGAACTCTTCTCCGCGAGGCCGGAGGAGGGCGGCAAGCGTTGGAAGGCCGGCTCCGGCGCGATCTTCGATCTGGCGAAGAGCGCGGCGCGGCCCGCCGGATGGACGTCGGCCGACGCGGCGGGGCTGCCGATCTTCCCGGGGCTCGTGCGCTACGACGAGGCGGTGGAGCGCAAAGAGATCCGCCACGCGATCCGTTTCACCGTCGCGAAAAGCCGCCGCGCCTACGTCCCCCCCGCGACCCATTTTGCGAGCAAGGCGGCCGATCCGAACCTGCCGCCGATGGGGATGCGGGTGAGGCTCAAGGCCTCCTTCGACGCCTCCGCCTTCCCCGCGAGCGTCCAGCCGATCCTCGCGGCGATGAAGACCTACGGGATGATCGTCGCCGACAACGGCTCCGACTGGTTCGTCTCCGGCGCGCCGGATCCGCGCTGGAGCGACGACGATCTCTCGACGCTCAAGCGCATCAAGGGAAAGGACTTCGAGGTCCTGAAGATGGAAGGGGTCGTGGCGAAGTAGCGGATGCATTCCCCAGTTGATGGAGCGTTGGTCGGGGGCGGGACACGGCCCTAGGCTCCCGGTCTCCGCACGGTCCACGGCATGTAGACGAATTCATGGCGTTGGACCGTGCTCCGACAGGTCGCTACGGTCCGCGTCCCGCCCCCTCCCGTTTCTTCAAGTGGGGAATGCACCCCGAAGTAGCCTCCCTCTTGTAACGCGCTTTCGTACCCGACAGAATCCCGGGCCTTCATGGCCGCGAAACCCGCTCCGCCGAGCCCGTATCCCTACTATACGGAGCCCTTCGACTTGAAGGATCGGCCCGCCCGGTTCCTGAAGGCCTTCGCCGCCATCCTCCAGAACACGAACTACGGCCCGGTCCTCGACGCCTTCGCCCGCATCTCGCTGCACTGCGGCCGCTGCGCGGAAACCTGCCAGGTTCACCAGGCGACGAACGCGACCCCGGACAATCCCTGCAACCGATCGAATCTTTTGCTCAAGGTCTACCGCCGCTACTTCACGATGTCGGGGATGCTGAAGGCCCGGCTCGGCTTCGGCTGGAATCTTTCGGACGCCGACATCGACGAGATGGCCGAGGCCTACTACCGCTGCACGGCCTGCCGGCGCTGCCGGACGGTCTGTCCCGTGGGGATCGATCACGGCCTCGTGACGCACATCGCTCGCTGGGTTCTTGCCGAGATTGGGATCGTGCCGAAGGCCCTCGTGCTGGCCGTGCGGGAGCAGCTGGAGGGGAAGTCCGGCAACACCTCGGGCATCCCCGCCCCGGCCCTGAAGGACACCCTGGAGTTTTTGGAGCAGGAATTCGTGGACAACTACGGCGTGAAGGTGCCGTTCCCCGTGGACGCAGACGGCGCCGAGCACGTCTTCTTCCCGGCGGTGAGCGACTACCTGCTGGAGCCCGACGTCCTGATGGGCGTCGCGGGCGTCATGCACGCCAGCGGCGGGTCGTGGACCATCGGGACCGGCTACTTCGACGGCATCAACTACGGCCTCTTCTACAGCGACCGGATGCTCTCCCGGATCGTGCGCAAGGAACTCGCGGAGGTAAAAAGGCTCCACGGGAAGAAAATCCTGATCGGCGAGTGCGGGCATGCCTCGCGAGTGGCGCGAGAGTTCGGGCCCATCTTCGGCGGGGGGCCAACGGAAGCGCCCCCGGTCGTGAACATCATGGAATACACCTACGACGCCTTCCGCCGAGGCGCGCTGAAGCTCAAGAAGGGCGTCATCCCGGAGCGGACGACCTATCACGACCCCTGCAACATCGTCCGGTCGGGCTGGATCGTCGAGCAGCCCCGCGAGATTCTCAAGCATATCTGCGCCGATTTCGTCGAGATGACCCCCAACCGCAAGGACAACTACTGCTGCGGGGGCGGCAGCGGGACCGTCTCCATCGACGAAATGCGCGCCTTCCGGACCGGCACGCAGGGGCTTCGCAAGGCCAAGCAGATCCGGGAGACGGGCGCGACGCTGGTGGTGTCGCCCTGCGCGAACTGCAAGAAGCAGATTCGCGAGGTCTGCGAGGACAACGGCTTGAAGAATGTCCGTGTCGTGGGCCTGCACGACCTCGTCCTCAAGGCCATCGAGTTTCCCGAATCTTCGCGCGTGAAGAAGGAGGGGCCGGCCCCGGCCGGCGCTTGAGCATGGAAGCGATGATCGAGTTCGCGCGCGGTCCGCTCCTTCGGTTCGCGCTCCTCTTCATGGCGCTGGGGCTCCTCCGGAACCTCGTCCTCGCCGCCTCGGGCTTCGCCCGGATCCTTTTGCGCACCGACGATCCGCGGATTTCCTGGCGCAAGATCCTCGAGGGCGCGCGGGGCCGGGTCTTCCCGTCCCCCGGCGCCACTCACCGGCGCGGCTACGGCTACCTCTCCCTCATCCTTCACGTCGGCCTCGTCGTCACGCCCATCTTCCTGGCCGGGCACGTCCTGATCGTCCGTCGGAACCTCGGCATCGGCTGGCCCTCGCTTCCCGCCGCCGCGGCGGACGTCCTCGCGGCGGCCACGGTGCTCTCCGCCCTTGCCATGATCGCCTCACGGCTTTCCTGGAAGACCCTGCGCCAGCTGACGGGCGCGAGCGATATTTTTTTCCTCGCGCTGCTTGCGACGGTCTTCGCCTCGGGATTCATGGTTTCGCATCCGGGCGCGAACGTCCTGGGCTACCCGGCCGCCATGCTTTTGCACCTGCTCGCGGCGGACCTCGTCTTCATCCTCGTGCCCGTGACGAGGCTGGCGCACGTTTCGCTCATCCCTGCCGCCCACGCGCTTGGGGACATCGGCTGGAAGCTCGCTCCCGACGGCGGCGAGGCGGTGGCGCGCGCGCTTGGGAAGGAGAAGCAGCCGATATGAACGTGAAGCGGATGGCCATCCTCACCGACGTGACCCGCTGTATCGGCTGCGAGGAGTGCGTCCGGGCGTGCAAGGGGACGAACGCCACGGGGAAGGACAAGCCCTGGCGCTGGCAGGAATCGATCGATTCCCTCTCGGCCGCCCGCTGGACGACGATCCGCGCCCGCCCGCCCGGCCGGTCCGTCCGCCAGCAGTGCCGGCACTGCCTCTCTCCCGCCTGCGTTTCGGCCTGCCCTGTCGCGGCGCTCCGGAAGACCGCCGAGGGCGCCGTGACGTATCGATCCGACATCTGCATGGGCTGCCGCTACTGCATGATGGCCTGCCCCTTCCAGATCCCGCGCTACGAGTGGGATTCCGCCGTGCCGCGCGTCCGGAAGTGCACGCTCTGCCACGAACACATCTTCGCCGGCAGGCTTTTGGAGCCCGCCTGCACGAAGGCCTGTCCCGCCGACGCGACGAAATTCGGCGAGCGCGACGCGCTGCTCTCCGAGGCCCGCGAGCGGATCCGGGCGAACCCGAAGCGCTACGTCGACCGGATCTGGGGCGAGCACGAGTACGGTGGAACCTCGGTGATGTACGTCTCCGACGTCGACCTCGGATTTCTCGCCTGGAAGGACGAGCCTGGGGGGGCGGCGCTGCCCGACCTCACGAAGCCGGCACTCTTGAGCGTCCCGCCGGTCTTTCTCGGCGTGGGAGCGGTCCTCTACGGGACCTGGTGGGTCATCGAACGGAGGATGCGTCTCCAAAAGGAGCAGCCGAAAGAAGGCGCGCCGCCGCCGGAAGGAGGCGGGGCCTGACGGCCGCGAGAACGACATGCGCTTGCACCTCGTGAAGATGTTCCTGTGGGCCTGCCTTGGCGTGGCCGCCGTCGTGATCGTCGCTCGCTTGCTCCTCGGCCTCGGGGCGACCACCGCGCTCACGGACGCGACCCCCTGGGGCCTCTGGATCGGCTTCGACGTGCTAGGCGGCGTGGCGCTCGCCGCCGGCGGCTTCGTCATCGCCGCCTCCGTCCATATCTTCCATCTCGAGCGCTACCGCCCCATCCTTAGGCCGGCCATCCTGACGGCGTTCCTGGGCTACATCGCGGTGGCCGTGTCGCTGGTCTTCGACATCGGCGTGCCCTGGAACATCTGGCGGCCGATGCTCTTCTGGCAGCCGAACTCGGCTTTGTTCGAGGTGGCGTGGTGCGTCATGCTGTATCTCTCCGTGCTTGCGCTCGAGTTCTCGCCGGTGGTGCTCGAGCGGACGCCCTTCACGAAGGTGCTCGCCCTGCTGAAGAAGGTCACGATCCCGCTCGTGATTCTCGGGGTGATGCTGTCCACCCTGCACCAGTCCTCGCTCGGGACGCTGTTCGTGCTCATGCCGGCCCGCCTGCACCCCCTGTGGTATTCCCCGCTCCTTCCGATCCTGTTCCTCGTGTCGGCCGTCGGGTTGGGGCTTTGCACGGTGATGATCGAGTCTGCGGTCACCTCGTGGCTGTTCCGGAAAAAGCCCGAGACGCACCTGTTCTCCGGACTTGCGCGAGCGGCCGCCTGGGTGCTGGGCTCGTACGCCGCGCTCCGGATCGGCGATCTCGCGGTGCGCGGGGCGCTCGGAAGCCTGTTCTCCGATCCCCGGGAAAGCGTCCTGTTCGTCCTCGAAATGGGGACCGGTGCCGTTCTTCCGATCGCGCTCTTCGTCCTGCCCCGGACCCAAAACTCGCCGGCCGGCATCCTTTTGGCGTCCGTCTCGGCCGTGCTGGGATTCGTGCTCAACCGGCTGAACGTCTGCGGGCTTCTTACCACCGGGTACGTCCCCGCCTGGACCGAGGTCGCCATCACGCTAGGCGTGCTGGCCGGCGCCGCGCTTGCGTTCCTGTTCTTCGCCGAACACTTCTCCGTGTACGAGTCTCCCCGGGCCGGGTCCGATTCCCCTTGGCCCGAGGGCGATCCGGTGACGGGCGTTCGCCTGGGCGGGATCTGGGCCGGTCCGGAGCGCCGCCATTCGCTTGCGTTCGCGGCGGGGGCGGCGCTCGCCTTCGCGCTCATCCCCGGCAACGTCCTCTCCGGCGCGAGCCCTTCGCGAACGCCCGTCCGCGGGCCGAGGGTCGTGGACGCGATCTCCTCCCCGGTCGAAGGCGTCACCTTCCGCCGGCTCTCGGCGCCGCCCCCGGGCGGGGCCGCGGCGGCAGGGCTCGCCGACGGCCGGCTGCACGCCCTTTCGATCGACGGCAACCGCGACGGAAGGCGTGTCCTCTTCGACCACGCGGGCCACCAGAAGCGCGCCGGCGGCTCCGCGTCCTGCCGGCTCTGCCACCACGCCAACGAGCCCGGCGCGCTCGCGACCACATGCGCCGAGTGCCACGCCGACATGTACCTGGCGAGCGACACGTTCAGCCACCCCTCGCACGTCCGGAAGACCGGCGGGACGAAAGGCTGCGCCGGCTGCCACAAGGATCCGGGCGCCCCCAAGACGCGGGAATCGGCCGCCTCATGCCTGGACTGCCACAAGGAATTCGCAAGCCAAGGCAGCCGAATCCCGCCTCCCGTGAAGCGCTTTGCGGGCATGGCCCCGGGCTACAAGTCCGCGATGCACGGCCTGTGCATCTCCTGCCACAAGGAGGCGCAGCAAAAGACCCCCGCCCTCGGCGCGGCGTTCTCCCAGTGCCGGTCCTGCCACGATCCGAAAGCAGGGGAACGCCCGTCACCGGGCGGAGCCCCCTCCGGCGCGGCCGGAAAATAGGGAACGGGACGGAAGCCGGAGAAGCATGCTCCGGCTCCGCCGTGGGGCCTCTGCCGGCCGCCGGGGATTTCCTACACGCAGCCCGTGGGCTTCGGGAGGCCCGCCAGCTTGCAGGCGCCCTTCGCAGGGCCCGAGGGGAACAGCTCGTAGATCTGCGGCAGCGTGAAGCCGGACTCCTTGCAGACCTTCCGGACCATGGGGGCCACGCCGAACTGCTGGAAGTAGCCGCGGATGAAGTTGATCACCTTCCAGTGGCCCTCGGTCAGATCCTTCACCCCTTCGAACGTGGCGAAGGCCTTGGCCATGTCTTCGTTCCAGAGGGCGGGATCGCAGAGGAAACCATCCTCGTCCACTTCTACCGGCTTTCCGCCGACGTCTACGGTCGCCATGGGGGCCTCCTTGGGCTTTCGGGTCGCTAGAACTTGAACTGGGTCGTCGTCCTGAACGTCGTCGTCGCGTGGGTGAAGTCGTCGATGTGCTTGTCCGTGAACGGGATCCCCGTCCGGCTGAAGAAGCGCTCCCAGCCGATGCGGTCGATCCATTCGCCCACGCGCTCGCCGGATTTCGCGTCCTTCGCCCAGACCTCGACGATGTTCTTCACGGCCTTCGTGACCGACGGCCAGCGCGGCGGCTCGTTCGGGATGAACGGGATCGCGAGGCGCGAGAACTTCGGCGGCGTCCGGGCGTTCGAGATCTTCCCGCCGACCCAGATGGACAGGCCGTCGTTCACCGGGTCCATCACGTCGATCGCGGGGCAGACCGCGGCGCAGTTCGCGCAGAACATGCACTTCTCCTCGATGATCTCGATGCTCTTCTTCTGGGGCAGCGGCCGGATCGCGCCGGTCGGGCAGGAGGCCACCGTCGAGGGGATCTCGCACATCTTCGGGACGTTCTCGTGGTTGATTCGCGGGAACGTGCGGTGGATGCCGACGACCGCGATGTCCGAGCAGTGGCAGGCCCCGCACATGTTCACGCAGCAGGCCATGGCGAGCCGCAGGCGCGAGGGAACCTTGATGTCGCCGGTGAAATAGGGGTGGAGCTCGTCCATGATCGCTTTCACGATTCCCGAGGCGTCCGTGACCGCGCTCTTGCAGTGGATCCAGCCCTGCGTGTGGACGACGTTGCTGATCCCGTAGCCGACCCCGCCGACGAGGAATTTCTTCGCCTTGAGTTCGGCGAGCAACGGCTCGACCTTGCTCGCGTCGG
>ERZ1292640.4518-Hain-H43-02um-R1-4518-length-10576-cov-4_pt1 | contig 10576 bp, 8 predicted proteins | sample MGYA00564404_ERZ1292640 | MGnify/ENA primary metagenome ERZ1292640 (study PRJEB36523, sample SAMEA6512636) | groundwater metagenome | collected 2019-01-08 | study: AquaDiva: Metagenomics assemblies of 32 groundwater samples | reverse complement strand
TGCTTGCGCCAGTACTCGGGCAGGCTCGCGACGAGGAACGGCGTTGAAGAGTCGAAGGTCGAGGAGTCGAAGGTCGAATGGAGGCGGCCGATCAACGCGGCGGTCGAGTCCCACGACTGGTCCCAGCCCCGGTTGGAGATCTCCGCCCGGTTGCCGAGCACGATCAGGTGCAGACCCGAGAGCGACAACTCCTCGCCGTCCAGGAGACGCGGCGCCCGGTCCACGCCGTCGGTCCGCCACCGGCTCGCGGCACCGAAGCGATTGTGATCAGTGACGAAGGCGGCGTCGAAGCCGGCGCGCGCGTGCCACGCGGCGCTGGCCATGGCGCCGAACCCCGGACGGCCGTCGTGCGAGAGCGCGGTGTGCGAGTGGATGTCGAAGACCAGGGCCTCGGGATCGTCGGCCACGAGGCGCGGGATCGGCCGCGGGAGGAACGCCGCCCAGGCGATGAAGCCGCTGATCGACAGGACGAACAGCGCCCACACCGCCGCCTCCCGCGCGCCCCGGATCGCGGGGGAGGCAGTCGGCGCGCCGCCGGCTCCGCGGCCGAACAGCCGCGCGAGCGCGAACAGCAGCACCGCCCAGACCATGAAGCCGATGATGTCATGCCGGCTGCCGCCGTTCAGCCAGTCGGCCAGCAGCGTGAACGGGGCGAAGTAGACGTGGCCGATCGGGTAGACGAGCCGCACGCCGGCGGGAGCGGCGCCGGTCACGACGTCGACCAGCGGGGTGCGGTGGAAGAGCTGCGCGAGGACGACGATCGCGCTGAGGAGGGCCGGCAACCGCCAGCGACGAATGCCCGTTAGCGCTCACCCTGCTCGGCGGCGGACTCGCGCAGGACTCGCGCGACCGCGTCCGCCACGCGTTGCCGGAGCTGCGCCGTGCGGGCGGCGGGATGGTCGTAACGCAGCACGATTTCGGCGCCGTCGCCGATGCTCACCCGGTACCATGCCCCCGGCTCCAGCGCGGCGGGCTCGACGCCGCCACGGCGCTCCGGCGCTGACTCGGTGCGCGAGCCGCGGTTCGCGAAGACCCGCGCCACACGGCCGCGCGGGGCCGACCGACTGTGAAACTCGAGCTGCTCGGGGGCGGGGATGCCGCCCAGCGCGCTCGCCACCCGTTTCTCGAGGACGTCGCCCGGCGCCTCGGCCAGCTCGCGGGTGATCGCGGTGAGCGTGGCACCCTCCATCTGCCGCAGCTTGATGGCGAGAAGCTGCAGGAGGTGGCGATAGCCATACGTGGCCGCCGTCCCGCGCCCGTCGGGCGGGCTCATCAGGTGGCGCGTCACGTAGAAGCGGATCGTGCGGTCTGAGGGCCGGCTCTGGGCAGCCGCGTTGATCGGCGTCACGCCCGAGGCGTCGAGGATGCCGCCGGAGAGCGCGGCGAGATCGCGAATGTTCCAGGGAGCCAGCTTCGCGTACTCGCGAAGCGTAATCAGCGGGTCGTTCATGGCGCGGGGGATAACGTACCGGCGACACGACAGTGTCGCAAATCCCGAATCGCCCCCCCCGCCGCCACCGGATCTTGACAGCCGCGGGTAGCGTGGTTTGGCGCTGCTTGGCGTGCCGGCGGCCTGAGAGGACAGAGGGACCGCGGGGGCGTTGGTGGGTGCCTCCGTTCGTTTTCGCACCGCGACGCAACACCGCGCGCCGACGCCCCGGCGCGTGCCCGCTATGCTCGGCCCATGGATCGCGGCGTCACCCTCCCCGAGTTGCTCACCGTGCTGGCGATCGTCGGCATCTGCGCGTCCATCGCGATCCCGCCGCTGGACCGCGCGCTCGACCAGGCCGCGGTCGCCGAGGCGGCCGACCGCTACGCGGCGGTCCACGAGACGACGCGCCAGCTCGCCGTCGCGCGAGGCACGCTCGCGCGCGTCGAGCTCGACACTGCGCTCCGCACCGCCACCATCGCGCTCCAGCGCACGCGCACGGCGTGGGACACCGTGCAGGTCCACACGCTCGGCACCGCGCGCATGCAGCTGACGCAGAAGGTCGTCACCTTCGGCCCGTTCGGCCTCGGCTTCGGCGCGTCGAACACGCGGATCGTCTTCGCGCGCGGCGCTGCGGCGGCCACACTCACTGTCTCCCGCAGCGGCCGGCTGAAACGGTTCTGAGGGCGATTGCAACCTTCCTCCCCCCTTGGGCATCCAACGATGTGAAGGAGGAGGGGATCATGGTCGCGGTGAACGAGGGACTGCTGGGTGGCGAGGGCGAGCGGCTGACCTACGAGGATGTGGTCGCGCGCAGAGTCTGACGGCGGCTTTGCCCGATCACTCGGCCCGGGGGCTCGTCCCCCGGGTCGTTTCGTTTCGGAGGGCTGAGGACGGAGGACGGAGGACTGATCGGTCCTCAGTCCTCCTGATTGGCGAACTCGAGCTGGGCGGTGATCTGCGTAACCGGCAGGACGCGCACCGCGCCGAAGAACCGCGACGGCGGCGCGATCCCGTACTCGCGCATGTCCACGGGGAAGGAGGCCGTGACCTCGGCGCCGCTCGCGCGCAGGACGACGGTACCCGGCACGCGCACGGCCTTCGTGACGCCGCGGATCGTCAGGTTCCCGGTGAAGGCGACGCTGGTCGTATCGCCGTGCGGGTCGCCCGGCGCCACGCCGGTCAGCTCGAAGCGGATCGTGGGAAAGGAGTCGGCCCGCATGGCGTTGCGCATGTGGGAGTCGCGCAGCCCAATGCCGGTGCGCATCTCCGCCACACGCACCTCGACCACGCCGGTGACGCTCGCCAGCTCCGTGCCGGAGAACTCGGCCCGCGCCACCGGCGCGTGGCCGACGAAGTCGTTCACCGTGGTGGCCGCCATCGCGAAGCTCACCTCGCCGTGCCGCAGCGGGGCCGCCGTCACCGCCTGAGCGCCGGCGGCCGCCGGCCCCACCGCGGCCGCGACGGCCAGGGCGACGCGCCTGCGGTTGGCCTTCAGGCGCGGCTCCCCGCCGGCACCGGCTGGGCCGCGTACGGCCGGCAGATCTCCCGCGCGGCTGCGGCGAACGGGGCTGGCGAAACGCCGAAGACGGTCGGCAGCGCGTTGTTCACCGTCGTACTCCCCTCGAGCAGCATCTGGAGCTGGTCGGGCGTGATCGGATTGAGGTTCGGGAGCGCCATGCCCGCGCAGGCGGCGAAGCGGACGACGCTCACCGGGACCGAGATCCGCCGCCGCTGCACGCCGAGGGCGCGCTCGAGCGCGTCGAGCACCTGGTGGTACGTGAGCGCCTCGGGTCCCGCGATGTCGAACGTCCCCGCGATGTCCGGCCGCTCGACCGCCAGGGCGAAGGCCTCGGCAACGTCGTCGGCCGTGACGGGCTGGAGCTGGTAGCGACCGTTGCCGATCACCGGGATCACCGGCGAGAAGCGCAGCATGTCCACCATCATCCGCAGCGCCGCATTGCCCGGCGCGGCGATGATCGAGGGCCGCATGATCGCGTGCGGAAGTCCGCTCGCGCGCACCGCCTCCTCGCCCGCCGCCTTCGTCCGGTGGTACGCCGTGGCCGAACGATCGGGTCTCGCCCCGAGTGCGCTCATCTGCACGAACCGGGTCACGCCGGCCTCGCGCGCCGCGTTCACCGCGTTGCGGGTGCCGTGCGCGTGGACCCGCTCGAACGTCTGCCGGCCGATCTCGACGATCACCCCGGCCAGGTGCACGAGCGCTCCGGCCCCGCGCACCAGCGAGCGCAGCGCGTCCTGATCGTGCAGGTCGCCCTGGACGAGCTCCACGCCGCCGCGGTCCCGGAGCCAGCCGTGCTTAGACGGCTCGCGGGCCAACACGCGCAGCTCGTGCTCGCGGCGCAGCAGCCGCTCGATGATGTGGCGGCCGACGAACCCCGTGCCCCCAGTGATCGCCAGAAGCATGCTGCCAAAATGTGGTGTTCCTCATCGGCGCGAAACCATCCCTTGACCCGACCGTAGTGCATAAGTAGACTTCGGGCGGAATTGACTGCAGTATACTCTTGTAACGAGTTCAGAATTCGAGGTCGTATGACAGAAGCAGCGCTCGGGCGGCGCGAGCGGAAGAAGGAAGAGACCAAGCGCAGGATCTTCGAGGCCGCCATCAAGTTGTTCAACGAGAAAGGGTTCGACGCCGCGACGGTGGACGAAATAGCCGAGCGGGCGGACGTGGCGAAGGGCACCTTCTTCAACTACTTCCCGCGCAAGCAAGCCGTCCTGGAGTACCTCAGCGGCGAGTGGCTGGAGCTGGCCGAGGACCAGGCGGCGGCTGTGCACCTGCCGGCGGCAGAGCGCATCATCAACCTGTTCGCGGCCGCAGCGGGCTCCTATGGCGAGAACCGGGAGCTGACGCGCCTGGTGGTGCGCTCGAGCATGGAGCAGATGTGCTGCCCCGAACCGGAGGGTGCCTGCGACCGGCTCGACCAGCTCTTCGAGGACATCTTCCGCGACGGCGTGGCGCGCGGCGAGTTCCGCGCCGACCTGGAGCCGCACTCGGCGTTCGGCGTCTGCGGGTCGGTCTTCCTGGGCACGCTGCTCTGGTGGGTCGGTACGGCGGACGGACGGCTCGACCCGGCCGCGCGCGACATCAGCCTGCCCGATGCGGTCAGGCACCAGTTGTCGGTCGTCTTCGACGGTTTGCGCGCGCCGCGCGTGGCGGAGGGATGAGCCATGCGCACGACATCCATCGTCGTCGCTCTCGGGTTGTTACCCGCCGCCCTCGCGGGCCAGGCGCACCCCGCAGCCACGCAGGCGCCGATCCGGCTCACGATGCAGGAGGCGGTGCGGCGTGCCCTCGCGACGGGCGAGGAAGTGCGGCTCGCCGAGGCGGCGCACCGGCAGGCGCACGGCCAGGTGACGCAGGCCTACTCGGCCGCGCTCCCGGAGCTGCGCGCGAACCTCACGTACACGCGGACGTTCGCCTCGGTCTTCGCGGGCGGGCAGCAGACCGGCCCCTCGCTGCCCCCGTTCGAGCCGGACACGACCGCCTCGTTGGGCGACCGCATCCGCTACCTCGAGGACGAGTATCCGAACGCGCTGCCGCGCGGCATCGGCCAGCTGTTCGCGGCGACGCCGTTCGGGCGCGCGAACACCTACGTTGCGTCGCTGACGCTGACGCAGACGCTGTTCCAGAGCGGGAAGATCGGCGCGGGGTTGCGCGGGGCCCGGGCGTACGAGCGGGCCGCCACGGCCCAGCTGGAGGAGACCCGGCATGACGTCGTGTTCCGGGTGAAGCAGGCGTACCTCAACGCGCTCTTCGCGCAGCGGCTGCTGGACATCGCCGAGGGGAGCAAATCGCTCTCGGACGAGCAGCTCAGGCGGGTGGAGCTGAACCACCGGGTCGGCTCCTCGGCCGACTACGACCTGCTCAGGGCGCAGGTGGAGTCGGCGAACCAGGAGCCACAGGTGATCGGGGCGCGCAACCAGCGCGACCTGGGGATGCTCGAGCTGCGGCGGCTGGTGAACGTCCCGCCCGAGCAGCCGGTGGAGTTGGATGCCGGCATCCTCGCGGCGGGCGACTCGCTCCCCGAGGTGGACTTCGCGGCGGTGCAGATCGACCTCGCGAGCCGCGCGGCCCTCGAGGCGGCGCAGGCGACGGTGGAGTTCCGGCGCCAGGCGGTGCGCGTGTACCGGGCAGACCTGTTCCCGTCGCTGAAGTTCACGATGAACTTCGGTGGGCAGGCCTTCCCGAACGGCACGTTCCCGGGGGGCCTGAGCGACTTCCGGCGCGACTGGAACGCCTCCCTGACGCTCTCGCTGCCGATCTTCGACGGCTTCCGGATCCGGGGACAGGTGGCGCAGGCGCGGGCCGAGTTCGAGCGGGCGGAGCTGGAGCTCGAGCAAACGCGCGAGGCGGTGACGATCGAAGTGCAGCAGGCGCAGCTCGAGCTGGCGCGTGCGCGCGCGCTCGTCGCGGCGCGGCGGCAGACGGTCGCGTGGGCGGCGCGGGCGCACCACCTCGCGTCGGTGCGCTACACGAACGGCATCGCGACGGCGCTGGAGGTCTCGGACGCCCGGCTGGCGATGCAGCAGGCGCAGGTGAATGAGGCTCAGGCCACGAGAGACTATCTGCTCGGCGTGGCGGCGTTGGAGCGGGCCCTCGGCCGGCCCGTGCCGATGGTACGGCGAGGCGATCAGCGGGCAGTGGGCGCAGTGGGCGCAGTGGGCGCAGTCGGTGGGCAGCGCTCAGGCGACAGCCGGTAACGTGAGGCCAAGGGGAATGCTTCGTATGAAGGCATATGTGAAGGCCGGGATGGCGGCGGCGCTGGTGTGCGGCGCGGCCGCTTGCGGCGGCAAGGCGGGCTCGGAGACGGCGCAGGCGGCGACGACCACGGCGGCGGTGACGCTGGACGCGGCGGACGTTGCCCAGGCCTCGCGCGCGACGTTGCGCGAGGGCGTGCCGGTCTCTGGGCCGCTGGAGCCCAAGGTGAACATCACGGTCGGCGCGCCGATCGCCGAGCAGGTGGCCGAGATGTTCGTGGACGAGGGCCAGCCGGTGCGGCAGGGCCAGCCGCTGGCGCGGTTCCGTGACGACGTGGTGCGCGCGGCGGCCGCCTCGGCGCGGGCCGACGTGGCCACCGCGCGGATGCAGGTGAACGTGGCGGTCGCGGAGTCGTCCCGCGCGGACGCGCTGCTGCGCGAGGGCGCGATCGCCCGCCGCGACCACGACAACGCCCTGCTGACGGTGGAGTCGGCGCGGGCGCGGCTCGCGCTCGCCGAGGCGCAATCCGCGAGCGCCGAGGACCGGCTCGAGACGGCGACGCTCAAGGCGCCGGTCGCCGGCGTGATCAGCCGCCGCCACGCGCAGGCGGGCGACCGCGTGGACTTCGGAGAGCCGGTCGTGGACCTCGTGGACACGCGCACGCTGCAGCTTGCGGCCTCGGTGCCGACGGACCGGCTGGCGGAGCTCCGGATCGGGCGGCCGGTGAGCCTCCGGGTCGCGCAGCTCGAGGGGACGGAGATCGCCGGCCGGATCAGCCGCATCAACCCGACGGCCGATCCGGCGACGCGCCAGATCAAGATCTACGTGGACATCCCCAACGCCGGGCATCGGCTCGTCGGCGGGCTGTTCGCCTCCGGCCGCGTGGTGACGCACGAGGTGGTGGATGCGGTGGCGGTGCCGCGCGCCGCGGTGCGCTACGAGGGCGAGGAGCGCTCTCCGATCATCTACGTCGTGGACCACGGCAAGGTCGCCCGGCGCCCCGTGGGTCTGGGCATCGCGGACGAGGCGCAGTCGCTGGTCCAGATCACCTCCGGCCTCGCCGGCGGGGAGACCGTGATCGTGGGGCCGATCGAAGGTCTGTCGGACGGCTCGCCCGTCGAGATCAGTGGGAGCCCGCGCGACTCCGCGGGCGGCCGGGCGCGGTAGGGGGGCGGCCCATGTTCCTCTCCAACCTGTCGATCAAGCGTCCCGTCTTCGCCACGATGATGATGCTGGCGCTCATCGTGCTGGGGTTGTTCTCGCTGCGCCGCCTCAAGCTCGACGAAATGCCCGACGTCGAGCTCCCGTTCGTGATGGTGCAGACCCGGTATCCGGGCGCCAGCCCGGAGGCGGTGGAGCGCGAGGTCACCAAGAAGATCGAGGAGGCCGTCAACCCGATCGAGGGCGTCAAGCGGATCGAGTCGTCCTCGGTCGAGGGCTTCTCGACGATCTTCATCGAGTTCGAGCTCACGACCAGGGTCATGAACGCGCAGGCGGACGTCCGATCCAAGCTGGACGCGATCCGGACCGAGCTGCCGCTGGACATCGACCCGCCGCTGGTGTCGCGCTTCGACTTCCGGCAGAACCCCATCATCAGCCTGGCGCTGTCGGGCCAGGGGTGGGCAATGCGCGACCTCACGCGGCTCGCCACGGAGACGATCGCCCGGCGCATCGAGACGGTGGACGGCGTCGGGAGCGTCACCGTGGTTGGCGGCCTGGAGCGCGAGATCCACGTGCTGCTCCTGCCCGCGCGGATGGAGGCACTGGGCGTCAGCCCCGACCTGGTGGCCGCGGCGCTGCGGCGCGAGAACATGGACACGCCGGCGGGCCGGGTGGAACGGGGCAACGCCGAGCAGCTGGTGCGGGTGAAGGGCCGGATCACCGACCCGATGGCGTTCGCCAGCGTGGTGGTCGCCACCCGCAGCGGCACGCCGGTGCGGCTGGGCGAAGTGGCCCGCATCGAGGATGCGCAGGAGGAGGAACGCTCGGTCGCGGAGTTCTCCGGATCCCGGGCGATCGGCATCGACATCCGGCGAGTCTCCGGCGCCAACGTGGTGGACGTCGCCGACGGCGTGAAGTCCGTGATCGCGCAGCTCAATGCCGAGCTGCCCCGCGGAACCCGCCTCGAGGTCATCCGGGACAACTCGACGTGGATTCGGGAGTCGCTGGGCGACGTGCAGCTGGCGCTGGTGCTCGGCGCGCTGCTCACGATCCTGATCGTCTTCCTGTTCCTCAACTCGTGGCGGTCCACGGTGATCACGGGGCTCACGCTGCCGGTCTCCGTGATCTCGGCGTTCCTCGTGGTCTACGCCATGAACTTCACGATCAACACGATGACGCTCATGGCGCTGTCGCTGGCGGTCGGGATCCTGATCGACGACGCCATCGTGGTCCGGGAGAACATCGTCCGCCACGTGGAGCGCGGCAAAGACCACCACACGGCGGCGCGGGAGGCGACCAGCGAGATCGGCTTCGCCGTGCTGGCGACGACGCTGTCCATCCTGGCGGTGTTCGTGCCGGTGGGGTTCATGGGCGGCATCGTGGGCCGGTTCTTCTTCCAGTTCGGGATCACCATCGCGTTCGCAGTGGCGGTGTCGCTGTTCGTGTCGTTCACCCTGGACCCGATGCTCTCGTCCCTGTGGTACGACCCGCAGGCTGCCGGCCACGCCGAGCGCGGGCCGATCGGCAAGCGGCTGGAGAAGTTCAACGGGGCATTCCGGGATCTTGGCCGCCGGTACCAGCGAATGATCGCGTGGGCGCTCGACCACCGGTTCTCGACGCTTGGCATCGCCGGCGGCGCCTTCGCCGCAGCGATCGTCCTGATGGCCGTCGGCGCGGTCGGCGGCCAGTTCATGCCGCTCACCGACCGCGGCGAGCTGCAGGTGGGGATCGAGACGCCCGTGGGCTCCTCGCTCGCCTACACGCGCGCCAAGGGCGAGGAGATCGACCGCTCCCTGCGCTCGCGGCCCGAGGTGGCGTACACCTACTTCACGATCGGCGGCGGCCAGCAGCGCACCGTGACCGACGGCACGATTTACGTCAAGCTGAAGCCGAAGGGTGAGCGGAGCCTTACCCAGGAGCAGTTCGAGATCGCGCTCCGGCGCGACATGCCGACGTTCAGGGGCGTCCAGGCCAGGATCGGCGAGGCGGGGGGCATGGGTGGCGGGCAGGCGCCCGTCCAGATCAACATCATCGGTCCCGACATGGGGCGGCTCGAGGACCTCAGCGATCAGATGGTTGCGCGGATCCGCGATGTCCCGGGTCTGGTGGACCTCGAGTCGAGCCTCGAGGGCCGCAAGCCCGAGTATGTGATCGAGGTGAACCGGGACCTGGCCGCCGATCTCGGGCTGTCGATCGGGGGGATCTCCAACACCCTGCGCACGGTGCTGGCGGGCCAGCGGGTCACCAACTTCGAGGACGAGACCGGGCTCACCCACGACGTGCGCGTCCAGGTGGCGCCGGAGTTCCGCACGTCGTACGCCGACATCGGGCGCATCCCGCTGTCGACGGGCGCGATGAACCCGCGCACCCTGGCGCCCGTGACGGTGCCGCTCGGCCAGGTGGCCGAGATCCATCCTGGTGGGGCACCGAGCGAAGTCAAGCGGCTCTCCCTGGAACGGATGGTGCGGGTCGAGGGGAACTACCAGGGCCGTGCGCTCACCCAGGTGATGGGAGACATCCAGGCGCGCCTCTCCGGGCTCGCGCTGCCGCCGGGCTACCGCCTCAACGTCGGCGGCGAGTCGGCCGACTTCGCCGACACGGTGGGCTACATCCTCGAGTCGCTGGCGCTGGCGGTCATCTTCGTCTACCTGATCCTGGCATCGCAGTTCGGCTCGTTCCTCCAGCCGCTGGCCATCATGCTCTCGCTGCCGCTGTCGATCATCGGTGTGCTGCTCGGCCTGCTGCTCACGGGCGACACGTTCAACATCATGAGCATGATCGGGATCATCATGCTGATGGGACTGGTGACGAAGAACGCCATCCTGCTGGTGGACTTCGCCAACAAGGCGCGGGGGCGCGGGCTGCCGCGGCGGGAGGCGCTGATCGAGGCGGGAGGGACCCGGTTCCGGCCGATCATGATGACCACGTTCTCGATGATCTTCGGGATGCTCCCCACCGCGCTGGCGCTGGGCGAGGGCGGCGAGTTCCGCGCGCCGATGGCCCGCGCGGTGATCGGCGGGCTGATCACCTCGACGCTGCTGACGCTGGTCGTGATGCCGGTGGTCTACACGTTTCTGGACGACTTCGGCGCGAAGGTGCTGGGGTGGGTGAAGCGCGGCGCGCCGGGGGAGGGGCGGGCGCGGGAGGCGGAGCGCGCGCCCCACCCCGTGCCGGAGGGCGTGCCCGCGGACTAGCCCCCCGACAGGTCCGTCATCTTCGTCCCAGCTACATAGCTCGTCGCCGTGTCGCGGTCCAGCTCCGCGACA
>ERZ1292640.4516-Hain-H43-02um-R1-4516-length-10578-cov-5_pt1 | contig 10578 bp, 5 predicted proteins | sample MGYA00564404_ERZ1292640 | MGnify/ENA primary metagenome ERZ1292640 (study PRJEB36523, sample SAMEA6512636) | groundwater metagenome | collected 2019-01-08 | study: AquaDiva: Metagenomics assemblies of 32 groundwater samples | reverse complement strand
ACTACGACGCCTTCGTGGCATGCTTCGAGGGCGGAACCTGCCCCCCAGGCAAGACCGCCGACTTCGACGCCGACGGCACCGTCGACTTCTTTGACTACGACGGGTTTGTGGTGGCGTTTGAGGAAGGGTGCTGAGTGTTGATGTGCGGCCTTGAGGAACTCAGTACGCCTCCTGTGTCAGCTCCGAGGCAACCGGACGGGGTGGCGATTTCTCAAGTCCCAGGACGTTGGTCGTGCGTCATTGCGTTCACCGCTTGACCTCGGAACTGACCTTCAAGCGTGCATGATCACCGGATCAAAGAGTGCGGGCCTGTGACGCAGCGCCATTTCCCCGATCGATGGTGCCGCAGGCCAATCGGTCTTGTGGTAACATGCGAGGCCGGAGTAACTGAGCTCCCTTATTTCCGGAAATCACCCTCGGTCCAAGTCGTGGAGTCGTCGTTCGATCGCATCGAAGGAACCGATGATCACTCGCACAACAACGCGTCTGCTCGACGAACTCTGCGCCCCCGGCAACGAGCGGGTCTGGGAGGAGTTCGATGCCCGGTACCGGCCGATCCTCGAAGGGGTCGCACGCAAGCTTGGGTTTGGAGACGAAGAAGCGGCCGAGATCACTCAGGAATCGCTCACGACGTTTCTGCAGGCCTTTCGTGCCGGGCGATACGACCGGAGCAAGGGGCGGCTGAGCTCCTGGCTCGTCGGCATCACGAGAAACACCGCTATGGCGATCTGCCGTCGCGGGGTGATCGGTGGCAAACACAAGGCCGGCGGCGACACCCTGGTCGCCGGCGTGCCCGACGAGGCGCAGCTCACATTGATCTGGGATGAACAGTGCGAGCGGGAGGTGCTCCGCGCGGCGATGGCGCAGCTCAGAGCGACCTCACGGACCGACGAGCGGACGTTCCTGGCCTTCGAGCTCGTGGCCCTCCGCGGCGCGACGGCGGAGGCGGCCGCTCAGGCGTGTGGCATGAGCGTCGCCGAGGTGTACGTCGCCAAGAACCGGATGACCCGCCGGCTCAAGGAAACCATTACTCTGCTCAGGGAGGCGTACAGGGAGGATGGATGATGACCGATCACGTTTCGGGCGGCACGTGTCCGCCCATCGAGCAACTCGAGCGGCTGGTGGCCGAAGGGTCGAGCGATCCCGGCGTGGCAGCGCACGTCCAGGGTTGTGAGACGTGCCGCAACCTCATCGACGAGATTCAGAGCGACAATGCTCTGCTGATGCGAGTGGCGGTGCAGGATGGGGCGGTGCGATCCGACGCGCCGACCGTTACCGTCGACGCGCGCGGCGCTCCGTCGACCACGGGCTCCTTTCCCGGCTACCGCGTCGTGGAGGAGATCGCCCGGGGCGGGCAGGGGGTGGTGTATCTTGCGGTGCAGGTCGGGACCAATCGTCAGGTGGCGATCAAGGTGCCCCTGTCGGGCAGATTCGCTTCTTCCAGGCAGCGCATCCGCTTCCTCAGGGAGATCCAGATCGCCGCCGCCCTCAGGCATCCCAACATCGTGACCGTCTTTGAGTCTGGAAGAACCGCCGATGGCCGTGACTTTGTTGCCATGGAATACGTGTCGGGCCTCGCGCTGGACAAGTACGCGAGCGAGCGCCTCACCCCTGACACCAAGGCGGGGCGGCCTCTGCTTGACGCCAAACTCCGATTGATTGCCAAGGTCGCCCGAGCCGTCGGTCATGCTCACGCCAAGGGAATCATCCACCGGGATATCAAGCCATCCAACATCCAGGTGGACGCAGAGGGCGAACCGCGGGTGCTGGACTTCGGTCTGGCCCGGGCGCTCGTCAGCGAAGACGGCGAGCACGCGCCCATGACCTTGGACTTCCAGGGAACTCCCGCGTACGCGTCGCCCGAACAGGTCGACGGCAGCCCCGACGGGCTCGACACACGCAGCGACGTCTACTCCCTGGGCGTGGTGGCGTACGAGATGCTCACAGGCCGCCTTCCTTACGACGTCAACGGGCCGCTCCCCGAGGTCTTCGAACGAATCAAGCGCAGCGAGCCCGTACGCCCATCAAGCCGCGACCTGCGTGAGTCTCGGCTGCCCGACGATGTCGAGACCATCCTCCTCAAAGCGCTCTCAAAGGACCCCGAGCGAAGGTATCAGACGGCGGACGCGCTCGCCGCCGACATCGAGGACTTCCTCGCCGGGCGTGCCATTTCCGCCCGGCGGGAGAGCATGCTCTACCTCATCGGCAAGGCCGTCGGAAGAAACAAGGGTCGTGTCACTCTCGTGGGCGGCGTGGTCGCGCTGCTGGTGGTTGCGGGAGTGGGAGCGTTTGTCTCCAATCTGTTTCGAGAACGGGCCGAGCACGAGCAATCTCGCCGCATCTATGAGCTCCAGAGGCGAATATCCGAGTCGGAGCGGGCCGACGCGATGACCCTGGCCTTCCGCGCGGCGATGCCGACGCAAGCGGCGATTCGCAAGATGACGATCGGCTACGGCGCCCGGGGAATCGACAGGTTGTCAGACCAGGCCAACTTCGGATCGTTCTCGAATCCGGCGATCGAAGCGAGCGTGGAGCAGGTCCTGGCGGAGACTCTCGCCAACGACGGCATGAGACACATGGCCGACCCGCTTCTGCGTCAATCGCTCTCTCGCCAACTGCAACTGCTCGGCACGAACGATCCGCAGATTGCCCGCGTCATGCGCGAACTGGCGTTAAGCCTCCTCGCTCGTGGGAGACCATCAACCGCAAGGACGTTCGCGGAGAAGTCGTACCAAACCTACTGCGTGCTGTACGGCGAGAACAGTCTTGAGGCGATTTCCTCCAAGGAGACTCTTGCTCGGATTGCGCTGACGCTCGGCAAACTCGACGAGTCGGCGGCGCTGTGTCGAAGCGCCCTGGCATTGATCCCGCGAAACCCGCGGAACGACGATCTTGAGACGGCCCAGTGCCGCGACACGCTGTCCATGGCGCTCCTGGCGAAGAACGAGTCTGAGAATGCCGAGTTGGAATGCACCCGAGCGCTGTCGGCTCGCCTCGCCCACCTGCCCGATGTAGATCCACTGATCCAAGAGAGTCTCCGGCACCTCGCCACCATCCTCGGGCAGGCTCGCCCGGGCGATCGCGTGGGACATGTGCTGTGCCGGACGCTTGGCGTTGTGTCACGAGATGCCCTGCGAAGGATGCTGCTCGATCTTGCCGACGACCTTGGCAGGCTGCGAGACGAACAAGCGACAGTGCGAGAAGAAGTAGAGGCCCTTCGAGATCTGCTCGACCTCAAGGTTGCACTGCTGGGCGAGCAGCACCGCGGGCTGATCTCAACCCTCTCGAGCCTCTGGCGCGCCGGTAGTGAGGACAAACCCGCTGAGAAGGAGCCTCTTCTGCGAAAGATGGTCTCCGTTTCCGAGATCGCCTGCGGGGCACAGAGCATCGCCTACGCGAATTGCCTTGAAGCTCTCGCCGATAATTTGCGGGATCAGCAGCGCTTTGCCGAGTGCTTCCAAGTGTGGCGGCAATCGGCCGACATCTGGTTCGCGCTCCCGCCCGACCGACGTGACGAACTTCAGGTGGCGCTCCAGCAGTTCTGGCCCGCGTACTGGAGCTCCCTGTACGGCGATCACGAATCAAACAAAGAGAGACTGCGTTACTGCGTTGAGGTGTTCGATCGGTCCCCTGTGGAAGAAACTCCCATGGCGCCCCTGGTTCACGCGATGCACGCCTGGAACGCCATGAGGCTTGAGCTCGTCGATGGCGCCGAGCGCGAGGCACGCCAAGCGCTCCGGAATGCCGATGGGTTGCCGGCGAGCTTCGACGGAGACAAGGCCCGGATTCGATTTCTGCTTGGCAGCATCCTCGTTGCCGTCGACAAGCCCGGGGAGGGCGAGCACCTCATGTCGAGCGCCTGGTATGGCACCGGGCTGACCAGGGGCGTTTGTGATCTCTGGAAACATGACATGACACGCCAGAGGCTCGCCCTGGAAATGGCGGAGCTTTGTCGGCGAAGAAACGACCCGCTGGGCCAAAGAGTCTGGTCCGACGAGGTTTTCGATCGTCCAATGCCGTGATAGTGTCTGCCCGGTTTCCAACAATCTTCGGAGAGACTGCAAGGTGCGCCCCCGGGCGAGCAACAAGAGTGTCGGGCACACCGCCCGTCCCGCACCGGGACTCCGCCAGGAGCCCGGCGCTGCCGGGGGTTCCCGGCCGCACGCGGAACTCACGAAAGGAGCAGGACCATGCACAGCAACAACGTGTCAACCTTGATCAAACGCCTCGCGATGACAGCCGCCGCACTCGCACTCGCCCAGCCCGCCTGGGCCCAAACCTCGTCGCTTTACGGCTGGACGTACCGCCCCGACGCCGGCGGCAACGTGGACTTTGTCAGCATCAGCGATGTCGACGGCCATGCGTCCTTCCAGTTCAGCATCGCCGTGCCGACGGGCTACGAGGCACGCGATCTGACGTACGACCCGACCGCTGGTGGTGGTGCAGGTCGCTTCTTCGGCCTCCTGCGGGGCAGTGCGAACTCTCTTCTCGCCGAGATCGATCCCATGGCTCAGACCATGATCACGCACTCGATCTCAGGGCTGCCCAACCCCGGGCTCGAGGGCATCGAATTCCTGAAGGGAACGGGGCTGGTCATGTCGGGCGCCGACGTGACCGGAACCATCAACGCTCTGTTTGTCGTCAATCATTCCGGCACCGTGCTCCAGACCGGGCTCGTTCCAGGCCTCCAGGACCAGGACAGCCTGTACGCGAACTCTCTGGGCGGGAATCTGCACGTCTCCGACGTCAACCATCCCACAGGTGGGTACTACCTCAACGAATGGCACGATCCGTTCGGTACTCCCATCCTCACCGGCGTCTACCACGGGCCGCGCACAGGGAGCGAGTTGGACGTTGCCATCGATCCCTACAGCAACATTGTCTACACCAGCCAGCGAGGGAGGCTTGCTCGCTACGACATGGGCATACAGCAGCAGTTCGTGGTGGGAGACTTCAACTACGCCACCATCTGGGGCATCGCGACGGTGCCCGCACCCGGGTCCATCGTGCTTGGCGCCGTGGCGTGCTCGATGATCGGCCTTCGCCGACGTGGGCATGCCAGATCGGTGTAAGTCCGAGACTGAGGCCCGGCTCATTGGGGCCGCCGCCCCCGCACTCCCATTCCAACGCGTGACGCCCCAGGGGCGAGGCCACCCGCCTCGCCCCTATTCACTGGCGACCAAGCCGCCGATCCGGTGAGCCCGAAAAAAGTCACGATCGAGGTGCAAGGTCTGCTCTCGAGCGCGCAACAAGGGTGACGGGCACACCGCCCGTCCCGCACCGGGACTTCACACGAGCCCGGCGCGACCGGGGGTTCCCAGTCGCACGCGGCACTCACGAAAGGAACGGACCATGAAGACGCGTCAAAACATCTCCACTCTCTCCCTCGCTCTGATCGCCGGCCTTGCCCTGAGCGCACCCGTCGCCCACGCACAGCCCATCGCCTCCGACGACTTCGCCTACACGCCCGGCGCGTCCGTGCTGGGCCAGGCCGGCGGATCCGGCTGGGCGGGAGCCTGGCAGTCGGCTGGCTACGGCGATTGGAAGGCCGACAACGCCGGGACCGCGTACGCCAAGGACGGCGTGCAGCTCGTCACCTCGGGCAAGCGGGCGAGCACCTCGTCGGGGGGCATGCAGCGACTGCTTGCCGGGCCTCCCATCGGAGCGCCTGGCACGTCCCTATGGGTGAGCTTCGTCGCTCAGCAGACCCAAGGCGCGGCCGCCGGCTCGTGGCTGGGCCTCAAGCTCCCTTGCACGGGCCTCAATCCCTTCCTCTTCCTGGGCAAGTCGTACGACGCCGATCGGTGGGGCGCCGACGCCGGTCTGCCAGGCTCCGTGCGCCTCTCTGGAACCGCCGCTTCGACGCGGGCTCTCATCGTCGCCCGAATCGACTTCCGCGAAGGCGCCGACGATGTCGCGGTGTGGATCAACCCCAATCCGAGCTCCGAGTACCTCCTCACAGTCAACCCCAACCTGGCCCTCGCCCAGTACGGCGACTTCTCCGGCATCACCAAGGTCCTCCTCGAGACCGGTTCGCTCGCCGAGCCGGTGCGTGGATTCGTCGACGAGCTGCGCCTCGGGCACGCCGCGATCGACGTGATGCCGACCATGCCGGGTGTTGCCTCGGGAGGGGCCCGCGTGATCCCGCACGGGCAGGCCTCGGTGGCACGCCAGGCCGACGGCTCGGTGCTGGTCTCCAACCTGGGAGCGTCGTCGCAGGCTGCCGTGTCGTTTGATCTTGGCGGACTTGACGGGCAGGGCTACTCGATGGACCTCCACGAGTTCCTCACGAGCCCTGGAGCGATGATCCGCGAGACGACGACTGATGCGAACGGAGACGCGGCCTTCACGAGCGAGCTCTCGTCGATTGGGGACGGGGTGTACCAACTCAACACATCACTCCCCGGCGGCGTCAGCTCGGTGACGGTCGGTGGAGCGAGCGGGGTAGCTTTCCAGATCGACGCGTCAGCCCTTTGGTTCTTCAGCAGCAGCATCCCTTGCTCCATGTCTGAGCACGCGGTCATTCACAAGATCTGGGGCACAAGAGAGGTGGGCTATGTCTATTGGGATCCGATCACTCATGTGGGGCACTGGGTAACTACCGGCACGGAATCCTACGTGAAGTGGACCTGGAGAACCTGCGAGCCCAACCTCGTCGAACTTGCCGACATCGGTCCTATCTCCTGGATCCTCTGCCTGGGCGACGTCGTGACTGACGGCGGTCCAGACGACATGGATGGCAGTCTTCACTCCCTCGTGGAGACCCAAGGGCTCACAGAACTGTCGTTCCGTGACATGGGTTTGCACGGGCTTGGGCAGGAGATTCGCGCTCTGGGCGACGCTGTCATCACCGGTGGGTGCCCCGAAGCCGGCGACGCGTGCGATTTCGGCGACCGTGTCCTGACCATCGACAATTTCGGCGGGAGCGGTGACGATGGCGTCCTGCTGGGCAACGGCTTTGGCCCTGCGCTCGGTCTCGCGGCTGTCAGTTTCCTCTCCGACGCCCTTATGAATTCGCTGCAGGTGGGTGGGGTGCTCGAAATCAGGCCCAAGCCCACGGCCGCAGACGGCCAAGGGAGCTCTACGAAGAGCGTGATCGTGCCGGATGGCCCAGACGGGGTCATCATCATCATCCCGCCAGCCCCACCCGCCGATCCCATCGTCGTTGGGTACAGCGTGAGTCACAACGGCGTGGTCGTCGGCAGCGGTCAATCGTCTTCCGACAGTTTCGCCGTCCACGTCTCGCAGACAGGGTTGGAAACTTTGAAGTGGACATGGAGCACCGACCAGCAGGGACAACTCGGTGCCGAGATTGAGACCGGGCCCAATCAGCCCTCGATCGTGGTCGGAGCGGGCGCGGGGGCGCTGAGCGGGAGCAAGGTCACGATGCGGCTCCTGGGCACCCCCGCCGTCGAGGCGCTGGGAGGCATCGAGATCACCGGGCGCAGCCTTGTCGGGCCGCTCGTGCTCACGAACCTCGTGTTCGAGCCTCTCACGCCTGCATGCCCCGCCGATTTCGACGGCGACGGCACCGTCGACTTCTTCGACTACGACGCCTTCGTCACCGCCTTTGAGTCGGGCGCCCCCGGCGCCGACTTCGACGCCGACGGCACCATCGACTTCTTCGACTACGACGCCTTCGTGAACGCCTTCGAGGCTGGGTGTTAGAACGCCTCTCAGCAGGGCCCAGCACTCCAGCCATGGTTCTTGACGCGGCAAGGATCGTCATCCGGACGATCCTTGCCGCATTCTTGTGACGAGATTCCTCCGCCCTTCTTGCCCGCGTGGAATGTCAGGAGCCGCTTGGGGCCAGACGCCCTTCGCGACCCGGCCGCCGCGATCGATTATCATGATCACATCGTTCACGCCCGCCGCCCCATCTCCGCCCGGAGATTCGGAGTCTCAGTCATGATCGATCGAGCCCCCTTCGCCACCAGCCTCCTCGCCGCTCTCGCCTCGCTCATCGTCGCCCCGACGCCAGCCCCGACGTTCGCGTCCACTCTCGCCCCGCCAGCTCCGGCCACAGCCCACGACATCGACCTCCGCCCGCTCCTCAACCGCCTCGGCCTCACCCCGCGCGAGCAAGGTGCCCGCGGCACCTGCTCGGTCTTCGCTGTCACCCAGGCGATCGAGTACGCCGCCGCCACGCGGTCCCACAAGGGCGAACGTCTCAGCGTTGAGTTTCTCAACTGGGCCTCCAACAAAGCAACAGCGAGCGCCGCCGACGGCGGGTTCTTCTCCGAGATCTGGGCCGGCTTCGAGAAGTACGGCATCTGCACCGAGAAGGACGCGCCCTACCGCGCCGCTTTCGATCCCGCGTTCACGCCCGCCGAGATAGCCCAGCAAAGCGCAAGGAGCCTGCGCGACTCGGGCCTCCTCCTTCACTGGATCAAACCCTGGGATGTCACCACCGGCCTCACCCCCTCGCACATCGAAGCCATCAAAGCAACTCTTCGCCGCAACTGGCCCGTGTGCGCCGGCATGCGATGGCCGATCAAGGACGCCTTCTCCGACGATCTCCTCAACACGCCCTCCCCCCAATACGTCCGCGACGGCCACAGCGTCCTCATCGTCGCGTACCACGACGATCCGTCCCTCCCCGGCGGCGGCGCCTTCACCTTTCGCAACACCAACAACGCCGGAAGCGACGGCCGCATGACCTACGACTACGCCTCTCGCTACGTCAACGATGCCGCCTGGATCGAAAGCCTCCCCGAGCTCCGCACCGATCTCATCGGCCCGCCCGCCGCCCCCATCCTGGGACGCAACCGGCGCGTGTCGAGCAACATGCAGCCCGGATGGCACACCGAAAACCTCGACATGACGTGGCTCAACCCCGGCGAATCGATCGAAATGCCCCTGCTCGAAGGCCCCGGCGTCCTCACCCACCTCTGGTTCACCAGCCACGCCGGCTGGACCCACGAGCTCGACGCCCTTCGCCTCCGCATCTACTGGGACGCACGCACCGACCCGGGCATCGACGTGCCCTTGGGCGACTTCTTCGCCGTCGGCCAGGGAACACCCGCGGTTGTGGAGAGCGTGCCGATCCAGGTCTCGCCCACCGGCGGCCTCACGTCCTTCTGGCGCATGCCCTTCGCCAAGTCGGCCAAGATCGTCGTCACCAACGAGCACACGGGCCGCGGCACCGGTCTCTACTGGCAGGCCGACTGGACGCAGGTCAAAGAAATCCCCGAAGGCACGCCCTACTTCCACGCCACCTATCGCCACGAGTATCCCGCCGCCGCTGGCAAGGACTTCACCATCGCCCAGCTCACCGGCCGCGGGCTCTACGTCGGCTCCGTTCTCAGCGTGACAAGCGTCCAGGAAGGCTGGTTCGGTGAGGGCGACGACTTCTTCTACATCGATGGCGAGGAAACTCCCAGCCTGCAGGGCACCGGCACCGAAGACTACTTCAACGATGCCTGGGGCTTCCGTCCCCGCACAAGCCAGTGGTTCGGCTCGCCCAGATGGGACGGCGACGCCGCCGGCGACAGCGGCGTCTGCTACCGCTGGCACTGGGGCGACGCCGTCAACTTCCACAAGTCACTCAAGGTCGCCATCGAGCACAAGGGAAACCTGGCCGACGACACCGCCGGCTTCTTCATCGAACGCCCCGACTTCTACAGCAGCGTCGCCATGTGGTACCAGCTCGGCGAGCCCGCCCCGACGCCCGCGATGGTCCCCTGGCCCCAGCGCCGCGTCCCCTGGGTCCACCACCACGCCCTCAAGGCCATGAACGCCATCAAGACCTTCGACGGCGTGCCGCTCAAGGTCATCGCCAACGGCCTCTTCGGCGCCCGCCCGACCCTGCTCTGGCCGACGACAACCGTCGGGGCGACCCTCTCCATGCCCATCGAGATCGCCGCCGATGGACGCTACGCCGTCCGCGTCGCGGCCTCGCGCGGGGCCGAATACGGCGTCTTCGACGCGGAGCTGGACGGCAAAAAGGTCGCGACCATCGACCTGCGTCCCTCGCCCGCGACCCCATCCGGCGAGGCCGACGTGCTCCTGGGTACGTTCGTGCTCACCAAGGGAACTCACACCATCGCCTTCCGTGTGGCAGAAGCGGTCGGGGGCGCAAGCGCCTCGGGAAGTGGGGGTGGCGCGGTTGGCGGAGGGAAAGCCCTCGCACTCGAACTCATTCGCACACTCAAGCTTCCCCCCGAGGTCGTCCGCGAGGTAAAGACCCACCACGAGGCCCACTTCGTCCGCCTTGGCATCGGCCGAGCCCTCTACGCCCACCGTCTGGCCTACGGCACCCTCCCCTTCACTCTCAAAGAGCTTGTCGACAAAGGCCTCATGACCGATCGCTACCTCAGCGACGAGAACAACCGCCCCCTCCTCTTCCGACGCGAGGGCGACCTCTTCGTCGTCGAGAGCACCGAGGGCGAGAAGTGGGTGAAGAGGTGGACAGGACTGGATCCACGACGGTAACGCCCGCGCGCGTTGGACCCCGAAGGGGTCATCGTCAATAGCCGGGGGCGCAGCCCCCGGAAAGCGACGAAATGTGAATTGGACCCCGTAGATCTTGCCATATGGCATACCGGTTTTGATCAACCGGGGTTTTGGGGTAGGCCG
>ERZ1292640.2867-Hain-H43-02um-R1-2867-length-13656-cov-7_pt2 | contig 10578 bp, 12 predicted proteins | sample MGYA00564404_ERZ1292640 | MGnify/ENA primary metagenome ERZ1292640 (study PRJEB36523, sample SAMEA6512636) | groundwater metagenome | collected 2019-01-08 | study: AquaDiva: Metagenomics assemblies of 32 groundwater samples | reverse complement strand
TTCAGTCTACTTAAATTATATCACAGTATGTATAAAAATGCAAACAGGCTTTTATTGCGCCGCCGCCGCTTCTATTTTCGCTTCAACTCCGATGTGGGCTCTCGATTCTCCATACGTTTGCTTGATGAGATTGATGATTTCGTCGTGGCTGTCGGTAATAGTGAAAAGGTCTAAATCCTTGCTTTGAATAGTGCCTCGCGCGAGCATCTTCTCCTTCATTAGTTCCTTTAACGGATTCCAGTATTCACTTCCTACGCAAATGAGCGGGACGTTCAATATCTTTCTCGTCTGGATGAGAGTAAGAATTTCAAAGAATTCATCAAAGGTGCCGAAACCGCCCGGGTAGAATATGAAAACTTCCGCGCCGAATGCCAGGCAGACTTTCCGGGCGAAGAAGTAATAGAAACTGACGCTCTTGGTTATATAGATATTTACCGGTTGTTCGTTGGGCAGTTTTATGAGGAGGCCGAGGGAATTGCCTCCCGCCTCGAATGCGCCGCGGTCGGCGGCTTCCATGATGCCCGGGCCGCCGCCGGAGACGACCGAATAGCCGAGTTCCTTGACCATGCGGTTGGATAAGGTGCGGGCGCTTTGATAATAAGGATTGTCTTCTTTGAACTGGTTTGAGCCGAAGAAAGTGACGGATTTCGGATAATTTTCCAGGAACTCGAATCCCGCCGTGAACTCTTTGGCAATCTCCGCCACTCGCTCGCTTGCCACCTTGTGCATCTCGGCGCGGGAGAGGGTCTTGGCCATGAGATTTTCGGTTGATTCTTTCATGAGGCTATCATATCATATAGGTATTATGAAAAAACTGACAAAAAAAGAGGGGATCGCGGTATTCGCGAGCATTGGTTTATTAGCTTATCTTTTCTTCTCCGGCCCGTTATCTAATCTTTTTAAAATTCCCAACCTTCAAAGCCGAAACAATGCCAATCAAATGCCAACCACAGGATTTACTACTCGCGATATCTCTCTAGGACAAGGACAGGCTGCGGAGAGCGGCGACCGCCTCACGGTGCATTACGTCGGCACGCTGCCTAACGGCCAAGTCTTCGACAGTTCGCGCGACAGGAACGCTCCTATTAACTTTACTTTAGGCGTGGGACAGGTTATCCGCGGCTGGGATGAGGGAGTTCTAGGTATGCGAGAAGGAGGAAGGCGCGTACTCACTATTGCCCCTGACTATGGCTACGGCGCGCAAAGTGCCGGACCACTCCCTCCAAACTCGACTCTTGTATTCGAGGTTGAGCTTCTGAATGTTGAAAAATCTCAATAACCTACACCACGCGTATCTTGTCGTGGGAGAGCGGGAAGCCGCCCGGTCGTCTCTAATCTCTTTTTTTAAAGAGCAAGGAGTTGCCCTTATCGGCTCTCCGGATTTCTTCATCTTTTCGGAAGATGTTTTCGGCGTGAGTGATGCGCGCGAGCTTAATATTGCCGCCACCGGCAAAGCCTTCGGAACAAGGAAGATATTTTTCATCGCACCGGAGCGGCTGACGCACGAGGCCCAAAACGCGCTTCTCAAAACCTTTGAAGACCCGTATCCGGACACCCACTTTTTCCTGGTAGTTAGGGAAGAAGCGCTTGTGCTGCCGACTCTTCGGTCCCGCATGCAGCTTATGCGGTTAACTAATGAAGCTAACGAAGCTAATGAAGCTAAGAAATTTTTGAAGCTCTCTCTAAAAGACCGGCTCAAATTCGCCAAAGCTTTCGCCGATAATGAAAAAAATCTTTCCGAATTTCTTGACGAGCTTCTGCTAATTTCAAAATCCAGGAGAATTTATAACCTCCGGCTATTAAGCGATGACAGGGGAGCGGCACCCAGGCTTATTCTCGAGCATCTCGCTTTGATATTAGATGACATCTAGTATCAAATGCTATAATTCACCTATGGCGCATAATCTTTCTCAACTAAGGGCGGGAGTAGATGAAGCGGTCGAATGGCTGCGTAAAGAATACGCGGGACTTCGGACCGGCCGGGCCAATCCGGCAGTTTTGGATATAATCCAGATTGAGGCCTATGGCGGGAGATTGCCGATTAATCAGCTGGCCGGGGTAAATATTGAAGACGCCTTCACTATTCGTATCACTCCATGGGATGCGAATGTTACTCGGTCCATTGAATCGGGCATTCAGCAGTCAAACCTCGGGCTATCGGTTGCCACGGATGATAAGGGACTCAGGGTAATCTTTCCACGACTGACCGAAGACAGCAGACAAGCGTTAATTAAGGTGGCTAAACAGAAATTGGAAGAAGCCCGCATCAAAGTTCGTAATGAACGCCAGAAAACTCTTGCGGATATCGAAAAAAACATTTCAGCGGAAGACGAAAAAAAACGCTTAAAGAATGAAATTCAGAAGTTTATTGACGAAGCTAACTCGAAACTCGAAGAACTTTCCGAACACAAGGAAAAAGAGATTTCCAAATAAACAAAATCCGTGTCCATCTTCATCTTTCTCATAATCCTTTCCGCGCTTATTATTGTCCATGAGCTGGGGCATATGCTTGTGGCGAAGCATTACGGCATTAGGGTGGACGAATTCGGCCTGGGCTACCCGCCTCGCGCCTGGAAACTCTTTTCATGGAGAAAGACTATTTTTACCTTAAATTGGCTGCCTTTCGGCGGTTTCGTAAAAATCTTTGGGGAGAATCCAAATGAAGAAAATTCAAAATCTTCAGAAAGTTTTCAGACGAAAAATAGGGGAATCCAGGCGGCTGTGCTTGCGGCGGGAGTTATTGGAAATTTTATCTTTGCCTGGCTTCTAATCTCCTTGGGATTTGTAAGCGGCTTGCCATCGCCTGCGGGAGCATCCTTGCCTATTGAAAATCCGCGCACACTCATTACGGTAGTCATACCCGGCTCGCCCGCGGCACTCGCCGGCTTGAAAGAAGGCGATGTCATTGTCTCAATGTCTCGCGGCAACTCTTACGCAGAGCTTTCTCCCGAGGCTCTTTCTGAATTTATCTCCCGCTCACCCTTGCCCATCACCTTATCAATAGAAAGAGGGAAATCATCTGTTGTAAAGACCATTGCTCCGAAAGAGGGCATTATCGCCGGTCGCCCCGCTTTAGGCATCTCCATGGAAACCATAGGAATTGTAAAACTCCCTTTTTATAAAGCTTTCTGGGAAGGTTTAAAGACCACAGCATCCCTCACTCTCGTTACGGCTAAGGCAATCATCACTTTATTGTCGCAAGCAGTCTTGGGCCGGGCGGATCTCACCGCGGTCGCTGGACCGGTGGGCATCGTAGGCATGGTGGGCGATATACGCGAATTGGGAATTGCCTATTTAATCACTTTTACAGCGCTTCTTTCCATTAATCTATCCATCATCAACCTCATGCCCTTTCCGGCGCTTGACGGCGGACGCCTACTTTTTGTCGGGATTGAAGCTATTATCCGCAGACCGATTCCGTCACGCTTTTTCAACGCGTTGAATACCGCCGGCTTCGCCCTGCTTATTTTTCTCATGATTTTAATCACCATCCACGATGTTAGGAATATCTTCTGACCCTGTGTTGACTTTTAGGATATTTTTATTAATCTAATTTGAGACTAAGGAAGGAGGTCGTATGACGCCTCGCCAGATCTTTTTCAAACTAGAGAAACAGCAAGGCAGGCAGGTCCCGTTACTGCGCGTCCTATTTTTAGCCACCAATATGAAAGGCATGGCGGACGAGGATATCGTCGATGACGACGACGCCGAAAATTTCTACTACGGCGTCGCCGGTCTCCTGCAGATCTTCTGGGAGAAAGCGCTGAACGCGTCTGACGATCGTCTCGTCGGTATGGAAGGGTTTACCAGCAAAGAAGTTATCGCTGAGGTCAACCGTGTTTTGGCGCTTCTCAAGGATTTCCTTGACGACGAATTCGAGACGGACCTTCCCGAGGAGAAGCTTAACGTCTCCGCCGTACACTAACAGCGGCCGCTTGCGCGGCCGCTGTGTTCATTTTTCTCGCTTTGTTTTTGCCCTGGCTTTCTGTAAACCCCCACACCTAAAATCACTTAACATAACGCAACGTAAAATGATATTTGGGAAATTTTAGGTGTGGGGGTAAAATAGCCCCATGAGACAAAGCCAACTATTTACTAAAACACGCCGAGAAGCTCCGGCGGATGAAGTCTCCAAGAACGCCATTCTTCTTACCCGGGCCGGATTCATACATAAAGAGATGGCCGGCGTTTACTCGTATCTGCCATTGGGTCTCCGAGTACTGAAGAAAATAGAAAACATCATCCGAGAGGAGATGAATGCCATTGGCGGGCAAGAAGTACTCTTAACTACTCTACAAGATCCAAAAATTTGGAAGAAGACAAACAGGTGGGATGACAAGATTGTAGATAATTGGTTCAAAACTAAATTAGTGAATGGTAATGAGCTTGGTATTGCAAATACTCATGAAGAACCTATAACGGCGATGCTTACTGAATTCGTGAATTCTTATAAAGATTTACCTCTCTATACTTATCAATTCCAGACTAAATTCAGAAATGAACTTCGCGCCAAGAGTGGCATCATGAGAGTAAGGGAGTTTCTAATGAAAGATATGTATTCTTTCAATAAAACCGAAGAAGAATTCAAAGAGTTTTATGAGAAGTGTGCCGAAGCTTATATGAAAATATTTACCCGAGTTGGTATTGGTGATAAAACCTATCGTACTGTCGCAGCTGGAGGGTCGTTTACCACAAATTTGACCGATGAATTTCAGACATTGTCTGAAGCAGGAGAAGATATTATTTATATAACAGATGAAAGTAAGAAAAGAGCAATAAATAAGGAAGTAGAAGATAGGGGTGAGGGAGGGAAAAAATCTATAGAAGTAGGCAATATATTCCCGTACGGTTCAAAATATCCTGACGCTTTCGGCCTACAGTTTAAAGATGAAAAAGGGGAGAAGAGATCAATATTTATGGGTGCATATGGCATAGGTCTTGGGCGGCTCATGGGCACTGTGGTCGAAGTGCTTTCAGATGAAAAGGGCATTATTTGGCCCGAATCTATCGCGCCGTTTCAGGTTCATTTGATTTCTCTCAATCAAAATGATGCTGCAGAGGAAATTTACAAAACACTGATTGCAAAAGGTATCGAAGTTCTTTATGACGACAGGGATGTTCGCGCCGGGGAGAAGTTTGCCGACGCAGATCTTATAGGTATTCCTACCAGGGTGGTTATTGGCGACAAAACTAAATCAAAGATGCTTGAAGTTAAGGATCGCAGTTCCGGCGAAGAAAAAATGATGACCTTGGAAAATCTTATCGACGAGCTTAACCCTTCGACTTCGCTCAGGGCAAGAAAATAATGAAATTTCCCTACGCTCAAAAACTGAAACGCTTATTCTCGCACGATGTCGGTATAGACCTTGGTACTGCCAATACTCTCGTGTATCTACGTGGCAAAGGCATTGTCATCAACGAGCCGTCGGTCGTGGCGGTAAACCAGAAGACCGGCCAGATTGTGGCTATCGGCACGGAGGCCAAGGCCATGCTCGGTCGCACTCCCGGCCATATTCTAGCCATTAAGCCTTTGGTCGATGGCGTAATTTCGGATTTTGAAACGACTGAAGAGATGGTCGCATATCTTCTTGGCAAGGCGACCGCAGGTTCCAATAAAATCTTTTCTCCGCGGGTGGTGGTCGGCGTGCCCTCCGGCATCACCAATGTGGAAATCCGGGCCGTACGCGACGCTACCAAGAATGCCGGCGCTGGTGAGGTTCACATTGTCGAAGAGCCTATGGCTTCCGCCATAGGCATGCGACTTCCGATACATGAGCCGGTCGGCAACATGGTAATTGACATCGGCGGTGGCACTTCCGATATCGCCATCATCTCTTTGGGCGGGGTGGTAAGTTCGAAGAATTTGCGCATTGCCGGAGATAAATTTAATTCCGATATCGTGGCTTACGTGAGAAATCAATTCAAAATTCTCATAGGGGACAAAACCGCTGAGAGTATAAAGACTTCCATCGGCTCGGTTTTGCCTACGCACGCGCCGCTAGAAGCGCCGGTCAAGGGCCGCGACCTGGTGACCGGTCTGCCGAAGGAGGTTATCCTTACCGATACCGATATCCGCGAAGCGCTTTCTCAATCCATCGAGACGTTAATTGAGGCGACTCGGGAAGTGCTCGAATCGACTCCTCCGGAAATTTTGTCCGACGTCATGCACAGGGGAATATTCCTTTCCGGCGGCGGCGCTCTCATCAAGGGCCTCGCGGAGCTTTTTGAAAATGAACTTAATATTCCGGTGCACATTGCGGCAGACCCTCTTACCGCCGTGGCCCGCGGCACCGGCATTATCCTAGAAGATATGGAGAACTTCTTGGATATTCTTATTGAAAATGAAGATGAATTACCTCCAAAAAAATAGGCCGAACAGAGGCCGGCGCAAATTGATACTATTCTTATTGGGAGTTTTCTTCATTGGCTTTGTTATTTTTTACTTCCTCAACGGCATTATCATTTCGGCCATAGCTCCTTTCTGGAAGACGGAAAATCAGCTGACTAAAGTACTTTCGGATTGGAAAGAAATCTGGCGCTCGAAGCAAGCGCTTGTCTCAGAAAATGCCCGGTTCAAGGAAAAAATTTCATCTTTGGAGCTAGAACTTAATGCGCGTCCGGAGGCCTATGACGGGAATGATACCCTGCTTTCGCTCTTAGGCCGCAAAGCCGAAGATGGGGGCATCACCGCTGCAGTGCTGGTCCGGCCTCCGCAGACGCCTTATGACATGATTATCATTGATGCTGGAAAAGATGACGGGGTGCTCGCGGATTCGCAAGCGTTGCTTCCGGAAGGGCCTGCGCTTGGAACAGTTTCAGAAATTTTTCCAAGTTCGGCCAAGATCAAGCTCTTCTCAAGCGCGGGCGAGAAGGTGAGCGCCGTCCTCGAGCGCTCCGGTCTCTCTATCATGCTTGAGGGCGCTGGCGGCGGCAATTTCAGAATAGTCGTGCCCAGGGAAACTCCGGTGGAAAAGGGGGACAGGATTCTCTCGGCCGATATTTTCTCTAGACTTCTTGCGGTTGTCGAAGATATTAAAGTCGAACCGACTGACTCTTTCAAGGAGATTTTCGCCCGCTCTCCAGCCAATCTCTTCAATATCCGTTTTATCGTCATCAGGCCATGAAATATCGCCCGCTAGCCACTGTTTTTATTATTATCGCCATCATAATCTTCCCATATTGGATTTATATTCCCGCCTTGATTGCCGCCATGGCTGTCCTGCCGCTTTACTGGGAAGGCATTTTTCTGGGGTTTTTGATAGACGCTTTGTACGGAGGGAAGCTAAATTCAGCTTCATCCTTTTTCTTCTCAGCGAGCTTTCTTTCTTTAGCGGGACTGCTCTTGCTTATACCTATAAGAGCGCGCTTAAGGTCTCATGTTTAGAAAACTTTTTAAAAAAAGGAAGAGATATGATGACATCAATCCGGAAGATATCTTCCTTGATTCCACCAATTTGCCCGGGTTTGCCGAACACGCGCTCCAAGGCAGGATTGAGCGGCCCATGGGTCGAGAGACCTTCACCTTGCTTAAGATTTTTTTCGTCGTATTGACAATTGTTCTTGCTTCAAAATTATGGTTTCTCACGATAATCGAGGGCTCGGTTTATGCCGAAATTTCAGACAACAATCGCCTTGAGCAAACACTCATTTTCGCCAACAGGGGAGTTATTAAAGATAGAAACGGTTTGGAACTTGCAGGTAATGCCATCAAGCCTGCCCGCCGGGGCCCGGCAGGCGGGAATGAAGAAAGCGATTTCGCCGGCCGTATTTATGCTCCAATGGAAGGTCTTGCCCACCTGGTCGGTTATATCAAATACCCGCAGACAGATAGCGCTGGCATCTATTATGAAGAGAGTTATCGCGCTAAAGACGGAGTCGAGCGCGCTTATGACGAAAATCTCCGAGGCAAGAACGGCACGAAGCTTGTAGAAACCGATGTTTCGGGCATCGTTACTTCCGAAAGCGTTATAGAAAATCAGATAGACGGCAGCATTCTCACCTTGTCAGTCGATGCTTACGTAACAGAGGCGCTTTATAAGGCGATAAGATCCCTTGCCCGCGAGAGCGGCTTCACCGGAGGGGCCGCCGTCCTCTTGGATGTCGATACCGGAGAGATTCTTGCCATGACGAGTTATCCTGAATACGACCAGAACGCCTTGACTCACGGCATGGACCAAAAGTCTTTTAATCTCTTGTTAAACAGCCCGGGCAAACCGTTTTTGAACCGCACTATCGGCGGTCTCTATACTCCTGGCTCTATAATAAAGCCCATTGTCGCTATGGCCGCCCTTAACGAGGGCATCATTTCTCCGGAGAAAAGTATCCTTTCCACTGGATTCATTACCGTGCCGAATCCCTATGACCCCGAGAAGCCCTCGGTTTTCAAAGATTGGAAAGCGCACGGCTGGACGAATATGAAGGAGGCCATAGCAGTCTCGTCCGACACCTACTTTTATTCCGTGGGCGGCGGATTCGGCGGTCAGAAGGGTCTTGGCATATCGCTTCTCGACAAATATTTTAAACTTTTTAAGCTTGCTGAGCCGACAGGTATAGAACTTCCCGGCGAGGCGGAGGGCGTCATAGCGACGCCGGAATGGAAAGCCGAGCATTTCGACGGCGATATCTGGCGCCTGGGCGATACCTACATCACTTCCATCGGCCAATACGGAACCCAAATTACGCCGATATCGGCAGCCAGGTTTACGGCGGCTTTGGCCAATAAGGGCCGCCTCTTAAAGCCCTCGCTTATAAGAGGCGGCGAAACCCATCCTGTTGTCCGCACGATTTCTTTCAAGGAAAATGATTGGCAGACTGTACTTCAAGGCATGAGAGAGAGTGTTACCTACGGCACGTCCGTAAGACTTAATGTTCCTTACGTTAATGCCGCCGCCAAGACCGGCACGGCAGAAATCGGCTCCGGCAAAAGCTACGTTCACTCTTGGTCTATCGGCTTCTTCCCGTTCGAGCATCCCCGATACGCCTGGGCGGTGGTTATGGAAAAAGGTCCGGCTACAAATACCATAGGGGCGACTGCCGTCATGCGCGCTCTTTTCGACTGGATGAGCGTCAACGCTGGGGAATATTTTGAATAACATGTTCCCGATAAAGATAAAATAGGGATGTTTGCGTCTGGACAGAAAGTGAAGTATCATATCTCACAATAATTTAAAAATATGTACGGCACCGAACGGGAGTACCTGACCAAGGATAAGTTCAAGGAATTGCAAAAAGAACTCGTATATTTAAAGACCATCAAAAGGAAGGAAGTGGCGGACGCGCTCGAGTACGCGAAGTCTCTGGGCGACCTTTCCGAAAACCAGGAATATCAGGAGGCACGCGACAGCCAGGCGGTTCTGGAAGACCGCATCGGCCGTCTCGAACAGATTCTCAAATCCGCATCCATCGTCTCGACCCAGAGCACCAATATTGTTTCCGTGGGGTCGGTTATTACGGTAGAAAAGGATGTAGATAAATCAAAGAAATCATATACCATCGTCGGTTCAGAAGAGGCCGATGCCGCCAAGGGTCTTATCTCAACCCGCTCACCCTTGGGAGCGGGAGCAATGGGGAAGTCCCGCGGAGACTCATTCTCATTCGAGACTCCCAGTGGTATGATGTCGTATAAGATTATCGACATCAAATAATGGCCTCTATAGAAGAAATACGCACCGCGCGCCTGGCAAAATTAAAATTGCTCGAAGATGAGGGTATTAACCCCTATCCTGCCACGACGCGCCGTGATTTTAGTATCAAAGAGGTAATCAAGCCAAAAAATTTCAAGGAGTTTGAACAGAGTCGCCGGGAATTGACGCTTGCCGGACGCATCATCTCTCTCCGAAACCAAGGCAAGATTGTTTTTATAGACTTTGACGACGGCACGGGCCGAATTCAAGGACTTTTAAAAAAGAATGAGCCTTTGCCGGTCGAATCATTTGAATTATTCGAGAAAGCTTTCGACGTCGGCGACTTCATAGAAATCAAGGGTTATCTATTCCTGACCAACCAGAAACAGCAAACCATACTGGCGAGCCAAATAAGAATGCTCGCGAAGTCACTCCGTCCTCTGCCCGAGAAGTGGCACGGCCTTTCCGATATTGAAGAGCGTTTCCGCAAACGCTATCTCGACTTACTCTCAAACCCCAAAGTTAAGGAACGTTTTCTCAAGCGCTCCAGAATCATCGAACTTATCAGGGAATTTTATCTCAAGAAGGGTTTTGTCGAAGTCGATTTGCCCAACCTCCAACCTCTAGCCGGCGGGGCGGCAGCGGCTCCTTTCAAGACGCATCACAACGCGCTTGATATGGATTTCTATCTGCCCGTGGCCCAGGAGCTTTATCTCAAAGAACTTTTAGCCGGTGGCTTTGAAAAAGTCTTCGAGCTCGGCAAGCGGTTCAGAAACGAGGGCATAGACACTTCTCACAACCCTGAATTCACCATGCTGGAGTCCAATGAGGCCTACGCAGATGCGCTGAGCCAGCGCCAGTTCGTCGAAGAGCTTTTCAAATACGTAGTCAAGAAATTATTCAAGAAGCTCCACTTCAAATATCAGGGCGAAATCATCAACCTTGGAGCGCCTTT
>ERZ1292640.4515-Hain-H43-02um-R1-4515-length-10579-cov-5_pt1 | contig 10579 bp, 6 predicted proteins | sample MGYA00564404_ERZ1292640 | MGnify/ENA primary metagenome ERZ1292640 (study PRJEB36523, sample SAMEA6512636) | groundwater metagenome | collected 2019-01-08 | study: AquaDiva: Metagenomics assemblies of 32 groundwater samples | reverse complement strand
GTCGTAGGGGTTCTCGTGGGGCTGGGTGTACTCGTCGGCCACGTCGTCGAAGGCCGCCCGCCAGCCGACCTCGGCGTCGAGCTTGACGATCATGGCCTTGGTGAGCGTTGAGAAGATGAGCATGTAGATGACCATGCCCTCAAGGCGGGAGATGATGAACCACTCGAACATCGCCCCGCCGAAGTACATCGCATTGAAGCCCAGGATCAGGTCCGCGATCTGCTTCTTTCCGCGCGGCAGCAGGCGACGATACCTCACCACCTTCAGCATGAGAAACGCGCTGTACACCGCCAGGGCAATCACCATCAGGCCCACGCTGACGCCGTAGGCGCCGAACGCGACCAGATAACTGTTCTCGTTGGCCCGGGTGTTCTTCCACCCCGATCCCAGGATCGGATTCTCAAACGCGTCGGCCAGGAGCACGCCCCACACCAATCCCCGTGTGTCCTGCGTCGAGCCCAGGCGTTCCACCGCCTCGGTCGAAAGGCCGAACGAGAGCGCGACCTGGTACACGCCGTAGAACAGCGCCAGGATCACCGGCAGGAAGAAGGCCATCCGCCCCAGGCGTGAGTAGAGCACAAAGACCATGCCAAGCGCCGTGACGGCGATGCAGGTCCGCGAGCCCGTCCACGCGCTGTACGTCAGCATCATGCCCAGGACCATGAACCACACGGGTCGATACTTGCGCTCCGTGTCGTTGAGGATCAGCCACATGGCCGCCACGGTGATCGGAGCCATGTACAACCCGCACCCCTGCGGGTTGCCCAGCATCCCGCTGAATCGATTCTGCCATCCAAGGATGAGCTCGCGGTGGTTGAGCACGACCTGCACGCTCGTCGCCCCGCCCCACAAGAACCCCGCGAACGCCAGCGCCCGGATGACCTTGGTCCAATCATCCCAGTCCTTGAGCATCAGCGGTAGCAGGAGCATCACCGGCAGCATCGTGACCAGCGCAAAGACGAGGGTCTGTGCCGCGTCGACCGCCCCGTCATGATAAAATTTGAGCATCGACGACACGATCTGGATGGCCAGGAGGAACGTGCCCTGGACGGGCATCGTGTTGAGCCGCACCTTGCTCACGTGAACCAGCATGCCGACGAACAGCATCGTCCCGAAGGCCAGATAAAGCTCCGCCCGATAAATCTGCAGCGGCTCCAACCACGTGTGGTTGCTCTGGTTGCCGACCCGATCGACCTGGATTGCAAAGCCGGCGAACAGGATCATGCCGACCAGCAGCATCCACGCGGCGCCCGGGTCGCGCAAGAGTCGCACGAAGCCGATCAGCGTGAGGAAAAATCCGAACACGAGCCCAACAATCACCGCCGCGGACATTCATGCATCTCCAAAGCGAGTCCCGGCCGCGACTTTGAGTGTCGGCGTCCGACTCGTTCCAACAGTATCGGCACGACCCGCGTGTCGCGTGCGCAACTCGACCCCCGGGGGCGTCAGATTACGCTCGCAAACCGACCACACCACGAACAGATACGCCCGCACCTGCCCGCGAGTTCTCTTTCACGGCCGGATAATCCGGAACTTTCTCCCAGGCGGGCGGCAACTCCGCTCCAAGTGCCGCAATCGCTTGCAAATCACAAAGCTGCAATCGAACTTTGGCCTTGACGCGTCGCTATTTCCTCCTGACGCAGTCCACGGAGCCTTTCTGATGAAGCGTGTGAGCACCAACCCAGTCCGCAACGTCCTTCGCGTCCTCACCCTTGCCGGGCTGGCTGCGTTCAGCCCCGCCGCCCTTGCCGCTCCGCCCACGGCTCCGACGGCCAATCCCGTCGCGGCGTCGTCCAACGAGTACATGGCCCACTGGATGGTCACGACCTGGACCAACAAGGTCGGCAACCGCGACCTGCAGGCCCAGATCGACCTGACGGGCACCAGCATCCTGCGCGACTCGGTGCTGTTCTACGAGAGCTCGTTCGGCAACTTCCCCTACGCGGGGCCGCACCTCTCCGACAGTCCGACCTACATGGCGGCCCACCTCGCCAAGGTCGGTCGCGACATCGCCGCCAAGATCCCCGACCCGAACTTCAGCGGCTACGTCTGCATCGACTACGAGACCTGGCAGCCCAACTGGTCGCGGACCCCCAACTCCCGTTCCAACGGCGCTCCCGACGCTCGCGACTTTGACTTCAAGGACGACTGGGAGCAGCACCTGCTCCTCAACAAGCCGCAGGTGCTCCGCGGGCTCACCGGCGCCGCTCGCGATCGGGCGATGGAAGTGACGTACAACCAGGCCGCCCAGAAGTTCTACCTCGACACCCTTCGGGAGGGCAAGCGCCTTCGTCCCAAGGCCAAGTGGGGCTTCTACGGCTTCCCCTACGGCGAGTATTACACGTTCCTTCCGGCGTACGTGAACAAGTGGCGCAACGTCAACGACAACGAGATGGGCTGGATGTTCGACGCGGTTGATGTGATCTTTCCGCGCGTCTACTCGGTCTTCGTGACCGTCGAGGACCGCCTCCCCACCCCGGGCAGGTACGAGAACACGCCCGCGGCCAACGCCCGGTACATCCGGGACAACACCCTCGAGGCGGTTCGCGTCTCCCGCGGCAAGCCCGTCATGCCCTTCCTCTACTTCCGGTACCACCCCAACGTCGGGCGTGACATGGAAGGCAAGTGGGTCAGCGACCTGGTGATCAGGCAGGCGATCGAGATTCCCAAGCAGGCCGGCGCCAAGGGCGTCATGATCTGGGACTGCATCGAGAGCGAGCAGCAGTTCATCGACCTGAGGCGGATCGTGGCGACGCAGGTTGCCCCGAAGATGAACGCGATCGCGGTCCTGCCCGGCTCCAACCCCAATTCCAACAGGCTTGCGAGCGGTGCGTCGCGTGATGCCAGCGTCAAAGTTTCCTCGACGGCCGCCCCCGTGGTGGTCAAACCCAAGCTCGCCTCGGTGCCCAACCAGTAGGCTCACACCTTGGGGCGGCGGCTCGTCGCCCTGTTTCGCAGCTCGTTCTCCGTGACTTGACACGCCGGGGCCTTCCGCCCCGGCTTGTCGTTGCGCCCCGGGGACCCAGTCGCGGTACACTGGTCCCGCATGGGACTTCGAAAGCACCTCGCCATCTATCCCGGAAGCTTCGACCCTATCTCGTTCGGGCACATCGACGTGATCCAGCGCGGGCGGAGGCTCTTTGACGAGCTCATCGTCGCCGTCGGCCGCAATCCCGCCAAGGACCAGCTCTTCCACGCCGAGGAACGCGTGGAGATGGCCAGGATCCTCGTCGACGAACTCCTCAAACGCGAGCCCGAGGGCGCGAAGGTCACCGTCCGTGGATTCACCGGCCTGACGGTCGACTTCGCCCAAAGCGTCGGAGCGGCCGCCCTGCTCCGCGGGGTACGGAACCTCTCCGACCTCCAATACGAGATCCAGCAGGCCGTCACAAACCGTGAGGTGGCCGATCTCGAGACCGCGTTCGTGGTGGCCGGCCAGAGCTTTGCCTACACCAGCTCAAGCCTGATCAAGCAGATCACAGCCATGGGCAAGGACCTTTCGGTCCTGCGGCAGATGGTCCCCGCGCTGGTCATCGAGAGGCTCGCCAAGAAAAAGGCCGAGCGGGATCCGTCGCTCGAACGACTCCGCGAGGTGCGCGACCAGGGTGTGCTGGGCGAGTAGGAAGCATTCTCCCAAGGCCCAAGCGTGCGACCTGCGGGGTGCGAATGATCCGGCATGGTTGAATGTCGCGTCATCAGCATCGGGACACTCGCGGAAAACCCGCTCTGGGGCGAGCAGCAGCCTGTTCGAACCGGGCACGCGACCACGACCCTGGTGCGCACGGGCAAGCGGTTGATCGTGGTCGATCCTGGCCTGCCCGACCAGATCATCGGTGCCCGCTTTGGGGAGCGAACCGGCCTCAAGGCCTCGATGGTGACCGATGTCTTTTTGACCAGATTCCATCCCGATTGCCGGCGGGGCATCACCGCGTTCTCGAGCGCCGAGTGGTGGATCAGCGAGGTGGAGCGTGAGGCCGTCGGGGTGCCGCTGGCACGCCAGCTTGCCGCCATCGCCGCGGAGGACGAGGTCGACGCGGAGCTTCAGGCCAGTTTCGAGAGGGAGATCGCCCTGCTCCAGCGGTGCAAGCCTGCCCCCGATCAGTTCGCGGACCATGTCAGCCTCTTCCCGCTCCCTGGCGTGACCCCTGGCCTGACCGGGCTCCTGCTCGAGCAGCCTCGGTTCACCACCTTGATCTGTGGTGACGCGGTGGCGACGGCCGAACACCTCGAGCGTGGGCAGGTGCTCCAGGGGGCTCTCGACGTCGAGCGGGCCCGGGAGAGCTTTTCTGAGGCTGTCGAGATCGCGGACATGCTGGTGCTGGGGCGTGACAACCTGACGTCCAACCCGACCAAACGTCCATTCTGACGTGCCCCGGGCTGCGATACGGGGGGATTTGTGTGCTATTTGTGCGCTCATCATGGAACAGACTTGGCGAATTGCGGGATCCCATGTAGTCTGGGCCCGAAGAGAAACCATGGACCATCCGAAGGAACTGACGTGAAACAAGCTACCAATGTCGCTCTTCCCCTGATTCCGGCGGTGCTCGCGGCCTGCGCTCTTTCTGGGACGTTGCTGGCCCAGCCGTCCATCGAGCCGCCGCCGTCCCACACCGCCGACTTTGGCTTCGACTCCGGCCCGGTGTCGTACTCGGGGGACGGCTCGGGCCCGCAGGTGATGTATTCGGTGGAAGTTCGGGCCGACGGAGCGACCTGGCTCCGGCTTCGCTTCGGAACGCTCGTGCTCGCGGGTGACCCCGCGCGGGATGATCGGACGTTCGTGCGAATCACCTCGACGCTCGACGGCGCCTCGCAGGTGCTCGACGCCGAGACGGCCGATCGCTGGTCGAACACCTCCGCGTACTTCAACGGCGACTCGGTGTTCGTCGAGGTCATCGGATTCCCCGGCAACGGCGGTGGGGGTGAGAGTCGGATCACCATTCCCGATGCGACGGCCGGAGAGCCCGTGCTGATCTCGCGCACGATCTGCGGCTCGGCCGACGATCGGGCGCTCTCGAGCGATCCGCGCTCGGCGCGGTTCCTGCCCTCGGGGTGCTCGTCCTGGCTCATCAACGACGAGAACCATCAGTTTCTGACGGCCGGCCATTGCGGCGTGGGATCCAACGGCGTGTGCCAGTTCAACGTGCCGCTCTCGGGCACGGATGGGTCGCTGCGTCATCCGGGCCCCGAGGACCAGTACCCCGTCGAGTCCACGAGCATCCAGTTCGCGAACGTCGGGCTGGGCAACGACTACACGTACTTTGGCTGCTGGCCCAACACCACGACCAACCAGAGCGCGTACCAGCGCCAGGGCTCGACGTACGTGCTGGCGGCGAGCGTGCCCAATGTCTCGGGGCAGACGCTGCGGATCACCGGCTTTGGCACCACCTCTTCGCCCGTTTCCAACACGTGGAACCAGGTGCAAAAGACCCACACGGGCGCGTACGCCCAAAAGAGCGGGACGATCCTCTACTACCGGGTCGATACCACCGGGGGCAACTCGGGCTCGGCGATCGAGAATCTCGTGGACGGAACGGCGATCGGCATCCACACCAACGGCGGGTGCGGCGTGTCGAGCGGCAACAACGCTGGGTGCTCGCTCGACAATCCGGGGCTTCGCAACGCCCTGGCCAATCCAAGGGGCATCTGCCGCGCGGGCTTCGGCCAGGTCGTGCCGCCGGTCTTTGTCGGCGCGGACTCGGCCCAGGCCTTTGGCTCGGTGAGCTATGTCGACGGGAACTTCACACGCGTGTCGGTGCTGGGAACCACCATCGACGGCCTGGCGTACAGCTGGAACTCCGGGCGGTTCTTCGCCACCAGCACCGACCGCAAGCTCTATTCGATTGACCCTGCCACGGGAGTCAAAACGCTTATCGCCTCACTCACCGGCGTGAGCGCTTCGGTCGCCGGCCTGGGGTACGACCCCTGGACCGACAGCCTCTACGGAATCCTGCAGGCGAGCGGCAGGCCCGTGCGGATCAACCCCACCACGGGCGTGACGGTCGGGCTGGGTGCGGCGGTGGGGGGGAATATCGGGGCCCTCGACTTTGACCCCATCTCCAGGACCCTTTTCGGTATCGACGATGCCGCGGGAGGGAGCCGCCTGGTCAGGCTCGACCCCATTGCCGGCACGCTGGCGGTGGTCGGCTCCCTGGGCGCAGGGATCGCGGACTGCAACGGCCTGGCGTTCAACATGCAGGACCAGATGCTCTACACGATCAACGCCGCGACCGAGCAGCTCCTGCGGGTGAATCCCGCGACGGGAGTCGCGACGGGCGTCGGCGGCACGTCCACGACGTTCGGAGCGTCGTTCGGGCTCGCGTGCGTGATGGATCGCCCGTGTCCGGGCGACTTCAACCACGACGGCGCGACGGACTTCTTTGACTACGACGAGTTCGTGCGGTGCTACGAGGGAGCGGGCTGCCCCTCGGGAACGACCTCCGATTACAACCTCGACGGGTCCACCGACTTCTTCGACTACGACGAGTTCGTCGTGGCGTTTGAGACCAGCTGCTGAGGCTGCGCCATGGGCCGTGAGCGACGGTGCTCCCGGCACGAGCCACCAAATTCGCTGAAACCCGTCGGGTTCAGCCGGCGGAAGATGTCGCCCTGCGACAAGGACCATGATCAGGAGTAGTGAGATGCGTTTGAAAGTGCGTGCGATCATGACCGCCGGTGTTCTGTTCGGCGCTCCGGCCGGCACTGCCCTTGGGCAGGGGTCCTTCACCCAGGTCACCACCGGACTGACCAAGCCCGTGTTCGTGACAGCCCCCGCGGGCGATTTCGCGCGGATCTTCGTGGTGGAGCAGTTCTCCAACACGACGGGGCGCATCAAGATTTTCAGACCCGCGACCGGCACGACCTCCACGTTTCTGGCGCTCACGCCCGTGAGCAACAGCGACGAGCAGGGCTTGCTGGGGCTGGCCTTCCACCCCGACTTCGCGACCAACCGCAAGTTCTACGTCAACTTCACCGACGCCGCGGGCACGACCAACATCCGCGAGTACCAGACCTTCGCCGCAAACCCCGATCTCACCGAGCCGGCGACCGCCCGCACGCTGCTCACCATCACACAGCCCCAGGCCAACCACAACGGCGGGTGGATCGCGTTCGGCCCCGACGGCTTCCTGTACATCGGGATGGGCGACGGCGGCAACCGCGACGACACGGGCTCGGGGCACGTGCCGACGGTGGGCAACGCGCAGACGCTGACGGGGACGCTGCTGGGCAAGATGCTTCGCATCGATGTGAACCGCGACGACTATCCGGGCGACGCGACCAAGAACTACGGCATTCCATCGGGCAATCCGTTTGCCGGTGGTGGCGGCGAGCCGGAGATCTTTGCGTACGGGCTGAGGAACCCCTGGCGCAACTCGTTCGATCGATCGACGGGAGAACTGTGGATCGCCGACGTCGGGCAGGATGTCTGGGAGGAGGTCAATTACCAGCCCTCGAGCTCCGTCGGCAGGAACTATGGATGGCGCTGCATGGAGGCGACGCACTGCACCGGGCTTGGCGGGTGCACATGCAACGCCCCGGCGCTGACGCTGCCGGTCTACGAGTATCAGCACGCTTCGGGTCGGTGCTCCATCAGCGGCGGATACGTCTACCGGGGTTGCGCGATCCCATCGTTGGTCGGCAAGTATTTCTTCGCCGACTACTGCACGGGCGAGATCTTCACGCTCAACCCCGCCAACAGCTCGGTTACGCCCTTTCAGTCTCTGGGCTTTGGCATCACCTCGTTTGGCGAGGATGCCTACGGCGAGATGTGGTGCGTTCGCTCCAACGGGCGGCTCTACAAGCTCACGCCCACCGGCACGCCGCAGTTCCTGGATTGCAACGCCAACGGACGCCCCGACTGCTGGGACATCGCCGATGGAACCGCGAGCGACAACAACGACAACGGCGTGCCCGACTCGTGCGACCCGCCGTGCCCTGCGGATTTCGACGGCGACGGCACGAGCGACTTCTTCGACTACGACGCCTTCGTGACGTGCTTTGAGGGCGGCGTGTGTCCGCCCGGCAAGACCGCCGACTTTGATGGCGACGGCACGAGCGATTTCTTCGACTACGACGCGTTTGTCGTGGCGTTCGAAGCGGGTTGCCCCTGATCGAGGCTGAATGATGGGTTCTGGTGGCACCGCTCCTTCGAGCGGTGTTCACTCTGCGCGCACGGACGCACCGCTCTGGAGAGCGGTGCCACCAATGAAGTCAACTGCTGTGACGGCCTCCACCGGAGAGGGGACTGTTTCAATTCAGGGAAATGTCACACGTCTCGCCTGCTTCTGAAACCCGCAATACTCAGCCGTGTGGATGAGCAATCGCGCGGCAAGGGGAACCAGGAGAAGCCAGATGCAAAGGAACGTGCGTGAGACTTTGGCGGCGTGTGTTCTCTGCGGGCTTCTGACGAGCGCGGCCCTGGGCCAGGGTTCGTTCACCCAGATCGCGACTGGATTCAGCAGGCCTGTGTTCGTCACCGCGCCGCCCGGCGATTTCTCGCGGATCTTCATCGTCGAACAGTGGTCGGGGACCACCGGGCGGGTACAGGTCTATCACATCGCCTCCAACACGTTCACGACCTTTCTGGCGATCACGTCGGTGGCCAGCGGCGACGAGCAGGGTCTCCTGGGACTGGCTTTCCATCCCGACTTCGCCACCAACCACAAGTTCTACGTGAACTTCACGGACGTGGCGGGCACGACCACCATTCGCGAGTACACGACCTCCAACATCAATCCGGATCTTGCCGAGCCTTCCACCGCACGCGACTTGCTCACGATCACCCAGCCCCAGTCCAACCACAACGGCGGGTGGATGGCGTTTGGTCCCGACCGGCTCTTGTACATCGCCACGGGCGACGGCGGGAACGGCAACGACGATGGTCCGGGACATGTGCCCGGTGTCGGCAACGCGCAGACACTGACTGGAACGCTTCTGGGCAAGATGCTGTGCATCGATGTCAACTTTGACGACTTTCCGAGCGATCCCGCGAGGAACTACGCTATTCCTCCCTCCAATCCGTTCGCCCAAGGCGGCGGTGAGCCGGAGATCTGGGCCTCTGGGCTGCGAAACCCATGGCGCAATTCGTTCGATCGCGCGACGGGCGAGCTCTGGATCGCCGATGTCGGACAGGCCAGCTGGGAAGAGATCAATCGCCAGCCCGCGTTCCTGGGCGGACGAAACTATGGATGGCGCTGCATGGAGGGAACTCACTGCACCGGGCTCACGGGGTGCACGTGCAACTTGCCCTCGTTGACGCTCCCGGTTCATGAGTACGGGCACGAGCTGGGTCGCTGCTCGGTGACGGGTGGGTACGACTACCGCGGGTGTGCGATCCCGGCGCTGGTCGGCCAGTACTTCTTCGCCGATTTCTGCACGGGTGAGATCTTCACGCTGAACCCCGCCAACAACGTGGTAACGCCGTTCCAGGATGTTGGAGGTGCCGTGACGTCGTTTGGCGAGGACGCCTACGGCGAGCTGTGGTGTGTGCGCGCGGGCGGGACCCTCTACAAGCTCACGCCCACCGGAGCGCCGCAGTTTCTGGATTGCAACGCCAACGGACGTCCTGATTGCTGGGACATCGCCGACGGCACAGCGACCGACCACAACGCCAACGGCGTGCCCGATTCGTGCGACCCGCCCTGCCCGGCGGACTTCGACGCCGATGGCGCGGTCGATTTCTTCGACTACGACGCCTTTGTGAGGTGCTTCGAGGGCGGGGCCTGCCCGCCCGGGAAGAATGCCGACTTTGACGGGGACGGTGCGAACGACTTCTTCGACTACGACGCGTTTGTCGTGGCGTTTGAGGCCGGTTGCCCCTGATGGGCCTTGCTGGCACCGCTCTCCAGAGCGGTGTTCACTCTGCGCACAAGGAAGCACCGCTCTGGAAAGCGATGCCACCGGTAAGCCCAAGACGCACTGCTCAGGAGAGCAGTGCTACCCAAGAGCAGTGCCACCTATGAGTTGATCACGCGACCTTCGCTGGCGAGGGCGGCCTCGTGCAGCGACTCGTGCATGGTCGGGTGGGCGTGCATGGTGACGATCAGTTCCTCGCTGGTCGCCTCGAGCCTGCGGGCCAGGCCCATCTCGCCGATGAGCTCGGTCGCCTGATCGCCCATGATGTGGGCGCCCAGGATCTCGCCTCGGGGCAGGCCGCGGATGATTTTGGCCATCCCGTCGGTGTTGCGGGCGGCGATCGCCTTGCCCAGGGCGCCGAAGGGGAAGACGCCCACGGCGTAGTCCTTGTCCTTGACCTTGCCCAGGGCCTTGAGCTCGCGCTCGGTGTAGCCGACGCTGGCGACCTGCGGGTGGCAGTAGGTGCACCCCGGGACGGTCGAGTAATCGACGCCGATGGGCTCGTGGTTGCCGTGCGGGAGCTTCTTGTCACGCCAGGCGATCCGCTCGACGCACAGCACTCCTTCTTCGCTGGCGACGTGAGCGAGCCAGGGCGGGCCGATGACGTCGCCGATGGCGTAGACGCCCGGCAGGTTGGTCTTGTAGTCGCAGTTCTGCTGCTCTTTCTTCGACGGGTCGTAGTCGGTCTTGATGTGGTCCTTCACCACCTCAAGCCCCAGCGACGCAT
>ERZ1292640.4513-Hain-H43-02um-R1-4513-length-10579-cov-10_pt1 | contig 10579 bp, 6 predicted proteins | sample MGYA00564404_ERZ1292640 | MGnify/ENA primary metagenome ERZ1292640 (study PRJEB36523, sample SAMEA6512636) | groundwater metagenome | collected 2019-01-08 | study: AquaDiva: Metagenomics assemblies of 32 groundwater samples | reverse complement strand
CTCCGTTGCGGCTGCGGCTGGAAACGCGCGGTCCGTTTCGGACGCCGGAGTATAAGGGGGCGGTTTTTCGCGGCGGCTTCGGAAAGTTTTTCCGGGAGCTGGTGTGCACGACGGGGAAGCCGGCGTGCGCGGGCTGCCCCGAGGCGCCGGGCTGCCGCTACTCGCTGGTGTTCGAGACACCGGTATTCCCTGAAGAATTCACAGTCCTGCGGAGGTATACGCACGCGCCACACCCGTTCGTGCTGACGCCACCCATGGACGGCCGAACGGCGCTGCCTCGCGGGGCGGAACTGGATGTCGAGTTGACGCTGATCGGGCACGGGGTTGACTACCTGCCGTATTTCATCGGCGTTTTCGAGATGCTGGGCGAGTCGGGACGATTCGGGGGGCCGTTCCGGGTGAAGGAAGCGGTCTCGGCGCTGGCGGGGCGGGAGCTGGTGTACGAGGGGGAGAGCCGGCGCTGGGTGGGTCCACCGCCGCTGTGGCGGCCGGGGTTGGCGGCCGAGCCGGTCCGGCGGGTGCGGCTGGAGTTTCTGACGCCGCTGCGGATCCGGACGGGAGGGCGGTACAACGCGTCGCCGGACTTTGTGGCGATCACCCACGCGCTGCTGCGGCGCATCCACCTGCTGGCGGCGGTGTACGGCGGAGGCGACGGGGACGCGGGCTGGATGCGGCCGCTGCTGAAGCAGGCGGATTCGGTAGTAACCGAGCGGGCGAGCTTCCGGCTGTTCCGCTGGAGCCGGACCAGCGGGCGGCAGGGGCGGGAGGTGCCGATGGACGGGCTGCTGGGCTGGCTGGAAGCGGCGGGGGAACTGACGGAGCTGCTGCCGTATTTCCGGGCTGGGGAGTGGGTGCAGGTGGGGTCTGGGACGAGCATGGGGATGGGGAAGTACCAGTTGGAGGTTTTGGAGTGAGTATGGCGCGGATGGTGGATCCGTTTGATTTGATCCTGCTCTGGCCGGTCCGCTTGCGGCGACGGGAAGAAAAGCAAAGCGCCAGCGCGCATGCGCGGGCAGTTCTTGACAAGTCCGCCTGCCGATGGACGCGGGAGGAGGATCTCTTGCGGCGTGAAAAGGAAGGGATCAACGACGGGTACGCGTGGGGTGAGTTTGCGTACTTCTATCCGTTCTTTCGGCGCTTTCTCTATGGAGACAGCCGGGAAGGACGGGGGGGAGCGGAGTTTGCTCTTTACCGGCTGAGTCCAGGCAAGGCCGAATGGATCGTCGTGGGGGAAAAGGATTGGAAGGAGAGCTTCCAGATCAAACAAGTCTGGCTCTACATTATGGAGAACGACACGGCGATTCTGAAGGTGGACTTGGCCGTGCCCAAGCCGATTAGCTGGGATAGTGCGCTGAACGCCACCAGCGAACTGCGAAAAACGTACTATTCGCACTGGTATCAGGATCCGGGCGACGGAACATGGAAGGGAGGAGGGGCGAGATCTGGGATCTACCTGAAGGCTGGCGAAAGCCCCACGGATGCAAAGCCGTCCCCCGAAGATCGGCAGGAGGAAATGAAGGAATCCCTTTCACATCGCCAGCCGCGATTGTTGCCCCACTGGGCGGATCTACTCCAACCCATGATCCTTGGGCCGGCGGGAGAGAACAGTGTCGGGTTCGAGGTATTGGGGGACAATCGCATGGCGGTGATGGCGTTTGCCGGCACGGAAAGTCCGGAGACGTTGTCCGAGCACGAGTGGTTCGCGCTCTCGCAGGCAGATGGCGCGGGATTCAATCCTTGTGCGGCGGGCTTTCGGGACGCGGAGCTGGCCAAGGTCTGTTATGACCGCTGGTGGGACCCCCAGTATGCAGACCCGGAACAGCAAAAACAACGGTACATCACGGGGCCGATGACGTTTGCGACTGTGGTCAAGGCGAGGAGTGCCGCGGATCCCTACTGGCTGGCTTCCAATCGGGAGAAGTGGCGGCGGCAGTATTTTCAATTGTTCTTTCTGACGCATTATCAGCGAGCGGCGTTGTTGATCTTGCAGCATCAGATCGCGGAGACGGCGGATTTATTGCAGAGCGGGAAGCGTGGCGTGCTCCTGGAGAAGATCCGCGCCACGCAACAGGAAATGGCGCGGTTTTCGAGCCGGTGCTGGTTCGCGGATGTGACGCCGCAGATACAGGGGCAGGAACTGTACCTGGGGCTGAAGAGCCAGCTGAGTCTCGATCAGTTATACAAAGAAGTGATGGACGATAAGGGGCTGTTGGCTGATTGGGTAATGTCGGAATTCAGGCAACGGCTCGAATCGATTGTCATTCCAGCCGCGATAATTCTGGGCCTGCTGGGAATCAATGTCTTTTTCGACCCAGCGAGGGAGTTCTTTGGTTGGGTGGTGAATGGCGCAGTTCAGCGCCTCCGGTGGGCTGCATTGCAGAACACTACCTTCAAAAAGCTGGCCACTGATTGTGGGGTGGCCCTCTGCTTTGCGGTACCAGCATATTGGGTTATTCGGCGCTGGATCAAGACGAGATAAAGGCGGAACGACGAACATGAAATTTCTTTGCAGCCTGGAAGCGATGAATCTCGACAACATGTTTCGGGATTGTCAGGACTTGAGCACGATCCGAGGGGGCGGGCTGTCGATCCTGAATATTGCGGACCGAGTGCGAGAGGCGCTGCAAGCGGAGCAGATCAGCGGCGGCGCGTCGCAAGGGCTGCTGATTATGGAGAGCGAATCGGCGGAAGCGGCAGAGACCAGCGTGCGCAGCGTGCTGGAGAGCGTACCCATTCTGAAGCACGCCACGATCATGATCAGTGTGGAACCTTACGATCCAGCGAAGTTCAAAGAGCAGCGGGCGATGCTGAAGGCAAGGAACCGGTGGCGGCAAATGCAGGCTCCGTCGGTGATTTATCCCAAACTTGAAGGGAACGAAGTCTGCCAGGTGGATCGGGTTCGACCGGGGAGGGACCGGCAGGACCTGCCGGAAAAAGGCGTTCAGAGCGACTTCACCGCCGACCGGCGGACACTGGGGCGGGAGGAGAAGAAGAAGCTGCTGCAAGACATTCTTGGAGTGCATTGCCCCGACGATTTCGGGGTGGTGAAGGACCTGAACGAACTCAGCGGCGGCGGCGAAGAGATGGGCAACACGAAGGACAAGATTGCGGTTCTGCGGTTCGACGGCAACAGCTTTGGCAAGATCGTCAACGACTGCGGGCCCGAGGAACTGAAAGAGTTTTCGGGGATGACTCGGGACCAGCAAACAGCCTTCTTCCGGGAGTTGGTGACCGGCGAGCAGTACCAGCGTTATGGATGGACCGGGCGGAAGCTACGGCTCGAGATTCTCGTGTATGGCGGGGACGAAGTGACGTTCGTAGTCCCGGCGTGGTTGGGATGGGAGGCGTTGCACTGTTTCTATGAGCAAGCAAGGGAATGGCAACCGTTTCTAGGCAAGGACATCACGTACAGCGGTGGAGTCGTTTTCTGCCATAGGAATGCCCCGATTCACGCGGTTCGCGATTTGGCGAGTGGACTGGCGGACCAAGCCAAGCTGCTGCGAGCAGGGAAAGGAAAAGGGAACTACGCCGCCTATCAGGTGCTTGAGAGTTTCGACTCGGTTGGGAGAGACCTGGAGGAGTACATCAGGGAGCGATACCGGCCCTTTGGGGGCGACGAGAGCATGCTGTTGGATTGCACGGCCATCGGTTTCCTTAAAGATGAGATGTCCTGGTTGCGAAGAGGCGTTTCGCGGCGGCAACTGCACCGACTGGTACACGGACTAGCGAAGGGCGTAACTCCCGCAGATTGGGAGATAGCCCGCAAGAGCCTGACCGATGCAAGCAGCGAGGAGGCAGCCAAGAAGATCCAGGTCACGCTTGAACAGCTTCAGAACAAGATTGGCCCGGTGGGATACCTTCATGTTCTCGAATTGTGGGATTACATAGGCGCGGCGGACGAGGAGAGAGGAGGAGGATGGCAATGAGACGGTTGACAATACCGGTCTACCTGACGGTGCAGGGGCCGGTGATTACGAAGTCGTCGGCGATTGGCGAATTGGGAGTTGACGCGCTGATGGCCACGGGGAGCTTCGCTGACCCACAGATGGGGAACATCGAGAAACGGTACTACGTACCGGGGACCTTGATCAAAGGGATACTGAGGGAAGCGTGGCAGGAACTGGCGGCCGCCGATGGGAAGTTTGGGGAGTGGCTGGAGTGGTTGGGAAAGGAATCACCGAAGGACAGTGACGACGCGCCGGAGCGCGGACGCCTGCGATTCAGCGACTTTGCGGATTGGGAAACCGAGCCGGCCGCGAGCGACCGGCAACGGTACCGGATTCAGATCGACGAGGATTCTGGTGCGGTGAAGGGCGGGCAGTTTCAGGTGATGGAGTCGCCGTACGCGCCGGGGCAGGAGATCCGGCTGGCGGGCGAGGTCCGGGTGATCATGAGCTCGGGCGAAAACGAGACGGCATTGTTGGCGGCGATTCAGCACGGCCTTTCGTGGGCTCAGGCAGTGGGAGGGACGCGCACGGCGGGATTCGGGCAGATCCTCAAAGCTGCATTGGGTCTGACAGTGGGAGAGACTTTGCCGGCGGCCACCAACGCCGGCACGGGTTGGCACGTTCGGATGACCTTCCAGCAACCGGTGATTTTCTCGCTGCGGCGAATCGCTGGCAACCTGTTCGAATCGGGGATGGTAATCCCCGGGGCAGCTTTGAAAGGAGCGGTGGCCGAGATGATGCGGCGGGAGCCCGGGCTGTTTCGCGAACTGGCCAATGAACTCCATGGGGTGCGGTTCACGCACGCGTTTCCAGCACTCAAAGGCGGTACCCGCCCGCGCCATTGGCCGCTTTCGCTGCTCGCCTTCGCGAAGGACGATAAGACGCACGAGTTTGCCGATGTCATCCGTTGCGAACGGCCATTTACGCGGGTCGCTCTGGCGGGGGCCTTCGACATCGATTGGAAGGAGAGCCAGGAATGGAAGGAAGTCCTCAAAAGCTACGGCTGGGAGAAGATCAAGACCGAGTTGAGGGTGCGCACCGCGATTGAAGGGGAGCGGCAGAAGGCGCGAGACGAGGCTTTGTTTGCCTGGGAGATGCTGGCGCCGCACGAGCACGAGTGGATCGCGGAAGTGGCTGCGGAGGGCCTGACGGCTGCGGCGCGGCAGCAGTTGGAGCAGTTGCTGCACTTCGGGATCGAGCCGTTGGGGAAGACGAAGGCGCGGGCCAAGGTGACCTTGGAGCCGAAGACAGCAGCAGCGGTGCCCTCCGCTGCAAGCTATGCAGTGACTCTGCAAACGCCGGCGTTGCTGATCAATCCAGGCGGGCACCTTGCACCCAATGGAGCCATTGGCTCGGCGAGTGCGAATTTGTTGCGGCTGGAGTATGAAGCGGTGTGGAAGGAGTTGAGCGACGGAAGCCTGGCGTTAGCGAATTACTTCCAGCGAGTTTCCCTCGCCGGGGGCGACTATATGCGGAAGCGATTCCGTCAGCCCAGCCCGTACCGGCCCTACCTGCTTACCGACGCGGGCAGCACGTTTCTGTTGAAGCCGGTGGCGGGACGGGAGAAGAAGGCCCACGACTCTATGACGGCTTGGGTAGAGAAGGGACTTGGACTGCGGACGCGGGTGAAGCAGTTCTATGGGATCAACGACGTACCCGGCGAGAAGCTTTGGGCGCACTGCCCGTACTTGCCTGAGAACGGCTACGGGGAAGTGACAGTCAATCAAGAATCACGCTATCCGGAGGCTCCAGAATGTACGACAAACGACTAGAACAGATCGAGCGTTGGCGCATCACCGGGACGATCCGGACGGAATCGCCGTTGCATATCGGCGATGGGGACCGACTTCCTTTGCTACAGCGCGATTGCCACATTCCAGAGCCGATGAAAAGAGGCCTGGGGAAGGCCGAGTATGCCAGCGTGCTGGTGGACGCGGGTGAGCAACCCATGATTCCGGCAACTTCGCTAAAGGGCGCGTTGCGTGGCTGGGCGACGGCGCACGGTTTGGAGGAGCGACTGATCAGGCAGGTATTTGGCGACACGGGAGAGAAAGAGACGGACCCGGGCCGCGGGATGGTGACGTTTTATGACGCGAGGCTGATCGCGGTGGCCGATACGTGGAACACGGAGTTCCGGTTCTGGTCAACGAAGCGGCGGACGGTATTGACGCCGCAAGTGGCTATCGATCCCTTGACGCGGTCGGCTAAGGAACACTTGCTGTACTACGTCGAGTACGTACCGGCAGGGGCGGAGTTCCAGTTGGCCATGACGGCACAGAATGCGACGGAGCCGCAGCGCGGATTTCTACTTTCGATTCTGGAACAGGCGTTTCAGAGCACGGGGCGCCCGTGCCGACTGGGGAGCGAGACGGCGAACGGTTGGGGGAAAGCACAGTGGACACTGGATCGCGTCGAGGTGATGGGAATGCCGGAAATGGCCGTTTGGCTGGCGAAATCGGCTTCGACTTGGACGGACGGGCTTCGGGAGTTGAAGGACGGGGAGAAGAGCGGGTGGCTGGCGGCGGGAACGCGCGTGGCTTCGGCGCGCAGAGACCAGACGCTAGGGTTGAAGCTTCAACTGCAGTTTAGCGGCCCGGTCCTAATCAACGACCCAACCCAGCAGCGGAAGGCGGAGGACGACGGGCAGAACGCGGTGGGCCACGCCATGATCCGCCGTGAAGATGGGCAGGTCTTTCTGCCGGCGCAATCGGTGCGGGGAGCGTTCCGGGCGCAGGCGCGGCGGATTTGGCAGACGCTGGCATGGGAGAGCGCGGAGGGTTTGAATGCACTGGCGGCCTTTGACCGGATGTTCGGCGCGACGGGGTGGCGAACACCGGTGGAAGTGGGCAGTTTTTCGCTGGACGGTCAAGGAGCGCCGCACGCGCAGGAGTTTGTCGCTGTGGACCGGTTCACAGGCGGAGCAGCGAAAGAAAAGAAGTTCAGGGCGGACGGATTGCTGAAGCCCTCGTTTCGAGGAGAGATCACGATCCGGCTGGATCGCTGGGCGAAAGCTAAGGTGGGCCCGTGGGCGTGGCTGCTGCTTGCGTACACGCTCCGGGATTGGATTGAGGGAGACGGCGTGTTGGGCTATGGCGCGTCGAAAGGGTACGGTGCGTTCCGGGCGGCGGTGGAGGTGAGCGGGGAGAGTAAGGAGGCGGATCTGCTGCGCGGCGTTCTGGCAAGGAAAGCGACGGCACTCGAAGATCCGGCATTGGAGCAGTGGGAGCGTTCTCTACGGGAGTTGTTTGGGAAGGAGGCAGCTTAAATGAGTAAGTTCTATAATCCTTATCACTTTGTGCCGGTGGAGAAGCCAAGCAAGGCGCAACAGGAGTCGGCAATTCCCAAAAAGCAGTTCCCAGCCAACCCGAACCGGCCATGGGTGACGCATGAGCGCTACGTTCCGGACACCGTGTCGGGGCGGCTGGTGGCGCGGCTAACCACAGTGACTCCAACGGTGGTTGGCGCGGACCAGGATCGGAAAGACAAGAAGGACTTCGCGACTGTGGAGCCGTATCTTGTGAGCGGGCGGGCTGCGATTCCGGGGTCGACGCTGCGGGGCCTGGTGGGATCGGTCATCGAGGCAGCGAGCAACGGCGCCATGCGGGTGCTGGAGGACCGGCCTTACTCGTACCGAAGAAAGATGCAGGATTCCCTGTCCGCCATTGGAGTGATTGTGAAAGTGGGGGTTGGGTTCAAACTATTGCCGCTGTGTTTGCCGACGCTCGAGAGCCGGGATGGCGGGCGGTCGTTCGAAGCACCGGCGCGATTCCGAGGGATCTTTCCCACGCCCCAGTTCAAGGTGTATTTAGGAGACGCGATACAGATCCGGGACGTCAGTTTCGGCTACCGGACGGCGAAAGGACACAAGGACGCAGTGCCGATGCCGGTAAAGCGGTTGGCGTGGAGCGGGAACTCGGTTGTCTACGACCGGTCGTTGCACGTGAAGGCCAACCGGTACGCGGTGTCGCAGGACCCCGACACTAGCGACGCCCCACGGATGGGCCTGGTGCGGGTTTTGGGTTGTTGGGGAAGGCGAACGACGGAGATTCCCAACAGCAAGAAGCATGAGCTCTGGGTGCCACTGCCGGGTCCTGAGGTGAAGGCTCTGCCGATCCTGCCCAATGCCATCGACCGGTTCCACACACTGGCAGACGAGCGGACCGACGAAGACGCGAGTTTGCCGTTTCATCCGCTCGACACTCGGCGGAACGAGAATCCGGAGGACAAGGACCGGTTCCGATTGAAGGCAAACGATCTCGTCTATTTCGACGTAAACGACAAAGGGGAAGTGAAAGAGATCTCGTTGTCGGCGATCTGGCGGGGGCTGGTGGTGAACACGCGGACGGGCGATGCGGCAACCGCCTACTCCTTTTTCCGGAGCGTGGATCCCGAGTTATTGCCGTTCAACCCGGATCGGAAGGCGATCAGCGTGGCGGAGCAGATATTGGGTTTCGCCGAAGATCGCAGCGAGGAGCAAAAGACGGAGGAAGGAGGTCTAGCGCTGGCGAGCCGGCTGCGGTTCGCGGATGCATTACTGCCGGAGGGATCCCAGGACCCGTTGGCGCAGGACTTCATCCCGCTAAAGATACTTGGGTCTCCCAAGACACCATGTCCGGCGCTTTACTTCAAGTCCGCGACGGGACGCGGGGCGTACATAGGAAAGCGCGATCTCGATCCGGCGCTGCATGCGCCACAGGGGCGGAAGTGGTATCTCCATGGCCAATCGAAGCCCGGAGAGGAGCCGTGGAGAACAGAGTACCCGAACGAGGAAAAGACCAAGAAGCAGAAGAATCTTGTCCGGCCGATTGCGGCGGGACATACCTTTTACTTTCATATCGACTTCGACAATCTCTCGGAAGTGGAGGTCGGTCTATTGCTGTACGCGCTGGAGCCCGATGCGGCTTTCCATCACAAGATCGGGATGGGGAAACCGCTGGGACTGGGCAGTGTGAAGATCGAGGTGTTGGGATATTTTCCGGTGGATCGCGCGGGGCGATACAGCGTGGCAGGATTGCGCGCGGAGCGGTACGGCGCGAGTACGTTGACTGCGGCCGGAGAAACAATAAAGGCATCGGCAAAGTGGCCGGATCGATACCGGGAGGAGGGGAAAGGACCTGCCGCGGCCGCGAACCCACTGCAAGCCGCCCGGGAAGCGGCACTCGGTTCGGGACTGGTTTCCGCCGCCGCACGGAAGGCACTCGAGCGGTTGGGGAATTATTCCCACTCGCCGCAAGCGCGCGACGTACGGTATCCGACGAACACGGACCAGCGGGACAAGGAGACCGAACACTTCAAGTGGTTCGTATTTAATGACGGGCAGCGGGAGCGGGGGCGCGGAATGACGCCGCGAAGCCAGTTCCTGAAGCCGCTGACCGGAGAAACGGGTCTGCCGCCCCTGGATGAGTTGGAGTGGGAACCGCCGCCTCCGCCACGGCGCTATTGATGAGGCCACCGATGAGCGGGGAATGGTGGGCAAAGGTGTTGAGAGTTGTGCTGGCGCTTCCGGTTCGTATGGGGAGGGCCTTACAGGCGAAATGGCGTCAAGCGCTTGGCCAGGGAGACGTTTTCGACTGGTACTTCTGGATCACCGTATCGTTCATCGTGGTGGCGATTCTCGGAATCTACTTCGTGCCGCGTTGGCAGGAACCCAAGGATTTGGATCTCCAGAACAGACTCCGCCAGACGGTGGCCCAGTTCTTCGCCGGATTGTTCGCCGTTTTTGGTCTGCTGTTGGCGATACGACGGGCACAACAGAACGCCAAGAGCGTGAGCACAGCCGAATCGGAGGAATTGACCGGACGCTACTTCCGGGGTGTAGAGTTGCTGGGTAGCTTACGCGACGGAGTCGACGGGCAGAAGGAGGCGAGCCTGGAGATTCGTTTAGGGGCGATCCATGCGTTCCGCAGGCTGGCCGGAGATTCGGAAAGGGATGCGGCCACAATTGCAGAGATACTGCAAGCTTATGTGCAATTGAACGCGCCGAGGAAATCGCAGGATATGGGCGGACCGAGTGAGCCGCGACTCGACATTCAAGCAGTGCTCGATGTTCTGATCCGGCCGGGGATTCACCGGCCCATCAGCCTGCACCGGTGCGACCTGACGGGCTCGCGGATGGAGGGCGCCGACCTGCGAAGCGCGTCTCTGGTGGAGACGAATCTTTTCAATTCGGCCCTGAGTGGGACGGACTTAAGGGGGGCGGACCTTCGGGGGGTGGGCCTAGTAAGCGCGAACCTGAAAGGGGCCCAGCTTGCTGGGGCAGATCTCAGCGGGGCCAGCATGAACGGCTGTTCTCTGCTGGGCGCGACTTTCTCCGATCGGACGTTATTTGAGGATGCCGATCTCAGTGGCGTGAAGTTCTGGGACTCTGGAGAAAAGGGCGAATCGGAACGAGGACTGGCCGCCGCCCAAGTAGTGAAGGCGAGAAATTGGAAGGATGCGGAGTTCTCACCTGACTTCTGGGCGGAACTCGGGGCGGCCTCGCCCGAGCATGTGGAAGGTTAGTAGACACACACAGGAAGAGACCTAGGTGGTACCTGCATACCCTGCATACCTGAGCGAAAAAGCCCTTCGCCGCGCCTTCCTGCGCGTGAAGGAAAACCACGGCTGCGCCGGGGCGGATGGGGTGACGATCG
>ERZ1292640.449-Hain-H43-02um-R1-449-length-33375-cov-11_pt1 | contig 10579 bp, 8 predicted proteins | sample MGYA00564404_ERZ1292640 | MGnify/ENA primary metagenome ERZ1292640 (study PRJEB36523, sample SAMEA6512636) | groundwater metagenome | collected 2019-01-08 | study: AquaDiva: Metagenomics assemblies of 32 groundwater samples | reverse complement strand
TAAGCCGCGGTGGTGAAATTGGCAAACACGCCGTCTTCAGGAGGCGGTGTCAGTAATGACTTGTGGGTTCAACTCCCACCCGCGGCACCATCGCTTTGCTCAAATTAAAAATGAAAAGTGAAAAGTGAAAAGTGACAGATAAAAATTAAAAAACTTTTAAGATTTTAGATTGTGGTTTTTCATTTTTCATTTTTAGTTTTTCATTTAATCATATGGACCAAAAAAACATTACAAACAGGCCAGCCCAAAGACGGCCTCAACTCAAGACATCTTCGCGCTTGCGAATCATTCCCTTGGGCGGCATGGAAGAAGTTGGGCGCAATATGACTGTGTTTGAATACGATAACGACATAGTGATTTTGGATATGGGCATTCAGTTTCCCGAAGAAGATATGCCGGGCATTGACTATATTATTCCCAGCATCAGTTATCTCAAAGGCAAAGAAAAAAACATACGGGCGGTTATCTTCACCCACGGCCACCTTGACCATATAGGCGCCGCTCCCCTGCTCTTGCCCAAGCTTGGCAATCCCCCGATTGTAGGACGGGACTTAACAATCGCGATGATTAAAAAACGGATGGAGGATTTTGAAAAAAATTCGGCCAAACGGTTAGATGTTATCAAGGTAAACTCCATTGATGACCGTTTTAATTTTGGCAAGTTTAGGGTTGGTTTTTTCAATGTTGAACACTCTATTGTGGACGCGGTTGGCGTAGTTATCGGCACGCCGCAAGGCACAATAATTCACCCGGGCGACTGGACAATGGAAAAAAATCCCGAGAGCGGCCAGCCGTTAACTTATCGCCATTTGGCTAATTTGCCCGGGCCGAAAATTTTAATGCTGGAAAGCTTGGGCGCCACCAATACCACCAAAGAAATGGTTTCGGAAAGAGAAATGTACGGTAATCTGGAAAAACTAATCCGCGAAGCAAAGGGCAAAGTCATTATCGGCACTTTTGCTTCTCAAATAAAACGAATCGCCCATCTTTTGGAATACGCCAAACAAATCGGCAAAAAAGTGGCCTTAGACGGCTACAGTATGAAGATGAATGTGGAAATAGCCCAAGAGCTTGGCTATATCAAAGTAAGCAAAGAAACGATTATCCCTATCAGCGATGTTAATAAATATCCCGATGAAAAAATTATCGTTATCTGTACGGGCGCGCAAGGAGAAGGCAACGCGGTTTTGTCCCGCATTGTCAGCGACGACCACCGCTTTGTGAAGATTAAAAAGGGCGACACGGTTATATTTTCCTCATCAGTAATTCCGGGCAACGAAAGAACCATTCAGCGGCTCAAAGACGGACTTTACCGAAAATGCGACAATGTGGTCCACAGCGACATTATGGATGTGCACGCCAGCGGCCACTGCAACGCCGACAGTATCAAAGAAATAATCAGACAAATCAAACCGGACTTTTTCCTGCCGGTCTACGCCAACCATTATTTTTTGAAAGAGGCGGCCAAACTGGCTATGGAAACCGGTATGCTCAAGGACAAAATTTTCGTGCTGGACAACGGCTCAATCATTGAATTTGCGGGCAAAACCGCCAAAGTGCTCAACAAAAAAGCCGAAACCGGTTATGTTTTCGTGGACGGTTTGGGAGTTGGAGACATTGGCGAGGTGGTTTTACGCGACCGCCAAAATTTGTCGCAAGACGGTATGTTTGTGATTGTGGCGGTGGTAGACCGACAAACCGGCAAAGTCAAAAGCTCTCCGGATATTATCTCGCGCGGATTCGTCTATCTGCGCGAATCAAAGTCCCTGCTGGCCGAAACCAGAAAGCGAGTTATCAGCATTATCGACCGCTCGGCCGGTGGCGGCGGGGCCGTGAACTGGACTTATGTCAAAGATGAACTGCGAAACAAAGTGGGCGACTTCTTGTACACCAAAACGCAGAGAAGACCCATGGTTCTGCCAGTGGTAATTGAAGTGTAAAATGAAAAGTGAAAAGTGAAAAACCACAATCTAAAATCTAAAAAGTAACCGTTTCGTCTTTTTTAATTTTTCTTTGTCGTTTTTAGTTTTTCATTTTTAGCTTTTAATTTGAAAAAACTATGCGTATTTTCTCAGGCATACAACCGACTAGTGACCTGCATATTGGCAATTATCTTGGCGCCATCAAACAATGGGTGGATTTGCAGTCCAGCAACGATTGCGTTTTTTGTATCGTTGACTGGCACGCCATTACCGTGCCTTATGAACCAAAAACATTACAGGAAAGGATTAAAGAAATCGCGATGATTTATTTGGCGGCTGGCCTTGACCCCGAAAAATCTATTATTTTCGTTCAGTCGCAAATTAAAGAACATAGCGAATTGGCCTGGCTCTTAAACACTATTACCCCGCTTGGGGACTTGACCCGAATGACCCAATTTAAGGACAAGGGCGCTAAAAACGCAAAAAATCTTTGTGCCGGACTATTAAATTACCCTGTTTTAATGGCCGCCGACATCTTGCTTTATCAAACTGATATTGTGCCGGTGGGCGAAGACCAAAAACAGCATGTTGAGCTGGCTCGCGAGATTGCCCGGCGATTTAACGCCCGATTCGGCGAAACATTCGCCTTGCCCAAAGCCCAAATCCCAAAGCAGGGCGCCAAAATTATGTCTTTGGCCGAGCCAACAAAAAAAATGTCCAAAAGCGACGCGGAATCAAGCCGAATTGGGCTTTTTGACAGCCCCGAACAAATCAAAAAGAAAATTGGCGCCGCCACCACGGATTCGGGCAAAGACATTAAATACGACACGGAAAAAAAGTCCGGCATCGCCAATCTTTTAACCATTTACAGCGTATTTTCCGATACGCCAATCAAGGAAGCGGAAAAAAAGTTCGCGAACACTGGCTACGCCGATTTCAAAAAAATCGTGGCCGAACAGCTGATTATATCCCTTGAGCCCTTCCGGGCCAAGAAAAAAGAATTTAAAACCAAAGCCAATTACATTGACGAAATCTTAGAAAACGGCGCCTCAAAAGCCCGCGCCATTAGCCAAACCACAATGCGCCTAGTTCGCAACAACATGGGCATGGCGTAAAGCAACGAAAAAATCTCTACTACAAATACTGTGTGCGACCGCTTGTCGTATTTGTAATAAAGAGAAAAGAAAAAAGAGGCAAACCGCCTCTTTTTTTATTAGAAAAGTCACTTCAAGCTTTCCATATTGACGCCGAAGGACCAGTCAACTTCCGGATAGCTACGAAGAAGTTTGTTGATATATTCTTTGAGTTCGTTATAGCGAGATTCGGTTTTGGCTTCAAACTTGACAGTCAGATATGGCCCGTTTTGCGAATAACGGATAACAAACATCGCTTCGGGCATTTCCAAGCGCGCCCCATCCCCTGCCCTCTCCGCATCGTCAATCACTTCCGCCTCCTTAAAATCGCGCCTCAAAACATCAGCCACTTTAACGAGCAGGCCAACTTTTAAGTCGTCTGAACAGCCGATTTTTATTTCCGGGCTGGAAATATATTTTGGCAAAACACCCACCGCCTCCGACAAGGATTGGCCTGTTTTATCCAGATAATCCAAAAGCCGCAAAGTGCCATAACAGCCGTCGTCGTGGCCGTAAAACTTATCCAAAAAAAAGAAATGGCCGGAAAGCTCGCCGCCGAACTTGGCGCCGATTTCTTTGGCCTTGGCTTTAATAAACGAATGCCCTGTTTTGCACATTATGGATTCCCCGCCCTTGGCCAAAATAGTATCCTGAACCACTTTTGAGCACAGCGTGTTAAAAACAATTTTAGCGCCCGGGTTTTTTTCCAAAACATCAGCGGCAAAAAGCGCCACCAAAATATCATTCCATAATATGCCGCCGTTTTCGTCCACCACGCCCAAGCGGTCGCCGTCCGCGTCGTAAGTAAAGCCGATGTCCGCTCCCGCCTGCTTAACCTCAAGCGACAGGCGCTCGGCCACCGCCTTTTCAGTGGGGTCGGGCGTGCCAAGCGGAAAATTACCGTCCGGGACGCAATTCTTTTCAATCACCTCGCAACCCGTTTTTCTTAATAGGGCGGGCGAAAAAAGTCCGGCCGTGGCGCAACTCGCGTCAACTACTACTTTGAATTTTTTGGTTAGATTAAAACGGCTGGCAATGTCGTCAATGTAAGCGGCGGAAATATCCTGTGTTTCCAATTTTCCGGGCCTATCGGCTTGAACAAAATCTTCGCTTTCAATAATTCTTCGCAATTCCTGAATAGTTTGGCCGCCCATTGTTTCTGAAAAACCGGTGGCAAACTTAAAGCCGTTATACTCGGGCGGATTATGGCTAGCGGAAACCAGCGCTCCCCCGGGGCAATTCAAATAATACTGCGCCCAATACAAAGTGCCCGCCAAAGTTAAGCCAATATCAATCACATCAATGCCGGTCCAAACCAGTCCTTTTATTAAGGCCTCGCTGTATTCTTGGCCGGTCAAACGGCAATCACGACCAACTACCGCCTTATGAATGCCACTCTTGGATAGAAAAGCGCCGTACCCTTTGCCGATTGACTCAACTATTTCTGGATTCAAGTCCGAGCCGGCCACGCCCCTTAAATCATAGCCACGAAATATATTGGGGTTGATTTTTATCATCGCTTATTATATAATAAATCTGTAAACTTTTCCATACTATGAAAACCTATCAATTAAATTATCTGCTCTCTCCCGAGCTCTACAACGAGGCGCTCAAAGAAACATGCGAAACGATTCAACGTATGCTGGCTGATGCCGGAGCGATTTTGGAAAACAGCGAAACTCCGTCAAAAAAAGACCTGGGCGTTTCTATTGCCGGACAAAAATCCGCCTTCTTGGGCGCGATAAATTTCTCAATGAGCGCGGAAAAATTAGCTGATTTCCGGCCACAAATGACTGCTTTTAAGCCGGTATTGCGTTATATGTTGACAATCAAGACCGCTGTTAGAACACAAAAGAAAGCGCCCAGAACTCTGGATAAAACAAAATGGACGCCTAAAAAAGAAATAAAAGTCGAGATGATGGATATTGAAAAAAAATTAGGAGAAATTCTCGGCGAATAACTTTTTATCGCGCAACGCTAATGAATATAAACAAAGCCATTATTATCGGCCGCTTAACCCAGAACCCGGAAATGCGCAGCACGCCTTCGGGACAATCGGTTTGCAATTTCAGTATGGCCACCAACCGTGCTTGGGTTGACAAGGCCTCGGGCCAAAAAAAAGAAGAAACCGATTTTCACAATATTGTTTTGTGGGGAAAATTGGCGGAGATTGCCTCGCAATATTTAACCAAAGGCGCTTTGGCCTATATTGAAGGACGGCTTCGAACACGGTCTTGGGAAGACGCCAGCGGCGTTAAAAAATACCGCACCGAAATAATCGCCGATAAATTGCAAATGGGGCCAAGAGCCAGCGGATTCTCCGGAGCGGGCGCTTCTTCTTCGCCGTCCGCCCAAAACCCTTCGCAGTATAAAGCCGGAGGACCGGCCGAACCCGCGCCGACGGAAAAAATCCCCATTATTGAAGACGACTCGGACGCGGATATAAATGTGGAGGATATACCTTTTTAATATGGAATGCTATTTTTGCCAAAGAAATATACAAGATGTTAATGTCAAAGAAACTAGATCGCTTGAGCGGTTTATTTCCGGTTTGGGCAAAATACGGCCGCGAAGAAAAACCAATCTTTGCGCCAAGCACCAAAGATACATTGCCAAAACCATAAAAAAAGCGCGGCATCTTGGCCTACTCTCATCAACCGGCAAACGTATGCCAGCCTAAGCAACCGGCGGGGTTTCAAGGATTTTTTTGCGCAACTCCTGAACAATTTTCGGGTTTTCTTTTAGAAATACTCTCGCGCCCTCCATTCCTTGTCCCAGCTTTACTTCGCCGTATTGTAGCCACGAACCGGATTTTTTAATAATATCCATTCTCATCGCCGTGTTGATAATGTCTCCGGCATAAGAAATGCCATCGCTGTAAATATCAAACTCCGCTGTTCTAAATGGCGAGGCCACTTTGTTTTTAACCACCTTGGCCCTAATGCGATTGCCAATGGTTTCGTCTTTATGCTTAATTTGAGCTATCCGTTTTAGGTTAATGCGGATAGAGGCGTAAAACTTAAGCGCCATACCACCGGAAGTTGTTTCAGGTGAACCGTACATAACTCCGATTTTCATTCTGGTTTGATTCAAAAAAACAACAATGGTCTTTGTTTTGGCGGTTATAGCCGTTAATTTTCTCATTGCCTGGCTCATCAAGCGGGCTTGCAAGCCGATATGCTGATCCCCTATTTCGCCGGCAATCTCGGCTTTAGGAGTTAAGGCCGCCACCGAATCAATCACAATCAAGTCAAGCGCCCCTGACCTAACCAGCGATTCCACAATTTGCAGGGCCTGCTCCCCGGAATCCGGCTGGGAAATAAGCAAATCGTCCACTTTAACGCCAATTTTGCGCGCGTAATCAACATCCAAGGCGTGTTCCGCGTCAATAAAAGCCGCTACCCCGCCCTTCATCTGGGCTTGAGCGCACAAATGCAAAGCCAAAGTGCTCTTGCCGGTTGACTCGGCCCCAAAAATCTCCACAATTCGGCCCCTGGGCACGCCGCCCACGCCCAAAGCCGCGTCCAATGAAATGGACCCGGTAGAAATAGCGTCCACATCAACCTTGGTTATTTCTTTGAGCTTCACAATAGCGCCCTCGCCAAAGCGCTCTTTTATATCAGCGATAGTTTCTTCAAGTCCGGCCGTTTTGCTTTCGTCTTTTTTGGGTCTTGGCATATTATTATAATTATACTACTTTTGTTATGTTCAGTTCAAATGTTTCTGGATTCATCTCAACCCTGTCCCCTTTTCCCAGTTGATTGGATAAAAGCGCTTTGGCCAAAACATTCTCAATTTTATCCTGTACCACCCGGCGCATTTCTCGGGCCCCAAATACCGGGCTATAGCTCAATTCGGCTATTTTGGCTTTAAGCTTATCCGAAACGACAAACTCAATATTCTTTTCTTTAAGGTTTTGAGCCATTTTCCCAAGAAGCAATCCAGCTACCGCCAAAAGGTTATCCATCGTCAGGGGTTTGAAAACAACAACCGCGTCAAACCGGTTAATCAACTCTGGCCGGAAAATGGCCTTATCAAAAAGCTCGTCCAAAAGTTTTTGCTTAACCCCTCCCCAGTCATCGGGATTTTTGACCGCTTCCAAAATTACCTGATAGCCCGCGTTGGAAGTGGCGATAATAATACAATTCTGAAAGCTTACTTTCCGCCCTTGACCGTCAGTGATATGGCCCTCGTCCAAGACCTGTAAAAATAAATTCAAGATATTGGGATGAGCTTTTTCAAACTCGTCCAAAAGCACCAAAGCAAACGGCTTTTCCCGCACCGGCGTTGATAAAAGACCTTCCTGACCTTCTTTGCCTAAAAGCCGGGGGATATCTTCAACGGACTGAAACTCGGACATATCCAAGCGAATCATTCGGGCCTCCGAGCCAAAATAAATTTCCGCCAAGGCCTTGGCTGTTTCGGTTTTGCCAACGCCCGTGGGGCCCAAAAACAGAAATCCGCCCATCGGCCCTTTTCTAATGGTCACTTCGGCTCGAGCGCGCCTTAAGGCCTCGGAAATTTCTTTGACCGCTTCGTCTTGGTTAACTAAACGCTGATGGATCAGCTCCTCCAGCTTCAAAAGCGTGGCTTTTTCTTTCTCGCCCATATCGCCAACCGGCACTTCTGTTTTTTCCGACACCACATCCGAAACATGTTTGGGCGTCACGATATAATCCCGCGTTGAAGTGGCCACGAAAGCCGCTACTTCGTCCAAAAGGTCAAGCGCTTTTTTGGGAAAAGTAAGATTAGGAAAAAATTTTCCGCTGGCCCGAATAACTTCGCGCATCGCGGGCTGGGAAATCAATTTTTTATGCTTTCGCTCCAAGTCAAGCGCGAAATTCTCCAAAAGCATCAAGGTTTCAAGAGCCGAGACCTCCGAGACCTCCACTTTTTCAAAAAGATTTATAATGGATGAATTCCGCTCGATATTTTTATGCAGGCCCTCGTAGCTGGCAATGCCAATAAACTGGAATTGCCTCAACGGCAAGTATCTTCCCAAAATCGCCGAAATATCCACCGCGCCTGGCTGGGATTTAACGCCAATATAATTATGGAACTCGTCAACAACTAAAATAACATTGCCCGCGCTAATCGCTTCCCGGAAAACCGCGTCCAATGTTTCTTCCGCTTTTTCCATATCTGGCATTCGGGCCAGCAGAGAAACCAAATCAACTTCAACCACTCTTTTATATTTGATGGCCGGCGCTCCCTGCCCCAAAAAACTTCTTCTGGCGACCGATTGTATCACGTTTCTCCGCCCAGAGCCGGGCTCCCCAACCAGTAAAACATCATTGATATCGGAACGGGAAAGAATTGTTTCGACGGCTTCAATTTCTTTTTGATGGCCGATTACTTCATTGTTCGCTCTGCCGGCCGCCAAAGTAAGGTCGCTTGAATACTGGTCAAGCGTTAAAGTATAGCCCGCGGCCCATTCTTCGCCCAAAGTGCCGGCTTTTGTCAAGTTCTTAATATCCCAAAACCGAGCTCTTTGGGCAATATTATCTTCAATCGTTTCCAGCCACCAAGCTAAGTTCTCAATATCCTCGACCTTAAGATTATATTCCAGCAAAACCTTTTGAAAAATCGCGTCGCGCCCAGACAAAGCAACTAAGACATCTCCGATGTTGGCAAATGTTCGGCTGTTTTTCCGCGCCCTTTTTAAGCCGTCCAAAATTACGGACTGAAAAGACGGGGCAAATTCTTCGCGGATTTCTTTGTTTGAGCCACTCGGCGCGGATAGACCCTGAATATAATCAGCCAATCGCTTGCCCAGGGCTTCAATGTCAATCAAAGCCCGGTTGAAAACAAAATTCAACTTAGGATTATCCAATAAAAGAAAATAAAAGAGTAGGGAGGAATCAACTGGACAATTGAACTTTTTGGCCAATCGGCTTGAGCTTAAAATCGCTTTGGACGGCTCAAAACTGAAAAACTGGGCCAGATTATACAAATCCGGCTGTTCAACAACCGCGGTTAAGTCCGCTGTTTGAGACGGCCTTTTAAGTTTAAGCTTAAAAAATCCTTGAAAAACCATGAAAAAAAACCAAGAGCTTAAAAACACCATAAAAAGCCCGAGCGACAGCGGAAAAAAAGAATCCAAAATGCCTATTCGGGGCAGATAATAAGCTAAAGAAGAAATAAAAGGAATGCTTTGGCCGTACGACTGCAACAAAGCCGCGCAAAAAACAATAGCCGAAAGAATAAAACCCGCGCTCGTCAGCGCCCTCAACCGCCGTATTGCCTGTCCGTCAAAAACCCGCTCCCATTTGATGGCCGGATAGATAGGCGCCTGTTTAAGATTAAAGTTAAACATTGTTTTTACTTAAAGACAAAGGCCAAGCCTATAAAAAACATCATTACCGAGACAAAAGGCAATATAAGCCAAACAATCAAAATAATCAAGCCGGCGAAAAAAATAATCGCCTCCACTGTCAGCCCCATACCAATCAGCGCGGTTCTCATCACCGCGCCAATAAGCCGCGAAATCATATTAAAACTAAATGCTTCAAAATACACTTTCAAATCAAAACCGCGGCCGTAAGAGCCGCGAAAACGGCGCCAATAAGAGAAAAATGTTTTGAGCAATAACGGAATGGAAAAATAACGGATATTAAAAACCAAAAAATTCTTCCATCCAACAAGAATGGCTTTGGGAACATCAATAAAATGCCATTCAAGATATTGTAATACGAGATTATGCATTACTATATTATAGCAATTAAAAACCGGAAATCAAAATATCACATTAGGGCGAGGAAAGTAATTTTGAGGAGCATCCGCAGCCGAGCGGGCATGGTTCGAGCGAAGCGAGAGAGCGAGGCGAGGACATAAGCGAGCGAACACGCTGGGTGAGCGAGCGGCTCCTCAAAATTAGCTTGCCAAGCCCTAAGCTTGCGGGTTGGCACTCGCGAATAATTTTCTGATGTTCAGTTTTTTTTCGGCCGCTTTGACTTCCGCCATTTTCGCTTTTGTCTCTGGGTGCTCAGGCACAAATCTTGAACAGCAATCCTGGTCAGGCAAAGACGAAATGTCAAACGAGCCGATGTCTCTGGCCGCCTTGATAATTTCTTCTTTATCCCAGCCCACCAAAGGCCGCAAAATCGGTAGAACACAAACCTCCTGAATGGCCGCCATATTTTCCAAAGTTTGCGAAGCCACTTGGCCAATACTCTCGCCGGTTATCAGGGCCAAGGCCTTTTCTTTTTCCGCCAGCGCCTGCGCTATCCTCAACATCATTCGCCGGTAAAGCACCACCCGCAGTTTGGCCGGCGTTTTGAGCAGAATTTCTTTTTGTATGTCTCCAAAAGGAGCCAAATAAAGTTTGGGCTTTTTCTGATATCGGCTCAAATGGCCAACTAACTTTTCCACTTTCTCAATGGAGGCCTTGTTGGTGTACGGATAACTGTGAAAGTGCAAAAAAATAATTTCCACTCCCCTTTTCATCGCTAAATAAGCGGCCACCGGCGAATCAATCCCGCCAGAAATTAAGGCCACGGCCTTGCCGCCAGTGCCCAAAGGCAA
>ERZ1292640.4512-Hain-H43-02um-R1-4512-length-10580-cov-4_pt1 | contig 10580 bp, 8 predicted proteins | sample MGYA00564404_ERZ1292640 | MGnify/ENA primary metagenome ERZ1292640 (study PRJEB36523, sample SAMEA6512636) | groundwater metagenome | collected 2019-01-08 | study: AquaDiva: Metagenomics assemblies of 32 groundwater samples | reverse complement strand
CTCCGCGCAGCAAGTGTTTCACAAGAAGAAAAACGGAATCGGGTCCTCCCGAGACGGCAATGATTTCCTGTCCTTTCATTACCGATCCTTCCTGTCAAACGCCTGCAGCGTTACGGGAAACAAGCTGGCGGGGGCCGTACCCGGCAGACGGAATCAGCCGACGAACGAGAGCACGGCCTGCAGATAGACCGGCAGGTCGGCGAGAGCGGACCGGATCGCTTCGAAGACTTTTTCGGGCTCGATGTCGTCGTACTCGTGGACGATGCGGTTGCGAAGCCCCGCCGCGGAGGCGATCCGGGAGGCGAATCCGGGTTCGAGAACGCCCATCTTCCCGAGTTCTGTAAAGCTGTCGTAGTAATCCCTCGGCGGCGGCCGGTCGGAACCGGTGATGACATGATAATTGATGTCGATCATCCGGGAGATCATACGTTCGAGAAATCGTTCGGCAAGAATCTCCTTGTACGGATCGGCCAGATATTCCTCGAGTCCCGGGGACGCCAGCTTCCGCAACTCCTCGAGATCGCCGCCGATGAGAACGACCTTGCGAGTGACGAGTTCCAGGTCGATCACAACGCGATTCTCTTCACGTAACCGGCGACGAAACTGCGCTCCATGTCGAGGTACTTCCTGTGGTCCTGGTAGCGGCGGAAGGACAGGAGCAGGAACGCCTCGGCCTCGCCCGGCTCTCCATGGAGGACCGCGCACCGCTCGGCGATTTTCTTCATGAAAAGCGGATCGGCGCGGTTCAGCACCGCGAGGTCGACCTCGCGACCGCAGAAGAGATCCGAAAGCTCCCGCTGGATCTCCAGGATTCGACGCAGTCCGACATCCCCCCCCCGGATCTTGACCGCGATGTCGATGTCGCTCACGTTGGCGGGATTCTAAGCCCCCCCGGCCAAGACCGCACGAGGAGAGGATGCGGAAGGGTTTCTCGAATCCCCGGAACCCTTTGTCGCCCCAGGAATACGACGATCGGCGCCGCAGCCGCATGGACCCGGGACTCCGGACCTTGGACCTTAGACTTTAGACCCATCGCCGTAAGGTTAATTCCCCCTCCTGATAAGCGTTGGCCCGCCGGGGACATGCTTGAATGATCCTCAAAAAAGCGTGAAAAGGCCATGTTTTGACCCTCTTTCCCAGGGAAGAGCCCTCCGAGACGGCGATAAGAAGTTCACGGAGCAATTCGACGCGCTTCTGGAGTCCGAGGGAATCGAGGTTAAGAAGCCTCCAACCGCCCCCTGGAGGATTGGGGCAAGGTCCTCGGCGACGTCCCCGCCGCCTCCGCGATCCTGGACCGCTTCCTACGGAGCGCCGAGATCGTCACCTGCCAGGGGCGGTCCTACAGGCTCAAGGACAGTCGGCGCCCACGACAGCCTTTCGGGGCCGTGTCTGGGTTTACTTTCGTTACGGCCCGCCAGATTGCGGCCCGGCTACAACCGGACCTCTGTCCGAGAGGCTCCGAATGACCCGGTCGCCCGGACCATCCGCTCTCGTAGCTAAGAGGGTGCACCGATAATTCCCTCCACCGAACTTTCATCGGCAAGACTACGGCACCTCCTTTGGCGACGCACTTTGATCGGCACTGGGTTTTGGCGCAGGGCGGCGCTTACGATCATCACTCAGTTTTTGCACGGGGCGTCGCGTTGCATCACTCGGTCTTTTCGCGAGGCAGCCTTAACAACCTCTCGCATTCTTCCTTTTCGCGCAAAGAAGGTGAACTTCTGGCGATTTCCTCTATGGCTCGCATAGATAAGGACGTATTGATTCTCCATAATACATATAATGATTTAATTCTCTTGAGTACATTTTCATCTAGGACCGGTAATTCATATTTAACGTTCAGCAAGGCATTCACCCTATCTCTCGCCTCTTCGCTTAGCGTAAGGCCCATTGCCTTCCTAAGGTGCGGCTCGACCCAAACCCCTGCATCGCTTAGTTGAAAATAAGCCTTTTCTCTCCTTTCGTATTCATCATTATCGAGCTGTAGTATCAATTCATCGTAGTTGTTTCCGATCTTTCTTTTCATTAATTTGGAGTGCAGATATTTTACAGATCTGTCCTTTTGCGTGATTAGCCTGTACTCATTGCGCAATTCCCGCAAGATTTTCAGGGATAATAGGCCCCCTTCGGGGTTGAACCCCGGCGGGCGGTTCGGCGGCATGCCTTCGGGCTCCCCTGGCGCCTTCGGCGGGCCGGGAATCTTGGGCTTCAGGTCCTCGGGCGTGAGCTTGCCCTCGGCCGTCTTCTTCCGCAGCTCATAGCGGGCGACCAGGCGCGCGGCCTTGCGCTTCGTCTCCTTCTCTGGCTTGTCCTTCTCGGGCTTGTCCTTCTCGGCGATCCGGCGAAGGATCGCGATCATGTCGGGCTGGTCCCAAGAGCGCGCGAGCGCCGTCTCCGCCCAGTCCACGGCCTCGGAAAACAGGCCGGCCTTGTCGGCCAGGACCGCCATCCGGCGGGGAAGTGTCTTGCTCTGCGTCTCGCGTTCCGCCAGGGGCTTCAGCGCCTGGAAGGCGCCGGGGAAATCCTTCTTCGTCTCGAAGCCTCCGACGATGGCCATCGCCACGAGCCGGCGCTCGTGGGCCTCGGCTTCCTTGCCCATCGCCTCGAAGCGGTCCCTGGCGGCGGCAAGTTCCTCGGAGGTGGTGGGCCGGTGCCAGGGCGCCGTCGCCTCGCGAATCCCGTCCGGATCGCCCGAGTCCGCCAGGACCACGACGAGGTTCTGCAGCGCCATCGGATAGCCCGGCGCCTTCGCGAGCGCCGCCCGGAACTTCTCCGCGGCCTCCTTCAGTTTCCTCTGGTTCGCAAGCTCCGCGCCGGCGTTGTTGAACTCGGCCGCCTCGGGCGGAACCTGGATGCCTAGGAAGCTCGCCTTCCAGGGATTGCGCCAAGTCTCGTCGTCGAAGGGGTAGGCGGGGATGGCGGGCGGCGGTGCAGGTGCCGGCTGGGGCTTGCCGAAAAGGCCGCCCGCGTAGGCGCCCCAGGCGCCGAGGCCGAGGATGGCCAACGCGAGCGGCGTCTTCCAGCTCGAGAGGATGCGCTTCACTTGGGCATCCTCCCGGGGGAGGGCCACGATGATCAAGGGGTCCTCGAACGATCTTCCCGGCTGCCGCCCCTGCCGTAGCGATTCCACCCTAGGGCTTAGGGCTCGAGCCCTCACATCCCCGGCGGCGGCACGTGGTCCTTGGGCATCGTGATCGTGTAGGTGAGGCGGAAGGCCTTCTTCTCGCCGGCGGCGAGGGTGAGGTCCCACTTGAGGATCCCCTTGTCCTTCTTGTGCTCCGTCGGCTTGAGGCTCGACTCGAAGGAGACCTCGACGGCGGCCAGCTCGGACACCGGGATGTTCTCGACGAGGACGATCCGCTGGGGGGCGGACTTGTGGTTGCGGATCTCGAAGTCGTAGGCGTAGGTCACAAGCTTCGTCGAGCGCAAAAACTTCGGGCTCTCGTAGAGCCTCCGATCGAACGTCCGCCGGACCTTGACCTCGTCGTCCGCCCCGAGGGAGACGGAGAATTCCCCGCCCGCCGGGACGTATTCGACCGAGCCGGTCCCGATGAAGCCGGACGAGCGGAACACGTTCACGGGGCCCGCGAGGAGCGGATAGCCCGTCTGGTTCTTCGCCGTCGCCTTGTGGAAGGCGAAGGGCTTCATCTTGGGCACCGTCTCCATGACGACCTCGGTCGGCAGCGGCACGGTGAGGATCTGCACCTTGTGCGGCCGGGCGTCCGAGGGGACCGTCGCGGGGTTCGTCAGCGTCAGGGTGACGGACGTCCCCTTGTCGTCGAGGCGCGCCAGCGGGGCCGCCACGTTGTCGGACGGAGAGGCCGGCGGCTCGCCGCCCTTCTGGTCCTTCTCGATGTCCTTGAACGCCTCCTCGAGCTTCACTTCCTTCGGCTTCTCGATCTTCACGCCCTGGAGCAGCAGGAGGGCGACCTCCGGCCGCTTCGCCCCAATCGAGGGGCGGGCGGTGGACAGCGACAGCTCCACGCCCGTCCAGTCCTCGCCGGTCTTCTGCGCGACCGTGCCGACGTAGCCGAACTCGATGGTCTTCTTCTGCTCGTCCCACCGGGCGTCGTATTCCGGCCGCCACGAGACGCCGCCGATGAGATACGAGATCTCGATCTCGGCCGCGCCGCCGGCGGAGGACTCGAAGGCGCACGTCACGAGCCGGATTGTCCGCTCCGGCTGGGACTGGATCTGGCGCAGTTGGTTCATCAGGATCCCGAGCTCCTTCTGCAGGTCCTCCTGCTTGCGGGTCAGCTCGCGGCGCTTCGCGGCGATCCGCTCGGGCTCGGTCCGCAGGAACTCCACGGCCTCCGTCCATTTCGCCACCTCGGGGTTCTGGACCGTCGTGGTCTCCGAGATCGCCTCGCGGACGTACTCCCGGTACTCGTTGAGCTTCTGCTCCCGGACCGAGAGGGCCTGGAACTCGTCCTGGACCGTCTGGACCTCCCGCTGCTTCGATTCGATGGCCTCCCGGAGGTCCTTCACCTTCGCGACGGCCTCCTCCCGGACATTCTCGAGGATCGTGGTGACCCCCACGAGCTTCGCCTCGGGCGACAGCGACTTCGCGCGGAGCGTGTTCTCGTCGAGGTTCACCGGCAGGCCCTTCAGGACGAGGCTCGTCTTGCCGGCGGCGACCTCGACCTTGCCCGCGCGGGTCACCAGCGCCCGGTCCTCGTAGGCCGTCACCCGCTTGACCGGCGGGGCGTCGGGCGCCTCGGCCGCCTTCGCGGGCGCCGCCTTGGCCGGCTCCGGCGGGGCGTTCGGAACCGGTGCCCCGGAGTCGGCCGCGAGCGCGAGGGTGGAGGCCGCCGTCAGGACCGTCAGGAAACGGATCGTCGAATTGATCGTGCGCATCGTGTTCTCCTCGGAGCGCCGCGGGGAAAAGCCCGCGGGCCTCGAAATTCGGCTAGTTGCCCTCCTCTTCGGGCGGCTGGATTTGCGGGACGAGCTTGATCGTCGGCGGGCGCCGGACGGTGTAGGCGAACGTCGCCTTCCCCTCGGCCCCCGGGGCGAGATCCAGCGTGAACTTGAGCAGGCCCTTGGACTTGGCCTCGGCCGTCGGCTGGGAGGCCACGAGTGTGACCTTCACGTCCTCGTGGTCCGTGAACGGCATCCGGTCGAACACGACCAGCTTGACGGGCTTGTCCTTGCCGTTCTTCACCGTGACCACGACCTCGTGGCGGGTCTCCTTCGTGGTGGAGAACACGCCCTTGTCGGCGGAAATCTCGTTCTCCTCGCGCTTGATCGAGATGTTCTCGTCGGCGCCGAGGGACAGCGAGACGTCCTGCGTGGGCGCGATCGTCTTGAGCGGCATGTCGCCCACGAAGTCCGTGTCGAGGAACACCCGAGCGGGGCCCTCGAGCATCGGGAGGTCCTTGCCGTTCTTGAACGTGCCCTTCAGGAAGGCGAGCTTCTCCATGACCGGCGCCGTCTCGTAGAAGAGATCGGCCGGGATCTCCTCCACCGCCAGCACCGTCTTGTAGGCCTTCCCGTCGGAAGGGATCGTGTCCGGCCGGACGGACTTGAACTTGAAGTCGTAGCCGCCCGCGGACTGGACCGGCAGCGGGCAGGGGAATGACGGCGGCCACGCGGGGCCGCGCGGGGCGGCCTCCAGGTTCTTCCGGGCCCCGCCGGGAGCCCACCGGCCCCGGGGGGCGGACTTCACGGCGTTGCCCTCGTAATCGTCTCCTGTCGCCACCGAAGCGACCTCGGAATCCTCCTTCATGTCCGCGGCGCCGCCGGCCGCGCCCTGCGCTTCCCACCCGCCCGGCTCCATGGCGGCGGTGGCCGGCGGGGCGGCCGCGGGGGCTTCGGCGAGGACCTGGGGGGCCCGGCCGGCGCCCTTCGCCCGCCTGCCCTTCTTGGGTTTCGGAGCCGCGTCCAGCCGGCGCTCCGGGGCGGCGTCCGCCGCCGCGCGGGCCATCTCGGCGTTCTCGTCGAGCATGGCGTTGGCCTTGTCCGCGGTCAGCGCGTCCGCGGTTTCCATGTGGTCGGAAATCTCGAAATCCGCCTTCGCGACGACGATCGGCTCCTGCGCCTCGCGAAGCACCCACTTCTTGAGCTCCGGGATGTCGGCGCCCGTCGCGGGCATCGCGGTGCTCAATTCCAGGTCCACTTCCTTCCAGTCCTCGCCGGTGCTCTGCTGGATCACGCCGTAGGTCGTGATCTCGACCTTCTTGGCCTTGGCCTGCACCCGGATGTCGTAGGACGGATACCAGGCCGCCCGCGGCAGGATGTAGGAGACCTCCACCGCGGCCTCGCCGCTCGATCCCGCGGGGCATTCCACCTCGAGGGCCACCGACTTCTCGGAAAGCCGGCGGTAGGTCTGGACCTGGGAGAGCTTCGACTGGATCTCGGCGGCCTCCCGCTTAAGATCCCGCATCGACTTCGTCGCCGCGCGGCGGGCCTCCTGGACGCCCGCGGTGCGGGTCTGGACGAACTCGAGCGTCTTCGACCAGGCGCCCGGGTTCAGCTCGCGGGGCTTCGGATTGTCCTTGGACTGCGGCGGGGGCTGGATCCGGATGGCCTGCAGGAGCGACTCCTCGACCGAGAGGCGGTTCATCTGGTCCTGGACGCCCTGCATCTTCTGCTGCAGCTGGCGCAAATCCTCGCGCAGCTTCTCCGCCTCCTCCTTGGTGAACTTCTCGCGGAAATCGGTCCGGACCTCGAGGGACAGGACCCGGTAGCGGCTCTCGGCGCCGGCCGGGGGTTTCGCGCGCACGGAGGCGTCGTCCATCGAGACGGGAAGGCCCGGGAGGACGACCCACTGCTTGCCGGCGACGAGCCGAAGATTGGCCGTCCGGCGGACGAGCGCCCGATCGGAATAGACCGTGACGCCCTGGATGCGGGACTGCAGTTCCTTCTCGCCCTCGCGCAGCGTCGCGCTCTTGCCCGAAGGCGGCGCCGCCGCCTCCCCCGCCGACACCGCCAACGGCGTGAATCCCACCGCGCCCGCCACGATCGCGAGCGCCGCCCAACCGAGTCCCGTGCGCTTCATGAAATCCCTCCTGGGGATGGCCGCGGAATCCCCGCGGCAAAGGGTGTCCCTGTGGTCGACCACGACATGGTTCACTGTATAGACGCGCGAGACGGAAGAAAAGTTCCGGACCTTCGGTCCGAGTCTCGGGCACTCGTAGTTCTCTCCAGCCCGAGGGCCGGACCTTCGGTCCGAGTCTCGGGCACTCGTATTCCTCTCCAGCCCGAGGGCCGGACACGTTTTGAAGTTACTGAACTTTCGCGTCGGGATTACAAACCGGGCACGGGTTCGGGGCGGGGGCTCGGCCCTACCTCCCGGTCTCCGCACGGTCCACGGCCGGTAGACGAATACATGGCGTTGGACCGTGTTCCGGACCTTCGGTCCGAGTCTCGGGCACTCGTAGTTCCCTTTCGCCCGAGGGCCGACAGGTCGGTGCGGTCCGAGCCCCCTCCCCTCGCCCTTCTTGTTCTTCGGTCCAGGAATACAAGAATCGGCGCCGCCATGCCGCTGCCGAGAAGTCGAACGCAAAAGTTCAGAAGTTGCGAAGGTGCCGGGTGTCTTGCATCCCCCGTCCGGCGGGCGGACAATCCGCCCTCTTGCTCCTCTACAGCCACCCCCTCTTCCGCAAGCACCGCACCGGACATGGGCACCCCGAGTGCTCCGAGCGGCTCGATTCCATCGAGCAGGCCCTGCGCGCGAAGGGATTGTGGGACCGCTGCCGGGCGCCGGAATTCAAGCCCGCCTCCGAGGACGACCTGCGGCTCGTCCATACGGCCGAGCACGTCGCGTTCGTGAAGGCCTGCGGGCAACAGACGCCGTTCCGGATCGACGGCGAGACGGTGATGTCGAAGGATTCCTGGGACGCGGCGCTGCTCGCGGCCGGGGCCTGCATCGACGCCGCCGACCGGATCGCGGCCGGCGAGGACTCTCGCGCGCTCTGCCTGGTGCGCCCCCCCGGCCATCACGCGACGCCGCACCAGTCCATGGGCTTCTGCCTCTTCAACAACATCGCCATCGCCGCCGAGCACTTAAAGCGCCGGCACGGCGTCGAGCGGATCCTCATCGCCGACTTCGACGTCCACCACGGCAACGGCACCCAGGACGCCTTCTGGAACGATCCGGCCGTCTTCTACGTCTCCACCCACCGCGCCCCCTTCTATCCCGGCAGCGGCGCGAAGGACGAGGCAGGCGAGGGCGAGGGAAAGGGATTCACGCTGAACATCCCCTTCGACCTGCTCGACCACGGCGACGACGTCGCCTTGGCCTGGAAGAAGGCCCTCGCGCGAATCTCGGACGAGTTCAAGCCCCAGTACGTCCTCGTCTCCGCCGGCTTCGACGCCTGGAAGAACGACCCCATCGGGGGGCTCAACTTCGAGATCCGCCACTTCGCCGAGATCACGGGCCTCCTCGTCGACGCCGCGAACGCCACCGCGGACGGCCGGATCATCTCGACGTTGGAGGGCGGCTACGACGTGGACCGCCTCGGCACCCTCGTCGCGGCGCACCTGGAGGCGATGCTGTAGAAGCGGCGGGCGGCGCGGGATACATTCCGGGCCTGCCACGAACACGGAGGATCGCATGAGACTTTACGACGGGCTTCGGGGACGGAAGATCGCGCACATCGGCGAGATGTCGCGCGCGGACGTGGAGGCCGTGCTGGACCTCGCGCAGTGGTTCCGGGAGAACAAGAAGGACGGGCGGTTCCTCGACCTCTGCCGGGGCAGGACCCAGGCGCTCCTCTTCGTCTACGAGTCCACGCGCACCCGGATGGGATTCGAGTCCTCGATGAACGAGCTGGGCGGCTCGAACCTCTACATGCCCCTCGAGACCACGATGGCGAACAAGGGCGAGACCTGGGCGGACACCGGCCGCGCCCTCGATCGGATGGTGGACCTCGCGACGCTTCGGCTTTGGGATCAGTCCCATGTGGAGGAAATCGCCCGGACCGCCTCCATCCCCCTCATCAACGCCTGCTCCCCGCAGGACCACACGACGCAGGTCCTGGGGCAGCTGCTCACGATGCGCCGAAGCCACGGAAGGCTCGAGAATCTCACGGTCGTCTACGTCGGAATGACCCGCGGGGTCGTGCACTCGCTCTTGCGGGTCTGCCCGCGGATGGGAATGCACCTCACGACCGCCTGCCCCGAGGCCTACACGCTCGACGAGAAGGCCCTCGCGGACGGGCGGAGAAACGCGAAGGAGAACGGGACGCGGGTCTCGATCACGCACGACCTTGCGGCCGCCGTGCGGGACGCCGACGTGATCGAGGGAGGGGTGCTGCTTCGGAGCAAGCTCGCCGGCGAGAAACTGCCCGAGGAGGCGCAGGTCATCGTGGAGCGATTCCGGGTCACGAAGGAGATCCTCGCGAGCGCGAAGAAGGGCTGCACGTTCCAGCACTCCGGCCCCATCTTCCGCGGCTACGAGGCGACGGACGAGGTCCTCGACGATCCGAGATCCCTCGTCTGGGAGGAGGCCGAGAACGCGAAATACGCGAAGAAGGCCCTCATCGCGCTCTTGCTCGCGGGCGGGGAGGATCGATGAAGAAGGTCCGGGAAGGCTCCGCGGCGCTCGTTGCCTTCGGCGGCAACGTCTTCACCGGCGAGAAGGAGGCCGGGAGCATCGAGGAGCAGCGCGCGAACGCCCGCGCCATGTGCAGGCGCCTCATGCTCCTCCGCGACCGCGGCTACGAGCTCGTCGTGACCCACGGCAACGGCCCCCAGGTCGGCAACCTCCTCGTCCAGAACGAGATGGCCCGGGAGGTCATTCCCGACTTCCCCCTCGACGTCCTCGTCGCCGAAACGGAGGGATCCTTGGGCTACCTCGTCCAGCAGGAATTGCTGGACCTGCTCCGGGGCCGGCCGGGGAAGAACGTCGTCACGATGATCACCCAGGTCGTCGTGGATCCGAACGACCCCGCCTTCAAGAATCCCACGAAGCCCGTCGGCCCCTTCTACGGCGCGAAGGAGGCGGAATCGCTCAGGCGCCGGTTCCCCCACTGGCGGATGATCGAGGACGCCGGGCGAGGCTGGCGACGGATCGTGCCGAGCCCCATGCCGAAACGGGTGGTCCAGAGCCACATGATCCGCTCGCTCGCCTACGCGGGAAACGTCGTCGTGGCCTTGGGCGGCGGCGGCGTCCCCATCGCCGAGCGCGAGGACGGCCGCACCGAGGGCGTCGAGGCGGTCATCGACAAGGACCTCTCGAGCGCCCTTCTGGCCGCGGACGTGAAGGCCGATCTCTTCGTCATCCTCACCGGCGTGGACCACGTGTCGCTCAACTTCGGCAAGAAGAACGAGGAGAAGATCGCGTTCGCCTCCTACGGCGACGTGAAGGCGTGGCTCGCGGACGGCCACTTCCCCCCCGGCAGCATGGGCCCCAAGATGGCCGCGGCGCTCCTGTACCTCGAAAACGGCGGCCGCGAGGTCGTCATCACGAGCCCCGCGAAACTCGAGAAGGCCGTCGACGGCCAGGCGGGGACGCACATCGTGTGGAAGTGAGGCCGGCGTCACGGCCCCGGCGGATTCGCCGCCGCCTCCGACTGCATCTTCTCGAACCGGTCGTGCAGCGGCGTTGCAGGCTTCCCCCCCGCGGGCGGGACGGC
>ERZ1292640.3541-Hain-H43-02um-R1-3541-length-12139-cov-10_pt1 | contig 10584 bp, 8 predicted proteins | sample MGYA00564404_ERZ1292640 | MGnify/ENA primary metagenome ERZ1292640 (study PRJEB36523, sample SAMEA6512636) | groundwater metagenome | collected 2019-01-08 | study: AquaDiva: Metagenomics assemblies of 32 groundwater samples | reverse complement strand
CATTGCCTCCGCGCCGTCCAGATCCCCTCGGGTCTGGAGCACGATGCCCAGGTTCCCGTAGGCGTTGGCCATGCCCTCCAAGCGCCCTAGTTTTTGGTTGATTTCGAGTGCCTTTCGATACATCGCCTCCGCGCCGTCCAGATCCCCTCGGATCCGGAGCACGCTGCCCAGGCTTCCATAGGCTGTGGCAAGAGCTTGCTGATCCTTCTGGTCTTTTGCAATTGTGATAGCACCTTCGATAAGCACCTTTGCTTGATCCAATCGTCCGAGCCTAGCAAGGAACTGCCCGTACGCAATGAGAGGTTCAGGTTGTGACCGTCCGACGGTTAATTTTGCAAATTCAACTTCAGCCTCTGTAATCCTCCCTTCATTCGCTAATGCCCAGGCATTAGCGAATGAAGCCTTGTCGAGAGGTCTGGAAGATTCATTTGGCGGAACGCCGAAGAGATCCCTCATTGCGTCGAGGCCGACAACTCGTTCGTCGTGTTTATGTGTCGTATCACCGGCCTCTTCATCACGCAGCCATGCAGCCAGATGCCTGCGCAGTAATGTGCGGAAGATTTCTATGCTGTCGAAATTGTGAAAGAGGTGGGTTTTTTCGTTCTCAATTGTTTTCCTGAACTCTAGAACTTTTTGAAGTTGGGGGCCTGCGTCGCTCAACTGTTTGGGGTCAACAGCCTTGAACATCATCACTAGCTTGCGCATCGGGGATTTCTGGTCGTTATAGGATTCAAGGGCGACGTTGTATTCCTCCTCTGTACCTGAAGAGAAGCGCGAGGGGCTGACATCGGGAGGTGAGCCCCAACGGTCCCAGAGTAGCAAGATGAAATAGTCACAAGCGCGTACATCCTCATTGATAATGGCTTGAGGCCGCCCAACGCTTCCGAGTGTGTCTTCCCAGCCGACAGGCTGAAATAGTACTCCTCGTGGTATGGCGTCACTTTCGTTATATTCTTGAATCTCGGATCGGAATGCGTTGCGTTCGTCTGCTACCCCACCAGGCGATGCAATGAAAACTTTCAGAGATGTTAATTTGCCTGCCATTTGTTTTACCTCGATGCGATAGCAGATGTTGGGGGGACTGCTCCAGCAGGTCTTTATTTTGCTCTGGAGCAAAGGGACTCAAAGATTCTACTTTTTCGGATGGGTCGGGTCTATCCCTAATATGTGCATGTTGCGCGAGCTCAGGGAATCGCCAGGCCAGCTTGGATTACGGGCGTGGGCCGGATGCCAGAGCTAGTGTCGCGGTTTCGATGGATGCTTGCAGGATTGCGACCATGCTGGTGAGTTCGGGAAGCGACGTGCTGAGTGGCGGCAGGAGGATGAGGACGTTGCCGATCGGGCGGAGTAGAAGTCCTCGTTTGCGGGCTTCCATCGTGACTTTATGCCCCATCCTGGCTTCGAGCGGGTAAGGCTTCTTTGTTTTCTTCTCCTTCACCAACTCGATGGCAGCCATCAAGCCCTTCTGCCTGATATCTCCGACATGGGGGAGTTGCCGGAGCGGTTGGAGGAGCTGCGCCATTGTTTTGATCTTGGGTTGCAGCTTCGCGAGCGTCTTCTCTTTCCTGAACACCTCAAGATTGGCCAGGGCCACGGCACAGCCGAGTGGATTGCCTGTGTAGCTGTGGCCGTGGAAGAAGGTTTTGAAGTCTTCGTACTTGCCGAGAAACCCCTTGTAGATCTCCTCGGTAGTCACGGTCGCGGCCAGGGGCATGTAGCCTCCGGTTAGACCTTTGCTGATCGCCATCAAGTCCGGCGTCACTCCCTCATGCTGGCAGGCGAACATCTTGCCGGTGCGGCCGAAGCCGGTGGCCACTTCATCGGCGATCAAGAGCACATCGTATTTTGTGCAGAGCTCACGGATTCGTTTCAGGTAGCCTGGCGGGGCCGTGATCATGCCAGCGGCGGCTTGCACCAGTGGTTCGATGATGAAACCTGCCAGGTCGCGGTGCCGCTCCTTGAGGATCTGCTCAATCGGATCGAGGCAAGCCATCTGGCAGGACGGATAGGTCTGATTGAGCGGGCAGCGATAGCAATAGGGAGGATCTGCTTCGAGGGTCGGGAACAGAAGCGACTTGAATCGCCCATGGAAGAGTTCGATATTGCCCACGCTGACTGCGCCGATGGTGTCGCCATGGTAGGCCAGCTTCAGATGGAGAAATGTATTCTTAGGGCCTGCCTCGGGGCGTCGTTGCTGCCAATACTGAACCGCCATTTTGAGGGCGACTTCCACCGCCGTTGATCCATTGTCGGAATAGAACACCCGCTTCAGGCCCTTCGGCATGATGCGAATGAGTTCGCGCGCCAGCTGAATGGCCGGTGGATTGGAGAGGCCGAGGAAGGTGGAGTGCGCGATCTTGTCGAGTTGGGTCTTGATGGCTCGGTTGAGCGCTGGATGGCGATGCCCATGCAGATTGACCCAGATGGAGGAGGTCCCGTCGAGGTACTTCTTTCCATCCGTATCGATGAGGTAGGACCCCTTCCCCCTCTCGATAATGAGCGGTTCCTCCTGCTCCCATTCCTGCATTTGGGTGAAGGGATGCCAGAGGTGCTGGTGGTCCCACTCAATCAGTTGTCTGGTCGAAGGTTTTTTTGCCACGGTGGAGGAGTTGCAGAAGAGCGAATGGCGTATAGCGAGAGGTCTGAAAATCAGACTCTTGCCATTCGCTATCGGCTATCAGCCATCGGCTCTTATCTGATGTTGTTGGCGCGGTGCCTGCGAATTATACGAGGGGGCGACTGCTTTGACAACCTGGGGGGCAGTAACTATAATGAACCGATTTTATTGGGAAAAGAGTTAGCATTTGCAAAGCCTTATACGCAATTTTTCGATTATCGCCCATATTGATCACGGCAAATCTACCCTCGCTGACCGGATCCTCGACGCAACTGGCGCGGTGACTGCCCGAGAAGCCAAGGAGCAGATCCTTGATGCGATGGACCTGGAACGGGAACGGGGCATCACGATCAAGGCCCATGCGGTCGCGATCCGTTATAAGGCCAAGGATGGGAAGACCTATGCCTTGCATCTGATCGATACGCCGGGTCACGTAGACTTCACCTATGAGGTCTCACGCAGTCTTGCCGCATGCGAAGGAGCGCTCTTGCTCGTCGATGCTACACAGGGTGTGCAAGCGCAAACCATTGCCAATGTGAATTTGGCCATGGCAAACAACCTCACCATCATTCCGGTCATTAATAAGATCGATCTGGCCAGCGCCGATGTCGAGGGCACCAAACAGTCGATTTCCGACGTGCTGATGTTGGATGCGACCGATGCCCTCTTGATCAGCGCGAAAGAGGGCAAGGGCGTGCCGGAGGTGCTGGAGGCCGTCATCGAGCGGATTCCGCCGCCTTCCGGCGATCCCGCTGCGCCGCTGAAAGCGCTCATTTTCGATTCCTGGTTCGACAATTATCAGGGCGTGATCGTGCTGGCCCGGATTGTCGATGGCTCCGTGCGGCCCGGCATGAAGATCAAAGTCATGTCGAACGAGCGGATCTTTGAAGTGATGGAAGTCGGCCAATTCAGCCCGAAGCGGACCAAGAAGACCGAGCTGTTGACCGGCGAAGCGGGTTATCTCTGCGCCAACATGCGGGAAGTCGCGGACGTGAAGATCGGCGATACCCTCACGGATGCGGTGACGCCCACGAGCACGCCTTTCCCCGGCTATAAAGAAGTGAAGCCGCTGGTGTTCTGCGGGCTCTATCCCACCGACACGGCCCGGTACGAAGATTTGCGGGATGCGCTGGTCAAACTACGGTTGAACGACTCCTCGTTCGTCTACGAGCCGGAGACGTCGCTCGCCTTGGGGTTCGGGTTCCGTTGCGGCTTCCTGGGTCTCCTCCACATGGAAATCATCCAGGAACGGCTGGAGCGTGAATACAATCTGACATTGCTCACCACCGCGCCGACCGTCGTCTATCGCGTGTTGCTGACCAATGGCGAGGTGATGGAGGTCAATAATCCCTCGCAGCTCCCGCCCCCCAGCAGCATCGAATCGTTCGAGGAGCCGTTCATTCTGGCCTCGGTCATTACGCCGGAACGGTACATGGGGGCCATCATCCAGCTCTGTCAGGAGCGCCGTGGCATTCAGCGGGGCATTCAATTCCTCGACCCGACGCGGGTGACGATCAGTTACGAAATGCCGCTCAACGAAGTCATTCTCGATTTTTACGACAAGCTCAAGTCGCGCACGCAGGGCTATGCCTCGCTGGATTATGAGTTGCTCGGCTACCGCGAGTCGGATCTCGTGCGGCTCGATATTCTCTTGAACGGCGAAGCGGTCGATGCCTTGTCGTTTATCACCCATAAAGATCGTTCCATTCAGCGTGGGCGTCAGCTCGCCGAGAAAATGAAGGAACTCATTCCCCGGCAGATGTACGAGATCGCCATTCAAGCGGCGATCGGGAGCAAGGTCATCGCGCGCGAGACGATCGGCGCCATGAAGAAGAATGTGTTGGCGAAATGCTACGGCGGCGATATTTCGCGGAAACGCAAGCTCCTCGATAAACAGAAGGAAGGCAAGAAGCGCATGAAATCCGTGGGGAACGTGGAAGTGCCGCAAGAGGCTTTCCTCGCCATCTTGAAAGTTGGTGACGAGTGAGCGGGGACACAAACATTCCTCCGTCGGATGGTCTTGTGTCTGCGACCCGCGAGGGGCGCACGGATGCCGCGGGGGCGCCGGTCGTCCTCGATGGGCCGTCTGTGTCGCAGTTTGGCAGGAAATCGATTTTTCGCGAATATGCGGAAGCCATTGTCGTGGCAATGCTCCTGGCCTTTGCGATCCGGGTGTTCATCGTGCAGGCCTTTAAGATTCCTTCCGGCTCGATGATCCCCACCCTGTTGATCGGGGACCATATTCTGGTCAGCAAGCTGTCCTACGGCATTCAATGGCCCAGCCAGTGCAAGTTCCAAGTGGCCTTGCCTCCCGTCAATTGCTACGCCTCGCAGGCGCTCATCGAATTCGGCAAGCCGCAGCGGGGCGACGTCATCGTGTTCCGGTTCCCCGAAGACGAGGAAAAGGATTTTATCAAACGCGTGGTGGGGGCTCCCGGCGATACCGTGCAGGTGCTCAACAAAGCCATCCTGGTGAACGGGACGGTGCTTGATGATAAGCTCTTCACGCAACGGATCGATCCGGGGATCATTGACGGCGCCATCAATCCGCGCGACAATTTCGGGCCGGTGACCGTGCCGGAGGGCGCCTATTTCGTGATGGGCGACAATCGCGATCAAAGTTTGGACAGCCGGTTTTGGGGCTATGTGCGCGAGGAGAAGATCCGCGGGAAGGCGTTCCGCATCTACTGGTCGTGGAGCGGACAGGGTCAATGGACGGAGTGGGTCAGATGGGATCGATTCGGCAAAGCCATTCAGTAAATAAAACGACGAGGCAGGCTGCGGCAGGCTCAGGCGGACCGGGGCGCGGGGGGCCTGCGTCGCCGAAAGTCCTCCGGCAATATATCGCGCGGTTTCCGCAAGCCTCCGTGCTCGTCATCGGCGACCTCATTCTCGATCATTATATCTGGGGCCGTGTGAGCCGTATCTCGCCGGAAGCCCCGGTGCCGGTGGTCCATGTCGACTCTGAATCCTTCAGACTCGGCGGCGCCGCCAACGTCTTCAATAATGTGCTGGCCCTGGGAGGAAAAGCCGACCTCTGCGGCGTCATCGGGTCGGACGAATCGGGCCGGATGCTCCTGAAAGAATTGGGCACGAGCCGTTCCGGGCGGGGCGGGGTCGTGATCGATCCGGACCGCCCGACCACCAGGAAGTCCCGCGTCATCGCCCATAATCAGCAGATCGTGCGGTACGACGTGGAGCGACGCGGCGAGCTCAAACCGGCGATGCAACGGAAGATCCTCCGCTACGTCGAATCACGATTGCGGGATCTCTCCTGTCTCGTGGTCTCGGACTATGCCAAGGGGGTGGTGAGCGCCAGCTTGATGGCGGACCTGACGCGCCTCGCTTCGTTGCGCGGCATTCCCCTCGTCGTCGATCCGAAAGTCGAACACTTCAGCTACTACAAAGGGGCGACGGTCATCACGCCGAACCACCTGGAAGCGACGCAAGCCGCCGGGGTGCATGGCGACGACGATCAGGCCAACAATGATGCCGGTGCGATCATCCGCCAGCGGTTGGGCTGCCAGGCGGTGCTTATTACGCGCGGCGAAAAAGGGATGAGTCTGTACGAGGGAGACGGAGTCTCCTGGCATATTCCGACTCAGGCCCGCCAGGTCTACGACGTGACCGGCGCGGGCGATACGGTGATCGGGACCTTGGCGCTGGCGCTGTCGACCGGCGCCTCGATGCGAGATGCGGCGGTACTGGCGAATTACGCGGCTGGTGTTGTCGTCGGCATGGTGGGCACCGCGACCCTGTCGGCACAGCAGCTTTCGGAGGCTTTGGGCCATGACTAAGACGCCTTTCGTGACTGTCGTCATTCCGGCCCGGTACGGGTCGACGCGTTTCCCCGGGAAGCCCCTCACCATGATCGGGCCGAAGCCCATGATCCAGCACGTCTATGAACAAGCGGCGGCCTGCCGTCTGGTTTCGGATGTGCTGGTGGCCACCGACCATAAACGGATCAAGGAGACGGTGGAAGGATTCGGCGGGCAGGCCGTGATGACCGGCGGAGCCTATCGGACCGGCACCGATCGGGTTGCCGAGGTTGCGCGCCTGGTCCGCGGGGACTTTTTTGTGAACCTCCAAGGCGATGAGATCCCGCTGCAGCCTGAGTTGCTGGCGGACCTCATCGAGCCGTTCCTCACGAGCGGCGCAGAGATGGGGACCTTGAAGCGCGCGATCGACTCGACGGAGGATCTCCACAATCCCTCGGTGGTGAAGGTGGTCACAGATCATCAGGGCAATGCCCTCTATTTTTCGCGCGCGCCGATTCCGGTGGTGCGGGACGACGCCGGACATGCGGCCGTCGCAGGGCTGCATTACATTCATCTCGGTCTGTATATCTACCGGCGCGATATCCTGTTGAAGATCGAAGCGCTGCCCTCCGGACGGTTGGAAGAGGCGGAGAAGCTTGAGCAGTTGCGCGCCTTGGAGCACGGGATTGCGATCAAAGTCTGGGAAACCAAGCATGCGTCTTTGCGGGTGGATAGGCCGGAAGATGTTGAGATGGTGACGGAGAAGCTTCGCCACTTTGAGGCCGTGAAGCGGGAGTTGGCTGCGATCAGAGCCACCCACGGGAAGTAGACCCCGGTGGCAGGGGTGTCGGAATTATAGGATCGGACAAGATGGGGGCAGCCATGAGTAAATTCATTTTCGTCACCGGCGGCGTCGTCTCCTCCCTGGGGAAAGGGCTCGCGTCGGCTTCGATCGGCAACCTGCTCGAAAGCCGCGGGTTGAAGATCACGTTCCTGAAGCTCGACCCCTACATCAACGTCGATCCCGGCACGATGAATCCCTATCAGCATGGGGAAGTCTACGTGACGGACGACGGAGCGGAAACGGACCTGGACCTCGGCCACTATGAGCGGTACACGTCCCTGACCCTCACCAAAGAAAACAACTACACGACCGGACGGATCTACCATTCAGTCATTACCAAAGAGCGACGCGGCGACTACCTGGGCGGGACCGTGCAGGTGGTGCCCCATGTCACCGACGAGATCAAGCAGAGCATCATGCGCATCTCGAAGGGGATGGACGTCACGATCGTGGAGATCGGCGGCACCGTTGGCGACATCGAGAGCCTGCCTTTCCTCGAAGCGATTCGTCAGATGCCCTACGACGTGGGCCGCGAGAACGTGCTCTATGTCCACCTCACGCTGGTGCCCTATATCGGCGCAGCGGGCGAGCTGAAGACCAAACCGACGCAGCACTCCGTCAACAAGCTGCGGGAAATCGGTATCCAGCCCCATATCCTCCTCTGCCGAACCGACCGCTATCTGCCGCCAGAACTCAAGGACAAGATCGCGATGTTCTGCAACGTCGAAAAAGACGCGGTCATCACGGCCAAGGACGTGGATTCGATTTACGAAGTGCCGATCGTGTTCCGGAAGGAAGGGCTGGACGATCTGATCGTGCGCCTGCTCCATCTGGAGACCGGTCCGCCGAACCTGCGCGAGTGGGATGCGATGGTCCAGAAGATCAAGCATCCCAAGCATGAAGTCTCCGTCGCCCTGGTCGGCAAGTATGCGGGCTTGAAGGAATGTTACAAGAGCCTCGCGGAATCGCTCGTGCATGGCGGCATCGACCATGAAACGAAGGTCAATATTCTGTGGATCGAATCGGAAGAGATCGAACGGCAGGGGACCGAGCGTATCCTGCGCGAGGTTGACGGCATTCTGGTGCCTGGCGGGTTCGGTTCGCGCGGGATCGAAGGAAAAATCGCGTCGATTCGCTACGCCAGAGAACATCAGATTCCATTTTTCGGCCTCTGTCTGGGCATGCAGTGCGCGACGATCGAGTTTGCGCGGAACGTGGCAGGCCTGGCCGGCGCCAACAGCGCGGAATTCGATGAGGCCACTCCCTATCCCGTCATTCATTTGATGTCGGATCAGCAGTCCGTTAGCGACAAGGGCGGGACGATGCGGCTCGGCTCCTATCTCTGCAAGCTCGGGGAGGGGACCCTGGCCCAAAAAATGTACGGGGTCAACGAAGTGCGCGAGCGCCATCGGCACCGGTATGAATTCAACAATGCCTATCGCGAGCAATTGACCGCTAAAGGCCTCGTGCTGAGCGGGCTGTCGCCGGACGGCAGGCTGGTCGAGATCGTCGAATTGAAAGATCATCCCTGGTTCCTGGCGACGCAGTTCCATCCGGAATACAATTCACGGCCCCACCGTCCGCACCCGTTGTTTAGCGGGTTTGTGGGGGCGGCGTTGCGTCGCAAGTGCGGCCACTGAGGTGAGATGCTGAAACCGGATTTCAGCTTCGTTCTCGGTTCGACAAAATCCTCAACGTACCCCTGAGGGTACGCCTCCGGTTTTGTCTCGCCTGCGGCCTCGCTGAAAATCCGGTTTGAGCATCTCACAGGAAACAGGATTAGGAAATTCATGGCACACGAAGTTCACATCGGTTCCTTCAAAGTCGGGGCTGGGCATCGGCCGTTTTTGATTGCCGGACCCTGTGTCATTGAGAGCGAAGCCCTCGTGCTGGAGACGGCGGCGCGTATCGCGGAGATCGCCCAGGCTCTGGGCATGCCCTATATCTTCAAGTCCTCCTTCGATAAAGCCAACCGGACCTCCATTAATTCCTATCGCGGGCCCGGCCTTGAAAAGGGCCTGGCAGTGTTGAAGAAGGTCAAGGATCAGCTGGGCCTTCCGATCCTGACGGACGTCCATACGGAAGAGCAGGCGACCGAAGCAGGAAAGATCGTGGACGTGCTCCAGATTCCCGCCTTCCTCTGCCGGCAGACCGATTTACTCATCGCGGCGGCCAAGACCGGCAAGGTTGTGAACGTGAAGAAGGGCCAGTTCCTCTCGCCCCAGGAGATGGGCAATGCGGTGAAGAAAGTGGAGGAGTCGGGAAACACGCGGATCATCCTCACCGAGCGAGGTTCGTCGTTCGGCTACAACAATCTCGTCGTGGATATGCGTTCGTTCCCGGTCCTGCGGAGCTTCGGCTACCCGGTGGTTTTCGATGCGACCCATAGTGTGCAGTTGCCGGGCGGCGGGGGCACCAAGTCCAGCGGCCAGCGCGAATTCGTCGAGCCCTTGGCCTGCGCGGCGGCCGGCGTCGGAGTCGATGGCTTCTTCATGGAAGTCCATCCCAATCCGGACGAGGCCCTTTCGGACGGACCCAATATGGTGCCGCTCCATCAACTCAAAGCTTTGCTAGAACGGGTCCTACGGATATGCGACGCGTCACAACCCGGAAAATAACCAAGCCGAATGGCGTCAAGTCTGTGACCGTAAAAGGCAGAACCAGCCTTGAGGTTGGCCGGCGTGTGCTGGAGATCGAGGCTCGCGCGGTCCAGGCCATGGTGCAACGTCTCGATGGCGCGTTCTCAACTGCCGTGGACCTGCTCTATCAGTGCAAGGGCAAGGTCGTGGTCTCCGGCATGGGTAAATCTGGGTTGATCGGGCAGAAGATTGCCGCCACGATGGCCAGCACCGGGACGCCCTCCTTCTTTCTCCATCCGGCCGAAGGACTCCACGGGGATCTGGGCATGTTGGCGCGAGGCGATGTGCTCATTGCGATTTCGAACAGCGGAGAGACCCAGGAAATTCTGCAGCTCCTGCCGTTTATGGAGCGGATGGGCATTCCTGTCGTAGCGATCGTCGGCCGTATGGGGTCGACCCTGGCCAAGACGAGCGATGTGGCGCTGGACGTGTCCGTCGCCGAAGAGGCCTGCCCCATGGGGTTGGCGCCGACGGCGAGCACCACCGCGACCCTGGCGATGGGCGACGCCTTGGCCGTGGCCCTGCTTGAAAAGCGCGGCTTCAAGGAGCATGACTTTGCGCAGTTCCATCCAGGCGGCACGTTGGGACGCCGGTTGCTGGTGAAGGTGCGGGACGTGATGCATGTCGGGGGGGAGTTGCCGCAAGTGAACGAGACGGCCTCAACGTCTGCGGCCTTGCTGGAAATGTCGGCCAAGAAACTCGGCATGACGACGGTCGTCAATCGCG
>ERZ1292640.500-Hain-H43-02um-R1-500-length-31947-cov-7_pt2 | contig 10585 bp, 7 predicted proteins | sample MGYA00564404_ERZ1292640 | MGnify/ENA primary metagenome ERZ1292640 (study PRJEB36523, sample SAMEA6512636) | groundwater metagenome | collected 2019-01-08 | study: AquaDiva: Metagenomics assemblies of 32 groundwater samples | reverse complement strand
GTGCGCCGCACCGCGGCGTTGGCCGACAGCTTCAGCCGCTCCACGGCTTGACTGCCAGCCGCGCCGAGCTCGATCAGGATGTCGATCAGGTGCTGGCGCGAGCGGGTTCGTTCTTCGCGCGACAACACCTCTGCCAGCGGGCCCACCACCACCGTGCCGAGGGCGCGGCAGAACTGCCCCGCAGCGGTCACCGTGCCTGGATCGTTGGTGTCCAGGTGGGACGCCACATGGCGCATCACGGCGGTGTTCAAGGTGTGCTCGAGGGCCTGGCTCGCCGCCGTGCGCACGCCTGGATCCTTGTGATGCCGTGACTGCTCCCGGAATGACTCCACCAGGTACGTGGCCGCCGGGAAGTCGCCGACCACCACCAGCGTGGCGATGCGCGCGATCGCCAGGTCGCTCAGCTCCCGCCACCGGCGGATGTCGTCCTGCAGCGTCATCAGATCGACGAGCACCTGGGCATCGAGCAGCCGGACACGCGCGTCATCGATCGACTGCGTCCAAGCGGCCAGGCGGTCGGGAGGATCGGTGAGGTCGTGGTCGAGATCTACCGCCCGATCCGTCAGGTTCTGCAGATCGGCATTGTACGCATCGGACACAAACCGTTTGTGCGAGTAGGCCAGCACCATCTCTTCCGATTGCCGCCAGTCCGATTCGGTAGCCGTTTCGCTGGTCGCCCCAGGCTGTTCGACCGCCTTGCGCGCCATGGCGAGGATGGCCGTTCGTCGGTCCGGATCGGGCGCCAGGCCGCAGAAGGCCTCGGCCAGCTGTACCGACGTGCCGCGGCCTTGGCGAACCTCGGTGGCGACCACGTTGGCAATCGTGGAATCCTTGACCCGCTTGACGAGATCCGTCAGGAACTCAGCCAGCGCAGGCCGCATGCCCGACCTTCGCGCCACCATCATCGGACCCAGCGTCGCCACCGGCAGCCGCGCCGTCGCCTCGGCCTCGGCGCCAAGCACGTCTTCGAGCTGCTCCGGCTGCGACTGTTCCACGAACTGGGCGACGGCCTGCATCAGGCCCGCCAAGACCAATGGACCGCGGCCCTCGCCCGGAAGACCGCGCTCCTCGATCGCCTTCACCAGTTCGTCGGCACGCTCCGGCCTCTCGATGAACGACAGGATCACGTCGGCGATACCCTCATCGATCCCGTCGGCGTCTCCCTCGAGGCAGTTGGCGACGATGGCCTGCCAGGTCGCCCGTTCACCGCGAATGCGGACCCGCAACAGTTCGTTGTAGTCGATCCGTCGCACTTCGATCCGGGTCTGGCCTTCTGACGCCCAGAGCTTGGCCAGGCCGCCGCGCAGCCTGAGCTGCTCGGGGGCCACCGCCAGCAGGGCCAGGAAACGGCGCCAGAGTTCACCGTCGGTGAGCGGCTCGACGCGCATCTCTCCGATCTGGTGGGCGTGCAGCAACGCCGCCAGTTCCGTAACCGCCTTGTCGGGTTTCGACAGCCGGCGGCCGTCAATGGTCAGCGTGTCGGGCAGCACCATCAGGCGCAGGGCGGCGCCAGAGGTGACGTCCCCGGCGACCGACGCCAGCGAGGTCAGCGTCTGCGACACGGCTGGATGTTCGGCAGGGTACAGCGACACGGCTCGCGCCGCGGCCTTGGCCGTTCGCGCAAAGGCCGTCACCTGCGCGGCGGCATCAGCCGGCAGCACCTCAGCGGTGACGGGTGGGGTGTCGGTGGCCTGCATCATGACACCATCAGAGCCAGTGGATCGAGACCGTAATCCGAGCCGTTCACGGCTTCCAGTACGGCATAAGGATACTGCCCGTCGGCACCGCGGTCGACCGTGTTGACCAGCCACGGATGCTCGACGCGGGCTCCACGCGGATCGAGCACCACCTTGACCTGGGGTCGGAACGGATCGGAGGCGTGCTCGGCGGTGACGACCGCCACATGGCCGGCTTTCAGGCGAACCAGCGTGCCGACGGGAAACAGGCCCATCAGCGAGATGAACCGCCGCAGCAGCGTCGGCTGGAACGCCGTGCCGGACTGTTCGGCCAGCATGGCGCGCACACGATCTGCCGGCAATCCGTCGCGGTACACCCGCTTGGTGCGAAGCGCGTCGAACACGTCGGAGATCGACACGAGCATGGTGCACAGATTCAGCTCGCGCGTGCCGATGTGCTCGGGGTACCCGGACAGATCCTGCTTCAGGTGATGTTCGAACGCCACGACCGAGGCGAGGGCCGGCATCTCGGGCGTGCGGCGCAGGATCTGGGCGCCATCGATGACGTGGCGCTTCATGATGGTCATTTCCTCGTTGGTGAGCCGATCGGGCTTGGTCAGCACCTCTTTCGGCGTCTTCACCTTGCCGACATCGTGCATCAGGCCCGCCAGTCCGAATTCGCGCAGCATCGGCCCCGAGATGCCCAGCGCGCGCGCCTGCGCCATGGTCAGCAGTGACACGTTCACCATGTGCGTGAACGTATATGCGTCGTGACCCTTCAGCGAGGTCAGCGCGATCATCGACGTGCGATCCTGCCCGACGGCTTTCGCCAGCGTGTCGATAATCTCGCGGGCCGCCTTCGGATCGGGTTCCTCGCCTGCCTCGGCCGAGCCCCACAGCGCCTGTGCCGCGTTCACGGCCACGTTGTAGACTTGTTTGGCCGCCATCACGCCGATGTCTGCGGGCTCGGGTTCGTCTGTGGCGATCACCCCCACGCCCACACCCCTGATTCCGGCGGCGGCCAGCCGTTCGGGCAAGGGGCGGGTGTCGCGCTCGGCGACCACACTCACGAAATTGCGCAGGCTTTCTTTGCCCATCTCGCGCGAGAAGGTGATCTTTTCGATCTGCTGGTCACGGAACTGCCGGACGAGGCCCGACAGGGCAGCCGAATTTTTCAGTCGCGTACGGCCCACGATGACATCGTCGCCGAGAAAGCCCATCGACAGCGATGTCACCTGACGGAACTGGACGTCGAACGCGCCCGACAGAGAATCGACCGTGCGATTGACGATCGGATGGGTGGCCGCGTAGAGGGCCCGCGCGCGAATGGCGGCCGCCAGGCGCTTCACCAGATCTTCGGCTTGACGTGTATCGTCCATGATCACCGGTCTCCACGCCGCCCGGCGCGCGCATAACTTCTCAATCGGAGGTCCCCGGTTCGCGCCGCCTCATCGAGCGCAGCGGCGGCAGCTCGCGACGGCATCGACGCCAACAGGCCGACGCCGGCCCGCTTCACATGGCCGGCTTGCACCCAGTACAGCCAGCTCCAGACCCTGATCACCTTCGCGATCGCCGGCACCGACTGGTCGTCGCCCACGAATCTCAACGCCGTCAGCAGCCGAAGCGTCAGGCCGTGGTCCCGGCCAAGCGGAACGATGTCCTGCAGCGCTGCGGTCAACAACAGGTTGGCCCGGCGCGCGCGGCTGGCCGCCAGCGCATCGATCACGATGCCCCTGGATTCGGCGCTGCCCGCTTTCAGCATGACGGCAATGGCGCGCGAGGCGGTCGGATCATCCAGTTTCACCAGTGTGGCCACGGCCTCCCGTACTTTGCGCGGATCGGGGTCCCTCACCAGAGGCAGCAACGCCGTGACTGCCTGCGGGCCGCCGAGGCGCCCGACCATCTGGATCGCCGCCCGTGAGACCATCCAATTGGCGTGCGCAAGCAGAGGCGCCATCGACGACACGGCGTCTTCGCCGAAGCGGGCGACGACGGACTCGATCCGTTCTCGCGTCACGCCATCTGGCGCAGCCGCCAGGCCCGTCACGAGCGACTCGAGTGCCACCGGTCCCAAGAGGGCACAGAAGCGACAGAACCACTCGTACTGCCCTTCCTCGAAATCGGCGACGGCGCCACCCATGTCGCGCATTGCAGTGGAGCGTGCGATGGTATCGACGGCAATCCGGGAGGCCAGTGCCCGACGCGGATCCGACCAGGACGCCACATCCGTCAGCGCCTGCACCACACGTTCAGCTTCGCGGTAGTCGGCCGACATCAACAGGTCCTCGGCCAGAGCCGCCAGATCGTTGGCCACCTCGGCTGCCGCTTCCGCGCTCTCTTCAAGCGAGAACAAGTCGAGCAGCAGGGTCACCGACAGGGTCTTGACCGACTCGGCCGACACCGAATGGACCCACCCGTCCAACTGAGGTGTGGGCTGCATGCGCAATTGGTGCGATCGCGCTTCGGCTTCAGCGAGGCTGCTCGAGTACTCCGCCGACGTATACAGCGCATCGCCTGGGCCGCTCAACATCTGCTCGAGCGAGTGCCAGGCGGAGTGGAATTCCGAGGATTTCTCAGGGTCTCCCTGCGTCGACAAGTTGCGTGCGAGCCGCAGCACACGCTGCTGCCGAGACGCATCCGGTGCCATGGTGCTCAGCGCGGCCGCCATCCGGCTCGACGAGCGGCCTTCGGCGGCTAGCGAGTGCGCCAGCATTCTCGCGATCTGGTCATCGTCGAACAGCGTGCTGAGGGCGCCGGCCACACTGCTGCCAAAGCCGGATTCCGCGGATTCGGCCATCGCGTCCAGCACCACAGAGGGATCAAGCCTCGAAGCGGCGGCTGCCAGGTTGCGCAGCGTCTCGGCCACCTTGCCCGGCGCTTGGGCCTCGACCGCACTGAGCAGGCGCTGAAAAGTCGTCAACACCGCGGCGGCCTGGGCGGCCAGCATCGCCGAGCCCTGGGCGGGTGGCTGCTGGAGCATGGCTTGCGCTGCCAGGGCATGGATCGCGTCGGCCGACCCGGCAATCTGGAGCAGCCGTTGCTGGATGGCGGCCCCGGTTGTGGTGGGGCGGCGGGTCGCCATGGATTTCACCAGCGCACGCCACACCGCGTCGTCGCGGCCTGGCAGAGGGCGGCCATCACTGCCGGCCTTGCTGCCGCTCGATCCAGGCACGCTTGCGCGCCCGGCAGGTCCGCCATCGCCGGCGTCGGTGTTGTCATCGCCCAGCAGCGCGTCGTAGTCGATTTGATGGACGTCGATCGATCGGTGACCGAAATCCTCCCACATCTTGGCCGGTCCGCCCCGCTTGCGCACGACGTCGGTATCGAAGGTCAACAACTGCAGGAAGTCCGACACCTCGGCCGGGGAGGCGGTCACCGGGAATCGCAATCGGAGCACATCGCGATCGTGAAGCAACGCCGCCGCTTCGCGCACCCGCGGGTCGGCTGGCAGCGGCTCGCCGTTGACGAGCAGCGTGGTTGGCGAGATGCCCAGCACCAACTCCGGGTAGGGGAGCAGGGCGGCGACGGCCGCATGCAGACGGTCCACGGCCATAGCCGCAGCGGGGTGATCGGGTGAATACAGCTGTCGTGTCCGAGTGGCGGCGACCAGCGTACGAGCAAGCGCCACGACGTCGCGGGCGAGGTTCACGGGAACGACTGGTGACGGCGATTGGGACACAGACATAGCCTGGGCCGCTCACCGAAAGGCGGCTATTAGGGAATATCGGTCATTTGCGCCAGAACTTTGGCTATACTGCTGACTTCCATGGGTGCCGTCGACATCATCCGCCAGAAACGGGACGCCAAGCCTCTGACTCAAGAGGAGATTGACGTATTTGTGGGCGGAGCCACCGACGGGTCATGGCCCGACTATCAGATCTCGGCCCTGCTGATGGCCATCGTCTTGCGAGGGATGAATGACCAGGAGACGGCCTGGCTGACGACGGCCATGGCGCATTCGGGTGCCCGTTTGGATCTCGGGAGCCTGCCGGGGCTGAAAGTCGACAAGCACAGCACCGGAGGAGTAGGCGACAAAACCTCGCTGGTGCTGGCGCCGCTGGCGGCCGCCTGCGGCGTGATCGTGCCCATGATGTCCGGCCGGGGCCTCGGCCACACAGGGGGCACGCTGGACAAGCTGGAGGCTATTCCCGGATTCCGGGTTGATTTGACGGCGCAGGAGATCGTAGCTGGATTGGCCGATGTCGGCTGCCTGATTGTCGGCCAGACCCGCGACATTGCCCCGGCCGATCGCCGGCTGTACCGATTACGCGACGTGACAGCGACAGTCGAGAGCATTCCGCTCATCACGGCGTCGATCATGAGCAAGAAGCTTGCGGAGGGCATCGACGGGCTGGTCCTCGACGTCAAGGTGGGCCGGGGCGCCTTCATGAAAACCGCGAAGGACGCCGAAGAACTTGCACGCACCATGGTGAAGGCCGGCCAGTTGGCTGGCGTGCGAACCGAAGCCCTGCTGACGCGCATGGACGCGCCGCTTGGCCGGGCTGTCGGCAACGCCCTGGAAGTGGTGGAGTCCATCGAGACGCTTCGAGAGCATGGGCCGGCCGACCTGACGGAATTGTCGGTAAGGCTGGCGACTCGCATGGTCTTGCTAGCCGGTAGGGCCTCGACCGCCGCCGACGCCGAATCGGTGGTACGGAACGCCCTGACGTCGGGCGAAGGCCTGGCGCGGTTCCGTCGGATGGTGGCGCGCCAGGGCGGCGACGTGTCGGTGGTCGACGACCCCACACGTCTAGCCCTGGCCCCTGGCCGGGATACCGTGCGGGCCCCGCGGGCAGGGTATGTGACCGGCCTGGACGCCATGCTGGTGGGCCGGGCGGCCGCCGCGCTTGGTGCCGGCCGTGCGACCGCCGAAGACCGGATCGACCACGGCGTCGGCATTCGTGTGCTGGCGTCGCTGGGCGCACTGGTGCGGACCGGCGAACCGATGCTCGAGATCTACCATCGAGACGGACTCGGGCTACGCGACGCGATGGACCTGGCGGGCCAGGCCGTTGAACTGGGCGGGGCGCCGCCGGCACCCCAGCCGCTTGTGGTGGGTGAAGTGACTTGACGTCAACCCGGGGAGCCCGAATGGCATCGACACCTGTGACGAACACCGGCGGCAGCGGCTGGCGCCTGTCGTCTACCGAACTCTGGATTATCGCGGGCGGCGCCGCCGTCGCTCTCGTGGCCGTGCTGCTGGCGGGATTCGGCGGTGTGCCTCAGGCGCAGCCGGTCGCCGGCGCGGTGGTCATTCTGGGCATTGCCTACACGCTGTCTACCAATCGCCGGGCTATTGACCTGAAGACGGTGGTGTGGGGCCTGAGCCTGCAAATCGTCTTTGCCCTGGTCGTGCTGAAAAACGAGTGGGGGCAGCGGTCGTTCCAGTACCTGGGCGATCTGATTACCCGCCTGTTGAGCTTCGCCAATGTGGGCGCGTCGTTCGTCTTCGGGCCGCTGGGCGACCGGCAAGCCTGGCCGCGCATCATGAACGCGGCTCTGGGCGAAGAGGGGGCGCGCTACGCGATGATCTTCGCGTTTCAGGTGCTGCCCACGATCATCTTCATCGCGGCGCTGTTCGCGATCCTCTACTACTACGGCGTGATGCAACTGTTCGTGCGAGGCTTCGCCTGGGGCATACGCAAGGTGATGAAGGCAAGCGGCGCCGAAACGCTGAACGTGGCGGCCAGCATCTTCATGGGCCAGACCGAGGCGCCGCTGACCATCCGGCCGTTTCTGCCGAAGATGACCCAATCCGAGTTGATGACCGTGATGACATCGGGTATGGCGCACATCTCGGGCGGCATCATGGCCGCCTACATTCTGTTCGGCATCGAAGCCAAGCACCTGCTGACGGCCGTCATCATGACGGCGCCGGGCACGTTGATGATGGCCAAGATGTTCGTGCCTGAAACCGAGCAGCCCGAGACGATGGGCACCGTGAAGCTCGAGGTGGAGCGGACCGACGTGAACGTCATCGACGCGGCGGGCCGTGGCACCGGTGAGGGTTTGCACCTGGCGATGAACGTGGCCGCCATGCTGATCTCGTTTCTCGCGCTGGTCGCGCTGGTCAACGCGCTGCTCGGGGTGGTCGGGTCGTTTGCAGCCACCTACCTGGGCGCGACCCAACTGGCGCAGCTGAGCCTGCAGCAGATCCTCGGCTGGGCGTTTTCGCCGGTGGCGTGGGCGATGGGCGTCCCGTGGAAGGACTCGCAAGTCATCGGCAACCTCCTGGGCACGCGCATGGTGCTCAACGAATTCGTGGCCTACTCCCAGCTGGGACCGATGAAGGCCGTCCTGGATCCGAAGTCGTTCACCATCGCGACGTTCGCCCTCTGCGGCTTCGCGAACTTCAGCTCCATTGGGATTCAGATTGGCGGAATCGGCGCGCTGGCCCCGAGCCGGCGGCACGACCTGGCGCGCCTCGGGTTGCGGGCGATGCTGGCCGGGACGCTGGCCAATTTCATGACGGCCACCATTGCGGGGTTCCTGCTGTGACAGACGACTACACGCGCGTACGGCACGCGGCTGATTTCGTGCGCGAGCGCATCAGCGCGCCGCCGCAGATCGCCATCGTGCTGGGCTCTGGATTGGGCGAGTTCGCCGCGCGGGTGGCAGACGCGGTGGCGCTGCCCTATGACGCGATTCCGGGATGGCCGCAATCGACCGTCGTCGGACACGCCGGACAGCTGGTGATGGGCATCGTGCAAGGGCGGCGCGTGGCGGTCCTGTCGGGCCGGGCCCACTTCTACGAAGGCCATCCCTTGTCCACCGTGGTGTTCGCCACCCGCGCGATCGCCACGCTCGGCGTGAAGGCGATCATCCTGACCAACGCGGCCGGCGGCATCAACACGTCGTTCTCGCAGGGCGCGTTGATGGTGATCGACGATCACCTCAACCTGATGGGCAGCAATCCATTGGTGGGTCCCAACGACGATCGGTTTGGCGCCAGGTTTCCCGACATGACCGAGGTGTACTCGAAGCGGCTGCGCGCGCTGGCCCACCGCGCGGCGGACGCCATCGGACTCGACCTGGCGCACGGCGTCTACGCGGGGCTGCACGGCCCGAGCTACGAAACGCCGGCCGAAATCCGGTACCTTCGCGCGATTGGCGCCGACGCGGTGGGCATGTCCACCGTGCCGGAGGCCATCGTGGCGCGTCACATGGGCGTCGAGGTGCTGGGCATCTCGTGCATCACCAACATGGCTGCCGGCGTGCTGCCGAAGGTCCTGGACCATGCCGAGGTGATGGAGACGGCCCAGCGGGTGCGCGGCTCCTTCATCGCGTTGCTCGAGGGTATTGTCGGGGGCTTCGACTAAGCGATGGGACGTCAGATGGCCGTGGATTGTGCCGCGTTGATCGAGGCCGCGCGCGCCGCCCGCTTGCGGGCGTTTGCTCCGTACTCGTCGTTTAAGGTCGGGGCCGCGCTTGAAGCCGCCGATGGCACCATCATCACCGGGTGCAACGTCGAGAACTCCACCTATGGCCTCACGGTGTGCGCCGAACGGGTGGCGGTGCTCAAGGCCGTCTCGGAAGGGTACCGCGAATTCCGTCGGGTCGCCGTCGTGGCTGACACGCAGGATCCGACACCCCCGTGCGGACCATGCCGGCAGATTCTCTGGGAATTCTGCGGCGACATCGAGGTGGTGCTGGCCAACCTGACCGACGAAAAAGGGCGGCATCAGATGAAGGACCTGCTGCCGCTGCCTTTCGATGCCCGCCTGCTCGGGTAGTATCATCGAACCACCATGCTGCCGACGATCGACTGGCAAGACGACACCATTGTGATGATCGACCAGCGGCGACTGCCCGGCACCGAACGCTGGGTACGCTGCCGCACCGCACACGACGTGGCCAGGGCCATCAAGACGATGGTCATCCGCGGGGCGCCGGCCATCGGCGTGGCGGCGGCGATGGGCATCGCCCTCGGCATGCGCAAGAGCACCGCGACGGGGACGAAGCGCTTTGCCACCGAGTTCCAGCACACCTGCGACCTGATGGCTTCGACGCGCCCGACCGCTGTCAATCTGTTCTGGGCCATCGATCGTCTGAAGCGCACGTTTGCCACTGCGGCACACAGCGGCGCGTCGGTGGACGACATCAAGGCCAGGCTCGAGGCCGATGCCCGCGCGATTCACGACGAGGACGTGCAGAACTGCCGCACCATGGGGGCGTACGGCGGCGCGCTGGTGCCAGACGGCGCACGCATCCTGACCCACTGCAACGCGGGCGCACTGGCAACGGCCGGCTACGGGACGGCACTCGGCGTGATTCGTGGAGCCATCGAACAGGGCAAGCAGGTCAGCGTGCTGGCCGACGAGACACGGCCGTTCCTGCAGGGTGCACGGCTCACGGCGTGGGAACTGGTACGCGATGGGATCGACACTACGGTGATCACCGACAGCATGTCGGGCGCGATGATGCGTCAGGGCCTGGTTGATCTCGTGGTCGTCGGGGCGGATCGTATCGCGGCCAATGGCGACGTGGCCAACAAGATTGGCACCTACGTCGTCGCCGTGCTGGCCAGAGAACACGGCATTCCGTTCTACGTGGCGGCGCCCATCTCGACCGTCGATCTCGGTACGCCGGAGGGGTCGGGGATTCCGATCGAGGAACGGCCCGCCCGCGAGGTGACGCACGTCGGGACGACGAGGCTGACACCCGAGCTGGCCAAGGTGCGCAACCCGGCGTTCGACATCACCCCGAACGCCTACGTCACGGCCATCATCACCGAGCGTGGCGTCTGCCGGCCGCCCTACGCCGAATCGCTGCGCGCCGCCGTCGGCGACCGCGCGGAGTAGCCGGACGACACAAGCCGTGGCATACGGCCGCCTTGATCGCCCCATCGTCCTGTCTGTCACCCCCGCGGGCGCCTTCGCCGTCGGCTACGGCGGCCCAAGAAAGCGGGG
>ERZ1292640.4510-Hain-H43-02um-R1-4510-length-10585-cov-4_pt1 | contig 10585 bp, 8 predicted proteins | sample MGYA00564404_ERZ1292640 | MGnify/ENA primary metagenome ERZ1292640 (study PRJEB36523, sample SAMEA6512636) | groundwater metagenome | collected 2019-01-08 | study: AquaDiva: Metagenomics assemblies of 32 groundwater samples | reverse complement strand
CGGTCGTGGCGCTCGCGCAGCCTCTCCGCCGACGGCACCCTAGAAGCACTCCCGCTGGACGACGTCCCGGAACAGCGCGACGAGGCGGTCGGCAACGGGGTGCCCCGCGGGCAGCGCGCGCCCTTCGACCGACGCGATCGGGGCCACGTCGTACACGGTGCTGGTGAGGAACGCCTCGTCGGCCTTGTCGAGCTCGGTGGCGAAGACGGGAGTCTCCCGGTACGGGATGCCGTGCTCGCGGCAGAGGTCGAGGACGACGGCGCGCGTGATGCCCGGGAGGATGTAGTTGGAGAGCGGCGCCGTCCGCACCTCGCCGCCGAAGACGGCGAAGAAGTTGCTGAGCGTCGCCTCCTGGATGACGCCGTCACGCACGAAGAGCCCTTCGTGCGCGCCGAGCTCCTTGGCGCGCTGGGCGGAGAACGAGTTCGGGATCAGCGAGGTGACCTTGATGTCGCAGCGCGACCACCGGACGTCCGGCTCGAGGACGGTGACCATCCCCTCCTTCCAGGCCGGATTCGGATGGAAGGCCCACGCCAGGCCGAACACCGTTGGATGGGTCTCCGGTGGAGGGAAGACGTGCGAACGCGGGGCGGTGCCGCGCGTGACCTGCAGGTAGATCAGCGCGTCGCCGGTGAGGTCGTTCTCCTTGAGCAGCCTGGCGGGCACTTCCTCGAGCGGGGTGAGGTACGCGCCGATGCGCATCTTCGCGCAGCTCTCGCCGAGCCGCGAGAAGTGCTCGCCAAGGAGGAACGGCCGGCCATTGAAGGCCCGGATGACCTCGTAGACGCCGTCGCCGTAGGTGAAGCCCCGGTCGAGGGGGCTGATGAGCGCCGCGCTGTCGGGCAGGTACCGCCCGTTGAGGTAGACGGTGGCCATGGCCTTCAAGCTATCGGGCCCCCGTGGAGGCGCCAGAGCGAGCCCCCCTCTGTCGCGCCCGCGGCCGGCGCCGTACCTTGGCGAGCGGAGGCCCACCGTGCCCCACCCGCTCGCCTGGCTCGCGCTCGTCACCGGGGCGCTCGCCGCCATGCACCCCGCCGCGACGCAGGACCCCCTGACGCGCGCCCGGCGCCAGATGGTCGCCGAGCAGATCGCGAAGCGGGACGTCCGCGACACCGCGACGCTCCGCGCGATGCTTGCCGTGCCGCGGCACGAGTTCGTGCCCGCCGAGTTGCGCGCCAACGCCTACGCCGACTTCCCCCTCCCCATCGGCCACGGGCAGACGATCTCGCAGCCCTACATCGTGGCCTTCATGACCGCGCAGCTGCGCCTCACGCCGCGGAGCCGCGTGCTCGAAGTGGGGACGGGCTCGGGCTACCAGGCGGCGGTGCTCGCCGAGATCGCGGGCGAGGTGTACACGATCGAGATCCTCCCTCCTCTGGCCCAGGAGGCTGCGGCCCGGCTCCAGCGCCTCGGCTACGGACGGGTGCACGTCCGCACCGGGGACGGCTACAACGGGTGGCCCGAGGCCGCCCCCTTCGACGCCGTGATCGTGACCGCCGCCGCCGGCTTCGTGCCGCCGCCGCTCGTCGAGCAACTGCGGCCCGGCGGCCGGATGGTCATCCCGGTGGGCGAGGTGGGAGGCGTCCAGGAGCTGATGCTGATCGAGAAAGCGGCCGACGGGCGGACCACGACGCGCACGCTCATCCCCGTGCGCTTCGTGCCGCTCACCGGCCGGCACTAGCGGCACCTGCGGTTACGCTCGGCGGCGCCCTAGCGGCCGCGCCAGATCCTCCAGCGATCCACGACCTCCTCGCCCCGCACGACGACGTACTCGTCGAACAGCGCGGCCGCGAGGCACGAGTGGTTGGCGAGGATCCGGACCCTCTCGCCCACCGGGAGGCGTCCCTCGACGTCGGATGGCGCAGCGCCGGCCACGATGCCGGGCTCCTGCGTCACCCCGCGCACGCAGAGGGCCGGGTCCACGGCGTGGCCGACGAGGCCGCACAGGACCGGCCCGTAGCCGCGCTGCCGCGCGGCGTCGCTCGGGCCGCGGGCCTTGGAGAGCGCGAGGGCGCCGGCGTCCACCACCGCGTGGTCGGCGCCCGGCTGGTGGGAGATGACGCTCGCGAGCACCGCGAGCGCGCAGTCCTCGACCCGGCACACGCCGTTCGCCGCCTGCACGAAGTCGTTGCAGACGTAGTTGCCGGGGCGGACCTCGGTCACGCCGCCGAGGTCCGGCGCCACGGCCATCGTGGGCGTCGAGCCGATGCTGACGCCGGGCACCGGGACGCCTTCGTGTTCGAGCCGCGCCTTGAGCGTCACCATCACGTCGCGCTCCGCGGCCGCCGCGCGCACCAGCTCCTCGCGGTCCTTCGCCCAGTACCCCTGCCCCGCGTGCGTGAGGATGCCGTCGAAGACGATCCCCGTCCCGGACGTGCCTGGACCCGCGTCCGAACCCGCGTCCCCGCCTCGCGCCAGCCGGCGCGCGAGCGCCACGGCCAGTGGCGAGGACGGGTCCACGCCCGTGCGGTGCTGGCCCGAGTCCACCTCCAGCCACACATGGAGCCGGAGATCGGCATCGCGCGCCGCGCGCTCCAGCGCGTCCGCCGCCGCCTCGGACTCCACCAGCACGCGGAAGGTGATGCGCCGCGCCAGTTCGACGACTTCGCCGAGGCGGCCCAACACGACGGGGACGGCCCAGGTGATGTCGTCGAAGCCGTGGTCGGCGAAGGCGCGGGCCTCGGGGAGGGTGGCGACGGTGAGGCCGCGGGCGCCGTCGGCCCGCTGCAGCCGGGCGACCTCGACGCACTTGTGGGTCTTGGCGTGGGGCCGGAGGGCGACGCCGAGGGCGCGCGCCTTCGCGGCCATCGCGGCGACGTTGCGCTCGAGGACATCCAGGTCGAGGACGGCGGCGGGCGTGGGGACGTCGGCCAACGCGAGGCGGCGCGGCATCAGGGGAAGGTGACGCCGCGTCGCGGGAAGCTCAATGGGGACCGCTCTTGGCGCCGACGAGCTTCCGGGCCTCCCTCAGATGAGCTTGCGTTCCCGGGCCGACCGCTCCAGCTCCCCGCGGAAGTCCGGGTGGGCGATGTGGATGAGCGCCTTGGCGCGCTCGCGGACCGTCTTGCCGAACAGGTACGCGGCGCCGTACTCGGTGATGATCCAGCGCACGTCGGCGCGCGTGGTGACGACGCCGGCACCGGGAGCCAGCACCGGCACGATGCGCGAGGCCTTCCCCTGCGCCGCCGTGGACGCCAGGGCGATGATGGGCTTGCCGCCGCGCGAGCGCGACGCGCCGCGGATGAAGTCCGTCTGGCCGCCGAAGCCGCTGTAGAACTTCGTCCCGATCGAGTCGGCGCAGACCTGGCCGGTGAGGTCCACCTCGATGGCGGAATTGAGCGCCACCATCCGGTCGTTCTGCGCGATGACGAACGGGTCGTTGGTGTAGGCCGTCGGGTGCAACTCGACCACCGGGTTGTCGTGCACGAAGTCGAAGAGCCGCTGCGTGCCGAGGAGGAACCCGGAGACCACCTTGCCGCGGTGGATCGTCTTCCGCTCGCCGGTCACGACCCCGGCCTCGATGAGATCCACCACGCCGTCGGAGAACATCTCGGTGTGCACGCCGAGCGCCTTGCGGTCGCCCAGCTGGCGGAGCACCGCGTCGGGGATGGTACCGATTCCCATCTGCAGGCAGTCGCCGTCGCCGATCAGCGCCGCCGCGTTGCGGCCGATGGCCTCCGTCACCGCATCGCCCGGCTCGCCCACCAGCTCCGGCAAGGGGCGCGACGTCTCCACGACCGCGTGGAACTGACGGACGTGGAGGAAAGCGTCGCCGTGGGTGCGGGGCATCCGATCGTTCACCTCGGCGATGACGTGCCGGGCGTGGCGCGCCGCGTCGAGGGTGTGGTCCACGCTGACGCCGAGGGAGCAGAAGCCGTGGGCGTCGGGCGGGGAGACCTGGATGAGCGCGACGTCGATCGGGAGCGCGTCCTCGCGGAAGAGCCGCGCGATCTCGCCCAGGAAGATGGGGGTGTAGTCGGCGCGGCCCTCGTTCACGGCCTGGCGCGCGTTTGCGCCGATGAACATCGCGTTGTGGCGGAAGTGCCCCTCCATCTCCGGGAGGGTGTGTCCCGCCTTCCCGAGGGTGAGGAGGTGCACCGCCTCGACGTTCGTGAGCGCGGGGGCGCGCCCGCAGAGCGCTTCGATCAGCGGCTCGGGGGAGGCACAGCCGGGGTGGATGTAGACGCGGTCGCCGCTCTTCACCGCCTGAAGCGCCACTTCGGGCGTCGTGACAAGCGACCGATAGAGCTCAGCCCAGCGCGTGCCGGGCTGCAGTTTCGGCTTGGTGTCCGCGACCGGCTTGGGCTCGACGGCAGACGACATGGGGATGCTCCGTAGCGGAGCCGTACCATACGGCCCCGCTTCGGATTACCGCAAGACTCGTGCTCGGAGTTCCACCCGGAACCGGCAGCGCCTATCTTGCCCCCATGGACCCCTCTCAGACCTACGACCTCCTCCGCACCCTGACCACGCCCGTCGCGGCCGTCACCAGCGCGCGCAACGGCAAGCGCAACGGGATGATCACCGACGGCGCGGTGCGCGCGTCCATCGTGCCCGATGTCCCCCGGCTCGTCGTGCCGATCCACAAGTGGCACCTCACGCACGAGATCGTGAGCGAGACCGGCCGGTTCGCGGTGCACCTCCTGCACCGCGGCCAGGTGGAAGTCGTGACGCGACTCGGGTTCGCGAGCGGGCGGGAGAGGGACAAGCTGGCGGACCTCCCGCACCGCATCGGCGTCACGGGCTGCCCGATCCTGGAGGACTGCTACGCCTGGTTCGACTGCACCGTGATCAACTGGATGGACACCGGTTCCTCGACGCTCTTCCTGGGCCAGGCGATGGACGCCGGGCGCGGACGCGGCGAGGAGCTGCTCGAGCCCGCGCACCTGCGCGAGGCGCTGCCGCCGGAGTTCCGCGACCGGTACCCCAGGAACCTCGCCGCCGCGCAGGAGCAGGCGCGGCCGCTGGCATGGCTCTTCACGCCCGCGACGACCGTTCTCCTCCTCGCACTCGCCACCGCGGTCGCGCCGGCCCGCGCCCAGGAACCGGCCCCCCTCACCGTGGGCGCCGTGACGGCACGCGCAGGCCAGTCGGTGTCCGGCTACATCGACGTCCCGGCGGGGGTGGACTCCGCCACCAGGATCCCGATCACGGTGGTGCGCGGCGCGCGGAGCGGTCCGACTCTCGCCCTGATCGCGGGCACCCACGGCTACGAGACGCAGCCCATCCTTGCCCTGCAGCGCGTGCGGCGGTCGCTCGACCCGGCGCAGCTGGCCGGCACGGTCCTCCTCGTCCACGTCGCGAACCCGCCGTCGTACTACGGCCGCACCATCTACTACAGCCCCGTGGACGGGAAGAACCTGAACCGCGTCTACCCCGGCCGCGCCGACGGCACCGTCTCCGAGCGCATCGCGTACGCCATCGCGCACCAGGTGATCGAGAAGGCCGACTACATCGTGGACCTGCACGCCGGCGACGGCAACGAGTCGCTGCGCCCCTACGCCTACTGGACACCCCTCGGCCGCGACGCGCGCGTGGACTCCCTCCAGCGCGAGATGATCCTCGCCTTCGGGCATGACCTCATCGTCGTGGACACGACCCGCCCGCGGGACTTCGCCGCAAGCGTGTACACGACGAACACCGCGCTACTGCTCGGCAAGCCCGCGATCACGACGGAGAACGGCTACCTCGGCGAGCCGGCCGAGGCGATGATCCAACGTAACGTGGACGGCGTGGGCCGCCTGCTCCGCTGGCTGGGGATGGTGCCCGGCACCATGCAGCTCCCGCAGCGCGTCAGGTACCTGCATCGGTTCGAGGTGCTGCGGAGCCCCGAGACGGGCACCTGGCACCCCGCGGTCCGTCGGGAGCAGGTGGTCCGCGAGGGTGACCTCCTAGGCTACCTGACCGACATCTTCGGGGATGGACGCACCGAGATCCGGGCGCCGTTCGGGGGAGAGGTGCTGTACGTCGTGGCGACCCCGCCGATGAGCCGCGGCGAGCCGCTGGCGATGCTCGGCGCCGTGCGCTAGGCCCGGAAGTAGTACACGAACTTCCCCACGAGGGCCCCGCGCGACGGGCGCCGCCACGGGATCCGCTGGAGCCACGAGAGATCGTGGTCCAGCCCCGTCGGCCAGGAGCTGTCCCACACGAGGTACGCGTCGCTCCCTGGCTTCGGGATCCAGTGCAACCGGGCGTTCAGCGTCATCCGTTCCGACTCGTTGTCCCACTGCCCCCACAACGTCGTAGCGAGACGCGGCGTGAAGGCGTAGTTGAGCCGCGCCTGCATGGTCTGCGCGGTGAAGTGGCCCTGTGGCAGGCGCACCCACTCGACCTCGGTGTTCCAGCCGGCGATGATATGCGGCGCCAGACGCAGGTTCACTCCGCCCCCGAGTTGGGTGGACGTGCCGGAGTAGAATTGCCCGACACTGGCGTCGAACTCCAGGCCAATGGGGCGGCCCTGGGACGACTCGAAGCGGAACATCGCCCGATTCCAGGCGTGCCGGCCCGCCGGGATCGTCACGCGGCGTGGCCCGAACGCGGTCTCCTTCTCCCAGATGTCGAACGCCTCGTTTGGGACGTCGAGCCTGCGGCTCACCACGATGCCGAACTCGTCGCCGCTCTCGAACTCCACCGAGAGCGGGGTCATCTGGTAGGTCGCAAAGTTGAGGCCGCCGCCGACATAGTTGGACACGTCCCACTGGAAGAGTGTCAGCCCCAGCTGCCGCACCCCGGGCAGGCGCGGCCGCGGGTTCCACTCGAACCGGCCGGTGTGGCGCCACACGCCGTCCTGGCGCACGAAGCCCAGCGCCGGGTCGAACCCGCTCTGCACCCAGCTGATGCCGAGGAAGCTGTCGGACCAGTCGTTGGGGTAATCCACGAAGAAGCGGCCCGCCGACTTCCACGGCGCACCGCTGCTGTCCCGCGTCCCCATCGCGTAGCCGGCGAGGACGAGGTTCTGGCCGCCGACGACGAACGGCAGCTCGTAGTCTGCGCCGGCGGTGAGCCGGGTGCCCTGGACGCCGGGCCCGCCCTGCCCCGTGAGGATGCCGCCGACGTAGCCGCGGGAGAGGACGTCGTGCTTGAGCCGCGCCACGACGTCCACGGCGTCCTCCTCGCCGCCCGTGCGGACCGCCAGCAGGCCGATGCGCTCCCCGCCGAGGCGGCCGGAGAGGCGCAGGCCCCCTTCGATGGGGATCATCGTCCGCCCGCGGCCGAGCCCGATCCGCCGGCTGTAGAAGGCCATCGCCTGCTGGCTCTGGCCGAAGCTGAAGGTGCCGCTCGCCTCGAGGAAGAAGGGCCGCTTCTCGGGGAAGAAGAGCGGGAACCGCGACAGGTTCACCATCTGCTGGTCGGCCTCGACCTGGGCGAAGTCGGTGTTGGCCGTGAGATCCAGCGTCAGCGTGGGCGCCACAGCCACCTTGCCGTCAAGCCCGGCTTTCGCCTCGACGGTCCGGTCCTCGGTGACCTCGTAGGAGCCGTCCGGCGCATAGGCGCGCTGGTAGTCGCGCGCCGCCGCCGAGGCGTACGGGCGCCACTCGGTCAGGCGCCGGGCCGGCAGTGCGCCGAGGCCGTCGAGGTGCCCCTCTTCGTCGAGGAAGATGAGCCCCTGCTGTCGCCGCCAGCCGCGCCAGAGGACCTCCTCGTTATCCGCACGGAGATAGCGGCTGACGTTGAAGCCCCAGCGCCCGTCGTCCCGCCGGTAGCGCAGTGTCTGGAAGGGGATGAAGACCTCCGCCGTCCACCCCTCGCTCCCGACGCGGGCCCGCGCATCCCACACGCCGTTCCAGTCCTCGTTGACGTGCTCGAACCCCTGCACCTCGCCGTCCGACATCGCGCCATTGGCGTTGACCGCGAAGTAATACCCGGACCGATGGTCGCCCTGCGGGTCGAGCACGAACGCCACGTGGTCGTCGCTGTCGAGGTCGGCGTCCCGCCGCAACTGGGTGCGGACGATCCCGTCCGGGCTCGGATCGTAGCACCAGAAGGCGAAAAACAGCCCCTCCGGCGCCGCGAGCACGCGCACCACCGTGCGGTGCGACGCCGGCGCCCCTTCCCGCGGCTCCCGCTGGGTGAACTGGGTGATGGAGTCCGCCGTCAGCCAGGCAGCCTCGTCGGGCACGCCGTCAAGGTGCACCGCCGCGGCACGGCCGGCCCGCACCGAGCGCGCGCCGTTGCGCGGCGCCTGCGCGCCGACGGGCTCCTGCGCGTGCACCGGTGGCACGATGGCAGCCGCCGCCAGGGCGGCGACGGTCAGGACACGGATGCGGCCTCGCGTATCAGGGCCCATGCACGCTCCACGTGGGCGCGGGTGGTGCGCAGATTGCCGATGGTGAGCCGGAGGACGTACCGGCCGCGCAACTTGGTGTGGGAGAGAAAGACCTCTCCACTCTCGTTTACGCGCGCCAGAATGCGCTCGTTGGCCGCGTCCTGCCGCTCGGCCGCGCCCGACGGCGTGGCGCGGAAGCAGACGGTGCTGAACGGCACCGGCGCCATCACCTCGAAACCCGGGGTAGTCCGCACCCACTCCGCAAATTCCCTGCCCAGCGCGCAATGCAGACGAATCCGCTCGCGTATCCCCTCGGCACCGAAGGCCCGCATCACCATCCAGAGCTTGAGGGAGCGGAAGCGGCGGCCGAGCTGGATGCCGTAGTCCATGAGGTTGGTGACGCCGACTTCCGGCGTGCGGAGGTAGTCCGGCACGATCGAGAAGGCGTCGCGCACCTCGCCCGGATCGCGCACGAGGAGCACCGAGCAGTCCACCGGCGTGAACATCCACTTGTGCGGATTGACGACGATCGAGTCGGCGCGCTCCCACCCGGCCATCAGCGCGCGGAACTCGGGGCACACGGCCGCACTCCCCGCGTGCGCCGCGTCCACGTGCAGCCACAGCTGCTCGCGCCCTGCGATGTCCGCAATGGCTGAGAGCGGGTCCACGCTGGTCGTGGAGGTCGTGCCTGCAGTCGCGACGACGGCGATGGGCCGCTTCCCTGCCGCACGGTCGGCGGCGACGGCCGCCTCGAGCGCACGGACATCCATCCGGAAGGCGTCGTCCGTCGGGATCTTGCGCAGGTTCTCCTTGCCGAGGCCGAGGGCGATGACCGCCTTGTCAATGGAGGAGTGCGCCTGCTCGCTCCCGTACACGACGAGGGGCGGCATGTCGGCGCGGCCGGCGAGCCCCTTCGTTCGCACGTCGAGCCCCGGCGCGCGGTGTCGCGCGACCGCGAGCGCGACGAAGCTGCTGACCGACGCGGTATCGTTGATGTGGCCGCGGAAGGTCTCGGGGAGGCCGACGAGCTGGCGGAGCCAGTCGGTGGCGACCTCCTCCAGCTCCGTCGGCGCCGGACCGGTGCGCCAGAGCATGGCGTTGACGTTGAGGCCGGCGGCCAGCGTCTCGCCGAGGATCCCTGGGCCCGAGCCGGTGATGCCGAAGTAGGCCATGAAGCCGGGGTGGTTCCAGTGGGTGACGTTCGGCTCGATGAGCCGCCGGTAGTCGGCGAGGATGCGCTCCAGCGGCTCGGCCTGCTCCGGCGGCGACGTGGGCAGCATCGCGCGCACGTCGCCGGGCTTCACGTGGGGGAGCACCGGGTAGTCGCCGACGTGCTCGAGGTAGTCGGCGACGAGATCGGCGGCTCGGTGCATCGCGGCGCGGAACTCGGCCGGGGGGATGTCGCCGGGGTGGCCCGGCGTGGGCTCGACGGGTTCGAAGGGCACGGTATCAACCTCCGCGGTCGCACGCGCGGCCAGCGGTGACGCCGCGCCCCGCAAAGGTGCGCGCCGCGCCTGAGAGGGGCAATGCAGCCGGCGCGGACAGACCCGCCCGCCGCGCGAGGAGCGGGGGCGCTGGCGCGACGCCGGGCGCCGTGCGTGCCGTCCGACCGGCGAGCGCCGGCGGGTCTTCCCCCCGGCGCCGTGGTGCGTTCGGGGCCTTCCCCGTCCCGCTACACGCGCCCTCGGCTCTGCCCTGTCGCCAGCGCTCCGGCGATGAGGTGCGCCGCGCGCAGGGGCTCCGGGATGCTGCCGTGCACCGCCAACGCCCGCACGACTGCTTCCGCCTCCGCGAGGGTGAGCCCCACGCGCTGCACGTACACGCCCCCCACCCGCTCCATCGGCCCCAGCTTCTCGATGAGCCGCCACTTCCGGACGCCGCCGCGGACACGCGCGAGCAGCGCCACGCGGATCTTCGCGAACCGCGGGGCGCGCCGCGCCACCGCGAGCACCGGCAGGCCCGTGCGCCGGTGCAGCGCCGCCACGTCCACCACGTTGAAGCCGGCGACGGCGATGCCCTGCAGGAGGATGAGCTGAAGTTGCCGGAACTTCGATCCCGCGACGAGCCGGGCGAGGCTGTCCGTGGCGTTGGCGCCGTCGCGACGGACGCGGCCCACCAGCACGCCCTCGAGCCGCAAGCGCGCGAAGACCGCGCCCACCACCGCGACGTCGCCGCGGTGATCGCGCGCGAACGGCGCGTCGTCGAAGCCGACCACGTGCGAGAAGCTGCGAGGTCCCACGGCCGTTCCTACCGGCGGACCGGCGGCGGTGGAGGCAGCAGGGTGGACGTGTGCGCGTTCGTGAACTTCCAGCCGCCGGC
>ERZ1292640.1231-Hain-H43-02um-R1-1231-length-21188-cov-12_pt2 | contig 10585 bp, 7 predicted proteins | sample MGYA00564404_ERZ1292640 | MGnify/ENA primary metagenome ERZ1292640 (study PRJEB36523, sample SAMEA6512636) | groundwater metagenome | collected 2019-01-08 | study: AquaDiva: Metagenomics assemblies of 32 groundwater samples | reverse complement strand
CGCCGGATCTCGGCAAAGGCCGCGCGCTGGGCTTCACGGGCGGACGGCGACGCCAGCAACGCGAGCGCTTCCTTCGCCATGCGCCCCGCCGTCGCGCCATCCTGCAGGAGCTCGGGGACGACGGCCCGCCCGGCCACGATGTTGACGAGGCTGATCCAGGGGATCCGGATGAGCAGGCGCCCCATCGCCTCGGACAGGCGCGACACCCGGTAGCAGACCACCATCGGCGTGCCGATGAGGGCCGCCTCCAGCGTCGCCGTGCCCGACGCGACCAGCAGGGCGTCCGAGGCGGCCATGGCGTCGTACGTCGCGCCCGAGACGACGGAGATCTTCAGGGGCGAGGCCGCCACCAGGGCGCCCACCAGGTCCCGGTCCGCCGTCGGCGCCAGGGCCAGGACGAACTGAGCGTCGGGCCGCGCCTCGGCGATGCGCGCCGCCGCCCCGACCATCTCCGGGAGGAGCCGCTCCACCTCTTCCTTGCGGCTGCCCGGGAGCAGCCCGACGAGCGTCGCGTCGGCCGCCACGCCGAGGCCGTCGCGCGCCTGGCGCCGGCTCGGCGGGGATGTCAGCCGGTCCAGCAGGGGATGCCCGACGAACTCAACGCGCGCCCCCGCGGATTCGTAGAGTGGCACCTCGAAGGGGAAGACCACGAGGACGCGGGTCGCGAGCCGGGCAATGAGCCGCGCGCGCCGCGGGCGCCACGCCCATACTTGTGGCGGGATGAAGTACACGATCGGCACCCCCAGGCGCTTGGCCGTCCGCGCGAGTCTCAGGTTGAACTCGGGGAAGTCGATGAGGACGACCGCGCGGGGGGGACGCTCCTTGAGCCGCCTGACGAGCCCACGGTACGCCCGGTAGAGCCCGGGCAGCCGGCCGACCGCCTCCATGGCGCCGACGACCGCCAGCCGGCTCACGTCCGAGAGCAGGCCGACTCCGGCCTCGGCCATCCGCGAGCCTCCCATCCCGCTGAGGAACACCGAGGGGGCGAGGCGGCGGAGGTGATGGGCCAGGGTGGCGCCGTGGAGGTCGCCCGAGGCCTCCCCGGCGACGATCATGAGTTCGGCGGTTGCCCCCTCCATCAGTGCCGTGCCGATAACCGTCGTATCTCTACGTTCTCGGCCCGGCACGACCGGCCAGCGTCAGCGCGTGCTCCAGATCGCCGGGACTCCATCAGGCCGCATCCGCGTCGAGGCTCACGATGGCGATCCCCTCGCGACCGGCCCGCGCCACCACCGCTTCCCGGTCCAGGAGCACCACTTTTCCGGCCTCCACGGCGAGCGCCGCGGCGCGGCCCGCGGCCAGGGCGCTCACGGTCTCGTCGCCGACCGCCGGAACGTCGAAGCGATAATCGTGCCGCGGCGCCACGGCCTTGACCGCGACCGCGCCCGGGCCGGCCAGGGCGCAGCCCCGCCGGATGGTCTCGGTGGTCCCTTCGATCCCCTCCACCGCGGCGACGACGCCGTGTCTCAGCACCACGGTCTGCCCCACGCCGAACCCGCCGCACTGGCGGGCCACGCGCAGACCCAGCCTGATGTCCCGCCATTCAGCCTCGGAGGGCGCGCGCGCGGTCAGCAGGCCAGGCGGAACGAGAAGTGGAGCGAGAAAGGTGCGCTGGTCGAGGACCTCGATGCCGAGTCCCGCCAGCGTGCGAACCACGGCATCGGCGAGACCGCTGTCCGAGAGCCCGCCGGCCGTCTTCAGCATCTCCTGCCCGGCCACGTCCGCGGCGGCGACCCCATCCAGCATCTCGCGCTTCCACAGCTTGCCGGCGAAGACGACGGCGGAGACCTGCTCCCGCCGGAGCCCTTCGAGCACCGCGCCGATGTCGGTCAGCCGGCTGGGAATCGCGCGGTGGGCGACCCCCTCGAGGGCGGGGGCGGGAGCGAAGGCGAAGGCCACGACGCGCCACCCCTGGCGCCGGGCTTCGGAAGCGACGTGGGCCGGAAGGGTGCCGGCCCCGCACATCAGGCCGAGCGCGCGCTCCACGGAAGATCCTCGGGCCAGGCCGTTTCCCCCCGGCCCTCTCGGATCATCCGCTCGATCTCCAGCGCCACGGCCAGCGACCGGAGGTCGTCGCTCTCGGCGAGCTCGACCGACCCCCCGGCGAGCACCTCGCGGGCCGCCCGGATGAGGTGGAGGAGTTCCAGCTTCAGGGGGTTGTCCTTGTGGACGTGGAGGTGCTCGACGAAGGAGGCGACCCGGTAGCGGATGGACTCGTGATTCAGGGTGTACTCCTGGGCCGCCCGCCGATGGATCTGAATGTCCTCGTCTGTGTAATCCAGGGTGATGTAGGCCTCGGGCTGGGTGATGGCCAGCGTGCGGATCTTCTGCTCGGTCGCCCGGCTGGCGGTGATGTTGGCGATGGTGCCCGTGTCGAACATGATCTGCACGTTGGCCACGTCCGGCACCCCAGACTGAACCGACCGCCCCACGGCGCTGATGCGCCGGGGCTCGCCGTCCACGAGGCCCAGCACGATGTCGATGTCGTGGATCATCAGGTCCATGACCACCGAGTCGTTCTGGACCCGGGGCACGAACGGCCCCAGGCGGCGGGACTCGATCAGGATCGGGCGCTCGACGATCTTCCGGAGCTCCTGGACGGCGCCGTTGAAGCGCTCCACGTGCCCCACGTGGAGGACCGACCCGCGCTGGCGGGCCACGCGGAAGAGCTCCTTGGCCTCTTCCAGCGTCGCGGTCATGGGCTTCTCCACGACGACGCTGATACCGGCCTCCAGCAGGTCCCGCGCCACGCTGAAGTGCTGGTCGGTCGGAACCGCCACGCTCGCCACGTCCACCTTGCCGATCAGCTCGCGGTGATCGGTGAACACCCCGGTGTGGTACTCGGCCGCCAGCTGCCGGGCCTTGGCCGCGTCGGTGTCCACGATGCCCACCAGGTCCACATCCCAGAGATCCCGGTACACGAGGATGTGGTACTGGCCCATGTGGCCGGCCCCGACGACGCCCACCCGAATCCGCCGCGGCTCCATCAAAAAATTCGCTCCTCTTCTGCTTCGGGCACTTCGCTCCCGGCCACCGGCCCGTGCGCCCCCACGATACCGCGCCTCGAGGTCTCCACGAACTCCACGAGACGCGCGATGAAGGGGGTCGGCGCGAGCTCGCCCCTGATGCGCTGGATCGCACTCGCCGGGGTGAGACCAGACCTGTACAGGATACGGAACGCAGCCTGGATCAGCCGCCTGTCCTCCGCGCCCACGCCGCCGCGCCTGAGCCCGATGACATTGGCCGCCCGGGCCGTGGCGGGCACCCCATCCACGATCACGAACGGCGGCACGTCCTGGTTCACCTTGGAGCAGCCGCCGATGTAGGCGTAGGTGCCGATCCGGGCGAAGGGATGGATGCCGCTGAGCCCACCCACCGTGGCCCGGTCATCCACCCGGACATGGCCCGTCAGGCCCGCGTAGTTGATGATGATCACGTGGTTGCCGATCTGGCAGTCGTGGGCGATGTGGCTCGAGGCCATGATGAGGCAGTGCTCGCCGATCTCCGTCCACCCGTTCTCGCGCGTGGCGCGATGAATGGTCACGTATTCCCGGATCACGGTCTCCACGCCGATTTTGACGCCCGACGGAGTGCCCTCCCGAAACTTGAGGTCCTGGGGCGCCCCCCCGATGATGGTCCCGTGCCCGATGCGGCACCGCTCGCCGACGCGGATGGTGCCCTCGAGCACCACGTGGTGCCCGACCTGGCTGCCGGCCCCGAGGATCACCTCCGGCCCGATCACCGAGTAGGCGCCGACGCTGACCGACAGCCCCAGCTCGGCCCGGGGATCAATGATCGCCGTGGGATGGATCCCCTCAGCCGCCATCCGCCTCTTCGCTCCCGTTCGATTCGATCCCGAGCCGGGCCTCGAGCTCCCGGACCCGGCGCTCGAGCGCCCGGACCTTCTTGAGCAGATCCGGAAGTCGGGGCATTGCCGCGGAGATCCGGCGCGCTTCGGCCACGGGCCGCGCCGGGGTGCCCCAGTACTGCCCGGCCGCGCGAATGTCGCCCGGCGCGCCGGACTGGCCCCCCAGCATGACGCCGTCGCCGATCGTGACGTGGTCGGCGATCCCGACCTGCCCGCCCAGCACCGCCCCGTTGCCCACGCGACAGGACCCCGAGATCCCGCTCTGGGCCACGACGATGGCGTGCTGCCCGATCTCCACGTTGTGCCCAACCTGCACAAGGTTGTCAATCTTCGTCCCGCGCCTCACGACGGTATCGCCGAGGGTCGCCCGGTCGATCGCGACGTTGGCGCCGATCTCGACGTCGTCTTCGAGGATCACGCCGCCGACCTGGGGGATCTTCTGGTGCGCGCTGCCGTCGAAGGCATAGCCGAACCCGTCCGCTCCGAGGACGGCGCCGGGGTGGATGATCACCCTGCGGCCGATGCGGACACCTTCACGGATCACCACGTTCGGATAAACAGTGGACTCCTCCCCGATCTCGACCCCTTCGCCGACGTACACCAGCGGGAAGATGCGCGCGCGCGCGCCGATCACGGCACGGGGCTGGACGACGGCGAACGCCCCCACTGAGGCGCTGGCGTGGACCCGACTGTCGGACGCCACCAGGGCCGATGGGTGGATGCCCGGCGTCGGCGGGGGCGACGGATGGAAGAGCTTGAGCAGCGCGATCAGAGCCGCCTGGGGTGACGCGGCCCGGAGGAGCGGGCCGCGGAGCTCCTTGACGTCGGGGGGCACGAGCAACGCGCCGGCGCGCGAAGAAGCCGCCAGCGGCAGGTATTTCGGGTGCGTCACGAACGAGATCTGGTCGGGACCCGCCGTCTCGAGCGGCGCGACCCCCCGGATGACCCGCTCCGCGTCTCCCTCCAGGACCGCCCCCAGCGCCTCCGCCAGCTGTCCCAGGGTGTACGGTCCTCCCGTGTCCCCCATGGGCCCCTACTTCTTCGCCTTCCCCGCTTCCTGGTCGAAGGCCTTGATGACCTCGTCGGTCAGGTCCGCCTCCGGGGAGCCGTAGATGATGCCGGCGCCGCGCTTCTCGACGATCAGGAGGAAGCCCTTCTGCTTGCCGACCCGCTCCACGACGCCTGAGACATCCACCAGGACCTTCTGGAGGAGCCCCTGCTCCTTCCGCTCCAGCTCGGCCCGGTAGTCATCCACGAGACGGCGGAGGTCCCGGACCTTGCGCTCCAGGGTCTCCGTTTTTTCCTTTCGCGCGTCTGCGCTCAGGAGCGCGCCCTTCTTTTCGATCTCCTCCTTGAGCTTCTCGAGCTCCGTGCGCTTGCCGTCCACTTCCTTCTGCATGGCTGCCTTGTCCTTTTCCAGCTGCTCGCGCGCGGCGACGCCGACGGAGGAACGGGCCAGGATGCGCTGGACGTCGATGTACGCGATCCGCGCCGCACTTTGAGCCAGGGCCTCCCCGACCACGAGCGTGGAAACGCCGACGGCGATCGTCACCAGCAGGACCGTTAGGACTCTTGCCACGTGTCTGGACATACCTGCCCCCCCTCCCTAAAACGGCGCGCCGACGGAAAAGTGGATCTGACTGGCCTTCTCCCCGCTCTTCCGGTCCAGGTTGAAGCCATAGTCCAGCCGGACGGGCCCGAACGGCGACTGCCAGCGGACGCCCACCCCGGCGGCTTTGCGCACATCGGTCAGGTCGAAATCCTTCGTGAACCCGTACACGTTTCCGGCGTCGAAGAACGTCGCGAACCGGATCCCGAAGATCACCGGGATGAGATACTCGATGTTCAGGAGTGCCTCGGAGGTGCCGCCGATCCGCGTCCCCGACTCATCCACGGGGGAGATCTGCCGGAACTTCCGGCTCCGGATCGAGTTCGGGCCGCCCAGGTAGAACCGCTCGGACAGCGGGAGGTCTTGGTCGCCCAACCCGAAGCCGTACCCTCCTTCGAGGCGGCCGGCCAGGACGGTTTCCCAGATCACGGGCTGGAAGTACGAGACGCTGGCGATGGACTTGACGAACTTGCTGTCCCCGCCCAGGCCCGCGACATCCACGATCAGGTCGGCGCGGCCGCCCCGGGTCGGGGTGAAGACGTTGTCGCGGGTATCGCGGCTGAGCGCGCCCTCGACGAGGGACGTGATCCGGGTCCCTTCCTCCCGCTTCAGCAGATCGGAGGCGTTGTCGGCCACGTCCGAAATCGTGTCCCGGGTCAGGCGGTACGTGAAGTACCAGCGGGCGAAGTCGAAGAAGGGGTGGCTAAACCGGACGTCGCCGCCCAGGCTTTCGACCGTGTACTCGGTAAAGAGGCGCCGGTTGTTGAAGACGTCGAAACCAGCGGCGAGCGGCCGGTCGAAGAGCCACGGTTCGGTGAACCCGATGGTGCCCTGCTGGGTGTTGGCCCCGCCCCTGAGGCGGAGGAACAGCTCCCAGCCCCGGCCCAGGAAGTTCCGCTGCGAGAGGTCCACGGTGCCGAGGAGGCCGTCCACGGAGCTGTACCCGCCCCCGAGGCTGAACATGCCGGTGGGCTTCTCGGTGACCTCGATGTTGACGATGATCTTGTCCTTGGCCGACCCGGGCGCCGTGGTCGCCTTCACCGTCTCGAAGTAGCCGAGGTTCACCAGCCGCTGGCGGGCCCGGTCAAGCTTCTGGCTGGTGAAGAGGTCGCCCTCGGCCATGGGGACCTCGCGGCGGAGGATCTTCTCCTGGCTCCGGACGTTCCCCGAGATGTTGATCCGCTCCACGAACACCTCGGGCCCCTCGGTGATCTCGAGGGTGAGGTTGACTTTCCGCGCCGCGTTGTCCTGGTTGACGAGCGGGGCCACCTCCACCGACGCCCGCCCGATCGCGTTGTAGAGCGCCCTGATCCCGTTGAGCGTATCGCGAAGCTTCGCCCGCGAGAACTCATCGCCGGGCTTCAGCCGGATCTGCCGCCGGATCTCCTCCACCGGGAGGACGTTCGTGCCGGTCACGTCCACGCTCCCGACGTGGAACTGCGGCCCCTCCACGATGACGATCTTGATCGTGACCCGGGCGCGGGCCCGATCCACCTGGAGGTCGGTGGATTCGACGCGGGCCTGGATGTACCCGTGGTCGTTGTAGAGCTGGGTGATGAGGTCGGCGTCCTGCTCCAGGCGCTGGCGGTGGACGACCCCCCGGAGGATGAAGTACTGCCGCTCCTGCGTCTGCATGGCCCCCTTGATCTCGCTCGCCGAGAGGCCCTTGGTGCCCTCGATCACGATCTTGTCAATGGTGATCCGGCGGCCTTCATTCACCTGGAACACGACCTTCACGTCCCCGTCGGGGAGCTTCTCCGTCTCCGGCGTGATCTGAACCTCGAAGTATCCTTCCTCCTCGTAGTGGCTCTTCAGCGCCTCCAGGGCCTTCTGCACGTCCACGGGGTTATAGACGGTGCCGAGCTTCAGGTCGATCTTCTCCTGGAGGGTCTTGGTGTCAATCTTCTTGTTGCCGACGAAATCGACGTCCCGGATGAACGGGCGCTCGACGACGACGAAGGTGACCTTGACGCCTCCCTCGAAGTCATCCACCTTAAGCTGGACGTCGTCGAAGTACCCCAGCGCGAAGATCGCCCGGATGTCCTCGGAGAGCCGGACCGGCACGAAGGGAGACCCGACCTTGGTCTGAACGCGGCCGAGGATGACCGCCTCCTGGACGCGGCGGTTACCCTCCACGGCCAGGTCCTTGACGATGATCTGCGGCTGTCCCTGCCCCCGGGCGACCGCCGGGAGGAGGGCCGCGGCGGCAAAAAAAATGGAGAGAAACAACCTCCCCAGTCTGGTCATAGGCCGAGGCGCGTCCGTTTCCGTTGGGGTTAGAAAACGGTGGGTGGGTTCCCGTCTAGTGCTCAGCAAGCTCCAGGGGTGCGTCCGCGGGCTCCCGCTCGCGGAAGACGAAGGACTCCCCTTCACTGTCGACCTCGATCCGGACTCCCTCCGAGAACTGCCCCCGCACGATGGCTTCCGCCAAAGGATCCTCGATGAGCTTCTGGATGGTGCGCCGGAGCTGGCGGGCGCCGTATATCGGATCGTACCCCTTCTGCAACAGGAGCTCCTCGGCGGCCGGCGTCAACGCGATCTGGATCCCCTTCTCGGCGAGCTGCTTGTCGATCCGGTTCATCATGAGCCGGATAATGCCCTTGATGTGGTCGACAGAGAGCGAGTGGAACACGACGATGTCATCGATGCGGTTGAGAAACTCGGGGCGGAACGCGCGCTTGAGCTCCTCGATCACGCGTCCCTTCATCCGCTCGTAGGACTCGTCCTGCGACTCCTGCAGGAACCCCGGCTGCGTGCGCTTGCCGATCAGCTGGGTGCCGAGGTTCGAGGTCATGATCAGGATGGTGTTCTTGAAATCCACCACGTGACCGAGCGAATCGCTGAGCCGCCCGTCGTCGAGCACCTGGAGCAGCATGTTGAACACGTCCGGGTGCGCCTTCTCGATCTCGTCGAAGAGCACGACGGAGTACGGCCGCCGCCGCACCTTCTCCGTCAGGACGCCGCCCTCCTCGTAGCCCACGTAGCCGGGCGGGGCGCCCAGCAGACGCGACACGGAGAACTTCTCCATATACTCGGACATGTCGATCCGGATCAGGGCGTTCTCGTCGCCGAAGAGGAATTCGGCCAGGGCGCGCGCCAGCTCGGTCTTCCCCACGCCGGTGGGCCCGAGGAAGATGAAGGACCCGACGGGGCGCTTGACGTCCTTGAGCCCGGCGCGCGAGCGCCGGATGGCCCGGGCGACGGCCTTGAGGGCCTCGTCCTGGCCGATGATGCGCCCGTGGAGCGCCTCCTCCATCCGGGCCAGCTTCGCCGACTCCTTCTCCTCGAGCTTCGAGAGCGGAATGCCGGTCCAGCGGGAGACGATGAACTCGATGTCCTCCTCGCCCACGCTGGCCTGGGCCTTGCCCTTCCGCTTCTCCCACTCCCGCTTGAGCTCGTCGCCGCGGCTTCGGAGGTGCTTCTCCTTCTCTCGCAGGGAGGCGGCCTTTTCGAACTCCTGGGCCTCCAGGTACATGTCCTTTTCCCGGACGACCCGCTCGATCTCCTTCTCCAGCTCCTTGATCTCGGGGGGCGGGGTGAGCGCCATCAGGTGGGTCCGCGAGGAGGCCTCGTCGATGACGTCGATGGCCTTGTCGGGCAGCTGCCGCTCCGTGATGTACCGGTCCGCCAGCTTCACGGCGGCGGCGAGCGCTTCGTCGGTGATCTTGACCCGGTGGTGGGCCTCGTACTTGTGGCGGAGCCCCCGGATGATCTCGATGGCCTCGGTCACCGACGGGGCGCGGACGATGATGGGCTGGAACCGCCGCTCCAGCGCCCCGTCCTTCTCGATGTACTTCCGGTACTCGTCGAGGGTCGTGGCCCCGATGGTTTGCATCTCGCCTCGGCTGAGAGCGGGCTTGAGCATGTTGGACGCGTCGATGGCGCCCTCGGCCGCCCCCGCCCCGATCAGGGTGTGGAGCTCGTCCAGGAAGAGGATCACGTTCTCGGACTGGCGGATCTCCTTCATCACCGCCTTGAGGCGCTCCTCGAACTGGCCGCGGTACTTCGTGCCTGCCACGAGAGCGCCGAGGTCAAGCTGCAGCAGGCGCTTATTGACGAGCACGTCGGGCACGTCGTGGTTGACGATCTTCTGGGCCAGCCCCTCGACGATGGCCGTCTTGCCCACGCCGGGCTCCCCGATGAGGACGGGGTTGTTCTTCGTCCGCCGGGAGAGCACCTGGATGACGCGCTCGATCTCCATCTCCCTGCCGATGACGGGGTCCAGCTTTCCTTCGCGCGCCAGTTGCGTGAGATCCCGCGCGAACTCGTCCAGGACGGGGGTCTGGGAGCGCTTCTTGGGGCGGGGGTAGTACTGGTCGCCCAGGAGGGCCAGCGTTTCCTGACGCACCTCCTCCAGCCGCGCGCCCAGCGACTCGAGGATCTTGGCGGCGATGCACTGCCCCTCTTTCATGAGGCCGAGAAGCAGGTGCTCGGTGCCGATGTAGTTGTGGCCGAGCTGGCGCGCTTCTTCGATCGAAAGCTCGAGGACGCGTTTGGCCTGAGGGGTGAAGGGGACCTCCCCGAAGGTCAGGGTCTTGGGAAAGCCGGCGAGGGCTCTTTCGACCTCAGCCTTCACGGTCTCGAGGCGGACCCCGAGCCGCTGGAGGACGGCGGTGGCAATCCCTTCCCCGTCCCGGATGAGGCCCAAGAGGATGTGCTCCGTCCCGACAAAATCGTGACGGAAGCGCCCCGCTTCCTCTCTGGCCAGGATGATGACCCGCCGCGCCCTTTCCGTAAATCGCTCGAACACTGGTCTCTCCTACCGGGTTTCGCCCGGGTTTTCCTTCCCGGACAGCGGTTCAGCCAAATTATATCCCAGGGGGGAGGCCTCTCCTAGCCCTTTCTTCCGAGACCGGACTAACCCCTTGACAGCCTTGAGCAAACGATCGGGACGCTATCCATCTGTTCGCCTCGGACGGCGGGGCCCGTCAGACTTTGCTCGCCTCGCCCGCTGGGGCCCCAGCCCCAGGCCGGTCTGCGGCTCGCCCTGCGGCCCCGCGACGTCCTGCGGCTCGCCCCATTCATCCTGCTCGCCTCGGACGGCGGGACCCCAGCCCCGCGACGTCCTGCGGCTCGCCCCATTCATCCTGCTCGCCTCGGACGGCGGG
>ERZ1292640.4508-Hain-H43-02um-R1-4508-length-10586-cov-4_pt1 | contig 10586 bp, 9 predicted proteins | sample MGYA00564404_ERZ1292640 | MGnify/ENA primary metagenome ERZ1292640 (study PRJEB36523, sample SAMEA6512636) | groundwater metagenome | collected 2019-01-08 | study: AquaDiva: Metagenomics assemblies of 32 groundwater samples | reverse complement strand
GGGGGCTTGGGCCCCGGGGCGGGGGCCCGGGGAGGGACGGGTCGATCCTCCCTGATCCCCGACCCCCAACCCCCGCCCCCCAGGACAGAGGAGGGGGACATGCGAGCAACCGACATCTTCCGCAGGGACCACAACATCATCCGGAAGGCCCTGGTGTCCCTGGAGAGGGCACTCCTGATGGAACCGCCGCATTGGGCCATCGTGGCCAGGAACGTGGCGACCTACCTGGACGTCGAGCTGCGCGAGTATCTGGGCTCGGAGGAGCGCTGGGTGTTCCGTCCCCTGGCCGAGACCGGGCCGGATGCGGCCGGCGTGGTCGCTGAACTGGAGCGGGAGCACCGCGACCTGGAAGCGCGGCTGGCGGAGTTCAAGGCCCTCGCCCGGCAGCCCATCGCTGCAGCCGCCGCCCCAATCGTCCGGGACAAGGGGGTGGCACTGGTGAAGGAGTTCCTGCACCACATGTTCCTGGAAGAAGAGGTCGGATTCGTCCTGGCGGAAGAGCGCCTGGGAACGGCTCGCCTGGAGGAGGTCGCCGACCGCGTCCTCCTGCTGCAAGAGGCCGGGAGAAAGGTGGAAGAGCCGGCGGCAATAGACTGAATGCAGGGGCCGGGGGACGGCAGAGGCAGAATGACCAATGACGATTCAATGACCAATTACCAATGACCAAATCCCAATGGAACTGAGAACCCATTGGTCATTGGTCATTTGTCATTGGACATTGGAGAGGAGGTGGGTCATGCGGGCCCTGACTCGACGGCAATTCCTCCATGCATCCGGCGCGGCAACGGCCACCGGCGTCCTGGCGGGTCTGGGCCTGGACCTCGCACCGCTCAGGGCGGAGGCGCAGGTCCTCCGGACCCGCGAAGCCAAGGAAGTCCCGACGGTGTGCATGTACTGCGCCGTGGGCTGCGGCCAACTGGCCGCGGTCGAGAACGGCCGGATCATCAACATTGAGGGCGACCCAGATAACCCGATCAACCAGGGGGCGCTGTGCTGTAAGGGCAACGCCGACATCCAGATTGTGTACAACGAGCGCCGGCCCATGCGCGTCTGGTACCGCCGACCCAACGGCGAGACCTGGGAGCAGAAGCCGGTCGAGTGGGTCATGGAGCGGATCGCGCAGCGGATCAAGGAGACGCGGGATTCGACGTTCGTCGAAGTCGCGGACGGCGTCACCGTGAACCGCTGCGAGGGGATCGGCATCCTGGGCAGCGCCATCATCAACAACGAGGAGTGCTACCTGATCTCGAAATTCGCCCGGGCCCTGGGGGTGGTCTCCCTCGAACACCAGGCGCGTATATGACACTCCCCGACGGTCGCCGGTCTGGCGGCCAGCTTCGGTCGGGGGGCCATGACCAACCACTGGATTGACATTGCCAACAGCGACGCCATCCTGATCATCGGCAGCAACGTCGCCGAAACGCACCCTATCGCCTGCAAGTGGATCGGCAAGGCCCAGGAGCGCGGGGCCCCGGTCATACACGTTGATCCCCGCTTCACCCGGACCTCGGCCAAGGCGGACATCCACTGCGCCCTCCGGCCGGGGACGGACATCGCCTTCATCGGGGGCCTGATCCGGTACGCCATCGAGCAGAACCTGGTCAACCGGGAGTACGTGGCCGCCTACACCAATGCGCCCTACCTGGTCCATCCGAAGTTCGAGTTCCAGGACGGGCTCTTCTCTGGGTTCAGCCAGGCAATCGGACGCTACGACCAGGCGACCTGGACATTCCAGGTCGGACCGGACGGTCAGCCCCTGAGGGACCCGACGCTAGAGCATCCCCAGTCGGTGTTCCAGCACCTCAAGCGCCACTACGCGCGGTACACGCCCGAGATGGTGGCCGCGGTGACCGGGATTCCGAAAGACACATTCCTGAAGGCCGCCAAGGCCTTCTGCGCCACCGGCGCCCCGGGGAAGGCCGGGACGATCCTGTACGCCATGGGCACGACCCACCACACGGTGGGGAGCCAGAATGTCCGCTGCCACGCGGTCCTGCAACTGCTGCTGGGCAACATCGGCCTGGCGGGCGGCGGGATCAACGCCCTCCGGGGGCACGCCAACGTCCAGGGCTCCACTGACTTCGGCCTGCTGTACGGCAACCTGCCCGGCTATCTGGCCCTGCCGCGACAACAGGATCACCCGACGCTGGCCTCCTATCTGGAAAAGGAGACGCCCAAGGCGGGCTTCTGGGTGAACAAGCCCAAGTTCTTCATCAGCCTGCTGAAGGCCTGGTGGGGCGACAAGGCTGCCCGGGAGAACGACTTCTGCTACGACTACCTGCCCAAGGTCTCGGGCGACTGCTCGTACCTCGCGATGTTCGAGGCGATGCTGGCGGGGAAGCTCCGGGGCCTGATCGTCATCGGCCAGAACCCGGCCGTGTCGGGCGCCAACGTGGGGATGGAGCGGAAGGCGCTGGGCCAGCTCGACTGGCTGGTGGTCCGCGACCTGTTCCCGACGGAGACGGCCAGCTTCTGGAACGCGCCGGGCGTGGATCCCGCTGCCATCAAGACCGAGGTGTTCCTGCTTCCCGCCTCCACGTACCTGGAGAAGGAGGGGAGCGTGACCAACAGCGGCCGCTGGATCCAGTGGCGCTACCGGGTGACCGAGCCGCTGGGCGCCGCCCGCTCCGACGGCTGGTTCATCAACAACCTGGTGCTGCGCCTGAAGCGGCTCTACGTGGGGAGCCTGCAGCCCAAGGACCGCCCCATCCTGGACCTGCACTGGGGCTATGGCGAGGACCGGCCGGACGTGGACCGCATCGCCCGCGAGGTGAACGGCTACTACTGGGTGGACCGCAAGCAGGTCCGGAACTTCACCGCCCTCAAGGACGACGGCTCCACCGCCTGCGGCAACTGGATCATGTCCGGCTTCTACTTCGAGGAGAATCGGGCCAAGTCCCGCAAGGCGGAACCCGAGGGCATCGGCGCCAACCTGGGCTGGGCCTATGCCTGGCCGCTGAACCGCCGGATCCTCTACAACCGCGCTTCAGCGCGGCCCAACGGGGAACCCTGGGATGCGGACCGGGTCGTCCTCCGCTGGGATCCCGTGGCCACCCAGTGGGTGGGCAACGACATCCCGGACTTCCGGGGCGACCTGGCGCCTACCGCACCGGGCGGCAGCAATCCGTTCATCATGCGGGCCGACGGCAAGGGGGGGCTCTTCTCGCCGCTCGTCGAGGGACCCTTCCCCGAGCACTACGAGCCGTTCGAATCGCCCGTCAGCAATCTCCTCTCCAAGGTCCAGCGGAACCCGCTGGTCCGGATCAACCCGGCCGACTGGAACAAGCTGGGTGACGCGAAGCAGTTTCCCATCGTGGCCACCACCTACCGCCTGGCGGAGCACCACCACGCCACCACGCGGTACCTCACCTGGCTGGTGGAGATGATGCCCAACATGTTCGTGGAGATGGGCCGCGAGCTGGCCGAGGAGAAGGGCATCAAGAACGGGGACGTCTGCACCGTCGTCTCGGCCCGCGGCCAGATCCGTGCCGTCGCCTGCGTGACCGAGCGTCTGAAGCCCTTCGCCATCAACGGACGGAAGATCCACCAGATCGGCCTGCCCTGGCACTGGGGATTCGTCGGCATCTCCCGGGGGGATTCCGCCAACATTCTCACGCCGCACGTGGGGGACGCCAACACCCAGATCCCCGAGTTCAAGGCGTTCCTGTGCGACATCCGGCGAGGAGGGTGAGGATCATGGCCGAGATGGCGATCCTGATTGACGTCACCCGCTGCACCGCCTGCCGCGCCTGCCAGGTGGCGTGCAAGGAGTGGAACCGGCTCCCGGGGGAGACGACGACCTTCACCGGGAGCTACCAGAACCCACCGGATTTGTCGGCCACCACCTGGACGCTGGTCCAGTTTCGGGAAAGCGCGGACGGGGATGGGCTGCACTGGCGTTTCCGCAAGGCGCAGTGTATGCACTGTACCGACGCCATCTGCTACGCCGTGTGTCCCAATGATGCGATCACCAAGTATCCCGAGGGGAACGTGGTCATCAACCCGGAGCGATGTCAGGGGTGCCTGCGCTGCGTGGAGAGCTGCCCGTTCCAGGTCCCGCACCTGAACCCCGCGACGAAGAAGACGGCCAAGTGCAGGGGGTGCGTGGATCGGGTGATGAACGGCCTGTCGCCGGCCTGCGGCAAGCCCTGCACCTCGGGGGCGCTCCAGTACGGGGGGCGGGCGCGCCTGCTGCGCGAGGCCAGGGCGCGTCGGGACAAGCTGTTCCCCCGGGGCGTGATCTACGGCGAGCGGGAAATGGGGGGGCTTCACGTCCTGTACCTTCTGCCCGGGCCTCCGACGCTCTACGGGCTGCCCGAGGGCCTGGCGGGTGCCGGGGTGCTGGGAGCGGCGCTGGATCGTGCGACGCGCTTCGCCCTGAGCGGCCGCGGCTAACCGCGGAAGTTCAAATGGAAAACTGACGGCTCGACTGAGCTCGCCGAAGTCAACCGACACCCGGTCAACCCGGAGGCCGAGACAAGTTGGCCGGTTGTCAGCCTGCGTCGAGCTCAGGCGAGACGTTGTCCGTTGTCGGTTTTGCATTGGGGCCATGCCATGGACCTCTCGGACCGGTTGCGCGAGATCCACCGGGTCGTCCGCGATGCCCGCGTGGACATCGAGCCGGTGCGGATGGACCCGGCCACGGCCAGGCTGCGCCTGCAGGCGGGCCAGCCGCTCCTGGCCGGGGCATCGGTGCCCGTGGATGACAAAGTAGCCGCTCGCCTCCTTCGGGAGATTTGCCGGATCGTGGCCGCGCCACAGGCCGCCTGGCTCCTGGATGCGGACCGCCAACGGCCCGTCGCCTTCCAGGCGATGGCCGACGCCCTCTTGGCCGGAAAAAACGAGACGCTGGCGGAGGCGCGCGGCGTGCCCCAGGCATTCTTCGCCTTCGTCGTCCTGGCCGCCCTTCGCCCGAGCTTTCGCCGCCACATGGAGTCGCTCCAATCCCTGACCGAGGACGTTCCGTGGCATCGGCCGATCTGTCCGATCTGCGGATCGGTCCCGTCACTGGCAGAGCTGCGGGGAGAACCGGGGCGGCGGTACCTGCGGTGCGCCCTGTGCGAGGGCGCGTGGCGCGTCCCACGCCTCCGCTGCCCGTTCTGCGCCACGACGGATCACACACGGCTCCGGTATCTCCGGATCGAGGACGATCCGGAGATGCGCCTGGACCTTTGCGATGCCTGCGGGCGGTACCTCAAGACGCGGCTGGCCCCCGGGGGAGAGGCCGAGCCGGATCCCTTCGGGCGCGACCTGGCCACGCTTCACTTGGATGCCCTGGCGCTGGAGGGGGGCTATGTGAACGAGTCCCTGGCCAGGCCACCACAGGGTCGCAGGCCCCGGCCCTCGGCGCACGGCCCCGCCATGCACGGTGGACCGGACACCGCCCGCCGGGTTCGGTAATGGGCCCAGAATCCCCTTGACTTGGCGCTGCGGGTCTAGGTACCGTGGGCGGTGCTCATTCACACGTGTGACCTGGCACCATCCGGATCCATGGAAGCGGCGCCGCCAGCAGCGGCCCGCAGGAGGAGGATCATGCAGCATCATCGCAGGAAAGTCGTTGGGGTTCTCATCGTGGTGTCTCTCGTGACATTGGGGCTCACCCTCGGCGGGGTGCTGCGTCCGGCCGCGGCCCAGCAACCCATCACCATCTCCATCCTCGACAATGGCGGCGACCTCGCCTCGACCGGGGTGATCATCGAGAACTACAAGAAGGCCTTCCCCAACAAGGTGAAGGAGATCAAGATCCAACGAGGGCCTGCCCCGGAGACTCCCGCCAAGATCAAGGCCCAGCAGGATGCCGGGCGGGTGGACATCAACCTGATCCTGACCGGACAGGACGCCGGCTCCGTGCTCGCCGCGAACAACCAGCTCATCCGGCTGTTCCCCACCTACGACAAGATGTTCCCCAAGGACGAGCTGAAAGAAGAGGCGAAGATCCTGCAGGACGCGGGGGGAGGCTTCCTCATGCCGACCGTGGTGAACGCCGGCGGGCCGGTGTTCATCTACAATCCGAAGAAGGTGCCGAACCCCCCGAAGACCGCCGACGAGCTGCTGGCGTGGGCCAAGGCGAACCCCCAGCGGTTACTCTACGCCCGGCCGGCGAACAGCGGCCCCGGCCGCTCCATCATGACTGGGTTGCCGTTCATCCTGAATGACAAGAACCCCATGGACCCGGAGAAGGGCTGGGACAAGGCCTGGGCCTACATGAAAGAGCTGGGGAAGTACATCGAGTACTACCCCACCGGCACCCTCTTCACCCTCAGGGAGTTCGCCCAGGACCAGCGGTGGATGATCGCCGGCATCATGGAGTGGGACATGAAGCCGCGGGCCGAGGGCGTGATCCCGCCGGAAGCCAAGATCACCATCCTGGACAATACCACCTTCATCATCGATGGCCACTACTGGGCCATCCCCAAGGGCGTGCCCCAGAACGAGGTGGACGTGATCCTGGACCTGATGAAGTTCATGCGCCGGGTGGACCAGCAGGTCCTGACCTACAAGGCCTTCATCGGCCCGACCATCAAGGCGGCGACCCTCGATAAGGCGCCGGCGGACATCCGGGACTACGTGAAGGAGTTCTGGCGACCCGAGTATGATCAGATCGGCCCCGGCAAGAAGTACAAGATGGCGTCGCAGCTCGACTTCAAGGAGCTGACGTACGCGATGGACCGCTGGGACCGGGAGGTCGGCGCGCAGCAAATCAAGAGGTAGTGAGGGCCGAGCGGATACTCACGGAAGGGGAGGGTCCTGACCGAGGACCCTCCCCTTCATTGCATATCGGCGGGAGAATATGAAAGAGACGATTGAATCGCTGCGATTCCGGATCACCAAGCGGTTTGGGACGAAGACGGTGCTCCGGGACTTTGCCCTGGAGGTGCGCGGGCGACAGTTCATCACCTTCCTGGGGCCCAGCGGCTGCGGCAAGTCCACGGCCCTGAACATCATTGCCGGGTTGATCCCCGCCACCGACGGCGAGGTCTGGATCGACGGGGAGCGGATTGACCACCTGCCGCCCGAGAAGCGGGGGTTCGGGATGGTCTTCCAGAACTACGCCCTCTTCCCCCACATGACGGTCTTCGGCAACATCGCCTTCGGGCTGCAACTGCAGCGGCGGCCGGCCGCGGAGATCGCCGAGCGGGTCCGCCAGATGCTGGACCTCGTCCAGCTTCCCGGCTTCGAGGGGCGCTACCCGGGACAGCTCTCCGGCGGCCAGCAGCAGCGGATCGCCATCGCGCGCGCCTTGGTCCTGCACCCGCGCCTCCTGCTGCTGGACGAGCCGCTCTCGAACCTCGACGCCAAGCTGCGGATCGAGATGCGAGCCGAGATCAAGCGGCTGCACACCAATCTGGGCCTCACCTCCATCTACGTGACCCACGACCAGGTGGAGGCCCTCTCCCTCTCCGACTGGGTGGTGGTGATGCGGGACGGTCTCCTCATCCAGGCGGGCACGCCGCAGGAGATCCACGACCAACCCGTCAACGTCTTCGTGGCGGACTTCATGGGGTTCCGGAACTTCTTCCAGACCCAGGTCGTGGCCCTCGGGCCGGACCGGGACGTGGAGGCCGCGGGCAACGGCATGAAGATCCGGGGCAAGACCCGGCACACCTTCGTTCCCGGCGCATCCGTGGTGGCCGCCATCCGTCCGGATGATGTCGTGATCGGCGGGGACGCCGGGGGTCCGAACGCGTTCCGCGGCACGGTGGACATCGTCGAATACCTGGGCCGCGAGGACGAGGCGATCGTGACGCTGGAGGCCGGCGGGCGCCTCTGGGTGCGGACGGCCGCCCGGTTGGCCCCGGGGGAGAACGTGACCGTGGTCCTCCCGCCGGACAGGGTCATTTTCCTTCCGTCGGAGGGGTCCGGAGGGACGGCATGAGGCGCTCGCAGACCGGCGAACCGAGCGAGTTGGACCTGATGGCGATAGCCTGCCTTCTCCCCTCGCTCCTCTACGTCCTCGTGATGTTCGTCTACCCGTTCCTCTACGGAATCTACCTGAGCCTCCGTCCGCTCAAGGTGGACGGCTTCAGCCTGGCCAACTACATCGCCTTCTTCACCGACCAGTACCAGTACAAGACCGTGGGCATCACCTTCCGCCTCGCCATTCCCAACACCGTGGTGGTCGTGGCCTTCAGTCTGCTCCTCGCCTACAACATGCGCCGGGGGATCTGGCTAGAGCGGACCATCACCACCATCCTGGTCCTTCCCATCTCGCTCGGCGTGATCCTGCTGGGCCAGGGGATCTTGGGCTTCTACGGGGGAAAGGGGTGGTTTAACCAGATGCTCCTGGGCCTGGGCCTCCTGGAGGATTCGCTGGTTCTCACCCACAATTTCACCGGGGTGATGCTCTCCCTCTTCATGCAGCAGTTCCCCTTCTGCTTCCTCATGCTCCTGGGCTACATCTCGGGCATTGATCCCAGCATCGAGAATTCGGCGCGGACGTTGGGGGCGGGGCCCTGGACCGTGTTCCAGAAAGTCATGCTGCCCTTGATCGCCCCCGGGCTGGCCATCGCCTTTGCCTTGATCTTCGTCATGAGCTTCGCCACCTTCCCCTCGGCCATCCTGCTGGGCCAGCCGTTGGGCGCCACCCGGACCATCGCCATCGCGGCCTATGCGCAGGCCTTCGAGATGTTTGACATGCCCTACGCCTCGGCCATCGCGGTGATCATGGGGCTGTTCCAGATGGCCGCCCTCGTAGTGATCGTCCTGCTCCGGCGACGGATGGTGATGGCAGCCACCATGGGAGTCGGCAAGCGGTGACCGCTTCAATGGAAAATGGAAAACCGACAACTGACAACCGGCCAAATCGGAGGGAGAACGCAGATGACCGGTTGTCGGCCGCCAGAGGCGAGCCTCGCCAAAGGCGGGTTGCCCGTTGTCAGTTTTTCATTGGCACTGTGTTTCCCGTGATTCTTCATCACTGAGGATTGCGATGCGCGGCCGAATGTGGGGACTGGCGCTTTACGTGTTCGTCCTGGGGTTCATTCTGAACCTGCTGGGAATCGTGAGCCACGTCGTGGTGAGTTCTTTCGCAAGGCGGTGGTTCGGCACCCCGTTTCCGCGCTCGCTCACCACCGCTTGGTACACCTATGCCTGGACGGAGTTCGGCCTCGCCCGTGTCCTCTGGGTGACTATCTTCGTGGCCCTGACCGTGGTGTTCCTGGCCCTGCTCGTGGGATTCCCCGCGGCGTACATCCTGGCCCGCCGCAACTTCCGGTGGAAGCCATTGCTGCTCCTGCTCTACTTCCTCCCCCTGCTGATCCCCCAGATGACCTACGGCATCCCCCTCGCGACCACCATGTTCCGGTACGGGATCGGCGGGTCCGTGGCCGCCGTCATCCTGGCCGTGATGGTCCCCATGGTCCCCCTGGCCATCTTCATCCTCATGCCCTTCTTTGAGCAGATCAGCATCAACCTGGAGTGGGGTGCGGCAATGATGGGCGCAAACCGTTTTCAGATCTTTCGCCGGATTCTCCTTCCGCTGACGGTCCCGGGCCTGCTCACGGCGGGCGTCCTGATCCTCGTGAACACGGTGTCGAACTTCGAGTTGACCTTCCTCGTTTCCGGCGCTGGCTCCCAGACCCTGGTGGTCGCGCTCTTCTACAACGTCTTCGCCGGGGGCGTCCGGCCCGTGTATTCCGTGGACGCCATGGCGGTGATGTACATGACCACAGTCATGGTCCTGCTCCTGCTCGCCCTCCGCTTCGTCCGTCCCACCCAGATGGTTTTCCGCCTCGACCAGCCGCACCGATAGCCCCCGTTTGTGTACCAACTGGCTCGCCGTGGGACAGCTTTGTCATTGCTCCCTCGGCGAGCGAAAGCTGGCCAGACCCCTCCCCCTCCTCCAGGGACACTCCTCCGCGTCTGCTCCTGACGGGGCAGAGACACCCCTCACAGAACTGAATGGTTAGTATCGTCGATCAAAGGGACCAGCCTACTCTTCATCGTCGCAGAAAGGGGAGCCCACGCCGCAAGGCCCTGTGTGCCGTGGAATGGGAAATGCACTCGTTGTCCCCGCGGCACCCAACAAACGCCGGGCGCGAGCGGCGCTGCTACAACCGGAGCGGGGTGGATGGAATCGGTGATCGTCCGGGTAATGGCGGCGGTCGAGATCAGAGCGCCCGTCTCCCCCGTCTTTACCCTGGTGAGCGACCCCCCGGCCAAGGCGCGGCTGAACCCATTCCTCCAGGTCATCCGAATCGAGCGGGAGGATCCGGGACCGCTCCGCGAGGGGAGCGTCACCTTCCTGCGCCTGCAGAAGGGCACGCGCATCTTCGAGTATCGCACGCGCTGCATCCGCCTGGAGCCCGACCGCCTGCTCGAGAATCAGGCCGAGCTTCCCACGCTGTTCCGGGTGCGCGTGGAGGTCCAGCCGATCCCGGGCGGGACCCGGCTCACGCAGCGTGAGGAGTGTGAGATCACGACGGCGATGCTCGAGCATCTGCCGGTGCCGCGCCGGGCAGAGCGGGCCTGGCGAACCATCAAGCTGCTCAGCCTGGTCGCACCGAGCCTGGCGCGGGAGACCTACGCCGTGATCCTGCGGGAGCGCGCCGACGCCCTCCGGGTGGTCATGGAGCGCGAACTCCGGG
>ERZ1292640.4507-Hain-H43-02um-R1-4507-length-10587-cov-5_pt1 | contig 10587 bp, 4 predicted proteins | sample MGYA00564404_ERZ1292640 | MGnify/ENA primary metagenome ERZ1292640 (study PRJEB36523, sample SAMEA6512636) | groundwater metagenome | collected 2019-01-08 | study: AquaDiva: Metagenomics assemblies of 32 groundwater samples | reverse complement strand
CGAAAGCGAAGCGTACCTTGGTATCCGCAGACGTTCACATGACCTTAGAAGATCAACGTGTCGAACAATCGATGCAAAAACGGGTAGAGCTTCTGGCCAAAAAGCTCCTGGAGAAAGGCGATGTCTGGTGAGTAACTTCCTATTCAAAGACCGCGACGGCCGAACTCCCCTTCCTCCCGAACTCCAAAAAGGACTTAAGCCAAAACACATCCAAACCGTGGGGGAACTCGACGAATACGAAGAACAAAATATCGCTGATGGTCTTTTGTGGTTGGCCAACCAGAGTGATGCCGGGATCACATATAACTTTTGGCTCAAATTACATAAAAAGCTCTTTTACAACGTTTGGGAATGGGCCGGTAAAGTTCGAGCTCACGAACTCAACAATCCCGATTTTCACGAACCTCACCGAATCTGGACAAGCCTGCGGCAGCTTGAAGGTGATCTCGCATATTGGTTGAAGGAGAAAATATTTACGGAGCAAGAAATAGCGGCACGATTTCATGAGCAGATTGAAACTATTCACCCCTTTACAAATGGGAACGGAAGGTTCGGAAGAATCATAGTCGAGCATTTATGCGTAAAGAATGGCTGGACTGTTCCCACCTGGGGAACAGCATTAAAAGACATACCGGTTAAGCGACGAAAACAATATATCGCAGCGCTAGATAAAGCGCGAAAAACTCGAAGTTATAAAACACTTATTGCATTCATGTATTCATAGGAAAGTCATATCATCAGCAGGAAAGCAGTGTGCGAATAAAGAAAAACTATTCGCCACACGTCCGGTTCACACAAATCCCAAGCAATGAGGCCCAGTCGAGTTCTGGAGTGGAGTTTTGAACAGAAGGGAATTGAGGATCGGTTAGCGGTTTTTTTGAGCAGTAAGATTCGAAGTAGTCATTGTTTTTCTTGAACGCCTGCTTCCCATAACGCGTCAACAAGGGGGTTGATTCAGTCATGCGATGGGTATGAATCGCCATTACCATTTCACGGATTGAAGAATCATACACTTGCCATGGTGAAAAATTTTGGGCTGTTATCGTAAAGGCACCAGGGGGATAGCCGAATTGCGGCCTGTTGTTGTAAAGCATCCGGTGCCATCCATGTAGGTACTCAAGACTGGGTAGTTCTTTTTATTGTTGTACACCACTTTGCCAACTTGGGCTGCGAAGGCTTGCATTTGTAAGCTTGAGGGGAAAGATAATTTGAAAAAATTGTTTTTAATGTGCCTGACTTCATAGAGCGTATCAAATGAGTTGGTGAATCTCCCGGCCGCATGTGAAACATCCCAGCCTATCTCGAACGCCTGATCGGAGCTGACGGATGTATCTGGTTTTAAACATTTTCCCAGGGTATTTATTTTTCACATGCTTGAGGTCTAGTTTGCGTGGATTAGCCTCACAAGTAACGTGCGGGTATTGCAAGAAAGCTTTTTATCGGTTCAAACTTACCTCATGACCTGAGGCAATGGTGTATTAGGCGCTTGGGGGACGAAACTACTTAAAGGAGTGTGAGGGGGCTGTTGCCGAATGGGCATTTCTTTGAATTTTGTAAAAAATTAGTCTCATTTTTTATTTTTAGAAGAAGATTTGAATTTTTTACCTAAATATTTTCTTTTAGCGACATTGATAAAATCTAAATCAATCCCTGCTGTTTGCCACAAAAAAATGCCCATTCGGCAACAGCCCCCTTTGATGCCGTAAAACTTGACGTGGATTTAGAAAAACGTTCTGGGCACTGGGAAAGATTGCTGGCTTTAATTGAGCTGACAAAATTTAGACAGAAATAGCGGCGCGTTAAATAAAACCTTTTCCTATGTTTCTCTTCACGGTTAATCCTATGGCGCAGACATTGCCCATCGGAGCAGCTTAAGTACTTCGGATCTGCATCGCGGTGGAGTGTTGGCCATATCTGTGGCTCTATCGAGCAGTTTGACACGCTTGGTGTAAGTAAGATTGGGGTTAGAGTTCAGCTCTCTTTTTATGGGTCCGTAGTTGTCTACATCCTTAAAGACGCCAGTAAGTGTTTTCATGCGCTTAAGCAGGTCAGAAAAAATGCCTTTTTTTATCCATCTTAACATTGCGTCGTCATCTAGAACGGCGACAAGTTGATCATTAGTGTGGTTTGTGTGAGTAATCATCTCCATCGTAGGGTCTGATCTATCGAAGACTTGCTGAGAGAATACATCTTTGATTTTTATCGCTGAAGGCTGTAGTACCTTACCGAAACGGAACGGCCTTCTTATTAGGTCGAACTCATCAACCTCTAGAACGAATATGTAGCCACTATTTAATGCAGAACGGGCGAATCTTCGCGCAACGTGGTATTGTTCGGTGAATGACTGAAAGGGTGAATTTTCCCTGGCCCCTGCCAATCCCTGCTGTTTTAGATCGTCAGGTGATTGTATATGGGCTAAGGCCTTGATCCCGAACTCTTGGATGATGCTATCACCACGCTGGCCGAGACCTTCGGCCAGAATCTTCTTTAAGCTAGCCTCTGCATTTTCGAACGTTATACCTCGGAAGACCAGTGTTTTGCCTAGATGGTTTTTAAACCCACTCAATACGAATTTTGAATCAGCTCTTTTGACTCGGGGTATGGTTTTATAGAATTCCGAGAATTTTTCTGCGCGACAAAGCACCTCTGGCAACGCAAGAAACCTTGCTGCCTCCTCGGGTACCACCTTAAAGGCATGATCCACTATAGATGCACCATAATAGCGCCGTAGCACCTCTATGAGTTTGTTTGTTTCAATATGCCCATGTAGTTGTGACTTTAGCGGCGCAAGTCTGTCAGGGATAAACTCCCAGCCAGTGGGAGCCGTGTACGCCCCAACAGAAACAATGGAGCATGCCAGAATGAACCATGATAAAAACGCACGCATCTAAAATGAGTTTAACATCTCATAAGAATAATGGATATATGGGCGTAGGCAGCGATTCGCCACAAGTAATATTGAGCAATAAATTGATTCATTATATTGCTCAATTTTGCTCAATTCGCTACAATTTAGCTCATGCTGGTTTTACGTCACAGCCATTTGACCAGACTATGCGTCACCTGCAACTCTTCTCCACCGCTGTAATAATAGCTTGGCATGACTCTTATGCCGATGGAATATGGCCCGGATTCTTCGCAAGATATCTCAGCTTCCCAAGAGCTTGCGAAACTGGAACTGTGGCCATTGCTTATGTTTGACATCGTAAACGCCTTTAGCTGGTGCAGCCTGCCGTCAGGCAGTGATCGCCCCAGTACGGCCTGTACCACGAGGTCGCCAACATCAAGATTGGGATGGTTAAGGTCTATTTTTATATTTATCGGTTGGTTGATAAGTACTTTTTCGCGCTCGAGTCCTTCCATTCTGACGTTCGTGCATCCGATTGAAGACCATTCGCTGGTAAGTCTCTTCTTGGCTTCACATAGTTCGGTAAGAGCGGCAAAACCATTGGCGTTCAATGTGTTGGCATTTTCAACAGCGGGTAAATACATCTGCTCGTTGTATTCCTTCAACATCCTTGCTGATGAAAATCTCGGGATTATAGATGCCATGGACTCCTTCATCAAGTGGACCCACTCGGCGGGGACACCTGCCGCGGAGCGGTCATAGAACATCGGCATTATTTCATGTTCCAACAGGGCATATATCCTTGCGCTGTCATACTCGTTTTGGAAGTCCTGCGGATTTTCCTGGTTCTCGTCGGCGATTATCCAGCCGTTTTTGCCGTTAAAACCTTCAACCCACCACCCGTCGGCGACGCTGAGGTTGATGCAGCCGTTGATACCGGCCTTCATTCCAGATGTGCCGCTGGCCTCAAGGGGGCGAGTTGGTGTGTTGAGCCATACGTCACAGCCCGAGACCATCAGTTGCGCGACTTCGAAATCATAATTTTCCACGAACAGTATTTTTCCGACGAACTGTGGTTGCCTGGACATTTCTATCACTTTTCTAATCAATGCCTGGCCTATCCCGTCCGATGGGTGGGATTTGCCTGAAAAAAGGAAGATCAGCGGTTTTCCTTGTGAAAGTAATTTTTCTAGCCTGGCCATGTTGTGGAAAAGCAGATTTGCCCTCTTATAGGGAGCGAAGCGCCTGGCGAAGCCCATGATTAGAGGATCTTTGTCCAGGTTGGAAAGCGCTATCGCTAGGTGCGCAGGATCTTCGCGCCGCTGTTTGAAAGTTTCTTCAAGATGGATCCTGAGCCAGTCTATGAGACGTCTTTTGACTGCTAGGTGGGTTTGCCAGACAAGCTTGTTGTCCAGCTCGAGGGCGCTTTTCCAGAAATTCTTGTCGGCGAGCATTTTCCGCCAATTAACACCGATGTGTTTTGTAAAAACCTGTTGCCACTCCGGAGCGAGCCACGTCGGTACATGTACGCCGTTAGTGATACTTTTTATTGGGACTTCAAACTCGTGAAAATCCGGATAAAATTCTCTGAACATCCGGCGGGATATTTTTCCGTGCACCTGGCTTACACCATTGACCCTGTTGCTGCCGTGCAGGCACAGATATGTCATTGAGAAATTTCTATTGTCCGTTGTTTGCGGCGTGTTTCCAAGGCTGAGCAGCGATGACCAGTCTTTCTTAAGTGCTTCACCGAATGGCTGTAAATAAGGCTTAATTACTTCTTCCGGGAACTGGTCATGACCCGCGGGTACCGGTGTGTGAGTTGTAAATATGGAGGTTTGGCGGATGTATTCCATGGCTTCGTGGTACTCAAGCTTATATTGAGTGACAAGTTCAACCAGGCGGGCAAGTACTAGAAACGCGCTATGGCCTTCGTTCATGTGGTACACGAGCGGCGAGATCCCCAGCATCCGGAGCAGCTTGAGACCGCCGATTCCAAGTATGATTTCCTGCTTAAGCCTGTGTGTAAGATCGCCGCCGTAAAGATTATTGGTGATGGCGCGGTCTTTTGCGCGGTTTGCGCCGAAATCCGTGTCAAGAAGGTATAGCCCAACGTTCCCAACTGTGACTTTCCAAACTCTCGCGTGGACAGGCCCGTGCGGGAACGGGATGCTCACGACTATTGGCGTGCCGTCGGCGCTGCACGCCGGCTGCATCGGCATGGAATAAAAATCATTTTTTTCGTATTCATGTTCCTGGTTACCGTCACGGTTGATCCTCTGGCGGAAATAGCCAAGATTGTAAGCCAGGCCGATCGCGCACAGAGGTATCTTCATGTCACTTGCAGTCTTAAGAAGGTCACCGGCAAGAATTCCAAGGCCACCGGAATAGAATTTCAAGCATGAGGCTAGCCCGTATTCCGCGCAGAAAAACGCGATTTGTGGTTCAGCCTTTGTGTTCATTTGGTGCCTTTCGAGTTTGGAAAGGACCTTCTTCAACTTGTGCATGTATTTCTTGGAACCGGAAGCCGATTCGAGGACTTCCAGCTTCACGTAATCAAGGAACATTGACGGGTTATGCCCGAGCTTGGACCATAGTTCAGGATCAAGAGTTGAAAATAGTTGAACGGCTTCAGGATGCCATGACCACCAAATATTGCGGGCAAGCGTGCGCACATCTTCCAGGTTTTTTGGAATTTGGTTAAGGACGGTAAATTTACGCATATGAGTCTGCGGGTCGAAATACCGGCTCCCCTCCGATATACGCCCTATGTTGTGGGTGGATTCCGGGTCGGTGCGTTCGAGGGCTTTTTTTAAAGCTATGCCATGAGCCTTGAAATATGCTTTTGCCCACTCGGACCATGAGGCTTGTTTGGCTAAGGTGTGGGCGGCTTTCTTGAGGGCCTGTGATTCCTTCGGTGGAGCTTTGAATACTTCCAACAGATGATCAGCAAGTTGCTGCACGGAGTGCTCGTCTTTTTGGCATTCCTTGCGGTCTAGGACGAATACGCCGGTTTTTTTCCAAGGCCCGAGATCCTTGGCCCAGATGCCGAAGCCCGCGAGGTCCGACGTGATCGTTGGCACGCCGAAGGAGATGCTTTCCATCGGAGTGTAACCCCACGGCTCATAAAATGACGGGAATGCCGAGATATCAGCGGCAGCAAGAAGTTCGTAGTATTTTTCCTTGATAAGCGAATCATTGCCATCAAGATAAATGGGCACGAAGACTACGTGTATGCGGTTGTCCGGATTGTTAGTCAATTTTGATGCTATTAATTTTCTGATCACGGGATCGTTGTGCTCATCCCTTAGTTCATGAGTCGATAAGTTAGCTTGGTTGTTTGACGGCGGTTTTCGCGGCCCACCGTGTCCTGCTGGGAACATCAGGAAAGCAATGACGCGCTTTTCTGGAGGCAAGTTCTTAATGTTTGAGTTTAGAACTGCGAGTGAGTCCAGTAGGAGGTCGATCCCTTTATTCTTGAACTCATATCTTCCGGCGCTGACCAATATGTTGGTATTTGCAGGGTCATATGTAAAGCCGGTGGTTGCTTTTGCGATTTCAAAGAGCCGTGAGCGTGACTTCTGCCGCGCTGATTCGGTTGTTAAAGGTGAATCAAGAAAATCCTCGCCTATCCCGTTTAGGAGCAGCAGATCCGGCTTGCGGTTCAATATGCGTACGCATTCCTCTGATGTGATGGGGCTGACTGTCGTAAAGCAGTCAGAAAGCCTCGCGGCGATGGTTTCCATGGAATGTTTTGCGCTTACGCCCATTTCATGGGCAAGTTGCTCAAGCTGCTGCGGGGAGTGTTGCGAAGAAAACTCAGCATTCTTCTGATGGGCTGAAAGGGACCTGCCTAGCATGGTGGCGTGGGTTGTAAATACGGTAGCCACTTCCGGCGCGGTTTTTCGCAGGTGCAGGATTGCGGCAGCAGCCATCCACTCATGGCAGTGAACTATGGCGTTTAGTTTTTGCGGCTTCAAGTTTTTCTGGAAAATCTGCTCAATGGCCATGCCCGCCGCTTGGCTGAACGACATGGGTTCCAGGTAGTCCCATCCGCCGTAGAGCGAATGCAGCCGGTATCTTTCCCAATAGTCGGCCAGTATCTGGTCCTTTATCTGGTTTATCGAGCTGAAGTCGATAAGCAGGCAGCGCGGTTCGCCTGGAACAAGCCATCGCCCCATGCGGCAACCAACGCTTAAAGACGATACGGCTTCGACGATCTCCGGATCCCATATTTCCTCGCGGAATGTAGGAGGTGCTCCGGAGGCCCTGGGCACGTCGGGGCCTACTGTCACATAACGGTCACCGTAGTAATCCTGCATAGCACTGATTTTTGACATCAGAACAGTGTGGATGCCGCCAACCATGTTGCAGACTTCCCAGGATATCTCGAAAAGATAGCTACTTTTTTTCATGCGCTAGTCCTTATAGTCATTGGTATAGCCGTTGGTGAATCGCTTGCTGTGATCCCCAGTACATATTCGCGGAAATCTGTCAGCACGTTCATGTAATTTATAAAGGCTTCGTAAGGGCTCTTATACGGGTTGAAGTATGCGTGGACATCACCATCAGCAAACCATTTAGTACACATATAATAAAAATGATCCGACGTTTGGAGTCTTCTCCAAAAATCAGAGGTGCTTGGATTGTTGCGTTTTCTGACATCCTTTCCAAGGCTGTAAATCTGAGCAAGCGAGCTCTTTTGCATTTTGTTGCCATGCCATGCTGTTATGTCACGATCCACGTCGGCCCAGGAGACGAGCCTTGGGAAATTAAGTTCAGCCACGGGCTGGTATCTTTCGATGACCTGGCTTGGGGTGAGGAAGTTCCAGTCTCCGTATTTTAGGATTTCCGATGGCAACGCATTCAGAAATTCGAATATCCCGCTTGAAGACCACTGGTGCTCGCCAAATGTTTCGTAATCCATGAAGAGGTTCAGTGTCTCGCCGTTCCCGCTGATAGCGTGTACCCACTTGGCGAATTTTGTAGCTGTAAGAGGATGTTCGCTCCATGACTTGTCAGAGAATCTGAATGCCACGTCATCCGAGAGGCGGTAGCTTTTAAGTAGCAGCCGCAGGTCGCATCCTGGTTTTCTGTATACGAAGTGAGGGCTTCGCCACTGTAGAATATCATCAGCGCCTTCAGCGATGATTGCCTTGTACCCCATAGCGGCAACCAGATCACCGATCTGGTCATTATAGATAAGTTCCGTGTTGCGGAACACACTTGGCCTTTGGCCGAAGAATTTTTCCATCAAAGCGGAGTGCATCTTGACCTGCTGTCTGAATTCCAGAGGATCTGTAATAGATGAGAGGCTGTGGTAGTAAGTCTCAGCCAGGAATTCCACGCATCCTGTTTTGGAGAGATCGATGAATGACTCAAGCGCTTCCGGCGCGTATTTTAGCATCTGCTCGATCGCCACACCGGTGATCGAATAGGCCACGCGGAAAGCCCCGTTATGCCTGCGTATGAGATCAAGCATCAGCTTGTTAGTTGGTATGTAACATTTGGAAGATACTTTTTGCATCACCTCTCTGTTGAGTTTTTCGTCGAAATAGGAATGGTCGCGGCCGACCTGGAAAAATGTAAAAGGCTTTAACCTCATTGGCTGGTGGACTTGGAAATAGAAACATACCGAAGGCATCTTGCTCTCCTATGGTTGTTACACCGGTGCTGTTGCACCAAGTATTTTGCAGTAAAGCTGAAAAACCTTTTCTGCAGCGGCTTCCCAGCGGATACGTCGGACTTCCTCTCTAGCCATTGTGGCTATGTCCTCGCGTACTTCCGGATATTTTAGGACGCTTATTATCAAGTGCGCAAGCTTGTCCACATCCCAGTAGTCGATTTTAAGCGCATTTTTCAATATCTCCGATACGCCTGACTGCTTAGAAATGATTACCGGGACATCATGGTTCATGGCTTCAAGAGGCGTGATCCCGAACGGCTCAGATACAGACGGCATGACATACAGGTCTGCGACCGAGAACATCCGCTCTACTTCCTCACCCTTTAAAAAACCGGTGAAAACAAAGTGTTTTTCAAGGCCCAGGTCCGTGACCCTGTTGATGAGCGGATTTAACATGTCCCCGGTGCCAGCCATCACGAACGTCACGTCAGGCATGGCTGGAATGACCTTGGCGGCCGCTTCAACAAAATAATCCGGACCTTTTTGAAAGGTAATTCGCCCAAGGAATAAGACGATTTTAGGTTTTGCACATTTTTCTTTTTTATAGGACTGGACAACTTCTTTGGAATACACCCCGTTATGTACCACTGCGATCTTATCAAGCGGGATGCCGTGCTGCTGATTGATAACCGAGCGCGTGTAATAACTGACAGCTATTACTGTGTGCGCGTTTTCAACCCCGCTTCGTTCGATTATATGGATATGTTCATTAACGTTATCACCACTTCTATCATGCTCAAGGCTGTGCACGTGCGTGACTAATGGGACGCCGGTGAGCCTGGACAGAGCAATCCCGGCCGGGAAGGTCATCCAGTCATGTGCATGGATTATGTCAAAGAAACTGTTGCCGGCCATCTTTATTACATTTTTAGTGTATCGGTCGACTTCTGCGAATAGATCGCCGTTGTAGTTGGGGAAGTCCGGTGCCTGCTCGGCCGCGCGTTCAAGGATTTCAGTTATCTGCGCTGGTAGGACTATTTCTTTTGAAATTGATTTGAAATGTTCGACATAACTGTATTTCTTGTTCGGCATGGCGTACGGGTAGAGGTTGGCTGGAATTTCCACGAAACGAATATTCCTTGCCGTCTTATTTACTGTTGTGGTTGTTGAGGGCCCAGCAAGCATACCTTGCTTGTCATGATTGTTTTGCGTGCCATTCATGTCCGGCATATTGAGATGGGTCGCTGATGCTGGGTCTATGATTGCCATATGCTCGGCGTGTTCATCGCCTTCGACTTTCGGGATGACAAAATCTATTTTAACTCCGAGTTTTGCGAGGGCCGTGGTGAGCCCTTGGCATGCGGTTCCGAGACCGCCGCTTATGTGTGGTGGGTATTCCCAGCCCAACATTAGCGTTTTCATTTCACCTTCCTATTAAACAATGAAGAGACTCGCAGCAATTCAGCCAGGCTCCATGCCTGTGCGGGTGCGCCGCCGTATATGTGCGGCTCTTCGGCATCAAAGACCTCAGAAACATGACCGATGCACCCCTCATGATCAAAATGATTTTTAAGATTTTTCACTAACGGCTTAAGCTCCGCTTTGGCGGCCTCGATTCCGTTAATGCGCACGAGCGCGTCCGAGTAAATTCCTAGCAGCCACGGCCATACGGTCCCCTGATGATAAGCCAAATCGCGTTCGTGCTGGGTTCCGCGATAAACTGGCCGGTACTTAGTATCAGATGGCGCGAGTGTTCTTAAACCAACCCGAGTCAAAAGGTGTGTTCGTACATTTTCTATTATTCGTTTGGACTCTTGCGCGGGTACCATGGAATACGGCAGCGCTATTGCCCAAAGCTGGTTTGGCCGGAGACTTAAGTCAGGCGACGTTCCGTCATGCGTATCCGCAAGGTATCCTAAGCGATCCGACCAGAAGCGTTTCATGAAATTTGTAGCCGTATCTTCTAGAAGATTCTTCCACTCATTCATAAATGCTGATTGTTTATGGCTCTTCGCCCAGTCAAGGGCGAAGCTGGCGGCGTTATAAAAAAGCGCGTTTATATCGACGGCAAAACCATTCCTTGGAGTGACGGGCTGTCCATTTATCACGACAT